>Ga0065711_1010556_pt1 | contig 10552 bp, 8 predicted proteins | sample Hoacrofraction12_FD_59098 | JGI IMG/M metagenome (GOLD analysis project Ga0065711, IMG submission 59098) | Hoatzin crop microbial communities from Cojedes, Venezuela - Epithelial fraction 12 v2 (version 2) | ecosystem: Host-associated > Birds > Digestive system > Esophagus > Crop | place...
AGTTCCGACGGACGCCTGTCCTGGGTTGGTCAGCGGAGAAGACGGATGCGTGCCTGATGAGGTTAGCTGGACGGCTCAGTGGGGACTGCAGTGACGGAGGGTGCTGGAGGCTTCCCGCGGGCTGATGGGACGCTCCAGAGGCTTTTATACAGGCGTGCACGTGGAAGGAGTAACGCTCTGCCCCGGCCAGTCAGGTGGGAGGCTATTTACAGTAACATTACCAGGCAGCGCTCGAAGAACTTACTATGTCACGCTAAACTCTCCCACGCTGGCAGTACAAAATGAAAACACACCTCGGCTTTGAAGTCCTGAGCATACCAACCCTCAGAAACGAAACCTCGGCCTCCTCCGACCCATCTCGTTCCGTTTCTGCGGGTGAAGCGGTCCCTGCGTTCACCGTATGGCCAGCAGCACCGACCCAAACAAGCAGCGGAACTGTGGGCAAACCGGCGTGTAAAGAATGTCTGTGGCCGCCCGGCAGGAGCCCAGACGCAGAGAGAAAGTTGACGGAGCTCCCGCTGCCAGGGAAAGGTCAGGTCTTCCTCGCCCCGCCGAGCGCCTGGCTGGGGAGCGCTGGGTGCCCGCCCCGAGCCTCGGAGGGCACGGGGAGCTGGCTGTCCTGAGGAAATAACTCGCAGCTTTCCCGTCACCTCCGGTGCGGGCTGTGCCTGCGGGGAATGCCGAGTGCTGGGAGAGGCAGCACAAATGTGAAAAATCACACTTTCATCGGAAAGTCTTGGAGTTACTTGGTGTAAAACAGATGGATGTTACAGATACTAGAGATAAACCAAATATGTATTCCTCATATGTTTTGAGATTTCAAGAGTTTATATAGAGATTCTGTAGAAAGAAATTCAGCTAGAGGGGAGAAAAATTTAAAGGGAACTTTGGAAGTTGTAAAGCTAGAAAACAGCCCCTGGCTAAGTACAGGTTTGGGGCAGACCTGCTGGAGAGCAGCTCTGTGGAGAGGGACCTGGGTGTCTTGGTAGGCAGCAAGTTGACCATGAGCCAGCAGTGTGCCCTGGTTGCCAAGAATGCCAGTGGTCTCCTGGGGTGCATTAGGAAGAGTGTGGCCAGTAGGTCAAGGGAGGTTCTCCTGCCCCTCTACACTGCCCTAGTGAGGCCTCATCTGGAGTACTCTGTCCAGTTCTGGGCTCCCCACTTCAAGAAAGATGAGGAGCTACTGAAGAGTGTCCAGCAGAGGGCTATGAGGATGATGAGGGGACTGGAACATCTCTCCTATGAAGAGAGGCTGAGGGAGCTGNGCTTGTTCAGCCTGGAGAAGGCTGCAAGAGGACCTTATAAATGCTTATAAATATCTNAAGGGTGGGTGTCAGGAGGATGGGGCCAAACTCTTTTCAGTGGTGCCCAGCAACAGGATGAGGGGCAATGGGCACAAACTGAAGCAGAGGAAGTTCCGTCTGAACATGAGGAAGAACTTCTTCCCTCTGAGGGTGACGGAGCCCTGGAACAGGTTTCCCAGGGAGGTTGTGGAGTCTGCTTCTCTGGAGATATTCAAGACCCGCCTGGACAAGGTCCTGTGCAGTCTGCTGTAGGTGACCCTGCTTCGTCAGGGGAGTTGGACTAGATGACCCACAGAGGTCCCTTCCAACCTCTACCATTCTGTGATTCTGTAATGAACGACTGCAGGTTGGCATTAGAAATAAGGGTGGGGGAAAATGTAGGTTTTAAACTGAATTTATAGGCATTTGCATCTTGGGATGAATAGCTTTTGAATTCAGGCAATGCTCTCCTGAAGAGAGGCAGAGGAAAAAATGAACCTTTTCTATTTCACTCATTAGCCACCGTGTGTCTCTAGTAGTCACACCGAGCATAGGAGAAGCATGGCTGCTCATTCACGTGCCCGCCAGTTTCTTTCCTCTGAAATTTGATAGCTAAAATGACACTTTTTTTCCTGTATTTGACACCCTAGCATTAAGATATTAACTGTATTAAACTGATACTGTCAACATTGCATTTCACAGGCCCGCCTGGCTTCAGAAGCCGTGCAAGCGAGCGGTCCCGAGCTAGGTCAGGAGCTGTTATTAGAAAGAAAAGGCAGATAGGCTGCTGCTGGAATGACTGTCATACCTTTCTTTAAAGATGTGGTCTCTTTAGCAGGCACGTTCCTGCTGTCATATTTATTGTATTTGTCACCAGGGGTGCATGCAGCTCAGATGGGTCCTGCTCCTAAAGTTCTGTCCTAAGCTGTGGCAGTGGGGTTGATACTGAAGATTAAAAATTGTGCTTTTTTAATGAAATCAGAGGAACTGGCTTACTCTATATTTTGTCTCTTGTGTAAGCAACTAAAAAGTATGATGACTGTAGGAACAGTGCTACAGCTTATTTACAAATGGTGTAGGTATGGCCTCATTTCGTGAGTGCTACAGGAAGCAGCACTGATACTCTGAAATGCAGCTGTTGTTGACGTACCTTTACTGTATAATTTCTACGCATGCTTGTGCTGCCGTCTGTCTTCAAACGTTTCTTGTTTAACATTGAAAATGAGTGTTGCCCGGAGGTGTAGCCCTGTGGAATTACAATTTCTTCAGACTTCTGTGAATGGGCAGGCTGAGGCGAGTGCAGCACCTCAGTTCGGTGTTTAAAAGGGTGATTTTCAGTTATTAACACCCAGTTCCACAAAGCTCCCAAGTACTTGGTTAGCTTTTCTGGTTTTGTAAACGCTCATGGGAATTTGCCATCTAGACCGTTTGTGAAAGGCAAAATGCAACAGGCTGGCAAATCAAACTTGCAATATTTTTAGAATGTATTTATTTTTCATGTGAGCTGCGTGGCTTGGGTTTGGGGGGTTTTAAGTCTGGTTGTATGAAACGTAATTGGTGGTGTGGGTCTTCTTCCTTTTTAGTGCTGTCAACCAGGAAAGCTGGGAAGAGTATTCTGCCCAGCTCTGCCTGTCACTGAACTCGGCAGTAGTATGCTCCTCGGTGTATAGGCAGAGTAGAACTATATTCATGTTACTGGATTATCGGTTAGAGTGATTTAAATTTAAAATGAATGTAAAAGTTCCCGTGCTGTTAATACTAGCAAGTTCAGTGTAAAATGAAGTAAAATTGTTAAAACTTTAATTAAAAGATTGTCAGAAATAGGTATGAAAATGTTAAGGTCTTCTCTGAACCCATCAGGAGCAAGAAGCTTGCTGGATTTGTGCCAAAAGAACACAGTGTTAAAGCAGACGAGATAAAGATATTATTATAGATGAAATTAAGTCACAAATCACCAGGACCAGACAGCAATTACCCAGAACTCCACTGTGAAATGACCAGCCCCGCACCACAATGTGGTACCTGCTGCTTAAATTGTCCAAATGTGAGGCGTGTTTCTAAGGGTGACTGAAATCAAGCTTTGCTGGGATAAGAGCGGGGGAGTTACCTTCTGGTTTAGTAATTTGTTAACAGCAAGGAGGTAATAAGTGGTCAAGCTTACGATGTCCCATGGGGAGCTGCGCTACTGAGTGTATTCCTAAAAGCGAATGGGAAATGAAGAAAATAGTATGGTGACAATAATGTAGAATTATTCGAGATAGTGAAAACAAAAATAAGCTGGAGAGTTCCAAAAGGATCTCTGACACGGTCTGAGGGGTGATAATGTGATAAATGAAATTTGGTGCTGACAAGTATAACATAGTACACAGGGACAGCCTCTGACTCATTACCACCTAGGAAAGAGATCTTAACGGCACCAGAGACAGCTTTATAAAAATACCTTTGCAAACCATACCAGTAATCAAAAACATAAAAGGACTGTTGTGTTTTTAGTTGAAGAAAAAAAAAAAACCAAGACAATGAAAAAGGAACATTTTTTTTCCACTCTAGGAATTCGGAGTTTGTCTCGTGTGTTCAGTGTGTGACTCCAGTCTTCCATCAAAACACTGGGGGTCTGGGAGCTCCTGCAGGGATTGCCGGAGGTCCTGGGTGGGCTGGTGAGCGGCGGGCAAGGAATGGCGCGCTCCCGGTTCTAGAGCAGATTCTCCTTGTTGCTGTAGGCATCTGCTGGACTTTTCTGGATGTGGAAAGCATGTTTGCATTCTCCAAATCGCAGGGACTTCCTAACTGCTGTCAGCAGCCAGCTAAATGTCTGCAGCGTGGCGTTGACAGGGACTGTGCTGTTTGCTGAAGTACAAACAACTGCAAGGTGAAATTTGTTCCAGGTTAGCATCTTCAGTTTGTTTGTTTGTTTGTTTCTTATTCCTTGTGGCTGTGGGATGAATCCCCAGCTTAGTCACTAGCACCCGGAGGTAATACTGGTGGCCTTCCTGATTAGCGGCAGCCGAAGGTGTAAAGCAACACAGAACATGATCCTCAAGCCAAAACCCGCTGTTATTTTTAAAGCGAGAAATCCTTTCTCCTGTGTACAGGCCTTCCTTTGCTCACCTAGCTGAGGTGGCTCCGGGATGGGGACTCGGCTACTTCCCTGGGCAGCCTTGTTCCAATGCTTCACAGAAGCGTTCTTTTTGTTCTTTAAATGTTGCATGTTAAGTTAATCAGGCTTAACTGTATTTGCACATACAGTGGGATGACACACATCTGAAAGGAGGGAGCAGAGTGTTGCCAGATAATTATTTAAAATTGTGCTACCACATAGGGGATCTTCATGTTCAGGAGCTCAGAAGAATGAAGAAAAGCTCCAAGCTTTTATGCTGAGGAGAGGGACGCCAGGCTGCCCTGCCTCGCGTGTTTCGTGCCTGCTCCGTCCTTCCCTGGCAGTGCAGAGCTGCTGGGGAAACCGGTGCTGCATCACTGGGCTCGCTGCAAGAACCGAGATGGTGAGGAATGGGAATGTTAACTGAGAGTGTGTTTCCATTGTCTAACCATCCTCCACGACCTAAGGTGCTCTGGATTAGGCTCAGGAGCCTTGTTTATGAGAGGATAGGTGTGTTCTGTGCTCTGTGTCCACCTGTGTGATCTCTTACCTGTTAAGCAAGCACTCTCTCTGCCTCACAGGAGAAGCAAAGAGACAGCCGAGTCAAGATTTGGCTTTGGGTGGTCTGAGTGGGACCTCCCTTCACTTGTCTTTATGTGAAGAGCCCTGGAGTGTTGTTGCTTCTCTGTAATACCAGAAGTAACATTTTTTTGGTGGTTTTTTTTCCCTATTAATTTCCTCATTGTTGAGGTTTTTGTCCAGCTTCTGTAGGTGTCTTTGTAGCAAAGACCCATTATTTAAACGAATACAGGTAGTTTAGACACCACACACTTGCATGAGGAGATGGGTTAGAGAGCTGCAACTGCAGAGGGAGGGCAGCGGAGGGAACAGGCAGGCACAACATCTGGCACCACTGGATGTGAAAAGTGCATTTGGCTGCATGAAGTCAGTGGTCTTGTGGTTTGAAGTTGTGTCAGGGGAGGTTCAGATTGGACATTAGGAAAGATTTCTGTACTGAAGAGTGGTCAGGCACTGGAACAGGCTGCCCAGGGAAGTGGTGGAGTCACCATCCCTGGAGGTGTTCAAAAAACGTGTAGATGTGGCACTTCAGGACATGGTTTAGCAGGCACGGTGGTGTTGGGTTGATGGTTGGACTTTATGATCTTAGAGGTCTTTTCCAACCTTAATGATTCTGTGATTCTAAGTCAGGGGTGAACCAGATCCTTTGCCCTCGCAGTCACATGCCGACAGCAGAGGCAATATAACACACCCAGGGATTTTTTTGCAGCTGATTAACTCCTGTTTTATTATAAAGCCACACACTTCTGCTTCCCTCAGCAATGAGTTTTGGGGATATCTTCAAGCCTTCTATAGTTAATTTTTCAAAATCTGAAGCTGTTTGCCTTCAAGGGATTGTTTTAGTTTGAATTTCCTCATTGATCTTAGTTCTCTGTATTTGGGCAGCACTGTTTTAATAGGGACAGGTTTTTCCCTTGGTGCCACCTCTTCCTCGTCTGTGTTCCCATCCCGCCTGCTTGGAGATCTGCTGCTCCCTGGGCAGAGGAGACCTTACAGCTGAACTTTCAGCTGAACCCACTCAAAGCTTGGGAGGAATTTTACCTCTTTGCTGAGGAGCCCTCTGCCCTGTTGCGGGTGTTGTCTTACCCCCACGGTCCCTCTGCCATTTCTCAGCCGGTGGCTCAGGGAAGGACTCGATGCCATCTGCTATTTTTTCCTTACGGCAAGGGAAGAGATCTTGAACTAATTCCAGGGGGCTTTTTATAGAGCGGAGAGTGCAATGGTCTTAATTTACTGAACTGGAAGTTTTACAGCAGGGCTGCCTTTACTCGACCTGTTTGGGGCCGGTCCCTGCGCACGCAGGTGAGAGACCAGCTTCAGCCGGCTCTGCTGAGGGCGGGCACGCCGCGCTCGGTGCCGCAGGCTCGGGCTGACCACAGTCACCACCACACAGAGATAAAACTGGCAGGGCTTTTTTAACGGCCCTTTTCGTGTGGGACACTTAGTTATCCCCTGTTGTAATAGTATTTGCCTAGGATTAAATTCTGCTGGCGCCAGGGAGAGTTTTGTTGTGGCGAGAGATGATTAAATGTCTGAGTAACAAGAAGGCAAGGTCTGATTAATGGTATCCCACTGAAGGGTCTCCTTGCTCCTCCTCCACTTGTGCTTTGAAATCTGGTGTTTCTCTAGAAGGAAGAGAAAAATGGATTTAAAGTAATATCAGATTAATAACTAATGAGTAGCGCAAGCCACATTACAATTAAGCAACTAGTTTTGCAATGGTAATTAGAAATTAGTCTTTGCAGGCTACTATTAGAAGTAACTCGACCTCATTAAAAAGCATCGTACGGAAGAGTCTCCATTGACTGGCGGCCACCTTAATGCGATGTTTTTTAACAGACCTGGCCTTCTGTGAGCGTAACTGTACAAATACAAAGGGCAATAGAAAGTCTGTTTCCTTAACTACTGTACCTGCAGATCAAAAATCTAATGCAAATCAAAGCAGCTCTGTGCCTGAATTAGCCCTCAGGCTTGATGACGTTATTGAAACCGTAGTTAAAGTATCAGATTGTGACCACAAGGTAAATTTCTGTGTCACTGGTGTCAGTGGGATTTTTGCCTTGGACTGTGGAAAATGTAATATTTCAAATATTTCATCATTTCCTCAGGTTTAGCTATAAGAGGGCTCTTGTTCATTTGGTATTGTGCTTTTTCTTTTTTTTTCTGTTTTTTTTCTTGCATTTATAGAATGAGTTTGAGTGCGAAAAGGATAGTTTGGAGCCTCCAGTTTCTCTTGGATTTAATCAACATCCACGTGCTGCAGTATGCTACACGTTTGAAAGCTCAGCAGGCTTGTCTAAGCAAGAACTGCAGAATTTAATCCTGAGTCACTACTAATATTTATTTTTTAAAAACTCTGTTAAGCTCCTACATCTATCATTGCACCTTTGTAACTGCTTTCCAGAGCTATAAATTCAGTACTGGCTTACCTGGTGTACCTTGCTGTGCACCTGCTTCACAGGCACCCCTGTGCTGGCCGTCTCCTAAGCAGGAATTAGGGTGCTGACTCTGCTCTGCAGAAGCCTGAGAGGATTGCGGTCTGGGTATTTCAGAAACAGCTTTCTTCCCATGACAATCAGAAGTCATCGTTAAGCCCGTCCTAGCTCACGAAGGAGGGAGCTGCTGGCGCTGTACCCCTCGTCATTTCTTTAGGGCATCAAACCCGGTTCGTGCTTTTGGTCTGCAGAAGCAGAGATTGGGCTTTGCTGCCTGTTGGGGGGGACATAAAGCGAAGTCTGACTGCTCGAAGGGAGAGCTTTGGCACTTGTGGTTTTTTAATTGGAGGGACGCTTGGATCTCGGCACGTTTCCTCCGCCTCACCCACCTCGATGTGCTTGGTGGACGAGAGAGGTGAGCAGTGCCAGGAGCGCGGCTCCCGGGAGGTGGTCAGTCCTGGCAAACCTTTGGTTGTCCCACTGCCTCAGCAGCCGTGCGGCGTGCGTGCAACATGTCGGGAATGGCCCAGAGAAAGCAGAATTACGTTATCTGGAAAGTACCAGTAATACTTAAAGCTATGAGAGATTTGCCTGGCAGCTTTTGTAAGGCTGTTCAGAAGAGATATTTTGGGATGACTCTTACGGCAAGGTTACAACTATTCCCCGCCAGCACCACCAAAAAGACGAGGGGTCGCTTCATGCGTTCTGAGCCGGTGCTGGGCCCCGCAAATACTCTGTTGGCCTGCTCCCCTGCGAGGACGCGGTCCCAGGCGGGGAGCCAGGGGCTCGGTATTCAGGCCAGCTTGGGGAAAAAAGACAATTGTTTTAAAAGCTGTTTAAGGGACAATTATTTTAAGAGCTGTTTAAGGGCATTTCAGCACAGACAGAAGCTCAGAGGAGAGGTGGCCGTGCTGCAGGAAATTACCATCAAGTGAAATGTATGTCGTGAGTAACAGTATCCTGCTGCAGAGCACGGGCTAACCCAGCGCTACCGCAGCAGCAATCCCCGGCAATTGCATCTGCTGTTACAAACCCGTTTCGGTGTCCCTTGCTCACTCTCTCCTCCGTCCCAGAGCTCTAACCTGCCTGTCTGCAAGCTCGCTGGGGCTGGAGGCACCCTGCCTTTCCGCCCTGGAGGGCGATGCTCACGCCTGCGTGCACAGAGGCGATGACCTCCTCCTCTGCCACTGCCCCCAGTGACGCCTTCCTGTGGGGGTATTACTATTCACGAATCTCCACAAGAACACCGTGCCATTGCACAGATGCTTTTACGTTATTTCTCTTTCTGGGCAAATATTGAAATGTATTGCTAAGATTGCAAGGAGCCCTCTCTAGCTGTTTCATATGGAAACAGTTATTGTGAATGCTATATGGTAAATGCTTTCCTATGCAGCTATCCTTGTATGTTATTAAATTCATTTAGAACTATATTAGTCTTATTTTGGTTCTAATTGTCACCTGTTCTGTAGTATAGCTCTTCTAAAGAATGTGATGAGTGGTAGTACCGTGTGAGCTGAGCAGCTTTTCCCTGCAACAACTGCCAGCTGCAAAGACTTCAAAAAATAAACAGGCAAGAACTGAGCTTTGCAGCATTAGGCTCGTTTATAATAACATGTCATCTTTGGCCCAGGTCCTTGATCTAACACTTCAGTGACTTTAGACAGTATTCTTGGTTCGGTGGGTAGCGGCTCAATGTTCAGAAGAGTCTGACTAAAATACGATCTAGCCAAAAGGAAAAGACAGGAGCAGAGACAAGAGACATTGTCTACTATGAACTGGACTTGTTGTAATTAATATGGCTCAACTTTTTGCGAAATGTGTAATTTAACTTGTATAACTCTGGTAACAGTGGCCTTTAAATACAGTATTTCTGTAATATTAAATACTGTGGGTATATCCAGCGTCTGCGTGAGTTAAGGCAGCTGTACCCTTTTTGACCACCGTCTCTTACTGCTCCCGCGCTGAGTGAGATGTCTGCAGGCACCGCTGATTTATCGCTCGGATTTGAACGTGGTCAGCGCTGGACCCTGCCTGTCCCCGCCAGTAAAGCTCCTCCACCACTGGAAGCTGAGGCTTCCCACTGCGCCCGCGGGTTTCGGGGATGGGAGCAGCCTGGCGTGCCCGTCCCTCGCCGAGGGACGCGATGCTCGCCCCGCTTTGGCCCTCCTGCCGTGTGCTCACAGAGGTGTCTATCGCAAAGGCTCTTGCGATGGTTTTGGGGTTTTTTTCAGTCCTTGCTGCCCCGATCCTGGGATGTCACGTGGGCGCTGGGGAGGACGCGGAGTGCGGTGATGCTCGCACCGTGCTGATCCCGCGCCAGGTTCGCAGGCTGGTGACAGGAGTGGCTGCTCCTGTCCCCCTGCCCCGGCAGGGCCGTTTTTTTAGATGGTTTTTGGTAACAGACACTGGTGGTGGGAACCAGATGCTCTTCAGGGACCACCCCGGCTGGCCTCAGGGCAATACATGGTGCTCTGAATCTTAAGCCTATATTTAAGTGCCACCAGCAAAGAAATTCAATATCCTAACACCGTGAACAGACTCATCCTGCTGAAAGTCAAGTATGTGCTGAACATGGATAGTTCAGCGTTGGTGAGAAGCTGAGCACACCAGGGAATGAGGATGGTCCGGGCTCTGGAGGCATCCGTACCCTCACGCTGTCCGTGAATCAACTCTTCCGTCCCCATCTCCTTTCTACAAGCTGAAGGGGAAGGCAGCACTTTACAAGAACCTTGCGACAGCTACAGAAGTTCCTGAAACACCAGAAAAAGGTTTTTGTTGTTGTTGTCTAAAGGAGTTGCTACTTCTTTCTTCCCCAGCCAGTGATAACTTGTGAATTGGTTCAGCCGAATCAAGTACCAGGCAAATTTGCTGTCCCAGAAAGCCTGTGCGTATGCAGGTTGTTTCTGTGCTTTTAGCCTCCTGGTTTGCACTAAAGCTTCTTCATCAATGACCTGGATGAAGAGTTAGAATGTACCCTCAGCAAGTTTGCTGACGACACCAAACTGGGAGGTGTGGTAGATACACCAGAAGGCTCTTCTGCCATTCCCTGTGACCTGGACAGGCTGGAGAGCTGGGCAGAGAGGAACCTGATGAGGTTCAACAAGGGCAAGTGCAGGGTCCTGCACCTGGGGAGGAACAACCCCATGCATCAGTACAGG
>Ga0065711_1051026_pt1 | contig 10552 bp, 5 predicted proteins | sample Hoacrofraction12_FD_59098 | JGI IMG/M metagenome (GOLD analysis project Ga0065711, IMG submission 59098) | Hoatzin crop microbial communities from Cojedes, Venezuela - Epithelial fraction 12 v2 (version 2) | ecosystem: Host-associated > Birds > Digestive system > Esophagus > Crop | place...
CCCCAAGCCTGTACTGGTGCATGGGGTTGTTCCTCCCCAGGTGCAGGACCCTGCATTTGCCCGTGTTGAACCTCATCAGGTTCCTCTCTGCCCAACTTTCCAGCCTGTCCAGGTCATGCTGAATGGCAGCACAGCCTGCTGGTGTATCCACCACTCCTCCCAGTTTGGTGTCATCAGCAAACTTGCTGATGGTACACTCTAACTCTTCATCCAGGTCATTGATGAAGAAGCTAAACAAAACTGGGCCCAGCACAGACCTCTGGGGGACACCACTAGTTACAGGCCTCCAACTAGACTCAGCGCCACTGATGACAACCCTCTGAGTTCTGCCATTCATCCAGTTCTCAATCCACCTCACTGTCCATTCATCCAGCCCACACTTCCTGAGCTTCCCTAGGAGGATGTTATGGGAGACAATGTCGAAAGCCTTGCTGAAGTCCTGTGACTTGATATTGCTGGCCATTTGTAAATTTGCGTGCCTTCATTTTTAGAGGCCCCTTTAGGAGCTTTTTAAAGTGTAATTTCCAGAACAGTGCCTGGCAATCGTTCCAAGAAAGGAAGGTCCTTGTGACTCAGCATGTGCACTGTTAAATTGGGGCCCTTTCCCTCCTGATTGATCTTCCAAATGTTGCAGGATATTTTTCAGCCTGCAGTCACACTTTTCTGCCAGCCTGTGCTCCTCCCTTCTCAGAAGTTCAAGGCAGTTATCCGGCCTGGTCATTGGCAATGCATGGGGCCCAAAAGCAGAAGAGCATTAGCTTGCAAACACATCTTCCTCTTTTCCTCAGGAGAAGAGAGGAGAAAGAATAAAAGGACATGTTGATTCAAGACAAATCTGGGCACCTTTCAGCATAGCTTTTCCAGGGACTTAGTATTGTTTCCTCAGAAAAAGAGGTATGGCTCAAAAGCGTCATCCTCCACCTGCAGCATTCGACATTTGATGACATTTAGGAAGTGTCTGCTACTCTGACTGACTGGCTAATGTATCTGCCATGCATGGCATTGAAGTCTTGAGAGCTATGGTTTCTGCCTTAGACCTCAAGCAGTTGCACAAAATGTGAAAGTCCCCATCCCCATAACATTATTGCTATGGTAAATGGATATGAGTCATTGGTGATGCACTAAAAGTGCCAGAAAGGTCTACCTACTGATCTGTATTTTTTTTTAAGGTTGAATGGAGGTCACAGACTTTTCCACTGAAGCAGAGGCTGTTGGAAGAAAGGAAGTGTGGAAAGAAGAAAACAAGATGAAAACAGAAAGAACAGTTAAGAAAGATGAGAAACATGGCAGAACATGAATATATTTAGTATAAGGAATGCAACGGTGAGGTACAGAACAAGAAATCCTCTTTAGTAGATGATTATAGCACCTTTGACCTTTCTGCATACTGGCCATCAACACAAATAGGATCAATATAGCGGGCACAAAGGAATATGTAAGATGATTTATAATAGCAAGTGTTGATATAACTGCAATGAAACTGAAATATGCTGAGGATAGACGGATACTGTTAAGTATGGTTACAATGCAGGAATTGAAAGATTCTGTTTAGCCTCCACACGAATACTCTCAGTGCATAAACAAACAGGATGATTTTCACTATACCTCTCTAAATTCTTAATGCACTTTCTGCTCATAAGATCCAGGTCCCACATATCTCACTGAAAATGACTCTATAAAGCCTACAACTAGGTTTCTGGGCTGGAACAAGGATATCCTTCATAGGAGGCACAGTGGATTAACAACTATAACTTAAAAATAAAAGTCCTTGGTGACCATATCAGTATCTAGAAAGATTTGTGCACTGATGGACCACCCCATGACAAAGGGGGTTTTGCCATGTTAAAAGAGTTCACTGACTTGAACTGTCTTGACTTAGTGCCAGGAAGGAGCAGTCAAAGCCAACAAGCTTGGTCCTCCGCCTTAACATTATTGGCGCATCCAGAGCACACTGCATATAACTGTCGGTGCAAAGAAAAACTAAGGAGACCAGGCACTTCCAGACACTGTCAGGAATATAGATCTTTTTACTCTCTTTTTTACCTACTGCTGAAAGGTCTGACATCTGATCCTTCCATAACTAATGCCAAAAAAAGGCTGTAAAAGAAGCTTTGTTGCTGGTGCTACTGCCTCTTGCCCTTTGGAATGAGAGCTGAGAGAAAGAATCAAATCAGAAAGGGATGAATAGAAGGGGTTTTGTGTTTTGGGTTTTTTTTCTTGCAAAGCTTTACAGGGTCTGCAGTAGCTTCTGCCAAGCCACCGATCCCTGTTATATCGAACTGACTTTTCCAAGGATGGATTTTTCTTGAAACACTTTACAAAGAGATTCAGGAGCCACACAGGCACATGGAGAGTCCCAACAGCAGACACACGAACAGGTAAGCGCAATCTGTCTTTCTGATCTAAATAAATGAATACTCACCCCTCCTCCCATTGCAACCACAACAAGGCATAGCCAATATTAACTTCATTCCAACTCCCCATGGCTTCTGCCAGTCTGACAACTTAGGAGATCTATCTAAAACAATAACTTAATTTAATACTTACTGATGAACAACAGAACATGTTTCAGTAAGCAGAACAGGAATGTCCTGAGGGACTGAAGTCTTGCGTTTATGAACCTGAACCAAAGTCTGAGACCCAAACAGCCCCCAGATCAGACCCTGCCCCCAGCTTTAGATAATAGGTTTTGTGATATAATCTTGACACCCATGATTACATACCACCATGACTGGAAGTTCAGCCTGCAGTAAGGTAGATAATCCAGATAGGGAACTAAGAGATGTAACTACGGGCTGGATCCTGTGTTTAATGAAGGTTTACACCCTCTCTGAACCCTGGAGGTGCAGAGCAGCAGTGGAGGGAGCAGATAGTACTGCCACCCATTCCCATCAGCACACCATGCCTAAGCATGTGTGTGGGAAAAAACACTCTAGAACAGCCTAAATCCCTACTTTCAAGTTTTCAAGACTTCACAGTACATTTTCAGTGGAATAAGCAAGGGTAATTCTTGCCCTGGAAGAGGCAATAAGCAGTCAGCACTATCCACACTCCTTGTATCTAGACCAAATTTTCAACAAGCTTAGTACATTTTCAGGTATGAAACTTACAGGACACAGGGATAGAGAATAAGTAAAGGAATGAGAATAATCATAGTTTTCTTAGGTTCAAAACACATCAACATGTAACAACTATTTCACAACCTCAATACAATGCTCTTAATTTCGAAGAGGATTTCCCTACTTGATTGGTCATATAAGCAGGCAAGTTCCTCTATGAAACAAGATGTGAAAAGATAGGTATCCCTTTTCGGTTCTAGTGCAGATAATGTACAAATGGATGGTATTTATAATTTTGAGCAAATCTAACTCTGTTTTGAGAGCCTGGCTCATAGTCTTGCAGAAGTAGCTCTGCTTGTAATCTTTTTCTTTAATGAGATGAATGGTGCTAACCTGTAACAAGACCTGTGGCTCTGTAGTCTCGTCTATAGAATTTGTTCTCCCCAGCATGGTGATAATTCCACAGGTCCTTCTCTGACTCTGCACAAAGTTAGCACCTGATTTCTAAACTTGCTTGTCAAAACCTATTATTTAACAGTGTTTAAACTGTTGCAAGCTAGAAAGCTGTCTGCTCAGTATTTCTACTTTTAGTTGCCGAGCATGCTGTGGAGAGGCAGCACTTACTCCTATCAGGTACTAATACATCAGAGAAAGAAGAGGGAGATAAGAAAACTATTTAGATTGTAAGCTCTTCAGGGCAGGGACCATCTGCCTTGCTGTGTCTAAGAAGCCTGCCCTGGTGGAGGTCTCTGGGTACCTATAGTCATACTACAGTCTTCAGCTGTCTAGAACAAATTCCAAAAAAATACTCTTCAGGAAAGTATAGCTACAAATCCAAACAATTAATAATAATGAGTAATAACAGTCTGCAAAAACACATCTGAACACATATGTGAAATTACAAAAGGCTCACATGAATGTGGGGACACCTCATAGGCAGTTCAGTTAAAAAAACCTAAAAAAACCCAAAATTTAAGTTGCAATATCCAAATATTTACAGCTATTGATAGGGTCTTAAAAAAGTTGGCCTTGGGTAGACATAATGAAATATCCATAAACTCTGGTGAGTCAGAGCAATCTGTGAACATTTGTCATCTTTGACAGTCAGTCATTTTTCTTCAGTTACCTCAACATGTATTGAGGAAATGACCCTAGGTTCCTTTTGAATAGTCTAGCCATTCTTATTAAATTTATTGTTTAAAAGCAACAACTCGAACCCTTCACAGTTTAGCAATTGATCTGGAAAAGCATCAGCAGTAATCAAGCTTCCTCCACACTGTCCGAGCAAGACATGTTGTATCCCTGGCTCCCAAGATGCTACATCCATCCACATATCTATTATGCACACGTAATCACTTTAGGATAGCAATTGATGTTGATTGTGGTGCTTAATTTTTTCCGGTATTGATATTTGACCAGAAACGAGAAAACACTCAGATCAAGGTATTTGGACAATCCATCAGCCTTTTGGTTGTGCTCATCTGGACTAGATTTGAAATGGTAAGCATGAAATATTTGATAGTTGATATGTCATTTCAGTTGCTACACTGTTTTTAAGCAAAGACCAGCTTCTAACTTTAATAAAAATCCCCCAGAATATTTGTGAAAACAGTACTTACTGTCTGGATTTTTTGGAAAAAAAAAGGCATAAAATTGAAACTCAGAAGCAGATGTGATAATTTTGTCAAAACAAATGCCTCTATTTTGGTTTCTAGGGTACTTTCATAAGGTTATTTTCTCAAATTTCCTCTTTAATTCAGGCACATTCTAAATTGTATTTTCTTTGGCAAGAGCTGGCTTGCTGGGTACCAAATGAATTTAAGGACTTCATGCTTTCTGATTAATCTTTCAAATACCTATCATTGATTATGTGTATTTTTCATCCTTACGGTTTGGCCAAAGCTTCTGGCAATTTGAAGCTTCAGCACTTGATTAACTGAAATAACATAATACCTCCATTCTCATTTTGCAGTCATGAGCTAATGACAAAGAAGCACATTTAGCACGCCTGTTGGACCACTAAAAGCACAGATCTGACATGTGTGGCATCTCATTCAAAATATGATTTGTTAACAGTGAGAGTAAGATCTCCTTTAAGGAGGGTCAGCATAACCTTGTCAGGAGACACTCTCAGCATAATAAGTAGCTCTAGAAGCATCGATCTGTAAGCACAAAATCTCCAGGAACTTAATTATTTTTGAGCTCACCATTCATTTGACAAATGTGGCTGTACTCAGCCAACTGATTCACAAGCTGAAGGTGGAAAAGGGAGAAGAGGAGGATAAAAATGGGTATGTGAAAGCCTCCAACCACAGACTGTTATCCCAAAGGCCTCATTTCATATTGAGGCCAAACTAACTCCCCTGCTTAGTTTTCATATCAAAATGTGCTCACTTCAGTAACTTACATGTTAATATTTTTTATCTATTGCAATTTTTTATGAATCTTGTCTGTGGTTTGTTTAGTCAGCTTGAAAATAAAGCTAGATGGGGAGCTTTATAACCAGCATCACTTATTGACTTTATACTTTGGTTCCACATCACCATGTTGAGCCAGCAGATCATCTTGTCGGTAGAAACAGTCAGTCATATATATTCGTAATATACTTTCCAATACATTTAGAGGACTAGATAAAGTCCTTTCTAATAGGCCTGTTTGTCAAGCACTCTTGAATCAGCATTATTTATTAAAATATTTTACTCTATTTAACACTGTTCAGCAAAATGTACCTTGCTCATTATCCTAATTACCAGGCATGTTACTGAATTTTTACACCGTCAGTCAGAGTTGTCATCCATGTCTTGTCATGACTGTGGCTGTTTAGTGTGATGGGGCAGTTTGCCTTCTCAGAGATCCCTGGACACCCATGACTGTTAATCTTCACATCTCCCTCACGTGCTGGTGTGTCAGGGACCAGCAAAGGAAGTTAATGATGCGCATCCAAGAGCACCATTACTCTGGAATAACAATTCACAGAAAGTTCCCAGCAGAGAACTTCTGCTACCTAAAAGACTGTAGGTAGACAGACTTTATCCTAAATTTTCCTTATTACATTTCTAACACAATGCTTTTTTGTAATTAGAGGAGAAACAGTCATCCAGCCTCCATTTCTAATTAATCCTTTCTTCCTTGCTGTGACTTAAATTTGTTTCTTCTCTTTCAGCACTGAAAAGGAATCACTCATTCTCACTTTTCTTTTTTAAAAAGAGAAAGAAAGAAATTGAAGCCAGTTTCACACTGGCTGGAGCTGGACATAAAGCAGTGATCTAGAGAAATTTCAGTGACATGTTGTAAAAAGACTTGGAGCCAGCGAGGTCCGGTCAGAGACAAAACTCCTGTCTCTGGTTTCCAGCCACTGGTCTTAGGGGACATGAGGTGTGATTGCGAATGGCACAAGAATGCAGATGTGTGGGCTGCACAATGTTCACATTCACCCCCTGCTTCTGGCCCCATGTCAACAGGAGGCGACAGAAAGACAGAAAAAACCCGAAATATTTTGGCAGAAGCTAACTGGTGCCAGAACGGGTGTTCCTGCTATTCTCAAGCAAGTCACTTGTTTTGGTACTTGATTTTTAATTCTAAGCAAAATGGCTCTGAAGTCAAAGCAATTCTTTTGTAAAATGATGTAAGCTAGGAAGAACTCAGGCACCATCTAAGTGTAAGAAAATCTGTTCCTGCTATGTAACTGTGATCCTGTGAGCTCCTGAGAGTCGTTGTGAGATGTGCAGGTCCCAGGTGGTATCTCTGTCAGGATTCAGCAGGGTTGTCTTGTGCTGTCTTTACCCAGGTAAAAAACCTGGTCTACATCGTTACACCCCAGGCCAGAACTGGGACCCAGAGCTCTGCAGGCATTTGCCCTCCTATTTAATTGAGCAAATAGACACTACTTGAGAAGCTTCCTGTCTTCATTCAAATAGCAAAGATATAAAACACAGCTGTGTCCAAGAATGCATGATTGCAGCTGTTAAAGCCAAATCTGGAGGACGAATATTATAGTTTTTCACATTCCTATTAAGTTTCTGTTGGTAAATGATGTCTTCATATAAACCCATTTACCCTCTTTCCCTTTTGTTGTTACACGTCTACTATATTTGGATCAATATCTGGCAGGTCTTCCTTGAAACAGCTGCTGAGATGAATAAGAAATTAATCAGGGCTTTGTGTTTGCTGAAATAGAGCTACATTTAAAGATTTGTTACTACAACAAAGAAATATTTCAACAGCAAGTACCATCCAACTATCTCTCGAGCATTTAAAGTCTTGTATGTGAGATGATTTAGCAGAAACAAAACGCTTTACTAAATGAAAATTATATGTTATTGACATTTGCTGGAAAAACTAAATATTAGAGTTGTGTAGAAATATAAACACTCCATTCTCGAAAATGTTTGGATGAGCAGAGGCTATTGAGAATGTGTTTGGAGATTCTAGTCCATTGGATTCCAGGTGAGAAATAAATACATATGGTTGTTCTTAGCACAGCCAAACTAGTAAAAACTAAATATATCTTTTTGCCTGCACTTTAAGCATTTTCTGTAGCTGAAGCAAAGTGACCCTGAAGTCCGCTTCACATGCAGTCACTAAAAAATCTAGTCTACAGTCAACACTGCCAGATTTTCACACAAGGAAAAGGATGCTTCATCTGGGCAATGACTGCCTGGAGCTCTTAGACACAGGATCCTGATTCATCAATTCAAGGCATCAGTGATTTAACAAGTGAGTGAATGGAGCATCAGGAATCCAAGAATCCAGGAACCAACAGCTCCAGGAATTCCAGTCATCATGGTAAAACATAGTCACCCCAGAACAGAAAGTCTCCAGATTGTCAATACATACATTTCATTGAAATGAATTGTGGGAGGCAGTTACACACAGTAAAAAGATCTTTTCTAGCATAAATAAGCCTACAAACATGTTCGGCTCATGAAAGGAATGATTAATGTAGGTTTAGACAATAGACAGCAGCACCAGGTGAAAGCCAGTAGATGTCCAGAGGCAGATACCATGCCAAATTCAGTCCTGATGTGAGCAGGTGTAACCACTCTGGGACTAGCGCACCTGATCCAGAGCTCAATTTGGCTCACCCAGGAGGACAGGAAAAAGTACTCCTCAAAGGTGCTAAAATCACTTTTCCTAAGTAGTATTGACATTTTTTGCAGTAAGCACTCATCAGTTCTCACACGTTGCTCCTGGCAGTACAGGAGAGCAATGTACTTCCATGTACAGAAGAGCTGCAATTACAATAAAAAACTATGGAAAGAAGATGAGAAATTACACATTAATTCTAAGTAAGATGTTTCATGACAAGTGCAGGTTCTCAGGACAGTGTGTACTGAAATAAAAACTGAAAAAAGGCTTTTATAACAGTAAAATATTCTGTTTAGGCCTTTTCAGATGAAATGTCTTCATTTTTTTTTGATCAGACAACATAAAAAAAGGAACAAAATCTTTGAATTTTATCAAAACAAAACATTTTGATCAACATAGTATTTTAGAGGTATTTTTGGTGAGAAATTTCTAAAGCTTTTGGATTTTAAAATCTACACTTTAGAATAGCAATTTCTTCCACAAATAAGTAACTTAGCTTCTGCCCATTTACAGTGCAGAGTTCAGCACGAGATTTGCTGTGCACTTTTTCTCTCCCAGGCCGAGGTGATACTACCATTCTTTGGGGCTTACAAGATTTTGGCCAAAATTCACACACTCATTTTATTGAAGGGCACGCACCGGATTCAAGTGCATCTGATAGGAGGAAAGGTTGAGTGTTACATCCCAGAAACACTCTGCGGTCTCTGCAATGAATCTGTTCTGCTAAGACCCCTGTGAGAACTGGAGTTCTCTTTAGAAGTTTATGATTTAACAGCTGATGCCTCATTTTTCCACAGATTGGAAAATGAGGACTGATCATGACTAATAAGTCAGTGGGATTCTTTTTTTTTTGAGTTCCATCCACATACAAACAAAGCAGGTCTTTGTAGGCACAATGATTTACCCAAAATAGTTCACTTATCAGGTAGATACTTCCTGCCATGCCAGGCTGGGTGAAGACTGCCTGTGGTATTACATCCAGAAGGGCTTGCTCTGAAGCTACAGAATCACCCTGTGTTAGAAGATACACTTATAAAATCAATTTTTCTGTATTACTCTACACAGCAGACTTTACTCATTCTTTCAAATAACTACCATGACAGTACTGAGAGGAGAAAAAGTCCTTTTTACTGAGTCCTTAAGAGACAGTGGATACTGATGTGCTTTTCACAATCCAGCTTCAAAACATTTAGCTCGTGTCTGTTTTTTTCTGGATCTGTCTCCTAGCAAGGCCAGGCTCTATCAATCCGTCTAGCAAGGTGGACTAAGCCTTGCCAATGAAGCTACTTGATGTGAGGTATCCCTCATTACGTGCATGGAGACATAAATGTGTGATACATCAAAATCGCTGATGCTGACTGAGCACAAACACGTCAATATCTTGGTATTTCAAAGCGAATGAAGGACTCAAAAGATACCCTTGACCCCCAGAGTGAGAAAACCGGATCCAAAAAGCTTCTGGAGAGAAAAGATAAATCCAACAGTCAAATAATGGAATCAAAACCTGGCAATAACCGTGCAGACTTTGACTATGTCTCTGAGCTAACACTCTACTTGTCTTCTCACAAGCACTGGAGATATTTCTCCAGCCTCAGAAGCTCTCACCTTTGTAGGAGATTGAGTTCCTGAGATGCCTTGTGCGCAGTCCCTTCAGTTTTACAGTCCGTCATGCTAAGGCACTTTCCCACCCTGATGGGAACTTGCATATTGGTGTCATGCCAGCACAGTTTTACAGTTGCTTCCCCTTACGATCCTGAATTTCCATCATGACCACTAAGTTCAGTTCTCCCTCAATACCTCTTCCCATCAGTCACCACTAATTGAATAAACCCAGAGCAACTATTTCATCAGTGAAAGCAGGTTCAGATAAACGCTCCAAAAAGTAATTGCCTGTTTTCAGCTGCCTGCTCCCTTTACCCTATTAGCTATATTGCTTCTCTATCAAAAACACAATAAAACTTCACAGTCCATCTACAAGGGGCACATGTGAACATGCATCATCCTATTCATCTCAGGAACTGCATACCTCAGGTGGTGCTTTTCCTGCTGCCAGACCTGAAAACTATATTGACAAATTAAAGTATGCCATGATAGGAACAATCGGAATCTGCGAGTCAGAAAACTCTTACAACTTATTGTAGTTATCAGCCAGCCCATGGCAATAAAAATCACAGAGCAGATTCACGGAGCACTACACCTGAGGCTATTTGGCTTAATATTGAGTGGCTCATTTGATCTGGGAGACACATCAAAGATATGTCACAGGCCACATCTACTCCACTGGACTAATGGGTTTCCTGCCTGTGAGTTAAACTAATGCAATATAACTGCCTGTGTAGGAATGGGCCTAATGCAGTGGGTTTCTGTAGAAAGCTGAACCACCTTAGTCACCCACCCCCCCCCCC
>Ga0065711_1051027_pt1 | contig 10552 bp, 6 predicted proteins | sample Hoacrofraction12_FD_59098 | JGI IMG/M metagenome (GOLD analysis project Ga0065711, IMG submission 59098) | Hoatzin crop microbial communities from Cojedes, Venezuela - Epithelial fraction 12 v2 (version 2) | ecosystem: Host-associated > Birds > Digestive system > Esophagus > Crop | place...
AGGGAAGGGAAGGGAAGGGAAGGGAAGGGAAGGGAAGGGAAAAAAGCTGGTTTAAGTATATTTTATACCTCAAAAGGGAGTACAGGAGTATGGACTTCTTATGTAATGTGCAGCACCACTGTCTTAGTTCTTGGCACAACTGTTCATACAGTCGTCTGCTGCCTTGCTTGGAGAACAGATGTGGCACAGCGTTCTGATTTCTAAGCTGTGTGATCTACTCAGTTTGTCTGGAGCTAGTAGTGGTGTGCTAGGAATCAGCATTAGGCTTGATCTTTAATTAATATATGCTGTACAGTTCTGAAGTCAAAAAACAATATGATGTTGGCATTTGAAGGTACTAGAAATGTAGAAAGTATTGTAAATACCAGACACATTTGAGAAATAGCTTTGAGACTCATTTATTAAATACCTGCCGCTTCTTTAAGCCTCACCTGAACCTTAAACAACGAGTAGCAGAACTGTGGTTTTCGTTTATTCTCCTACAAAATAATAATTTGTTACCTTGAAAAAATATGATAGGACATTTAAAATAAATTGGTTTGTCCTTCAAGTTACTGGAAAAATAGCAGCCACCAGAAGTGGGCTGATCACTCTTTCCTTGTCCCTGTTTTGATCATATTTTTGTGATGAGGCAGAAAAATCTACAATGCTTTAGAAAAGAGGATTGATGCTAATGATGAGTTCATGAAAACTCCCCTGTAAGATCCAGTCATCATTAACACTGTTAAGGAGCACTCCGAGTCACAAGCAACAGCTTTGTCAATGTCCGATGATTTTTATGAGGTAACAAAAACTGGTGATGAACTGTAATTGTTCCCTCCTCAGAAAGAGCCTTGTTGAAAAATACCTTGTTTATAGAAAACTGTGGGATGTGAGCGGACTTGAATTCTACTTTCAAATTGCACTTCAGGAATATAACTGAATGTGAGGTGGTTCGGAAAGAATAATTAAGAAATATTTCACACATAATTGTCATAAAATATAATCACGTGACTGAGAAGCTCTTTGTGCTACACTTCTCCCTTTGCTTATCTTCTCACTGCATCAGTACTCTCTACTCAGTGTCCCTGAAATGTCTGCCAGCTTCAAGGCTCTCTTCATGTTGTCTAGGGCCCATTGCTTCTCAGGTCACATCTGAAAATCTTGCGTAACTCTTTAATTTCTCTCTTCCTATTCAAGTAATTATTAATATATCCAGAGAACGATATTAAAAAAAATATTAAGGTCACAAAGTCACGCACTCAAATTAGAAAACATTAAAATGAAAGTTGGCTGTGCAACCTTCATTTAACTCACTTGGGCATATGCATTATAATGGTCTTAAATTACATCATCACGGGGTATTTTTTTTGCATGGGATCCCTGACTTGTTCAGTCAGGGATGGGGATTCCATAATTAAGAGTATTCAGTATTTTGTTCACTTGTCCTTGTTCAGTGTGTGGACATGCCTTATTGACTTCAAACTATTCAGTCTGCACTCTTTAAGCAGAAATTATTGATTTTTCTATGCTATTTTTTAAATGGAATTCATTAATATAATGTCAGGCGTTACTTTATATTCACAAAATCCTCATAAGGGTAAGGGATTTTATTATCTCCATTTTACAGATGGATAATAGCTATGCAGAGAAATTAAGCTTAAATATATTCACTAGTTTTGGGTGCCCAGTTTTGGGTGACTGTAACCTCCTATTCTTCAGTGTGCTTGGCACTGTTTAATTCTGTGCATGCTCAGGATGTGGGCTCTACTGAATTCTCTATTTCTTCTAAATACTCAGGAATTTGGCTCAAGATCTGTAGTGGAAGAACCTACAAAACAAACATTGAAGAACTAGCAAAGGAAAGCCTTTTAAAGATCATTATAAAGTTTGGAGTTAAACCTTTTCACAGGGCCACTAAGGAAAGGGCTAGCATCTAATCCAGATCTGCAGAGTAGACACAGCTGCCTTACTTTTACGTCTGAAGCTCCTTCTTCTACTCCCTATATATTCAAGAAAAGGTAAACAGATGTTATAAAGAGCATATATGACGATGCAATGTTAGTGCATTGTCTGTAAAGGTCTTCTGAATAAGAGTGATGTACTGAAGTGAAGAAGGGAACATCAATTGACAACAGCAAGTAGTTTAATAACACATATGTACAATGAGATTAAATTTCAGTTGTGAACATTATCTCATTTTTTTCTGTGGCTATAATTTTGATTTTATATAGATCTTTGAGTACGCTTGTATGTATGGTTGGGGCAGAAGAATTTATTATATTTATTGATTATATTAATATAAAATAACACTGTAATATATACTTTTTGGACATGTATTCAAACAAGGAACAGAAAAGTATTCCATTGTATCTCATAACCAGCTTGTCAACAGCACTGGATTCTTTACAACCCCAACACAGGCCTCTGGCCTTTGAGTTAACAGAGCAGATATAGTGCCAGGGGCTTTCATCCTCCGAGTGTATCAATTCTTCGGCAGTCTTGAACTATACATGTTGCTGGAAGGATTCACAGATCTTCGCTGCTGATGGAGGACATCAAGTACCAGGTTTCACTGGGGGATCTGGAGGGATACTCACTGTAATCAGAGGTTACAGGTGCTACATACTGACTTTGTCGTTCCCCTTGCTTCTCCTTATTCTGAATATCAGCTTTCTTCCCCTACAGCCGATCTCAGTTCTCACTCACCAGTTCCCTGCTCAATTCCTTTCTCATTCACAGGATTTCTTCCCGTAGATCCCATTTATTTCCTTCATGATGCTTGGATGCCAGAGGATAGTGGCAGTGCAAGCACACGACAGGCCTTTTATTCCCTTGCTATGTGTGGGGTGTGGAAATGTTTATTTCACTGAAATTATCTGATTGAGGACTTTGTCAAATGGGATAATAAGGAAGAACTGGTAAACCATAGACAGAATGACAGAAGCCTGACAGGCAAACGTAGCAGAGACAAAACCAAGAAGCCAGTCTTGTCAGTCACACTAATTGATGGGCTATCAAGAAACAAGGACAGTGCAGGCAAGAAAGATATAAAGCTGCGGGTTCAGAATGTTGCCGGGGGTAGCTCAGCAGGACCAGGCAACCTGATGAGAGAAAGTGCAGGGGAAGGGAATGGGGGAGGAACAAAGGAGAAACAGATGGGGATGAAAGGTCATGTGTAAAATGGGGCCAGTCACTATGCTTGTCTGACTAAGCCCTCTGCCTGATTACCACAGTCTGTCCTATCTTCTCGTTAAATCCTTTCTTAACTATCTCTCTGCATAATCTCACTCTCTACCCTGTGTGTGAGTGCTGGAAGGACTAAATGCCGGTTACTGGGGGGTACCAGTGTGAGTGGATATGAGCCAGCTACTGGATACACGCTCAGCTTCGCTACTGCTTGAACCTGCATATAGGAATGTAGCAGCAACTGCCATGTCCCTCAGCCTGGGCAGGGACACCGGGTCCCTGCGTGCACTGGGCTGGGCTCCAGCAGCTGGGCAAGGACGGATTCCTGCACCAGAGCTGCTAGAAGAGGCATCTGCTCTTAACATCCGTTAACAGAAAGGTTTTCATTTGGCATAAGTACTTTCCAAAGAGTAAATTGGACAGGATATAATTTTCAAGCATTATAAAATAATCCAACTCATGCTTGCTGCAAGTATAATGAAAAGTTTATCTTTCATATGCAGGGCTAATGATCCCATTTTTTAATAGAAAAGCTTTTTGTACTATTTATTTTCTAGGTTACAATACCTATACATGTTAATCTTTAAAAGGATTGTATGATTATGAACAAGGTGATGAGAAATTTCAAGACAAAATGAGTATGTGTTATTCTGCATCTTATTCAAATAAGGTTTGGTTCAAATTCCTATTTAAGATCATAATATAACTGAGAAAATTTGCATGACACTTATCCAGGCATGGATGGAATTAAAATTTATAAATACCAGTTGTTTCAAGGTTGCACAAGGTTATGCATAATGTTCTTTACTGTATGTAGCTACAGCGGAAAAAGATAGCAGAATCACTTCCTCATGACTGTTGAAAACAATGGGCAAACTCTACTTCCTACATGCTTTCATATGTAGAGTTTTCCCTGTTGTAACACTTGCTCAAAATATTATGGTTTAACGTCAAGTTTATTTCTTTTTTTCAATAAACAGTGAAAATGATCTCTACAGTAACTGGTAGCTCAAGCACTAAGGTTATTTGAGAAAATTGAATTGTGCTGAGGGGCAACTGTGGTTATGAAGTGTGTAGTGCCTGTAAACAAACAGAAAAAGATGCGTATTCGATCAGCAAAAGCTACTTCCAGAGAGCAGAGAATGTCAGTAAGTAGGCGTGTGAGATGGCTGTAGGAAATAGTGCAGAGGAGGAAAGCCAGATGTAATGCTGTGACACTGCACAGAAGACCAATGTGTAACATTAAAATAAGCAGTTTTCCCGCTACAGCTGGCCATGCATAGCATAGCGTACAGTTGGAATATATAATGCAGTAGCATCTGCTTCTCTTTAAGGCTTTCATTTTCTTTTTCAGACAGTTATAATCTCAGATCTTTTATTTGCTAACTCAGATGTGCTTGACAGAATAAAAAAGGCTGCAGTGTTGTCACGATCTCTTAAGTACATTCCTTTGGCAATGAAAAAGACCCCAGAAATTATGTACAGTACACTGCAGTGAAAATATGAAAAGCACTTGCTTTTCTGCCTGCTGCACCCCAGTCATCATCTTTTCTTGACGCAAGATGGAGAATGGGGGACAAGAAGTAGTCAGAAAGGTAAAAAGAAAGGCATTTCTTTTACTGTTGGAGCAAGTCACAGAAAAATGGACATTTTTCAGAGCTGGAGTTTGTTGTTTTGGTTTTATTTTTTCAATTTATACTCACTTTAGGCCATTTAAATCTCTTAAGGAGATGCAAACCAAAATTGGTTTGTACAGATTTTGTTTTGTCACAGAAACCTTGGGGTTTTTGAACATTGTTTTTCCTGGCCAATATTTAAAGGAATTTTTAAATATACTTGTATGTAGGCACACTCTTCCGCTATATATGCATATATTTGTTATACTGGAAAAAGATGTTGTGATTTTTAATGTATTGAGAGATAGTAGGGAAATTAAAAATTAAGCATGCACTTTAATACAGTTTTCATGCCTGCAGGTTTGACCTCAATGAATAAACGGTGAAGTTGGTTTAGTTTTCTGTTATTTCCAACAGTCCTTCCAGGCTATGGCAGCTTAGTCTTATTAATAATGTTGCTTTGCCTTTGGATAAAAGCCTGCTGTGTATACTGATTCCACAAATGAATGTACAAGTATTAAAAGGGGAAAAGGGACTTATACCTGAATATTGGATTGATCTAATTACATTATAGAATCAAATAAAAGCACTTCTCGGGAAAACAGACTGCTAAATTTTATGCATAATTGTATATCCATTTTGCGAAAGTAAACCAATTATGTCACTGACATATCCACGTAGAATGTGATTGAAGGTCCCAGCCTTTTGGTAAATATCAACTCCCTATTGAAAGGTACAGGCTTTTTACTTCATAATGCCAGGTTGGTTGTACACACCTTTGATTTCTTCCTCTGCATTCTCCCTCTTCAGGTCCCTTGCATTCAGTCTTTCCAACACCACCTTTTTCAGGGAATCCCTGCAGCCTTTCCCACTCATCTCCTTTGCTGACAATTTCCTCATTCTCTCCAGGATACCAGATACGTCCTTCCTCCTTGCTTCATGTATAGTTGTCCCATCTCCACCCAATTTTTCAGTGGTTTTGTCTTTTTTTCTGCAACTTTTTGAAGTATGCATATCATTCTGCAAATCCCATAAGGCTTCAGTTTAGCTGTAGTCTTGACCGATTCTTTTCTCGTGATTACTTATTTATTCTTTCTCCTTGCTTATTCCACCCAGTGGAGGAACGAGCCTAAACAGCACTGCAGTGTGATGTCTGAATGTGCAAACCATGGCTTCTGTGTTGCTGTGCTGCAGGATACGGTGATGAACTCTAAGGTCAAAAGCTCAGTGAAGCAAGTGTAGGTGAAAGAAGATACACATTCCTTCCTGCGAAGAAAAGTCTGGGGCTTTCTTGTGAAGTAGTTAGAGAAAAGTAGCACACAAGATCAAAAAGGAAGTAGCCCAAAGTAATTTTATCTCTCTTATGTTGCTAGTCACTGTTTTTCAAAGAGGGTAATACTTGCTGTCAATAACACAACAGTAACTTTTAATGTCTACATCAGCTGTGTGATCTTTGGTTCTTTCGCCAGAACAGTATTCCATTACATTTTTACTGTCTTAAACAATATGTTTACTTCCATCCTCCAGCTGTCCTTTCTCATTTTGTCAGGTAGGATAGGAAAACCAAAATCTCACTGAAAAAAAAAAAAAAGCAAACAGGAAAAGAAGTTATTAACTCAGGCTAAGATAGGTTATTTCGTCACGTTTCCTGCAGAGACGTGTTACAAACAAAAGAAGACTCAATCCTGAGCTGCAAAAGTATTGTTCTACCTTCTACAATGTCTACAGATTTGCTTCTTATTCCCTTTCAGAAATACATTTGGATTTTTTTGCTGAACAAGTACTATTAAAGCCAAAATTAGACTTGAAAAATATTAGACTGTAGGCCATGTGGAAGAAAACTGATTGAAATCAGCTCAGAGGAGGAGAGGTTTCAAGTTGATAGCCCGTGTTCATTCCAGTAAGTTGATGTGGTTCAGCAGATGACTAGAGCTGTATCAAAGATAAGAGTAAGTAGTCAGAAATATGAGGGAACCCAGAAAAAATAGTGACTGAAGCGAAACTGTGGAACATAAAAGGGGGAGTGGGGTGGTGGGTATTGAAGAGGTGGTGGAGAAAGTGGTATTTGAGAGTCTGAATGATTAATAATAAAGACACTTGAAAACAACCTTAGGAAATAGATGATATGATTCTAAGAGTTTTCTAAGAGTTCAGTGGTATATTAAATTTAACACTTGAACATTAGGGAAAAGGCTAAGGCCTCAAGAATCGGGAGAAAGATATAGTGGGTGATTTCACAACCTCTTTATCAAGGGCTGAATAGGAAGGATTGTCTTTGCTACAGTAAGTTTATTCCTAAGTCCTGACTCCTAAAAACTTTATATGGAAATCAAAATAAAAAGAACTCTGGAACAACTGTCACCATCCTGAAGAAGAATTAATGGACAAACAAGTACATGTAATTTTGTCACCATTTAGTAAAAGAAACGTTTCTGTTATCAGCTAGGAGAAAGGTTTTCTCTGTGCCATGTTGAACTGGTCTCATTTACAAGCAGAGAAAACTTCAGTCTTCTGAAGAAGCTCAATTGAAAATGCAATAGTAGACTTTAGGTTTACCTATTTTTTCCAGAAAATTTTACGTATGCATACTGCATGTGAAAAAAATAAAATAAAATACATCAGAAAATATTTTTTTTTTTTAACTGCAATAAAGGCACTAGTTTAGACTACAGTAAGGTAATTTAGTACCTAGTTTAGTCATGGAACTAGTTTAAACTGCTGTTTACTACATAACTCTGTAATACACTGTTCACCTCACTTCCCTTTGGTCAGCATAAGACATGTATGATATTTAAAAACTATTTTTCTAACTTACAGCTACAATTATTTTCTGTAATTAAGTCAGTGTGTTTTTTATTACCATTAAATCAACAAAACTGAGAAATATATCTAGGACTGAAGCCTCTGAAAAAGTGCTAGTATTAGGGACCATAATTCATGAATGAATTATGAAAAATTTTCCATTGTGGTAATCATTCTGAACTTAATCACTGTCTATGCCTGAAATATGGTATTGACATTACGTTCATATCATATTAATGTAAGTACTCCATTTCATCACATACTAGGAAGTTGCCATAAAATTATTTCAAGTATCTTAGAGCCTTGAGTTTTTCTGGTTTAGTTGGTGGATCTGGTCAGGTGTTTTCCTACTATTTTTCCTGTAACCCTTCACTCCCTGAGACATTTTTCACCTGAAGAACCCCAGCTGAAAGTCAGGAGAGACTTGGGCCTGGCTTGCACCCAGGAAGACCTTCTTCGAAAACAGATAATCATTGTCATTGGTTGTTGCCCCCTACTACCTTTTCTGAAGAAACTGCAGAATCATCAGGATCAGACTCTTACTTGATAATGTCAGGTGCAGTGCTCTTCTGGTTTCAATCTAATTAACCAGTCATTGACTTTCAGAGAACAGTAGGAATCTCATGATGACCAGAAATTGGGAAGGACTGTGGCTCTGAATCTAGAACATAAATGAGAATATGAGGGTATTTTCTTACTCTGGATAAAGTCGCTTAAAGTTGTACGCATAAAAGGAGTTACTTATTTTGCTTTACAGTACTAGAGGATCTGACTTAACAGTACATGAGGATATGGAAAAGTTAATTTCTAGTCCTTCCTGCAACCCCTCCACTCTGCCCATCTAAATAAGGTAGTGAATGAACTACAAATATCTGTACCTATATGTAGCCGGCTATAGGGTTTTTGTATCATGCAATCGATCTGCAAAAAATGATGGACTTCCGTTTGGTAAACTCCTTGAAGGTCCAGACTCATTTCTCTAGGTGTCACCTTTAACTCTGTCATTGCTCTTGTAACTGTGCCCTTCAGTTGCACCAGAAAATAATGAGGCAATATTATAGGTGAGTGATACAAGAAATGCAAAGCGATATGAATTCAGGAAATTCCCTTTGCATTGGCAATGATCTAAGGATGCAGACAGGAAGAAAGACTGATCACCAAATATGAGAAATGGTTGAGTGATTCCTTCAAATGAGATAGAATATGTCTTTCACTGTGTAAAGTCTCCTTTCCTGGAGGCTGGCAAAGGATGATAAAGGAAATTTCCACCAAAGACTTTGTCATATTTGATTGTAAAAATGGAGGGAGACTTGCATTATTACTTCACTATCCCTGAAAATTGGTTCTTTCACTAGCCTGTGTAAAGTCATTTTGGTGGAAGACGAGGTTGCTGCTTCAGTGCTCAAGCTGTGGTCTATAACAAGAGAAAGAGATGTACAATGAAGTTATACAGATGAAAAACAGTGCTTGACATTCATTATTTTCCTATTTATAGCTGAAGCATATCCTAGTACGTAGCAAATTATTTCCTTCTGAGATGTAATTTATAATATTGTCAGTGATTCTAACTTTAACCTGTGCTTATCGTTATTTCTCGTCTTCATTTATGTTGTTGCTCTTACTATTTTCCTTCTCATTTGCTCTGTCTTTTGATAAATGAGGTGACAGGCTCTTAGGGACAGTAGCAATATTTTGCTGAATGCTCTCTGCTATGAAATAAGCCATGCTTTGGACTCTACCAAATATTTGATAACAGTCTAAAGAGAAAACAAGTAGATTCAGAATTAATTATGGCCCCTGAAAGAGCTGAAAGGGGGCTCATCCTGCATTTATGGCAGATGTTTCACTGTCTTAATGTTTTGTGTTTAAGGAATGATGTATTGGGGAAATTGTTTTGGTCAAAATAAAAGCAAAAGGAATTTTGTGTGTTCCACTGTCTTTGTAACTAGACATCCACAGGCATAGAATCTTGAAATTTCAATCAAGTTATCTATTCCTTAGTCCCGTGTCTCTACCATCAGTAGTATCAGTATCTGATTTTATACTCCTTAAACATGTGAGAAAGGCCCTCCTGGTTTAGACCTAATATGTTTGCCAAATAAGTTGTCTGTCCCCCTGCTTTTTTTTTTCTTCACTGAAAACACCAGATTGTATTTAGTCAGCTGAGTCTCTTATGCAAATGAACAGCAGGCATGCTGACACCTTACCACAGGTCACTAGGGATCTAGTTTCTTGCATGTATTTGAATATTGTGTTGACTGATCAAAATACTGATGTCGTCAAAAGTAGAATATGGATGTACACATTCTGCAGCTCTTACTTATCATGGGATGTTTCACTTGAAATGAGAAGCAGAGCAGAGTTAGTCATGTGAGAATCTCTCCTGCTTCCTCTCTGTGCTCCACTGCTTCTTGTCTCCATCTGTGAAAGCTATACATAGCCTTTGAACACTCAGAGCAAAGTGTTCAAATAATAAAAGATAAACTCATAAATGAATATATGGAAACAACCATCAAGTATGAAATCTTATTTTCATAAATCATAGGTTTAAATTGGATATACTAGATTTTTTTTAATTTTAACTTATAGACAAATACTGTAATCATTTTTATTCATGAAAATTCTTTTTCTTTTAAATGGAAACATCATTAAAGTATTAGAATTAAGCATTTACTAGGTTGCTGTAAAGCACAGTATAAAAAGAATCTACAGTGATTAAAAATGCAAATGGCACTTAGAGCTCATCTTTATTTCTTTGTCTGTAACCTCAAACTTCTGTTTGGCAGTTCAACATGCTGGAGACCTGAGTAGGTCAGGAATTGTCTAGGCCAGAGGTTATAGTAAAAATAGGTAGCATGAAAAGTTAGGAAATATTTTTGGCAGGAGGTGTGAAGGCTATTTGTAGGAGAAGGGGAAGATAGTTCAACCGAAAAAAAGGACTGTATTTTTCCAATAGTTTAAAATAA
>Ga0065711_1051028_pt1 | contig 10552 bp, 2 predicted proteins | sample Hoacrofraction12_FD_59098 | JGI IMG/M metagenome (GOLD analysis project Ga0065711, IMG submission 59098) | Hoatzin crop microbial communities from Cojedes, Venezuela - Epithelial fraction 12 v2 (version 2) | ecosystem: Host-associated > Birds > Digestive system > Esophagus > Crop | place...
TCCAGTGCTCCGTCACCCTCAGAGGGAAGAAGTTCTTCCTCATGTTCAGACGGAACTTCCTGTGCTTCAGTTTGTGCCCGTTGCCCCTTGTCCTGTCGCTGGGCACTACTACTACTACTAATCAATTCTTCAAACCTGAAGTTCCTCTTTTCTCCCCATCTAAGCCAAATAAAGTCCATTCTTCTCAAATTCTCCAGATAGACAGTGTTTCTTACAGTCTGTCCTAAGCAACTTAACAGCTTTGAAAGAGAAGGCATACAAAAAAAAATTTTCGGTACTAAAACAGAGACTCTCAGTACCAGGACCACCTAGCATTTGTTGCTAGGAAAGCATCACGATAACAGCCCTAAATGAATGATGCCATGTTATATTAAGAAAGCTACTTTTACACATGATAATGGCTTCTAACATGCAATTCAGTTTAGAATTCACTGAGAATTTTGAGGAAAGCACGAGTTGTGGTAGAGGAATGTTGTAAATAATAATACATGCAGAATGCTAGAAACAAAACCTGTTATGAAATACATAGCATATGTGCAATGTAAATAGGCACAGTATTTTTAACATATTCCTTAGAAACATCACAAGAATTTGGGACACTTGTTTTATTGTCAAGAATTAAAAACTGATTTCTCGATAGTTCTTAAGTGTGTAAGTGACGATTTTTGATAGCGACAGGTGTCATATTCTTGTGTCTCAAAGTCACCAAAAAGACAACTTGAGATGAGAAGTAACAGACCCATTTTAAGAAGCAAGGCTACTCAAACACTAAAATGACCTCTCTAAGAATATTGTGGATTCCCTATACAGCAGGTTTTAAAATAAAGATTAGATGCTTTTTCAAAATACCTTTTTTTTGCAAAGGCAGTGCAATGGGATGAGGCAGGACTGGGGGAGAGAAATTTTGTATCCTCTGTTACACAGTAGGTGAGAACAAATTACCAAAATCATCGTTTTCTGAAGTTCAAGTTTATGGATTGATAAATTGATTATGCACAAGCAATTTGACTCCGTAACAGTTCTGCCATTTTAAAGAAATGACATCTCTAACTTTGTAAATCTTTTCCAGTGTACATCCAAAATTTGGTTTTGCAACTATTTTTTAACAGAATATCCACATGTTAAACCATAAACTGGCAATAGCAGTTTCAGGCAAGCACACAGAGGAATTGAAGGGAGTGTGTTTCAATGCCATTTGTGCTCATATTTAAGTTCTTGAAACACTATTTGAAATACAGACTTTTACATAGTATTTTTCCCTCTTTTTTGCTTTCTATCACCTCTTCCTTCCTTCTACTTTGTTTGCTTAATTTGTTTTTGAAGACAAATTTCTACCTTAGTTGCACATGCTAACAAGTGTACACCTGTGTAAACAGAATGCGGATACATTTAATTTTGTGCCTTCATCCGTTAAAGCAAAAAACTCGCCATGCATTGCTCTGTCTTGGAGCTGTTCAGGCCTAGCACTTGGGATTGACGAACTGTGCGAGCACAGACCTATTTTCAATTGCCTAGGTCATTCCTCACCTGCTGTTTTTGCCTCAAGCACGGCATGACCATCTCCGCTGAAGGTCAAGTACAGCTTCAAGGTAATTCTATCTGCACCAGGATTTTCCTGAACTAGATTAGATTTGCTATTGTGTCCTGATCTGTGGCAAAGGCTGACAACTCTGGCCCTTTGTTCATATCTGCTCCCACCCTGCCTTTTAACTCCATTACTTGTCATTTGTAAATGGGATAAATACATGTTGACTGATTGGGAGATTTCGAGTTTGAACTCATTGAACACAGTTTTTGAACTTGGATGTTATTCTTGGTGACTGTTACTGATAAATTCTTGTTTTACAAGAACTGATAGTTTGCGGTCAACAGAACAATGTGCCGCAAATGTCTTCAGGTTCTAGTTTTCCAGAATTCACGGTTTTCTTCTTGTACATTAAAATAAGTACATACGTCCCTTGTTTAGTTTAGTTGGCTCGTAACACCTCCAGGAAGTCATAATGCCTTCATGAAGTTGATCATCATGAGCTGGTTCTAGCATTACTGCGTTAAAAAAACCTGAGCTATACCTCACAGCAGTTGTCTCTTCTCATGTAACCTATTTCTAGGCTGTTTTAACCCCTCCTCCTTCAACACTAGGAAGATGTTGATTAGTGTACTGTCCACTTATTAAATTCTGGGGCACAGTGTGATATCTCATTAGTCAGTGATGGGGCCATTTTTAACTCAGCAAGCATCTTAGATGCCTGCTGAACTTCCAAATTACAATTTTTCATAATTTTCCCCTAAAATACACCTCAAGGAACCATAAGGAGTATGTTGATGTTTATACACTGCAACTGTTTACAAAGCAGTTTATTAAGTAGTGCTTCTTTAAAGGAAATTATATTTACTTTGGAAGAGTTATGTCTAAAAATATGATGCATGTGCTTTAAAATATCTGTTCATTGTAATCTATCAAATAACATTTGAACAAAAACTTCATTGAGAATCATTCCAATTCTCTACACAACAGTTCAGACAGGATGTCTGAAATAAGAAATAACCAAAGGATAATCAGGAGAAAAGATCAGGATGTGTGATTTACATTTTGAGTTCTTAAATTTTAAAGTCACCTCAGCTGACTTTATGGAAACTATGTCAGAGTAAACTACAGGGGGCAGCAAATATTAACCAGATATCACATGAAAGCCAATACACAGAATAAACAGTACTCCCTCAGGAGTGCTTTGGTGTATTGTATCGTGTAGATTTTGGAGATTCTTTGTCAAAACTAACAAGTGTTAAATAATTTAATAACTTACTATCTTTAGAAACGAATCAAATTATTTTAACATGTTTTAGATATGTCTTTAGGGAATTAAGAAGGGTACTGGTCAGTATTTTGTTTTTAAAGCACTTTTTTCTCACCAACACCTGGGCCCTTTCACATAATTGTTTCCATTATTCTGTTAAAGACTGCTATAAAAATTCCTTTTTCATTTTTTGTTAGCTCTGCATCCCCAAAATTTTAAATAATGTGCTATATTTTGCCAGTATGCACATTTATATAGCGAAATAAGGAGTCCAGTCCAGACTGTCTCTTATCCTCACAATATAATTTGTCTTCTTTAGATGTTCTTTTCCACTGAGACTTCTTTACCTGACATAGATTATAAAGTTACTATGAGCTCTCTGGTTCATCAAGAAATGTAAGGCCGAAATTCAGACTATTCTGACTGTACTACAGGAACAAGGTGAACCTAAGAAATGTAGCAAGAGACAGCTAGGTTATTTTGATACGTTGGCTCTTCCACATGTGCACTCACCCATCCTTATAAATACAAACACAAGACACGTTGTTTGGGGGTTCTTGTGACAATTCTTATATTCAGAAAACTTTATCTGCAAAACTCCCTTCTCCAAAAGAAAAAAGTTAGTAAATTGCAGTGTTTATTAATACTGTGCTTCTCGACACCTGCTTCATGATTACACCTATGCTTTCATTTTTATTTTGTTTGCATAGAACAGATTTCTCAAATGCTGGAGTGCCTTACACATTTATATTGTACATGCCATAGCACTAAGAATCCTACACAAACTATTGAACTAGTTCTATAAATCAAAAAGGGCTTTGACTTTTTTTTTTTACTCTTTTGAATCATGAAGTGTATCCATCAGACTATATCCTATGCCTTCAGTTCCCCTCACAGAATTATTTTTACAAGTGTCTATAGGAAGCAATGATAATCACTACTTCTAGACACCCTAGAATTCAGGGAACCTAAAAATATTCTAAAACCTGGATCTCGTCTTGCATTTCTCATTAAACACAAGCAGTCTCATTACAAACATATTTGCAGTTTGAAAATATTGCAAACCACATCTGTATGAAACTCGTCAGTTTGCTACATAGTTGTCAACAGAAATGCATGTCAATATGCCTATTTCCAGAGTTCTTCGGCAATTTTTTAAAAAAATGTATCATTTTGTCAAGGTAATAATTCGTCACAGAATTCTGATGAGAACATTCCACATACACACACACATACATATGATATATGTAAACATATATAAAATATATTTACAACATATATATATATATGAAGCAAAATACACACATATATGGAAGTGGTTAGGATGATCCTAACATGTAATTTTCCTTTGAGGACTACTAGAATTGCCTCTCTAGCACATAATATTCTAGCTGTAAGTAGGTGGTAGAAACGTAGAGTGTCCAAGATGATCTGTCCCTGGACAAAGACACTATCAAATGATAATACGGAAGAATAAGAAAATACTACCTTTATAAGCCTGAACTCGTCAAAGCTTCAAGTCAAGGAATAAATTTCCTCCCACTAGGAAGAAAAACTTCCACTTTGGAAAAATGAACAGAGCCAAGTGATACTTGAATAGGTCTGACAAATGGGAATATGCTTTGACTTGTAAAGGCCCATTTTGCTGTATTTTTAGAAACTCACAGTCCTCTACCTCACTATTTTTTCTCTGTTTTCAGGCTTAACTTTTGTCCATAATGCCTTGGGCATATGTCATGAGTCTACAGAACAGAGACGACAAATTGGACATGACCTTTCAGTTCTGAAATTAATTTTATTGGTATTTGCACAGGTGGAAGTAGTGCTATATCTGAAACATAAAGTCCCTGCAGATACATGGGCAGTTTCTGTTAATGGTACATCAAGATTTTTCTCAGAAAAATTCACAAGTTAAAAATCACAGGATACTTTTAAAAGTGTATCTTATTAATACTGTCTTCTTTCTCTTGTAATGGTTTGATGGGGTTGGGTTTGGGTTTTTTTGGTTGGGTGGGTGGGTTTCGTTTTTTTTCCCCCTGAGTTAGTGTATTGCCAACTTGTGTATTGAAGAGAGAACTTGCCAGGTCCCACCCTCACCATCTTGTAAGGCAGTAAGTCCTACTATTCACAGGAAACACGTAAAGTAGTCTTCCCAGGTAAAATTCTTTTTTAAAAAAGTGAGCACATATTTATTTATTTAAGATTACTTTAACATTACACACATAAAAGTTTCCTGAAAAAGCATTACTTCACTTTAGGCTTCAGAAATTCAAAGAAGTGTTCATGAAAGAGGAGATATAATTTTTAAAAATGTTTTCTTAATACTCCTGAAGATTTTAAACTTTTTTACTGTTCTTAAACCTAAAATTTTTATTATAATAACATGGTATAAATACAGGGAAGTTTTATTTCAGTACATATATCACTGTATACAGCTAGAAGTCAGCAATGTAATAAAGAAATCCCTAGCAGATGAATTCTTTATACCAAAACAGACAGTGTTTTAACTTCAGTTTCAATTTAAAAGTGGCAGGCCTTAGTAACTGGATTTTTTTTTTTTTTCTGGAAATAAAAGTTCCACTATATAGAAATAAACAGCTAACAGTGAATTATGAATAAAAAGACTTTTATGACATGGCAAGGTTTGGAGCAGATTAAACCTAACAATACACCACTGAAAACTGGAAGTAAAAGTCAGGGTCACAGCTTTCCTTTACAACCAAAATTTCGCCAGACAAGGTGATCCCTCTGGATATGGAAGACCCGAGAAAAGTATCAGGAACTTTTCATTTGCTTTACTGTATGAAAATCACAAAAAATAAAGTTTTCTAAACTCAAAGTCATTTCAATTATTCGAGAACAGGTGGTGGACTGTGCTGGCTTTAAGACCTTAAATTCTTACTGCTTCTTTTGACTGTGGCTGGATTTATGGAGAAACATAAATTCTGAGTGAATGCAGAATCTTGCCATGACTTTAAAGCTCAGAAAGGAAAGACTGACTTACACCTAAGAAACATACTGCAGAACAACTTTATATCACTTTATTTTATGACCATTCATAATTGCAATTTAGAACTTCTAAAACCGGTAAATTTAAAAGCTACTGCAGTTATTAGATCACTTATTTAAGAAAACCACAAATACCACAGCTTCAAATACGTGTGACAGGAAATTATGCCTACAAAGTAAACAAAAAGTTTATATACTGTGTATTGTCATACAAGTCTGCCTTTAAAATACTGCCGTGAATGTTCAAGTAATTGTGTAAGAGAAAAAATGGAAAACTTTTCCCATGTGTCCTAAACAACCCCAACTTTGGCAAACAGGTGGACGCAGATGAACTGATCTTCCCAACTTTCCCCACAATAAACTGACCTGTAATTCCCACTTATGCTTTGCTTTTTATCTTTTTCACATTCTTTCCATGCATTTGCATCAACATTTCATTAATCCTGGTCTACATTTAAATCATTGTAAAATTTGCTTATTTTTAATATTGATATGTTCATAGATTTTATTGCTGTCTCATTCTGGCTGTTCTGTTTTCTCAATGAGCTCTTTAAATACAAATTTTCTATCACTCTATGTTAACAGTGCCTATCTGGTTGTCTCAGTTTGCAACCAAAGCAGTTTCCAAGGTGCAAAACCTTGGTACTATCAAGTGTTCAGACCACGCAGCTGTGATTTTGTTGCTGTTAGGATGAAGCTAACACATGCAAGAATCACACTTCGTTTTACTTTGTAGGAGTATCCTTTAACTGTCAAAATGATAGAAGAACTGGAAGCCATCTTTCTATTGGCACTCCAACTAACTATAACAAAACAAACACCACAAAAGTTGCAAGATATTTCCTGCTCATAGGCTACAGAGCTGTCCAAGAAAGTAGACTCTGAATGTGGGTTTCCACATCAACCTATCTCTTTTTTTCTAATTCAGTTCTGCAGGTCTGTTGGTCTCACACAGAAATCCAGATGTCCTTAAAACGTAAACTGACTGTTTTGTTCTTTGCTTGTTACTACTCTTCATACTAGCTTGAAAGATAATTCTTGATATCAATGACCCAATTAGCAGTTGCTGCTGGCTGCCAGAAAAAGTTATGATATTGATAACTCTACACGAAAATGAAGGAATTTCACTAAATAACAACTAAGATGACAGTGGTCCAGTGGTGAATAAAAAAACAGAAAGGAACATTTGTGAATTGGTTAATCCAAAGAAACTAGCATATACCATAATCAAATTTGTGATTGGAAATCGTAGTGGTCAACGCACTTCCTCAGGACGACTGGAGTCTCTGCTTAAGTCCATTACACAGACCTCCATTCCTTGAGGTAACGAGTTGTCATCCTCCAGAATGATCAACAATACATGTACATACATATTTATTCCTGTATTTCTCAGACTTGTTGGCAGCAGGTGATCAGAAAGACTAAGTAATTCTGGCTTCTGTTCGAGGCTGTGAAGGATAGTGTGCTTATGCTTTTGAGACCCTTTTTCTCCTTTCTCTTAAGAACTGTGAACCAGGAACTCGTCTTTTTCTTATAGTCCAGTCTTTCCCTTCATCCCTGTTTTCTTTTATTACCCAGACAGAGCCTGCATATTTCCAAATACCTGCCACCAATTCAACTTTATGCAGACTTCCACATGGAATTTTTCTATCATAAAGTTATCGTTTGACAATTGCAAGCAATCAAATAGTTTCCCTTCCTATAATTAAGGACAAAAGCTAGTTACGTATTGAGGTATATAATTTTGAGATGACCGTGTGTTAATTATACCTTTGGAAATAACAGAATTGCACAAAATCAAATTCCTTGTTCAAGAAGAGCTGAACAATAAATAACAGTGTGTCACTTGCACCAATTTCTACAGTGAATAAACAATTAATGGCAGGGTTTAGACTTCTGTCACAGCAACTTTATTCTGTCAACTGTCTTCTTCTGCCCTCAGTGGCTCCCTGCTACCAGAAGACATAAATATTTCTTTCAAGAACAAGACATCACTGGAGAAAAGTAATCCAGACACAAAAGAATTACAGTCATCCTGGCACACCACACTTTCACACTTCTACACAACAGTTTTGCAGGATCTGACAATGAAAAAAATTACACTTCTCCGCTTTACCCAGAGCAGACTTTTGAATATGTTCATGTATTGTATTTTTAGAGTAATGATGATAAGTGGCAAGTGAGCTGTACATCAAGAAAGGACATATTAGACAGGGAGATCATTTAGCAACTGATCAGTGTTGGTAAAGATATGAGGAAAGCAGTTCTTCATTAAGTAGTTCTTTGGATATGAAATTCTTCTTCCAAGCATTTCCACGTGTTTAGAGAAAGGGCTGATGTTGAGAGAGTGCTGTCCTGTTGCTAGAAGGCCACTATGGGCAGCAGAAGGTATCTTTGAAGAATAAATTCTAACTTCACGTAAGTAGGTAGTGTAAGCAAATGTCCCCCGAGTCAAATTAAGGGAACTGCCCCTCCTGTACTTACGTGAAAACTGATTACCTATAGATAGACGATTGTTAAAGGTAACAACAGATGTTGGTAGTTCAGGGTATTCTGAGTTTGTAGTTATTCAGACTGGGTTGCAGATGGTTTTAGAAGATTCAGAAGTTATTTGTTTCAGAATTTCTTAATGATATTGCCCAATGTTGACTTCAAAATTATGGCCTGCAGGTAAATTTGTGTCTTGTATTTACAAAAATTGACCATAAAAGAGGTACAAAGACATATAAAGAAGACATGGAAAAAATCTGAATGTTCTTTTTTCTCCTAGCATGCTGCAGTTCATAGTGATTAAACAGGAACTTTGACTAACTGTTGTTGCACTATCTTCACAAAACTTGGTTATCACAGAATGGTTGAAGTTGGAAGGTACCTCTGGAGGTGACCTTGTCCACCCTTCCCCACTCAAGCAGAGTAATCTGTTGCTCAAGCAGAGTCACCTAGATTATAATCACCCCTAGAAAACCTTTGGTTCAAGGGAGAACTTGCATTCAAACTTCTGGGTGCCCCTACGTTTCTGAGAAGAACTGAAAAGCAGTTCTGTTTCTGGAAGCTTTGATATAACATGAAAATGTCTGACTCACCCTCATGCAGTTCAGCTAGATTCCCTATTACACAAATTGTTTCTTCTCATGCTCATCAACTACTCATAGTAGATCTATGCCAACCAATAGGAAAATGCAAGGTGCCGTGAAATGCCATTGTTTAGACTAGTCAGTAGTAGCACTATTTTGGACATTTACACACAACTTTATCTGAAACAGCAATTTTTGTACAGCTAAGATTTTGCTCAATAGGAATTAACAGCATTAAAATGCCCTATAATGCTGTGTTTTGTAATCATATGATGGCACAATTCAACAAAAGGACAATGTTGCTTATGAATTTCATCACTGTAAAGGCTTAAGTAAATAATTTAACTCTCAAGTTTACATAACGGACGATTACATCATAAAGTATATAAAAGTATACCTTAACATACAATATTATCACATTACATAAATATGATACAATTGTGATTCATATTTAGTGCATTTCAATACAGAACAATATACTTTTTTAAAAATCTGATCACTCTAGTAAAAAATAGTTTTCCTAACTATCTCAACAGTTATTAAAAATAGATTAATAGACTTGGAAAACACACAGGATAATTCACTGTGGTCAGAAATTAATTTTCATAAGGGATTAGTTTAACAGCTCCACTTCTGTCAAATGTTTTAGTGAAGTATGAAAACAAAGAGTCCTGGAGTGCCTTGTCAGTTGGAGATTAGCAGATTCTAAAGATATTCTAGTGAACTGTCTATATCATAAATGGATTTACCTATGTTAATCATGTTTGGATCTTTGAAACAGAGACAAAATTTGCATTATTCATTTTTCTTTTGACTACAGGAATTACAAACAGCTTTTATATACATGCAGAAAAACACATTTTCGGAAACACAGTTTTGAACTGGATTGTGTCAAGATGGTATTTACTAACCTTTTTTTATCTGATATTAACCTCTGGAAAAGAACAGTTATTTATTCTAGGCCATTTGCTGTAATTTTTTTTCCAATCAATAAGCAGCACACAATGTACCAAGTTATTTTTGCAAGTGAGTTTCCCACATTTAAATAGATACTGTAAATGAACTTAGAAAGATAAACTAATGAATGCTTCATGCCTCTGTGCTCTGCCAATAGCAAATAATGAAACCTTTAACCAGGACAACTGACAAAGCTACAAATTCTTGAGAAGATATTTCAGTGTTATTACTATCCCTGAACATGCTCTGCAAAGGGAGAATAAAAATAGGATTTGCAAATGCAAAACCTGTTCCCTATTTAAAGGTTTTCCTCTAGAAAAAAATTAACCTTTTTGCTCTCCTTAAAATACACAGGGATTTTTTAGGTACTGAATGTAGTCCCAGTTATGCTGACTAGCCAGACCTCATGAATTTCTCAGAGCACTCGGATTTCCACTGGGGTCTTATAAGGAGGGTTGAATCACCCTGCTGTATCATATCCAGAAGAAAGCAATTTATATAGAGGAAAGGAGAGTGAATCCTGTGTAAATAAAGAGGAGATGGAAATCGCTAAGGTTTTAGCGGTGAGCTCTGGGAATATAATCTACTAGTATTTCACAGAATCACAGAATCACAGAATAGTAGGGGTTGGAAGGGACCTCTGTGGGTCATCTAGTCCAACCCCCCCGCCGAAGCAGGGTCACCTACAGCAGGCTGCACAGGACCTTGTCCAGGCGG
>Ga0065711_1010665_pt1 | contig 10551 bp, 7 predicted proteins | sample Hoacrofraction12_FD_59098 | JGI IMG/M metagenome (GOLD analysis project Ga0065711, IMG submission 59098) | Hoatzin crop microbial communities from Cojedes, Venezuela - Epithelial fraction 12 v2 (version 2) | ecosystem: Host-associated > Birds > Digestive system > Esophagus > Crop | place...
CCTGCTGCCTCCACGCAGGATCCTGAACTCGACCATTTCATGGTCACTGCAGCCGAGTCTACCTCCAGCCTTCACATCCTCCACCAGTCCCTCTGTGTTTGTTAATAGAAGGTCCAGCAGAGCACCTTTCCTTGTTGGTTCCTCCACCACTTGCATCAGAAAGTTATCATCGATGCTCTGTAGGAACCTCCTGGATTGCGCCTGCCTGGCTATATGGTCTTCCCAGCTGATGTCAGGGACCTCTGCTCAAAGGGCGTTATCCATAGCTTTGTGCTCTCATTAAGGCTGCCTTCTTCACGGGGTTAGGCAGTTGAAACTAAAAGTGAGTAAGGAAATGCACGTAGAATAAATCTGTACAGAACAAATAAATACAGTATCAGCGACTGTGAGTATTTAATCTACATCTTGGTCTAAGTAAGGTAGTTTATGCATAGAGGACTTGTTCTTCATTCTGACAATTACCACAGTGAAGAGCTAGTCTCTGCTGGAGATTGCCCTGCAAAATAAGGTAGAGGAATAGGAGGAAGTGTGTGTGGGGGTACTGTTACATTTCTGGGTCATGTATGTAAGTGTCCACACCTGAAATATCAGAGATTAGCTTACATTAAAGTTTGGAGAAAAAAAAGTTTGTGTCAGTACCTCTGAAACATTCACTAGGTTCTTGCTGTATACTGTATTACCTTGCCCTTAGTAAGACTGGAGAAAATTATTCAGTTTCTCCTCATTCATCTTTTTTAGACTTTTGCCAGGAAATGAACAGCGAACAGGATTTTCACTTTGCCAGCATTTTTTAAAATAGCTGCCTTTTCCGTCCTCTTTTGATTTCAAAAGAAATCAGTCTTTGAGATGTCGTAGATACTTACTTTTTTTCTAAATTCAGCATTATATATAGTAGTCTAGTATGACTCAGTGCTTTGGTATCTGCATTTAACACCTCCTTACCTTGCTTAGAAAAATCAAAACTGAATTTATTGTGTCATGGATGCCAAATGTTTCAGACTTGGTACTGAGGGCTGAGCACTTGCAGGTGATTTGTTAGCAGCTCTCTATAATAACAAGAGTTCTTAATTGAAAGTTTATTTAATGGGCGGTTTAATAGAGTGATAGGAAAATGAAGAGATGAAGATAGCCCAGGGGTCCTTACAAGTAAACTTGTGGTGGCTGTGCGCCGTGTGGTGGATGAGAAGCAGAGGACTGTAAGGGCAGTGGGGGTGAATGTACTGCTTTGATCCTGCTTATCGCCCTGCTTCCTCCACGCAGGATCCTGAACTCGACCATTTCATGGTCACTGCAGCCGAGTCTACCTCCAGCATAATTGCATAATGTGGTGATGCTGTTTTTTGTCATTGCGCTTTTATGGATGAGGCATCAGATGTAAGCGTGAAAATCAGATACTTGCCTGAAAAGCTAGGGATAATTTAAAAAAAAAAAAAAGGACCTGATCTTCAGTTTTCAAGCTAGTTCTCCCACAACATAGAGAATTTGTATTTCTGTGCATGACCAGAGTGGCACAGGCTTACCAAACTGTAGATTAATAACAAAAGTGTAACATGGTATAGTAACTGGCATTTACGTTGTCTTTGCTCTTGAGTACACTCATATCTGGGCTGGAAAATTATAGTCCTTCATGTTAGCTGGCTTTCTAAAATAATACTGGTCTGTGCTGTGCTTTGCAAAGTGAAACAGCTTTATTATGGCGTTAAGTGCTGCTGCCCAGAACAGTTTGACCTGGTGGTTAGAGCACTTTCCTGAGGAAAGGGAATTATCTCCTTTAACCATTAGAATATTGCTTGTCTGCTGCCTTTGATGATTAAAAAGTAGTAGTCCCTTCTTTCTTTTCCCTTATGGAAAGGCTGTGGCTTGTGGATGAATGCTTGGAGTGAAGCATTTAAGATTGGCAGAGGTGGTATTTGAGGTACATCTCTCGCTTCCCCCAGTTCTTTATTTTTCTTGTTAGCTGCTCGGATACTCCGTTGAGTGCATTCAGTCATTTCACATCCTGTTCCTGAGAGATCTGATGAAGTACTGTAGAGACACCACACAGAGACTTCTACTCCTTCGGCTCTGAAAGATAAATGCCTCATTAGTCTTGGCCAAGTTGTTGCTTTTCTTGAGTACACCTGAGGTTATTTCTGTATTCACAATTTTTGGCTGCCTACCAGAAGCATTCTTCTTGCATGCAGTTTTCATACCCTTTGCCACATCAATATTTTTTTTTCTTTTCTCCTTGAAGGTGTAATCACAAAAAAAAAAAAATGCACTGCAGTTGAACTTGGCTGGTTCTGAGATATTGGAAGCTCAACACAGGTCTTGGGAATATTGTAAGGACGGTATTTCTGTGAGTTGTCCATGAAGTGCTTATGCACCCAGCAGCATACGAGTTCGCACTTCCTACCTGCCAGTTCAATAGCTGGAAAAAAAGAAATTGTTGCAACTAGGCAGTGTACACTTGAGAGTGTATTTCTGTTCATAAAAGTTAGAAATATTTTTGCTACATTATAATTACAGTATTATATTACAGATTTTTATCTCCTTCGTGAAATTTTCAGCAAAGATTCGTACTGGAAGTATTATAGTTGCTATGAACATCCCAAAATTGAGCAATATCTAATATATTGCTCTGGTTTTCCATTTAAGGAAGATGTGCCATCATGACAAATGAATACCACAAAAATGTTAGGTTTTCACTGTTCCTCTGAGTAGTGCCTGACCTTTATTTGGTGCATACTTTTGTAACTGTGCAGCATTGAAATCATGTATTTTGGGGTTTGGATTCCATGTTAATAATGTCAAATAATCATAGTATTAAAAGAAAAGGAAAAAAAAAAAAGTTGGTGGTAATTAACTGCAGTTTACATTCATGAGCCTTACAAAAGTCTTAATATCCTGCTCCTGCAGTGGTTTATTTCCACTTGTGGAAACTCTTGCTGTTTGCTGGAAGTAGCAGCTGGAAAACTGTTCCCAAGCACTGATTATATCCCACAAATTCATCCAGTACTATTTGTCCAGATCTGATCCAACACCTGTGTACCTATGTCACCTTTTCTTTCCTGGGAAAAAAATCGCTACTGGGTGTCGTAGTTTAACCCGGCAGCCGGCAACTATGCACTGGACAGCCACTCGCTCACCCTTCCCCCCCCAGGTGGGATGGGGTGGAGAAATGGGCAAAATGGGAAACTCCTGGGTTGAGATAAAGACACTTTAATAAGGCAAGAAAGGAAAAATATTAATACTACTAATACTACTACTAATACTAATAATAATGATAATAATGAATATGCAAAGCAAACTATACACAATACAGTTTTCTCACAATTCGATGATCAATGTGCAGTCAGTCCCCAACTTGGAAATTGAGCATTTTGCTAAATTTCTGAAAAAAAGTTTGACCTCCCAGAGAAGAGAGGATTCGAACACATGGAAATGAGAAGAACAGATAGCTTCCTGCCCCCCAGGCAGCCTCTGTTCCTAAACTGAGCATGCCGTCTATGGTATGGAATATTTCCATTGGCAGCTTGGCTGTCTCTCTGGCCATGCTCCCTCCCAGCTCCTGCACACGTGCTCATCAGCTGAATAGGAGAAACTTGGATAGCAACAACTGAAAACAGCAGTGTTATCAGCATTCTTCTCATACTAAATCCAAAACAGCAGCTACTGAGAGGAAAGTTAACTCTATCCCAGCTGACACCAGGACCCCTAGCCTCAGTTCAATGCTGCTCAATGATTCTGCTACACTTTGGAGCTCTTTGGATCTGGGGAGTGGCTGCAGCAAGCTCCATTCTTCTCCTTCCCAGATGTACTGAGCAGAGGAAGGTCAGAAGATACCTATCTTTTCATCAGTCCTGCAAAAAAAAGAGAGGGGACACATCTACAGTACCTAAATATTTCCCTTTTCTACCTTGTATAATCAGAAAGTTCCTCTTCGCTCCTCTAGAACCTCTGCCTGTCGCTCATCTCTGCCTTTCTGCTGTAGGATCAGAAGTAGTGAAGGTGGTTGGTAGGTCAGTGGGAGGTTTTCACTGGCAAGAACTTTAGTCATGCGTTTGGTGCAGCACCTGTAAGAGACCACAACACTGCTCTTTGCTGAGCATTTATATGAACTCTGAAGATGTTGCCTGAAAACACACTGCCATGCTATTCTGCAGTCATACTGTAAAACAGACACGGTTTATCTACTTCCATCCAGGACTACTCTGTGGAAATGTAGCAGTTCTTGCAATAGTGGGTCATTTGAAAAGCTCATCAGGAATGGGATGGAGCTATCTGCTGACTGCGTGCTAGCTCTCGGCTCACTGAGCCTTGAGCAAAGATGAGCAATGTGGGTCCCTGGGTGTAAGCACGCTGCCTGTCCAGACTGCCCCTGCTCATGGAGTGGCATCAAGTAAAACTTTTTGGTGTTATTTCTAATTTCCCAGCTCTTCTTTTGGATCTTTCTGCTTTGTACCTATCCATGACTTTGAGGGCTAGAGTAAATAATTAAATAAAACTAAGGCACTCTTATTGTAATTTCTGAGGTGGGTGCTTTTGAGTACAAGGTGTCTCTAGTACCAGCTCATAATGTTTCACCTGCTGTCGGGAGTGGTGCAAAGCAGAAATACTCACGGCACAGTTTTTATGCCAGCTGAAGGACCGGCTAGCAACCGTGTCACCACTTGCACCCTGTTTGTTGCGATCGGTATGTTGTATCCTGTCTGCTTAAACTTAGGTTGCGTGATCTGCAGTCCCTAAACAAACCCTCTTGCTATTGCCTGGGCAGATGCGTGTGAGGCTGATGGGTGGGTTGGACTCTCCCTGTATTTCTACTTCTGAGCTTAAATGGTTCAAGAAGCTGTTTTCCCGGTCCTGAGTTTATCACCGAGGGATTATATTTTAAAATGCATCCCCAATGTTGTAACCTTCCTTTCTGTGTCACTAGAAGCATTTCTTTTTCCAAATCCCAGGTCCATTAGTCAGTTTGCCTAGCAGGCCATGAAGAGCCATTATTACTTTAAAACTTCATTGGCTTTTCACTGAGAAATCGGATGACAGTGTCAGGACCGTGCTTTGTTGGGCCCAGGATTAGACAGGAATGCAAATTCACCGGGACACTTAACGAGGGGGTAGGAAAAGATTTCAGTGTGGATAAAAGCAAGAAGACGAACCTTTAGAAAGTTGCTCAATGACACTGTTTTCTCCTAAAATGAAGAGCTGTCACTTTCTGTATGTGAAATTTTTTTAATACGTAAAAGGCAGATGTGGCTATAAGGAGAGTGGTAAGACATTTTAAGATACTTTGATCAAAATCTAGTAGGCAGAGAAGTTAGAGCAACAGAATTCTTTCACAATTGATGCTTGACTTTTAAACTGTGTTTACTGGTAGATACATGTTTGTGCATTAATTGAATAATAAAAATTCAGCAAGGAGTTTATTAGATAACCAGGTCTGAAAGCAGCTATAGAAATTTTCTATGTGTTTGCTGAAATGAAATGTTTTGCTGAGGATAATAGCAACATAGATTGAAGTTTTGCTTGTCTCAGCTACCTGCTGTGCCTCATTTGAAAAGGCCTGGGGGGTAGCCTAGCTTCACTGGCTGACAGTCTTTGAAGAGGTGCTTCCATTTGAAATCTTTGGTGGTGGTGGTGGTTTTTTTTGTGATGTTTGGAGGTAGGGAGGAACACCTGTAGACTAATATTCTATGAACATATGAAAAACTCAGTTACTGGGATTTTCTAGCTTGGGATTATTGTTTTAGAGAAACCAGCTATATCTGTGTCCTATTGGTTCCCTGTAGGCTAGAGCATCTCAGGGATTAATACACGAGAAACTTGAGCTGCTGAGTAGTGTACAACAGCGTCAGCCCTACCTGAATTACAAACAGGGGCTGTTTCCCTTATGTTCCTGCAGGCAGAGAGGTACAGAGGTAGAAGAGAATAAAGGAAGGGGTGATTCATCTCACCTAGCACTAACTGTCTAAAGGTCAATGTCTAGTCTAAGCCAATTGTTTAGAGATAAGTAGGTATTTTCACAGGGCAATTCAGTTCCTCTTGAAATAAACTGATATGACCGATGCAATGAATTACCCTTTCAGGTTTGCTGTCCTCCATTAACTATGCTCTGTCTTCAGACAACGAGCTGAAACCTTTTTTGACTTGTGTGCTAAATTTGTTTTTAAAGTCACAGGGTAGGCTTTTAACTTCTAATTCTTTAGTTCTGTAAAAACAACCCTCACTGCCTCCCTCTCCCCCCAAAGCCCCAAATACCCTGCTCCACCGTTTGCTTTGTGGTCTTATAAGTAGTGAAAATGTTAAGCAAATCTTGAAATCTATGGTTGTATCATTGTTTAAGCTCTATAGGAACTGGATGGTTGAAACAACATAGCGGTCCTCTAACAGTAAGTAGTCTGAGTCTTACTTGGATCCCTTTATTTGGTGGAAGGCTTTTTGTTTTGTTTGGGGTAATAGGAGAGCTGGGGAGGAAGAGAACAAGGCATCTCCCTAGGCAGAGGTGCAAATGCAATGCTGGCTCACTGCATGCTCTTAAGTCACTTTTTTAGTCACATTCTTTAGCTTCATCCAGAAATCGTAGTCTCACTATTGTTTCTGAAAGGACAGAGATGAGTTTTGAACCTACGTCATGACGAGCTGCAAAACTGGCACAAAGACTCAAAGACCCTGAGAATTTTACTATTTGTGCCAGTACTTTCTCCATTTTCCTGATGCTACAGAGAGAAATTTCATAATTATCACCAAACCAAGCTCATGCATTAGTTGCCTACAAAATAGTATTTGACATGAACAAGGGTTTCCAGAGACCACTAAGCCTGCAGACTGCTACCTGACCGTAGATTCTCCTTTCCTTTGTAGAGTCACGTCTTGGAGACTGTATGGCTGCCATATCAAACTGCTTGAATAATTAATCTGCAGCACCTGCAGGAACCAATGTAGTTACCTGCTAAGATGCCATCTTATAGCAACCTCCCCAACACTGTCACATTTCTGAAAAGGTCTCATCTGTACTGTGCACGCAGTCCAGATGGCAGATTATGGGTTACACAAACAGGTCTCTTGCTGCTGCCTTGCTTGTGACAGAAGACCGTCCAGAGGCTAATACAAGGGTACTGGGAAATTATGTCTTAAAGTTTGTCAGCTCAGTATGAATAATTGCATGGAGAGCTTTGGGTTGAAAGGTCTGGAGACAAATTTGTTCTGATGCGGCTGCATCCCTTGAGGTAAAGCTTGCAGCCTTGCTGGAGGCCAGGAAAGATAAAAGGAAGCTCATACAGAATCAATTATCGCAATCCAGTCATCTCATATACACATACTTGACTCGTCGTTGTACATCTTCCTCACAGATCAAGCTCTTGTCACAGATTGACTTTAGTGATCTGAAAGTATTTTGGAAAAAAAAAAAGAGGAAAAATGTGCTGGAGAATTGATTATTTATTGTGACAATTATGCATATTATTTTGACTGATTATTGTGGAGATAAGAGGACTGTTTGGAACATGGTCGGAAAAAAATAGTGAATTAAACTATAAAAAGAATTTCAAGAGACTATTTCTAAGTTAGAACGTGTAATAAAGGGGGAGAAATGAAGAGCTGCTTCCAAAGAGCAGTGCTGTGGATTAAGGCAAGGGGCTCTGCTGGATGCCTGGGCCATCCTGGGTCATCTAAGCCCTAAGGAAGGGGATAAGCTGGAAGCAAGCTCCAAGCATTATGTGCTTAACCTTTTTTCCTCTGCTTTTTGGGTGCTTTGGGGGAGAATGAACAATGTTGATTTGGAAGAAGGTTGCTATTTTGAACTGTTTAATCCATCACGGGTAACAACTAAGCAAGTCTTAAAGTTAGGCTTGTCACAGATTCCCTCAAGAACTGTAGAGGTGCAAGGTGGTAGCTACGAAGATGTGAAGGCAGAAGAATTGTTACTGTTTTCAAGGAGCATATTGTTAAGATAATTCTTATTAGAATATAGAGTTAGACACAGAATTCCCAGCAGCAGTAAGCAAAACAATGTAGATGCATATTTCTGTGAACCCTCCTGGCAGCCACGTTGCCACTGATGGTATCATGGTATATGGGTTAAGTTGTCCGAAAGTCAAATTTGGTTCTCCGTCTTCCACCTTGCCCAGCCTGTGGGGCTATGGGAGATATTTGAAAGTAGGGCACAAGTGCCTGCTCCTGAATTTAATGTAAGATCTCCTGGAACAGAGGAGACAAGGCAATGTGGTTTTTTTTTTTTCTCATGAAAAAGATGCCTTCTAGCAAAGATGACCTTGAGTGCTTTTGAAAATTCTTCTCTTGCATACTAATGTGGAATTCTGCATCCCTTATTCAAATCTCAGTATGTTTGATGTAGTACAGATAATTAAAGGATTGCAAGGATTTTTACATCCATTAGAGGGAAGGCTCTAGACAAGTTAGCCTTGTATATCAGTGCCTGTATGTATCGCATTGTCCCAATGTTAAAATAAACCGCAGTTTCATTAAATATGACTTCTTTGTCAGTGTGGTATGATTTGAACAGTCATCTGAACTCATATTTCGCTTTTCTATTGGTGAAAAATGTACGATTTCTAGAGCTGAATGAGAAAGAGCATGAAACTGCCAAGTAATCTTTTTTTTCCTTCTTCTTTGTTCCTTTGTGCACAAATCTGAAAGTTGTTCCCCTCAGCAGCTGTCACAGAGTCACAGAATCACAGAATGTTAGGGTGTTTGGAAGGGACCTCTGTGGGTCATCTAGTCCAACCCCCCTGCTGAAGCAGGGTCACCTGCAGCAGGCTGCACCGGACCTTGTCCAGGCGGGTTTTGGATATCTTCAGAGAAGGAGACTCCACAACCTCCCTGGGCAGCCTGTTCCAGTGCTCCGTCACCCTCAGAGTGAAGAAGCTCTTCCTCATGTTCAGCTGGAACTTGCTCTGCTTCAGTTTGTGCCCATTGCCCCTCGTCCTGTTGCTGGGCACCACTGAAAAGAATCTGGCCCCGTCCTCTTGACACCCACCCTGCAGATATTTATAAGCATGTATAAGGTCCCCTTTGAGCCTTCTCTTCTTTAGGCTGAACAAGCCCAGCTCCCTCAGCCTCTCCTCACAGGAGAGATGCTCCAGTGCCCTCATCATCCTCATAGCCCTCCACTCTCTCCAGTAGCTCCTCATCTTTCTTGAGCTGGGGAGCCCAGAACTGGACAGAGTACTCCAGATGGGGCCTCACTAGGGCAGTGTAGAGGGGAAGGAGAACCTCCCTCGACCTGCTGGCCACACTCTGCTTAATGCACCCCATTTGATTCACTTGCCTGTGTGCATCTTGAATAATACTCTGCAATATTGGAATGTTTAAGTGTTTAAGTGAAGACTGTGGCTCCATCTTGCATGAATGGGGAACGTAAAAACCATCATTGTATGGTTTTCCTCCCTTCCAGCTACCAGAGTGCTGAATGGCTAGCTATAACTAGGGCTCTGGTAATTCTCTCATAAATTTAACCCCCCTCTACCCCCCAAAAACCCACCCCAAAGCCCAATAAATACACAAATTGTAGAAGCTACCTTTTGCAGGGAGGAAACTTCTTCATTTGCACGGGCAAAACATCTGTTGGCAGAATTACTTAGCAGCAGTTCCTGTAACACTGTAGAGGTTGACAAATGGTGGATTTGGTTAATGATGGGAACAATTCTGAAGCTGTTGGCTAACATATCTTCTGTCCTTCTTACATTTTGAGCAGTTTAGTTTCCAAGGCAACTGCTGATGTCAGCATATAGATGTGCTGAAGCTATGGGAAGACATTTCTCAACAAATCCTGAATTTAGTGACAAAACAAAAAGGACTAACTTCTGTCCTGCTTTCCAACATCTGCAGAGAATTCAAGATTTCCTGTGAGCCGGCAGCGTGTCACATTAATACAGAGATTTACCAGAGGAGTGATTGGGATAAATATCTAAGTGAGGCATGGTGTTTAGTGATGGAAGAAACATACTTTTGTTTAGATCTCTTTATTAGGAGGACTAGAAAGTGATTAATGAAGAGATCGTAATCATTGTTGTTTGGGTCTTGGTCTTGGTTTTGTACTTCCATTGGAAAGAGAAGGCTGGATTATTGCAGAGGAGCACATTGTGAACACAGTACACAGCGCCGTGGAAGATGCAGTACTTGCTGATGGTGCTTTGGCTGGACCTATATTTCTCAGACAAGTAGGTAACTTTCTGAACTAACTGGGGCTGCTTTCCTGAGGGATTAGGATAAGGCAAATAAGCATCCTAAAACTGTTGAGCTTATGAGCTGTTACGGTAATGGCTTTAGTTCAGAACTGCAACGAAGTACAAAATGAGTGCTATTTTCAGTGCCTGGTTGTCTTGGTTTTGGCTGCCGCCAGCAACAAAAGCGCCACGCGGCCGCCCCTCCCCCCGCCGGCGTGTGGAGGAGAATGAAAAGAAAGAGGCAGAAAATTGGTGGGTCGGGATAAGGGCAGTTTAACAGAACAGCAAAAAGAGGGAAAACAGGAACAACAACGATACAGGTAAGGAGAAAACACGACAAAAATAGACCCGCTCTCTCGGACTGCACTGGCGCCGCACGCTCCCG
>Ga0065711_1051029_pt1 | contig 10551 bp, 5 predicted proteins | sample Hoacrofraction12_FD_59098 | JGI IMG/M metagenome (GOLD analysis project Ga0065711, IMG submission 59098) | Hoatzin crop microbial communities from Cojedes, Venezuela - Epithelial fraction 12 v2 (version 2) | ecosystem: Host-associated > Birds > Digestive system > Esophagus > Crop | place...
TTTTTTTTTTTTTTTTTTTTCCATTTTACAAGGGGGGTGCCTGTGTGTGCATGTGTGTCGAAGAACAGTTGGTTAATTGTTTTTAGTCAGAAAAAGGGGAGTGAATATTAAATGCCTTACAGTTAATTGTACTTCATGGGTAGGCTATTTTGTTGGGTTTTGATTTATTACTGTGCAGTGTAACTTTTGTGAAGGCACTTGGCTTCTGTTTTTTATTTTATTTTGAGGAAATGAACCAGGCCAATGGTGTTTCGTTTGCAAACCTCACTGAAGTCTCTGTTCTTTGTATCCATCTGGTGACACTGAGACCAGGTTAATAATACTTACCATTTTTTAAAAAAAGCTGCAAATGAAAACTTCGCTAATCAAAGAAACCTTCAAAAGATAGTAGCATCGATTAGCTAAGTTAATGTCCGTTTTTTTTTATAAGATGCTATGAAGAAAAACTACAATTTCTCAGATGTTTGTCAGGGAAATGTACAGCAGTTTTGGTTCTTTGTTTAAACTAACAGGTTTTCAGTCTGTTACTGACTGGGTTTGTGGCTGGATTTATTTAGGATTTGAATTGTGACTAATCTGAAAATTCCATGTCTGCAGCTTCCAGCGGACATTGTGCTAAATTGCCAGTTTTAAAAAATGTGAAATTGTAATGCCAAGTGCACTGTGAAAGTGTGCTCAAGGTTTGCAGTTAAGTGGAGTTATTCACTGTGTCTGTGTAGCAGTATGAATGCATCTTTCAGAATAATATTTTCCAGCTCCAGAGATTTTGTTGTACTATCATAAGGCAATAGATTTGTTTCTGGTTTGGCAGAAGTTGCTGAAAACTTTCCCATGCTATGCTATGGTAGTAGTACTTAGATTATAGAGACATCTTTTGCTGCCAACACATTTGTAGACACACCTAAACTGATTTTTTTCTGCAGTACACATAACGAGAACTTTTGCATTTTTTTGTGATATCATTAAACTTCTGTGAATAAGCAGGTAGTCCCTAGAGCTTCAGTCTTGTATTAGCAAAAACAAAGAGAAGCCAGAAAGTTTGTTAGTAGATGAGGTTTTTTCCTGTTTCACTATTGTGGAAATCCAGCAAGCAGTGAGATGTGGAAGTGAGCCTATGTCTTCCTTGGAAATATTTAATACATGTGCAGTTCTACCTCTTGTCTGTGAAGTTTATCTGAAACTGTCTTCTGTCTATCCCGTGATACTAATCTCTTACATGGCCTCAGGTTCCTCTTTTGGTCTTGCAGTAGTCCTTGTCAGACATTTTCAATGTCGAGATTCTTGCAGTTCTGCAGTTAGATACCACCTGCTATCCAAATTACTTTTGGGTGACTCAGTAGTGGGCTGTCCAGACTGTATGCTTGATACTCTTCGCTAGTTCCTAGGTTTGAGTAAAGGCCCTGTGGAGCTAGCCAATAATATCCTTAGACGACGACATCTTAGGAGGGTTGAGGCAGAGTCATGAGGAAAAACGTGTGTTTTGCTAAAGCAGCCCTTTTTTTTAAGGCATCACTTGGCGGGGGGAGTTTTTTACCTTCTCATTATCTTTCAGCAGAACTCAATATCAGGTATGCATCATACACTTCCATTTAGAATGTCAGGGGTCTCTCCTGCAGTTGAAGAAAACAATGTTTTGAGCATGGTCACTTAGGGAACTTGAGAGTACTGTGTCTTATTTTTTATGGATCAATGCTTTTCTCCTTGCGGACTAGGATTAGACAGGGAGTCAAGAAACTGTGATGTCACGTGATGGCAGACAGTTGCAGTTTGGAGATGAAGGAGGTAGCAAGGGCAGTTCTTATTTGGGATGAGCACTGAGTTTGACAAAACTGCTTTAGAATCTTGGACGTTATAAGTAATCCATCCAATATCAATATGGTATTATTCCATTTTTCTCTCATAAATAAATCTATTTGTATTATCTTCTGCACAGTATTTCCTTTTGAATGGTGAAGGAGAGGATTCAACCTATTAAAGGAGTTAAATAGTTTCCATAAAGATCTTTAAACAGGCTGACTAAGTCTTGGAATTAATGACTTCCAGTTTTAAAACTAACAGGAAAATGCTATATTAGACATACAGCTTGTCAAGAATAAGTGATGGTATGGACTGAGTTGTCAGTGTTTGAACAGCATATGAGTTCAATTGAAGATGATGAAGGGGTATAAAATCAGATTCCATCTTTGGTTTGAATGGTTCACTTCTTTTGTTCTGGAATTAGGTATGTCACATAATTGTGAGAATGCCTCCAGCCACTAAGAAGTATCGTGCTTGAAATTAAATCTTAATATGTGCAATTGAAACTGACATCTAAATCATTTGCTTCATGTTTGATTCATGTTCAGCCACTGAAATGAGTTGTAGGTTTTGCTCTTAACACAGCTGCTCTGTGTACATTTTTTCTTAGCACCTTTATCTTAAATGCATTGTAGTTAAGGATATTGTTATTAGGTACATTTTATAAGACTGGAGAGTGAAGGTAAGACATTGTAAGGTCCAGACTTAAAAATACAGTGGAGCACTCCCTTACCTAACTGATTTAAATTGCAGTTCATTGCCAAATCCTGGATGGTTAGAGTAGTTCGTGTAGCCTGCTCTGTGACAGCCTCGGTCCTAGGAATCTCTTAAACGCTGATGGGGGGGAGCTAGAAACAGAAATGTGATTTTTTTAGAATGGAATTTGTGAAAAAACAGACACACATATTCTTGCAGAAGATGGGAGACCAAGATTGAGGTTGTGGAATCATAGAATAGTGTGGGTTGGGAGGGACCTCTAAAGGTCATCTAGTCCAAACCCCTGTAATGAGCAGGAACTTCCTCAACTAGATCACGTTGCTCAGAGCCCCATCCAGCCTGACCCTGGATGTTTCTAAGGGTGGGGCATCAACGACCTCTCTGGGCAACCTGTTCCAGTGTTTCACCACCCTCATTGTAGAAACTGTCTTCCTTATATCCAATCTAAATTTCCCCTCTTTTAGTTTAAAGCCATTACACCTTATTCTATCGCAACAGGTCCTGCTACAAAGTTTGTCCCCATCGATCTTATAAGCCCTCTTTAAGTACTGAAAGGCTGCAGTAAGGTCTCCCCAGAGCCTTCTCCAGGCTGAACAGCGCCAACTCTCAGCCTTTTCTCATAGGAGAGGTGGTTCAGCCCTCAGATCATTTTTGTGGCCTTCTCTGGACGTGCTCCAACAGGTCTATGTCTTTCCTGTGCTGAGGGCTCCAGAGCTGGATGCAGGACTCCAGGTGGGGTCTCACCAGAGCAGAGTAGAAAGGCAGAATCCCCTCCCTCAACCTGCTGGCTACACTTCTCTTGCTGCAGCCCAGGATACAGTTGGCATTCTGGGCCATGAGCATACATGCTGAGTCATGTCCAGCTGAGTTCAGCTAAGTTCTTAACTACCGATTTTGGATTTAAGGATCATCATTGCTTCCTTTGCCTTCTCTTTCCTGTCCCAAGCCAGCTGCATCTACCTCACTTCCCTTGCAAACTCTTCCTGGGCTTGCTTCAGGCAGCTGCTGGATGGAGCACCCATTACCCTGGCAACTATCACTACTACAATTTTTTTCTTTCCATTCCATAACTGACCAGTCACGTGAGGTAGGATGTAGTTGACCTGAAGTTCAGATTTCTCTTGTACGAACTTCAAAATGTGAAAATTAACTCATTGGGTAGTGTGTGTAAGATATTACACGTTTATCCAGCCATGCTGGTTGTGGATAGCTAAATACAAACACTATTTGCAGGTCATTCTACAGTCAGTATTTTGTGTGTGTTTTTAAAACAACTGGCAAATTCATATTAGTGTATGATCCTGACTTCTTGTTGGGGTTTGCATGGCAAGGTTTTGGTAGAGAGGTGGCTATAGGGGTGGCTTTTGTGAGAAGCTGCGAGAAGCTTCCCCTGTGTCTGATAAAGCCAGTGCCAGCTGGCTCTAAGACGGACCTGCTGCTGCCCAAGGCCAAGCCAATCAGCGATGGTGGTAGTGCCTGTGATAACATATGGTATGTGATAACATATTTAAGAAAGGGAGCAAAAAAAAAACTTGGTGGTGAGATGGCAGTTAGAGAGAAGAGTGAGATTATGTGAGAGAAACAATTCTGCAGACACCAAGATCAGTGAAGAAGAAGGGGGGAGGAGGTGCCCGAAATGTCAGAGCAGAGAGCCTTCCCTTGCAACCCATGATGAAGACCATGGTGAGGCAGGTTGTTCCCCTGCAGCCCATGGAGGTCTACGGTGGAGCAGAGATCCACCTATGAGATAGCCTGAGAGATAGCCTGTGGAAGGGACCCCACGCCAGAGCAGGTGGATGCCTGAAGGAAGCTGTGACCCCATGGGGAGCCCCGCGCTGGAGCACGCTCCTGCCAGGACCTGCAGACCTGTGGAGACAGGAGCCCACGCCAGAGCAGGTTTGTTGGCAGGGTTTGTGACCCTGTGGGAAGGACCCACACTGGAGCAGTCTGTTCCTGAAGGACTGCACCCCATGGAAGGGACCCACGCTGGGGCGGTTTGTGAAGAGCTGCAGCCCATGGGAAGGACTCCTGTTAGGGAAGTTTGTGGAGAACTGTCTCCCGTGAGAGGAACCTTCACACTGGAGCAGGGGAAAAGTGGGAGGAATCCTCCTCATGAGGGACAAGGAGCAGCAGAGACAAGGTGTGATGAACTGACCGCAGCCCCCATCCCCCTGCGCTGCTTGGGGGTAGGAGGGAGAGAAACGGGAGTGAAGTTGAGCCTGGGAAGAAGGGAGGGATGGGGGGAAGGTGTTTTAAGATCTAGATTTATTTCTCACTATCCCACTCTGATTTGATTGATGATGAATTAAACTTCCTTTTCTCCCCAAGTTCAGTCTGTTTAGTCCATGATGGTAATTGGTGAGTGATCTCTCCCTGTCCTTGTCTCAACCCTCGATCCTTTCATCATATTTCCTCTCCCCTGTCCACTTGAGGAGGAGTGACAGAGCGGTTTTGGTGGGCACCTGGCATTTAGACAGGCCAAACCAAAACAATCAGGAGATTCTTGGTTTTGACTCCTGGCTGGCTCGCCAAAACCTTGCCACACAAACCCATAACGCTTCCTCAAAGAAGTTTCTTTTAAATCAAAATAAATTTAGCATTTATATGAATTAAGATTTTTAAGTGTTAGTTGGTATCAAACACAAGTGTTTCTTTTAATCTTTTTCTGACTTTGAGTCACTTAATGACCTGATAGTTTGTTGTTGACTGATAGAGAAAAAAGCTTTATACTCAGTTATTTGACATACGCTATTTCATAATGTGTTTGCAAAGGACTAAAAAAGAAAAAAAGCTGCTTTTGTTGCTCTTGTTCTTCCAGTCTCGTTCATGGATGTGAGTTCATTAAAAATTCAAAGTCTATTTAACTTATACTGGTTCTTGTTGGTTTTTAGTTTCTACTTTGTAGTGATTTTTGCCTGTGCAGGCCTAATTTGCATATAAAATAGCCTCTTTACACGTTACTATCAGTTTTCAGCTTAGATGTTTTTCGTACTGTAGTTTTGTTCTGTAAGCTGCAACTTGTATATGCTACTTGTATGTCTTAGTAGCAAATAGATGCCTTAATAGGGAACCTGGAATTTGAGATTGAAATGCTATTCCAGCATATGTTGCCACTGGAAGTCCTGCTGTGGCAGTCTTACCAGTGGTTGCCTGAATACTGAAGTTTTTATGATAGGTCGAGGTTTAGGCTTCTGTTCTCGCCTTGACTCTGAACTTTTGAGAGTGAAGGCACTGGGTTTTATGCTTTGCTTCCCTAACATGGAAAGGAAGGAACTTTTCTACTTACATGAGGTGGCTTAGAAAATCTTTTTCTCTTCCCATTTCTGTTACAGGAATTCTAGCTTAGGTTATTTGTGGAAGTGGTCTCTTGGCAACCTGATTGTTGATGTAAATCAATTTGCTTCTTCAGGTGCATTAATAAGATTTATTTAGCTGATTGATATGTTAGTTTTTCTGTCATGAGGTGCTTCTGAGCAAGTTGGAGGTAGCCATGCTTGAGCTAGAGGTTGGAGTTGGTGAAATCCTGTGGTCCCTTCAAACCTAAATTATTTTATGATTATAAAGAAGACAGAGCCACACTTCTCTGAGGTGTGAGGCAAACAGCAAAGAGCAGTGAACACAAGTTATATTAAGGAAAATTCTGGGTACACGGTACGAGAAAGTTTTTCCTCATGAGGATTGTCTTAATACTGGACCAGAGTGGGGGTCCAGAGAGGTTGTGGAGTTTCTGTTGAGATACTCAAAACATGACTGAGCAAGTCTCTGGCCATCCTCACATAATCTTGAAGTTGAATTTAGCTTTGAAATTGGCTCTGCTTTGAGTGTGGGATTAGATCGAGGACCTCCTGAAGTCCCTTAAAATGTACATTTTTCTGTGAATCTGTGGTTCGAGTGTATTTCATTCCTTGTACAATATTGAGCATGGGGAGTTCAGTTTCACTAAAATGGACAGGGTGACACTGGAGTAGAAGCAACAATATATTTTCATAATTTCAAATTTAATGACTTAATAACTTCGCTCCAGTGGAGAGGGTAGGTTGAGTGTTTTGGGAGTCATGTTTAATTTATTTCTTTTTTTTTGTTCTCAAGTAATTCTTTTGAATAATTTTAAGCGTCGTTTTAGTGCCTGTGTCTTATCTCGTTCTTTATGTTTTATGTTGTCCATATGCTGCTTTGTTTCCTAATAAAACCATATATAATCAGAAATAGCCTGAGGTTTTTGGCTAATTATGTAGTCAAAACTGAAGCTTCAGGAAGCTATAGTTGTATAAGGAGAGAAGAAAACTAATGAAAAATAAACCACATACATGCTTAAGACTGAAAATGACCATGCATTTTTCAGGCTATCTTTGTATTTAGTTAAAGCTTAAGATCAGAGTCTCAGAAATGAAAGAGATGCCTACTATTCTCAAGATTACAGTGCCTAGCAGGAGAAAAAGTGCTTCAGAGTTCCCTGCTTCGGCAGGAGGGTTGGACTAGATGACCCACAGAGGTCCCTTCCAACCCCTACTATTCTGTGATTCTGTGACTTCTCACCATGACAGTGTACTGCGCACAGCTAGAGAACATCCTTCTTGTTCAGGTGCTGTAGCCCTGGGGCCTATTCTGTCTCTTAAGTACATCCTCACCATGGTGAGTGATCCTTAAATTTCTCTAATGCTGCACTTGCGGAATCAACTTAATGTCCAGTGCCACTTTAACTGTTGAAATACTGTGAAGAACTACATGGTGAATGTACAATTGCAGGATTTTTACAAGAGGTACACTGTTGAAATGCTGCCCACGACCTGTCAGAAGAAAAGCAGCATTGCTTTTGGGGTGAAAAGTTCTGATGGCCACTGTGGAAACAAGCTCAATGTGCAGAGTTCTTTGTCTGTGTTCTCTAATTTCTGTGAATAACTTTTTTACTGAGTTGGCATATTTGTCTTGGTCTTGATTGATTCTGGGCATCTGGTGATTGTGTAGTAGCCATGAAATTATAAAAAAACCACTTATTTACCATGGAAGTTGTGAATGGAACCCGAAGTACCAAACTAAATGCATAGAGGCGTTCTTACTGGGGCATTTTATAGATTGATGTCATTTAAACACTGGTTCCTAAAAAAAAAGAAAAATAATTGTGAATTGTAATTATTTCCCATAATGGAAATGTACATAATTTACAAGGACAGTGTTAGAGTGATGAATTTTCTGAGATGATCAGCGACATGCAGATAAAGTACAGCACTCCCTATTTTAGTGATATAACACCCTGTCACATGACTGAGGATTTGTTTAATGGTATACTTCACCAGAACTAGAAGGTTTATGCATCAGTCAGTTCTGCTGAAGGATGGCTGTTACTGGATCTGTAGCTTTACCAGAAATTTGACAGTTTTGATCAGATTTCTGAGCAGCATTGTAGTCAATGCTATCTTCCATTTTATGGAAATGAAAGAAGCATCTGACCATAGCTTTCTTTGACTTTGGAGCCTTGATAACTGGTTTTGGTTAAATTGGTGAAAGGATACCAAAATGCTGTTGTGATCTGTTACGAAAAATAACAAGTATAGGTTAAAAGCTAGTGCTTCTTAAAACCCATCAAAGGTTTAAAAAAAAACAACCACAAAACCAGAACTGCTATTGGGCTTTCCAGGCTTCTGAAACAAGCTGTCATTTTACAATAAAAGCTGAATGTTTAGAACTCCTGTAGATTATTTTAGTTAGCTCTGATGAGACAGGGTTACAGTTGTCTTATTTGGAGAGATCATAAAACCCAATTTAATTGGAATAAACCAGCCTTGCCTGTGCTGCCTGTGCTTCAGTGATGAGACTGCTTAATAATTTAGTTTCATCATGTCAGTGCCATGTTAAAAATTCTTAGTTGATGGGATATCAATTTATTGGCAGTTAAGTTGTCACTGAGAACTTGTGTAATTTAAAAGTGAGTGAATTACTGTGTTCACCTTAATTACAAGTATTAAATACTAGCTATATAATCAGAGGGGTAGAAAGATTAACTTCATTATCTTTCTGGACTCTCAGCACATCCTGCTTTAGAAGCATGACTTAATACTAATTGTTCATGAACACTGACAGAGTGACCTCTCTTGAGGCTTTGCCTGTTCAGAATAAATACTGAAATGCAATTCTCAGTAGTGAATAATTTGTTTGTAAGCTGTCTGGGACGTGAACAGACTTTTTGCTATCTTAATATACAGTTGCATAGTTCTTATCAGAGATGCACATCCTTAAAATATTAGCCATAACAGTAGACTTTTGAAAGTACAACTGTGTCGGAGAACAGAAGACTGGGTATAGGTTTGTTTTTAACATCTTATACATGATGACATCTTGTTCTACAACTGGAACCTCTAAGAGGCAAAGTTGTACAAATAAGCGACGTATTGTTCTCTCTATTCTCATCCTATTTCAGCTATACCTAGAAACCAGCTCTGAAGGCAGTCCGGTCATTTGCTTTGCATACCTGTTTAATACTTGCCCTATTCTTGATCAGTCCTCAGAGCTTCCAGTTGTGGTGAGGTGATACGAACATGTGTTTTTTCTGAGAACTTATGAGTCCATACTGTTCTTTTCAGAAATGTCTTTCAAAATCAACAGATCCTGAACATGAAAACTATACCTTACAGTAGTGTCTTAGAAGAGTAGGTTAAAAATGAACTTTTAGAACATGAGAAAAACCTTGCCTCATCAGACTGGATGTCCAACTAAGTGAGATTCCTGTCCCCAACAGCAGCTGATGGTATGGGAAGAAAGTAAGAATGGGATGAACATGTAAGGATGCTTCCTTAGAAAAACCTCACAATCTTCAGTGATCTGTGACATGAAATTTTTTTTTATTCATAGCTCTAGGGGCTTTTTTTTTCCTATGAATTTGTTTGACTGCTTTTGAACACATTTAAATGATCTGACAAGAGTGCATTCTCTTTGCTGTAGATGGGTAAGCATGTGTTCATCAGAGAAGACAAGGTCAAGGAAGTGCCCTCTGCGCTCGAGTGTAGTGAGGTTTGTGAGACTTGGTTCCTAGAGGAGTTGATTGTTAAGCCTTTGACCTGGCTCCAAGAAAAAATGTCTTCTTGTGGTCATTAAGCAGCTGAGTCTAGACTGTAATTTATCATGCAGTTTGTAATAGAATATACACAAGCAGCACATTCCCTTTGCAGATGCCCTTTCCTGTTTCATGCATATGAAGTATTTTTGCCAAATCCTGTTTTACTGGGAGATGGTGCCAAAACCATTGATGCCTGGAGATGGAAAGTAGTTAAAATATCGTACCTTTTTAGAATTCATCTGCTAATAGAAGTATGCATTCCAAGCCGAAGCCTGGAAGAGTATTTTAGTGATTGAAAAGACCTTACTAAGTTCTTTAAGGCAAAACAGATACATGGATATCATGGCATTAGTGGGCAACAGTACATTTGAAGAAGCATGTTTGTTATGACATGTTCGTTAATCTTTTTATTATGTCATTAATATTAATGCCTTTGAACCTCTGCTGCTGTGGTGCTGTAAGTCTATTTGTCATCAGAAAACTTAGGGAAAAATTAAGAAGTGGAAGAAGTGAGCCTGCTTAGCTATTTTACAAAGTTGATTCTTTCTTCTCCTTTTACTCCCTTCAGTTTTCCAGCTTACCCTTATTTGTCTTTGTAGTTTATATTCTAAGCAAGCTGGGAGCTCCTGTTGCAGGAGGCAAACAAGTCTGCTTTTAATCTCAGGATCTAGGGTACTATTTGCTGATACAGTTTATAGCAAGTCTTTGATAATACTTGCCAATTACTTCATCGTGCTCTGAAGTAAGCGCTAGGGCAGTCTGGTTCCTGAAATTCAGGGGATAGTATAAAAAGACACAAAACTAATTCCTTTTCAAAATATTTGCAAACATCTTTTATGTAGATTAAGCAAAATGGAGTGGTGTCATACAAACTTACTGTTGGCGGTTGTTAGCGATTAGCTTGCATGCTTTCAGCAAAATTCAATAGTGGATCTTTTTCTAGGGCATAACATAAAGTCTTATATATGACACTTCCCCCCCCCCCC
>Ga0065711_1051030_pt1 | contig 10550 bp, 6 predicted proteins | sample Hoacrofraction12_FD_59098 | JGI IMG/M metagenome (GOLD analysis project Ga0065711, IMG submission 59098) | Hoatzin crop microbial communities from Cojedes, Venezuela - Epithelial fraction 12 v2 (version 2) | ecosystem: Host-associated > Birds > Digestive system > Esophagus > Crop | place...
TCCAGGTGAGGTCTCACCAGAGCAGAGTAGAGGGGCAGAATCACCTCTCTTGACCTGCTGGCCACGCTTCTCTTGATGCAGCCCAGGACACGGTTGGCCCTCTGGGCTGCCAGCGCACATTGCCGGCTCACGTCCAGCCTTTCATCTATCAGTGCCCCCAAGTCCCTCTCAGCACGGCTGCTCTCGATCCTTTCATCCCCCAGCCTGTATTGATAGCGGGGATTACCCCGACCCAGGTGCAGGACCTTGCACTTGGCCTTGTTGAACCTCATGAGGTTCACACAAGTTTAACTGAGAATGGGACTTTTTACCCCCCGGTAATGTCTTTACTCAAATGGCAGAACAGAGTGCTGGTCTGCCAAAGGCTAGGAGGACCCTTGGGGAGCAGCACTGTGGTTGCTGCGCTTGTTCTGCCCATGAAACTTTGTCGTTGTCAATGGTTGCTTCATGGGTGGGACATACCTTGTGTGGCCCACAGGAATCCAGGAATAAGACCACAGAGACTAACAGGCTAAAATTGCTCTCCATCTTCAAATTAAGTAGAATATACACCAAATCAATATTTCATTGTTACTTTCCATAGCATTTAAATTAGTGTTCTTCAGAAACTGTTAAGCTGCATAGGGCACATAATAAAATCTGGGCTAAGTGATTGACAATCTACCATACAGACCCCAAACTTTGGGCCATTAAATTGAAAAGCCCTTTAATTATACCTCACCTACTATTATGTCCAAACTCCCAGCACTGTAACATAAAACAGAGAATGTGTGGAGGAGCCCCTTAATTAATTCGTTCATCAGATGTTTAGACTGCTTGCTGTATTTTCATATGCTGTTTTGAAAATTATTCATATTTTACACTTCTAAAATACTGGTGTACACTTGCATTCAAATGCAAGTCCTAAGTAACACAACGAGAATCCCTTCATCAAGTTCAATGGACTTTCAGGCACACCTTGAAGACCTTCAATTTCAAGCTAATTTCAAATTAGCTAGGCATCTGGTTTATCTCTATATTTCCATGGAATACTGTTAAGAACCTTTTCACACCTGCAATTTGTTCTGGGGAGATCATTTAGCTGTCTTTTATCCGAATGAACTTGGAAATGAGGTATTTATGTGTTTCTTATTAATATATAGATATAAAAGCCAGAAAATAATTTTTCCAGTTCTAGCTGCAAATCATGCTTTAGGTTCTGCATTAGTGCAGCTACATACTGCTGGCCAAATAACTACATCTTCAATAATGCAACCCCTGTAAATAACGGTTCTTGCACCACTAAAAAAAAATCCTGCATTTAAATGGGTGTTCAAGAATTCTACTGACGTGAAGCGTGACGCATTCTGCAGTGCTTTTTTTGTGTGTATTGCCAGGGTTACATATATGTTTGTGACCCAATAGAAGTGGATCATCTACGGATTGGCTGTATAACATGAAAAGGAAGCATTCAGAGCTCTTTGTTGGTCACGTTTCCCTACAGACATTGTTGGTAAAACTTCAATTCAACAGTCAGAGAGGCTGAAGCAGGCTGACAATGAGGATATTTGGAAATTCCTTCTCTGTATCTTAGCAATGCTTAATATGACAGCTTGAAAAATGGTGCAAGATTTGCAATGCATTTTGATACTTCTTGCCATAAAGAGATTTCCTGAATAGCCTGGGACAGTTCCAAGACTATTTTGCAAGAACTCTAGGAAAAAAAAAATGTCCATCTATTGCAGTTTCTGGTTATCAGTGATGGGTGACTGTCATTTTACTTATACTAAGAACATTTTTCTCTCTGCCTTAAATAAATATTCCATATTTAATTCCCTCAGGTTCCTCTCATTTATACTTAGTAAGGCAACGTATGTGTGTCAAAAATGCAGACAACATTGGCAGATCATAAAATGTCATCTTACTCCACCATAGGGAAAGACTGGTAACATGGAGATTAAAATCTTCTACACAGACTTCTATTGCAGTTCAAATTAATAGACGAATGCTATGCAGTGAGTAAACTTTTCCATACTCCCTAACTGATTTGGAAGCTACATCCCTTTGAAATTGAAACCCTATGTGATAAAACTGAACTTTAAATACATCCTCATGCTTTCAGGTTAATGCACAGTGTTATTATACCAGCACCAATGCCATGCAAACAAATATAATTTTACTATTATATCAAATATATTAAAATAGTGACAAGATGGCATTCATTCTTTAACCATTTCATCTGAACTTACTCTGTGGTGCTTCTAAAGTGTAATTAGGACTGTTTAGTTTCATAGGCTAGGTCTCCTTCAATCAGCCAACGTGAATGAAAATGGAGAAAGGCAATTTTGCAAATGACAAGGGATCATTTTTCTGTGCATTTCAAGACAAGACGAAACAACAGTATTTTGGTTGAATCCTGCTACACAGGGACTGGGAGGAAGATGCGCAAGTCAAACATCCTACAGAAGCTTGCTGCCACTGGTTTTTCCAGACGTAGGTTTTGTTGAGGCTGAAAACGTTTCAACACTGCTCCTGGTATTTCCATATACCAAGATCTAAATCCATATTTTCTATCTAAACAAGCTTATTTTAGATATAAAGAATGATGGCAACAGATAACCATGTGCCCTAAGAACAAACCTTCCCAAAGGCAGAACTTCTAGAAATGCAAAGAAGCTGTCCAATGCATACACAAAAGAAAAATCATTTGTTTCACAGCTCCACACATGATAGTAACTGCTTATACCATGTAATATTCACCTTAAATAACAGTGACACTTAATGTTTGAAAGCTTTTTGGACAAGATAAAATGGCAAATTGGTCACACCAAAGAATGTAAAGCAAAGTACACAGTTGGCCTGTAATCTAGCTTAGGTGCATGGTGAGGTAAAACAACAGAGCACTGCATCTGGGGTCGCAGCCCTGAATACTACAGGTCATTTTAGTGCTAATGGGGAGGAGCTGGGGGAACTGCAGCATCTCTCTCAGGGAAACAACATCACTTCTTGCAGGACAACGCTACCACAGAAGAAATGAAGCCATGAGAGTAATTTTAATTTTTTTCCAAACAAATAAAACTGACAGAACATTGTAGTTTATATCATTTTATGGTCTGATTATTGTAAATTGCATGCTATTATTTGTATTTCACAAAAACCTACATATATTTGTCAGATGTAGAGCCCACTGTGATAAAATTGTATACACACACTGGGCTGTGTTCTGGGAAGCCCAGACTCTGGATATGCAACCAAAGGATAAACGAAACATGAAGCAGAAGGCAGAGCTGAGGCACACAAAGCTTAAGAAATTTGCCCACGGTCCAACAGGACATTTATAGCAAGAACAAGAACTGAACACAGACTTTCGTTCACATAGTATAAACACATTACCACTCTTCTTCCATCATCCTGTGCCTCTACTTTAACTGAAAAATTAACCTGAAGTTTAAGCCAAGTTACAACAGCTGGAGAAAAATATTGGTCCATAGTTAGCACAAACTCTTGTGTCACAAATCTGACAGAAATAAGTGGTTTATTCTTTAAAATGTCAATAGCTTTCTTATTTATTCCCTCTTCTTCCTGATCTTTAACATCTCCCAAATTTCACAAGGGCCGGTTCAGTTCTTTAATGATATTTGCATTCAGTAGTGCTTATCCAAACAGTATTTTTAGTTAACATGCAATTTGGATAGGACTAGGATTCGAAATCTAACATTTGTCTTGATTATTTTAAGCTAACTGTACCCACAGGCTCTAAAATGCCAGTTTGGAAACTGCTCTGGGCACAAGATAATATGAGATTGCTAATTAACCAAGAAGTTTTAAAAGAAGATCTATTTAGGCCCTGATTCAGCAAACAAATAACATTAAGCAGGAGTAATCCTGTGGAAAACATGTGAAGTCGTTGCATAAATCACACAACATTAAGTGCACGCTGAAAGCACCTTGCTGAAATGGGGTCTAATTTAAAAGTCTCATGTTCTGTTTAATGGAGTATACTTCAAGTGCCTGGTGTGCTGTGGTTTCCTCTTCTCCGTTAGGGCAAATGGTCTGAACGCAGGGCCAAGAGCCAGGAATTCCTGCTGTATTAATCTCCTTTTGAAACTGTCTCTGCATTTTGGACGAGTCCACTAACCTGACTGCATCCCGGATTATCACTTGAAAAATGTGAAAAAAGTTTCTACTCAGCAACTTCCTCCATGAAGCTATGGTTAGGATCAATTATTTTACAGAAGGTCTGAGTGGTTCACTTGCAAGGTCTCCTAAGATGGCTACAACAGATTTTCTACAGTTCCTAATCAACTTTCCAAAGTTACACACTCTGTGTATGCATATCTTCCTCTATTGGTTTTTTGGTTTTCTAATTAATAAAACTCATTTAAGGATCTTTTTAGCACTGACATCCAGAGGAACAACAATGGAGAAGCTTCTTTCCTACTGTAAAGATCCTGCACAAAATATTGCTGAGACCCTGAGCTGGGGCGGCACTGCCAGGAGACACAGACTCGTGGCTGACAGCCCTTTTGGGCAGACCTTGGCCCATGTCCAGCACCTCCTCCATCACATCCTCTGCTTTCTGCTGCTGGACACCACAAACTCAGCCCTCACGTTTGCTCGAGAGTGTTATCTCCTCACTGCACCTCTTTGATACCACCAACAGGTATCATGCCTTACAAAATTAAGAAACTAGCAACAAAAGCCAATAGGTCCCTAAGGAGACTGAACTTGCAGTTCCGGTGTAACGCTTTAGAACTTCCTTGGGTGAGTAGTTCTTGCTGACACTATTCATCCCACTGATTTTAATGGAAATGCTCTGGTACTGGCTTAACTGGAGGCTCCTGAACACACAGTACAGGGGGAAATGTCAAGAAAAGGAGAATGAGAGGGAACTAAAGATGACAATATGGTTTTCCCTCTTTTTACATATCCCAGTGCTTCCTGTGGTGCAGTATGTCTGTAACCAGTGGTCATTACTGAGAATTGTAACTTCAGGGAACAGTCAGAAAAAGGTAGGCAATAAGATGAGGAAAAGAGATTTCTAAAGAGGGATCTGATGTGAAGGATGAAGGTTAGAAGCAGAAGAGAATACCATTGTTTTTCTCCTTAGCAAATGAATAATATGGACCTTGCTGTTCGTATGCGCTCATGGCATGGACTGTGCACCAAAAGGAAGGCAACTTTGGGCAAATAAGGGCCAACGTGGAAAAAGCAAGTGTGTCTTGTACTAAAGTGAGACATGTCTCTCATTTAAGTCCTTTTCTGGTCTCTCATATTCTCTAGACAACAATACACTGAAACATTTGATGACTCTCCATTACTTCTCACAGCAGATATAACCATTTCTTACATGACCCACTGCAGTGCTATCTGCTAATAAGCACGTTAAAAAAATGGAAGAATATCATCACAGGCTTCGAGACAAGACATTGCTCTCTTCTTAACCACAACTTAGACATTTACAAACAGTATTTCTCATACAAACAGAGTTCAGCTGATGTCTTTTTTTTCTTACTCATTCTTCCCTTGAAAATAACGGATGGTCTCTGAACAGTGTAAAGAACAATAACTGCAGGTTCTGTTATTACCAGAACACACATTCCCACCATTACTGGTGGAGGAAAGATTTAATTTTTTTAATTGAGTTCCTGGGAGGATATTTTTCAAAAGTACAAAAAAGCTCACACAACTATAACATGCATGTTGTATTTTAATTTGGAGCTTTACCAAGACCTAACACTCACATAAGGGAAGAGGGGGAGAGAGGGAGGCAGGCTTCCCTCCCATTACTGCCTTTGAGGCTGACTTGAATTTATTTTGAATTCAGAAATCTGTCAGCTTGCTGTCTCACCCTGAGCCACTGGGAGCACCAGCGTGTGTGAGCTCCTCTGTGTGAAGGCAGCTGGATGAAAATATTTTGCCTGATCACCATATTTAGGGGTCTGTCATACTCCCTGAACAAGCTACAATTTCACTCTTGACTGAAGAAAGCAGGTACAGCCGCACAAATGGAAGCAACTACATAATGGCTGCATCTGTTTTAATTTTTAGTGCCTTGTCAAACAATGATTGTTATTAAAACAAAGTATATTTTGTCACAGATGCTCACAACAAAGACTAATTGGCTGCGCAATTACCAGGCTGTGGCTAAATGGGCGCTGGTGCAGAAAGCTGGTTCTGCCCAGGGTCAGCAACCCTGTGCCCTGCTTGAGATGGGGAAAGCTGTGATGGGCTCCTGGTTTAAGCCCCCCAAAACAGAGTCAGAAAACCACCCTGCATAACCAGGGCTTAGTATAAACAAGGTAAAAACGCTTTGATTTGGCTCATTTCTAGGATTAGATGTCAAAATTTATGAGTGTGATAGAAGCTCAGAAACTTTTGGGAAGTGTGATGCCAGAGGAGGTTTGCCTTGTGAACCCACACTATGCCCAGCCTCACTGAGCAACAAAACCCAGGAGCTGCCACAGCTCACTTTGCCTTGACCCTAAGGAGAAGAAAGGATGAAGCTGTGACCCTCTGAACCACTCTTCAGTCCCAGATCTACTCTGCCCAGAGCTGAGGATGCAGGTTTTTGTTCAAGCAAAGCTTTCTTTGCTTGACTTGCTTTTAAATAGTGATACCAAGATACATACATGGAAGCCAATATTTTTTAGACAAAAATTGATCTCTGAAAATCTCTCATTACTTCAATGAATCCGACCCAAATCCAACATTCTTCGGAGAAGTGTGTTTAAAAAGAATTTTTCTATACTTTTAATTCAGCGTGAGGTGTCCTTCTTGAAAAGCAATTTTAATTACATTTCAGTTTAGAATTTATTTTCCACACGATGTATAAGATATTATTCTTCATTTTGATTGTCTCACTAGAAGCATTTCATTACACGACAAAAATCCCCACAAGCCTGTCTGGCCTTAGGGTAGAAGTGGCTGGAATGACATCTCTGTATTTTTAGTTCAAGAATTAAATGTGCATGGGCTGCAGCTCCAGTCCCTTGTGGCAGGCATCCTCCAGGAGGAGATGGCACAGCAGGCATCATGACAAAGGAAAGCAAAGGAAAGTTGGTGACGGAAGGCAGGCAAGAGACTAACGACAGCCAAACTTGCTCTGAATTTTATAGGCACATGAAAAAGCCCAAACTAAAATCATGTTGAGTCTAAACAGAAAAGGAGAAGCAACCATCTGGTACATCTGATGGAACTGCACACAGGAGTCAATAATACACAGGAATATATGGTGTCAGATAAATTGCTAAGAATTTCTGCAACATAACCTGCTTCAAGAAGAATGGGTGAGGCAACTGCAGTAAAAAGAGTGGCTGTTGGTACACAGTACCAACAAGCTTTAGCTACCAAATCTGTGGGGCTGTACTGTCTGCTTTAAGACATACATATTCAGGCACGAAAAACACCTCCTTCACTCTGCACTGATACTACTTTTGAGTGAGATTATTCAGCATCCAAATTATACGCTCAGTAAGATCACCTCCATTTTGATAATTGCCTTATGAATGCATAACATGGCAGCGTGGGGATTTGTATTCCCAGGAACGTCTGCTATCAGGCATCAGTCGTTAATCTGCCAAGGACGTGGCGCATCAGTTGATAAAGAAGAGGCACACGGCACTTTTGGAAGATTATCAGCAAGAATCTGATCCTCCCTGGTTTCACTAAGCTCTTGCTCCATAGATGCTGACCCAGAGGTAAATCTTAGGCATGACCCTGTGTTGTATGTGATACAAAAATTGCCTTTCCCAGCGGCTACACAGGAAAAGGTCAGGTCTCAGGACAGTTTTTGCAGGCCTGGTAAAGAGCACAGCCTTGCACCTCTCTCATGGAGGATGCAGTGTGCAACCCTCTCTGCCCTTGTTAACACCTCCATTCAATGCAAAGGAACATTTTAGTGACACTGCTAGTCTTGTTGGGGGGGAAAAAAAATCCATCTATTATAAATTCTTTACTTAAGGCTTGCAAATTACTTCTCTCCATAGGGTGCACAAGCAGAGAGGGTCTGGCATCCCTGAAGTGAAAAAAGCCCTCAATTACTCATCACTCCCTTAACCTCAGATACCCCTGTAATTGCTGTGAGTCACTGAGGCACTTCCAGTAAGCGCTCTACACAGGGGCCGATATCCTCTCTGCTCTTTTCCAAAATAGCAGCCACTTGAGTGGGAGCAGTGCTGAACGCACACGGATGTCCCTCGGAGAGATGGAGGTGGAGGGGCTGAGTGGCGGAAGCTGAGTGCCTGCTCTTTTCTTGGCTGAGGGGGCAAAGCACAGCCCACATGGTGGGTGGTAGGGGCTGCGCTGCAAGGTGGAGCTTGGCAGATGACGGCAGAGGCAAACGTATTACACTGAAGAAGGGGAGCATCAAGGAGATTTTTGGAGGTGCATTCATGCCTCAGAGCCCCAGTAATAACTGTCACTGGTTCGAGGAACAGAAGTGATAAATTGGCCGCATAGGCAGTAGCACCTCACCTCAACGGGGTGAGAGTAGGTGCAGCCACTTTAGCATGACAGCGCAGGTCCAGAATGCACTTTTCAAGAAATCTCCTAACGGCTCCCACTTACTATGCTTTGATTAGTGCAGACAAGAGGTCTCATGGGCACCCAGAGGGTATCCTTTTGGATGATGTTCAAACTGATGATGCACACACACCACAAATGGGCGTTCTGGGCATCCAAGGGGCCGGTCCGTAGTGCAATAGCTGAAATGTGCAACGTGCAAACATCAGCTTCTCGTCACCAACCATCTCAGTGCAGATTCACTCTCACTTGCACACTATTTGCTACCATACATGTAGCAGCACATACCAGCTGGGGATTCCTCCCCATTTCTGAGTGTCCTGAGCTCCAAAAGCAGAAACAGCATGCGATCCTTTCCACAAGATGCATTTTTCAAGACTGAAAGTCTGATCTAACTATTCCTTATCACTTAGTCAACTGTGGATTGGAAAGTGCTGAGCACATCTCGTAAGTGAATAAAATCATTGGTCAGATAAATGGTTTTCTTCAGCTATATAAAGAGGACATTCAGAATTTATTGTATTCTAGGCATAGAAAATACTCTAAGAATTACAGGCCCAGCGAGGAAATGCCTGTTGTCACCACATTGCATCCTGTGGCTACTAAACATGCAGAACAGTCATGCACAGGTCTCCATCATCCATACCATCATCCCAAGATACCGCTCTGAGGTTTTGGAAAGTTCAGTGCTTTTTCTTCTTTTTCTGCACATAGATATGACAGAAATATATTCTAGAGTATTAGGTTAATGAGAATTTCTCTCACATTTGCTAGAAAACCAAGAATACTTGAAGAAGACATGCAGCCATCACAGGAGGCTGTTTCATTCAGAGGCTTACACAACCACCAGGGTTGCTGTCTCTCTCATAAAGGGCTGTGCTCTTTGAGATGATTTTTACATGGTCTTGTTGCCAACTTAGGTAAGAGCTGTTCTTCCAAGTCATCTCAGCATCACTGCAGCTGAAGCATTTTCACTGCAGAACCCAAACTTTTGGCTTCCATGAGACTATCCTGTTTGGTATATCTCCCCTGACAGAAATGCGCCTTCAGTCCCTACTCCTGCAAATATTAAATCTATACATGTGGCCTTGATTTGCAGCTTCTCTGCAACTCCACATCTGAATCTGGTCCATTTGTTCAGTTCAAAGGGCCAAAGCTATTGCTGCAGGTAACCACAACTCAGAGCTGCAAAACAGCATAGAAACGATAAGCCAGTAGAAGCAATAACAGTCAAGAGCCCAGATATAGATCCTGTAAACCAGCACTTTGCCAAACTGCTTAGGCCAGAAATCCTTCAGCAGATGCCTTATGAGTAACTTTTTAGAAATCATAATTTGAAAACCATTGGACAGATCAGCAACCAAAAGATAACATCATCGAAAGCCCAGATCGTGTGGGTTTTCTTTTTTTTTTATAAACAAGCAGGACCATATACTGTTCTCATTTATAGCCATAAGGATGGCTGGTCTCGGTAAACAGTCATCCAAGGTTTACACTCAAAAAACTCAGAAAAATTAAGTTCAGGTTATTTCTGTGGGTGAAACTTTTGTTCTTGGACACAAAGCGAAAGCTATGATACAACCTTAACAGTCTTAGGATAGCAAGGAAACACAAGAGAAGTTTTATTCTGTCCCAGTCTACTGCAACAATAGCAAGGAGGACTGAATCAGACTTAGAAATTAGAGAGGGCAGCTGGTTTGCAGATGAAGACAGAGATAAATCACCGTGAGCATGGGATGGAAAAGAGCAGCCAGTAAATTTCCACTTTCTTGTGCTGGATCTCTTCATACTGTTCTCAATTATTCAAAAATCCCATCTCAAAACTAGCAGCAAGTAACTACTATAGAATGGAGCAGGACAGAATGCAGAGACAATAAGTGAATTACAACATTCAGGAAATAAAGGCATCCCAATCACTTGCATCAGAATTGCAAGAAATTCATTAAATTGGCATCAGGCCACCTGGAACAAGCTGAATTAGCTAAATAATGAAATGTTAATTCTGTAGTTTTGCCTTCTATTTTACCCAAACAACTGTTTGTAAACAC
>Ga0065711_1051031_pt1 | contig 10550 bp, 6 predicted proteins | sample Hoacrofraction12_FD_59098 | JGI IMG/M metagenome (GOLD analysis project Ga0065711, IMG submission 59098) | Hoatzin crop microbial communities from Cojedes, Venezuela - Epithelial fraction 12 v2 (version 2) | ecosystem: Host-associated > Birds > Digestive system > Esophagus > Crop | place...
GGCTGCCCAGGGAGGTGGTGGAGTCTCCTTCTCTGGAGATATTCAAGACCTGCCTGGACAAGGTCCTGTGCAGCCTGCTGTAGGTGACCCTGCTTTGGCAGGAGGGTTGGACTAGATAACCCACAGAGGTCCCTTCCAACCCCTACTATTCTGTGATTCTGTGATCATATTTGCAAGGTGTCAAGATAGCACATACTCCAGAGGCATTTACGTACAGTGAAAAATACAATGCCTGCAAGTTTCTCTCTTCTCTCTCAGAGGAGAAAGACTTGACAGGCCACTGTAATGGATGGTTTATTTGTTTGTGGTATTGATTTATTAATTTGTTACACGCTAATCATTAATCAGCATCTGGTGCTCAGACAATACAGAAGGTCAGACAATCAGCCATGCAGTTTATTACCCACTGGCCTGCCATCTCTTCTCCAGAACTCACAGAGAAGATTGAGTTTGTTAAAACACCAAACAGGCAGATGAATTGAACTTCAAGCCCAGGAGGGTGATGTTTCATAAACTAAATGCCAGCACTGTTTTGCACTCCTTGGGTTGAGCCCAGACATGAAAGCACTCCTAACTAGATCAGGGAGCGCTTGCCTCATGTCCCTAAGGTCAGAATTTGGCTAAACATATGCAGAACATGTTTGGCTTGTTACACACGTGCATATTAAATCTACATTCAGCAGCAAGGGATCGCAAAGCCAATATATGGTAAAGATACTGGAATTTGACTTCAAAGATCAGGATGCAATTCCACGGACTCCCAGGGTGACTTTGGCCACAACAGTCGCTCTCCCTACTTCAGTTCCCATCTGTAAAAAGCAAAAAAAACATCCCTCATTTTTACTTCACCCATCTTTGCCATTTAGACTCAGAGTTCTTTGTAGTGGTGTCTCTCTCGCAAAATACATCCAGCTCCCAGCACACAATGTCCTCCTCAGAACAGCCTTATGGAGATGTATGAAAAAAAACCCCAAACCTTATAAAATATCCACTGATGAGATAAGACCACCAGCACAACAATGCAGTGAGCAGCTGTAATCTGTGGGAGGCTTATTTCTCTTTGCCATAAACGCTGTCTATTTTTCAAGGCACAAGTTATTCCCTTTCACAGAACAGTGAACTCAGTATCTGCAGACAACTTGCCTTCCAACCAGCACATTTTTCAAAGGCTCACAGTAGTTTGTGACATTAAATAGAAGGTGACACATCTTAATGACAAATATTAATACTAGCCTGCTTGATTAACATAATTTGTTTCTTCATTGGATATTTTATTCCAGATGAGCTGCTTTTCATCCATATTTTCTAGGGGTAAAAATATGCATTCTGACGCACAATGCTAATGTGGCCTCTGCAATGACCTCTTGTCTCTGTAACTTTTCATTCTCACCTCTCGTTCTCTTCAGTGCATGAAATGAGCTCTAGCAGCATCTATTGGTCAAGAGTCTCATACATTGGATACCCATCAAGGCTTTTAGGGTGTTTAGCACAGGCAAAAGGTCTAGTCCTATGATACACACATTTAAATTTAGCACTAAACTGGCAGAAAAAAAAAGAGAAAAATATGTAAAATGTCACTTTCTGACAAGCAGAAAATTAGAATTCATTCCCCTGAGAATTAAATGGACTTTTCTGCTTCCAGTCACTAACTATGACAAGGTTAACATTTTTCAGTCTAATGACTAAGGACATTAAGCGTGCATGTGACTAAGAAATAAAATTACTAGAGGGTATTACCTAAGTGTGTGACAACAGCCCAAACTGACAACAAAACTCCAAGGATGCAGATTCTGACTAACACTGACCATTTGCCGTGGAGAACCAATGGGTAACAGAAACATGGGGTACAAGTACGTGGAGGTCATCTTTCTTTTATTATTACAACAACATAAGCAATCACAGCAAGATGTACGTCTCTGGGTGGGGGTAGAGCGCATCTGAAAGTGCATCAGCATGCTTCCAGTATCCCAGGCAGGGATGGTGAACTGGGCAGCCAGTTAATCAGAGGCCACAAAAGCCCAAAGAGACCCAGAAAACGAAAAATTCCAAGTGCATCCCTTATTTCCTCAAGGATTCTTTCACCACTCCCCATTCATGACTTAATTCTGATATAAGGATTAGGGTATCAGATCAAGTTATCATTTGTGAATTGCCTTAGCTTCTGTCCTTCCTAGTTCAGTTTTCCCTGCAGCTCCTCACTGCCATACTCAACTGTGGTAAACACAACACATGCAGCTATGGTTTCCAGACAATAATGGATTTCCATCTAACACAGCACCGAGCAGGGAGGACTCCAAGTAAAAGAAAAGTCTATGTGTTGTTGATATGCCCTAGGTATTAAGATACTGGAGATTATCAACTATTGGGAATATTTCTGGATACAAATGAAATTGGGGCAGTAGAAGGTAAGACAGGAAGATTATATTTTGAAGTATCTAATGTGTTCTGTGAAAAATAAGTGTAAAAATGATGTTTAGAGATATGGGTCAAGTTTGAGAAAGCACTATTAAACAGGGGTTGTTAATGTGTTATCTAACAGAATGAAGAAAGCTGCGAGGTCATCAACAGACTTCAGTGCGGAGAGCTCTCCTTTTATTATTTCGGCCTTTGATTGGGCTTCAGAAGCTACTTGGCCACAACGGAGAAAAATCTAAAGCTTACAATTTTAGAGACAAATTAAACATTCAAAAAACAAAAATAAACAAAAATAGACATTAGAAGTAAAAAGAGAGAAAGAAAACCAGAAGAAAACAAGTACTTTCAAAACCATGGAATCTACCTCCAGGTTAGCCAACTGGAAAGATCCACCAATTTCTCTTTGCTTTACTGTGGCCCAGCAGGGTGCTCATTAGTCTGAAACAACACAGTTTTTGATTTTTCTAGTCTGAAGGCAGTGTGACCGACTATTAGGCAGCTCAGTTACAGATCATGTTTCCTGTTAACATCAAAAGCTGGATTCTCCTCTACTCATCTGCAGCTAGCAGACACGCATCTTACAGCCTCTGAAGGATTTTTGCTTGGTCAAACTAGCATGAAAGGATTCCTGTGTGTTTTTACACCAATAGATAAGGTCTGACTCTGTCCCTCTAATTCATGCTAGCATGGCTATATTCCTTCCATCTCCCTCTTTGCCTTGCTCCCAGAAAGAGGTACAACTGTATCTGAAGATCTTCACAGTGAAAGATCATTTTAAACCCAGCTCTGATTTACAAGCCAGTTCATGGATTGACAACGCTGAACAGGACCGGCCATTTCTCAGCCATGCAGCAAGCGCAGCTGTAGAGCTGAGCCTTGTCAGAAGGGAAGCATCACAACAGCTATTCTCCTTAGAGGAGGCTTCCCCCAGCACCGCATGTGCCCTTCTGCCATGCTGCTCTGGCTCCGACTGGAGTCCAATTACTTTTGGTCCCTTGCCTTCTTACCTCACACTTCCCTACAATAAACTGCACAAACCACTTCTCTGCCTGTAATCCTGATATATCCAAACCATTTTGCATGGGCTTTTGTTCCTCTGTCCCCTACCCTCCTGCCCCTCCAACTTCCTCAGCCTTATTGTCATCAGCATAGTTAAGGCACTTCTGAAATTACACTCTGCTCAAGGTTGCTGCACTGAATTTCATTCCCCCCCGCCCCATACAGCACATCAATGCTTTAACTCCCATCTGATTTATTTATACTGTTTATTATCAGAGACCAATTCAATCAATACAAGGTGGAGTTCAAACACACACACACATTTGAATTACGCATACAAACACTCATCAAGAGATATAAGACAACTGCGATAGTCCAGATCATTCCTCTAACGTATGGCCAGCTTATAGGTAAGGAGGCTCATAGCGATGAATTTTTGTACCTTGACTTCTGCTTGACCCCAATAGTTTGGTTACTAGAAACCAAAGGAATTGAAATAGCATCACATGTTCCACAGAAGAGGCTTGGCCAAGGGATCTTTGCGTTTCTTATCCCAAGCCAATAGGACAATATTTTAAGATGGGCTTTCTGAGTTGACAGTTCCTTTATTAGCTTCTGTACACACAGGAATTCTAGCAAAACACCATCAAACCATACCAGACAGTCACGTCAAGCAAATGTTGCAAACAGAATAGAGCATGGTGAACTGGAACTTGAAGGAAAACCAAAGCACTAACCTCAGTTGCAGCCTAGGTTAGGCATTAAACCAACCAAAACGGGATGCTGGAAGCATACTAGAAAGTGAATAGCTTTTGGCTTCCCTCAGCAAACCACAATCCTTTCTAACTGTTAAGGGTCAGCAGGATCCTCAGAGACGGTTCACAACCAACTTGTGGTTGTCTTTGAACACAGTTGGTGGTTACAACTCAAGAACACTGCAAAATAAAAAAAAACATAAAGGCAGAGGAAGGATGCATACATGGATTCTGCTATAGGCATAGAGAAACTATGCACACTGGGCTGCAACCTTCAGGGATTTGAGGCACAAAGACTGATTAATCAGAAAATTTCAGTGGGGTGCATGAAGTTTGGGAAAGAGGAGTGCACGTTGTTCTCTACAAAAATACTTTTGTGTCCACTTAGTAAACTTCAGTGCTAACAGGAGTCTATCACATTAAGTGAAACACAAAATGGAACACCAGTGTCTACCATCATCAATTTGGGGGTCTTCAGGACCAGAAGGCAGATCCCTGCATAGCTGTCACCTTTATAATTACGTTCTCCAGCTGATCTGCAGTTCTTTCCATTTCTCTTTGTCCTTTAGTGCCCTCCTTATTGCTCTTCCCTCTCCATACTCTTCCCTAGCACAGATCCTTTACAACCATCTCCCTTCTAACCACTCTTCTGAAAAAGTTGTTGCTCCTTTTCCTTACTCATACAAGGTCTTCTGTCACACCAGAGCTGCACTGGTTCATACCATATAGAGGCACAGCCTAGGGTGTCAGGGATTAAGTCACAGCCTCACTGAAGTCCTCTTGATTTTGATTGTGTCAAACTTCACCCTTGTGTCTTCTCTAGCCTATAGTTACGAGTCCCAGGAGTCTCTGAAATTTTGTTTTAATATTTCACCATTTATGCACAGAGAATATTTTGGCTTCTCTATCAATACATTTCTGCTTGGTAACTCCCAGTTTGAATGCTGATTGTGTTTTGCATAAAATTAACTAAATTGCAGCCCTTCTGTTTCTTTGGTACTTTTTGTCTGCTTCCTTCATGAACAATGTCAGGGAGATTGCAAGCTGACTACAATTCTCTTTCCTAAGCAAGAGGAAAACAACATCTAAGAGCCCAATCAGTACAAGTTTCCTGATGTCTGTTGGGCTTTATAAGCAATATTGTACTCTCGCATTTAGCAACTTCTGTTCATTTGATTTGCTTTAAGAAATGAATGTAATGATTGCCACAGTGTTCTGCACTACTGTTGTCTATTGATAAATATGGAACAGGTATAACAACAAGCTTGCTCTTTTTTCTATTTAAAAATTCACTGAGCTAACAAGTTATCTGTGCAATGCCAAAGTAATCACAGGCCTTTCCTCTCAAGTTTCAGCATTCAGTTTCCATAGGGGTGTCTGCTGTAGGCTGTATTCACAAACAAGACTAGATTAACAGTGGTGGTAGGCTTCCAGACACGTTGATAAAACACACGAGCACAAAACTCTACTCAGGTGTTGCCAGAGGCTGGAGGAGTATGGAGGCTCCATCAATAAATGGAACATTTTAGAAGAAATTACCTCTCTGTCTTCATTGAAAGGGACTTTAACAAATACCAAAGGCGTTTCAGGGCTGTGAACTGGGAGCAGTGGGAGAGGTTCTACTGCCTAAAGCGAAGCACAGCTCTTGGTCCAGCAGGGGGATCCACACGTTGCACCGGGAGACGCATCGTTCACCTGAGGGCCTTGGGGTACGATGCAGCAAAATGTCTGAAAATTAATGCCACAACATAGACTCCTCTGTACTTCTACTCCTTTATAGATAAATCCATTCACCACTAGGCACATCCTCGTAGCATCTCACTTTTGGCAACAGCACCAAGCCTCTCTCTTCTGCAGCATCCACGTGGGAGGAGCTCGGAGGAACAAAGTAAACATGAGGAAGTCTGGGGTGTAACTCAGGTGAAATTAGAAACTTTAGTTCCAGAGAAAGGAGAAATGTTTGGGGAATATCTCGCTAATGTTTGAAAGCATGAAAGGTGACAGTTCAGAGACATCCAAGGCTCTCCCTGGCTGCAGCGAGTCTTTCTAAATAGCAGCAGTCGCTGTGCCAGGCTTGCTGAGCCTCAGCTTCCACCGGGCTCTGGGGGAAGAGCAGTCAGTGTGATGGCTGCAAGCAATACTGGGCGTCTGCCCAGGCCAGGAACGCAGGCGAGCCGGTAATGATAAGAAAGTGTGATGAATTATTCCTGTGCTTGTCATCTCTATTTAACTTACTGCCTTTTGCATCCAGGGGAAGCACAGTCCTTCCAAAAGAGTTGCTTTGGATTTCTTGATATTAGGAGACAGTTGTGGCATTTGTCCTGCCTTGGGCATAATTAGACTCAAGGCATTCTTAGTGCATTTTCTTGTCCATAATGATCTCCCTGCTTCTTTATCTGAGGGTCCCAAAGTTCATTAACAAGTTCTCACTAAAGTCTGCCAGAGACTGATCCTTTCCCTGTGCTGTAGAGAAGAGAAAGTAATGGTTGCAGTGTAAAATGCACCAATCTTTCTTGCTTGTGTCTCCTTTCTTTGCGAAGGTTGTTACTACAGCTTCCCCTCTGCAACTGACTTTTGCATACCAGTGAGTGCAACAGAGAAACAACATTCACAGGGAGTCATGATACTACATATGACACAAATGAGGTTCTCCAGTTCATATATGAAGCAGCAGCAGAGCGGAGCACAGATTTCAGGAACGCAGAGCCTCAGTCTCCTCAGCAGCCACATCTGCGTCTGGCTCTACATCTCCATCGACTCTCTCCCCTGACAGTTACTTCTGGTGCGTGCTACAGCATAGCTGGTTACTGTCAGACAGGCGATGTTATCTGCTTTGTCTACATCCAGTTTTTATTCCTTGGAACAGAAACTTTAAGCAACAGACACACTGTGGCAACAAACACAATCAGCATGCAGCAATGCTGCCCTCCAGCCCAAGCCGTTTCCCAGAGCACTGGATCACACTACAGCCTTCTTAAGGGCGCACACGTTTGGTTCGATCTCTTTGCCCCACTCCCCCTCCCTAACCAGAGCTACAAAATGTATTCTGATTTCTGGTCTTCTTATCCCAGCAGTCTTAGATAAAGAGCAATACTATCCTCGCATGGTCCTTTCTATCGGCTGTGCCCTGCTCTCCTGGCCCTCAAGAGAGAGGACCTCTCTCCTTTCCCCTGGTTGATTTAGGGGTCTCTTCTAGCTTGAGCTCACCTTTCTCACCTAAGCAGAACAGCAGACGCTCACCCAGACATCAATTCTCTTCTAATTTGCCCCAATACAGTTTTGGATTTGTGCACACCAATCCATTTCCCGGCTGCAACACATCGGCGACTTCTGTTCTTTCCAAAGGATGAGTCTCCAGCTTCCAGCAAAAATACTTTATGTTTGTCCCTAACTACATAACCACACAGTACATGATTTCCTGCCATTCTGGCATCCTGGTCCTGAGGTCACCCAGTTCTCTCCATACGACATTTGCTGTTCTTTCCCAGAGCTATGCAGCATGCTGCAGAATGTCTAAAAGCAACTACAAAGCCTCTCCCCATTTCTAGGAGCCTGTGTACAGATTAGACAGTCTAGACAGACAATAGGAAGAAAGAATAAAGGATTTCTAAGGACTTTTCTGTATAATTCTGCTCGTGATACTCAGCTGTGCAGCAAAATACCAGAAGCACCATCTTTTTACATCGTTTACTAATCACTTTGATAAAATTTGTGATCTTGTCATTCTCCTAAGCAGTTATTTAACAACTATATATTTAAGTCACACAGAATCAATAATCAGCCTAAAAGCTGTTTGAGTGAGCTTTGTTTAAATGCTACCATGAACCCTCAAACTGGAGGATTTCTGTGCTTTTGTGTTCAGACCGATGACGGCGTGTGCAAGCATTGCTATGTGTCCTCCCGAATCACAGTAACTGGCTTCAGAAGTGGTACTGCTCATAGCCTGAAGCTCTGGACCTTGCTTTATTACTTGATTAAAATAAGGAATTGAAAGATAAGAGGTATTTATCATCTTAGGTTTGAGAGACTTTAAGTACAAATATTTATTGCCTTTGATCTCTAAGCAGGTTACCTTCACAACTGGGTGGCACTGAGATGTGGCTCGGGAAAAGCAAACAGCGACTGTTCATACAGGAATGGTGAACATGACGCAGACCCGAGGAGGGGGCACACGCGTCCTGCAGACCACTCCAGAGGGCACACTCAGGCTCTTCAAAACAGTGACTAGGGATTTTCCCTTTAGGGTGCGACCTTCTAAACTCAAGGAAAGGAAAGCAATTGCAACAAAGAAGTACAACAATCACCCCCAAACCCTTTCAGTTTACAAAAAGTGCTTTAGTAAAGGGATATTTTTCTTAGATGCTGTAGAGATTGAATCTGGGTTTTTCACTTCTCACTCTCCGTTCCTGGTTCACGCACGCTGCCTCAGAACAGCAGACGGTCCGGTGGCAGGCGCACAGCCCTGCTTTCAGGCTGGGCATCCTTCCAACCCTCCACTCTGCATGAGGCCAGCAAGCGCTTTGGGGATGCAGCTGCGTTGTTAAAGCATTCCAGGTTAGTATTTTAACTTTGCTAACATGGAAACTAGGCTTAGGGACTTACTTCCAGGAAGCTGGGGATTGTGAGCACAGGGAAACAATTCCCTGGACAGACTGAACTATCTGTCTCTGAGCTAGGCAGCCGCACGCCTGGATGCCTGCCATGTCACGCTCAGCGTGCCTACCCTGAGCAACGCTCCACATTTCTGTCTGGGGTCATCTGACAAGAAACATACGTGGGAACATTATTCAGAACCCCTGAGGGTTTTTTTCTGGAATACCTTTGCTTGGGTACTGCGATGTCCTGCTTTGCAGCCCTTCCTACAGGACGAGGTCTGCGTAATTTGCCTCCATTCATTCAGTGCACACAAAGCAAAGCTGGGAGCAGAGCATTCCAGTCAATTCTTCGCCCGCAGCATTAGCCGCAATCTCTCCCTGAAGGGATATAAGCTGAAGGTATCCAAGGTCATAGCCAGCATCTTCCCGATCCACATTTCACCTATTCATAAAAGACAAAGCTGCACAACAGGGCACTGGTTTTTATCCCATTCTGGATGTGGCTACTCCCAGGCACTGACCTAGAACACAAACCTAAGTATTGAGGCCAAAATTCACTAGTTACCTGGATGTTCATACAGCAATCCTGGTATCAGTTAAAGAAAACGCTCTGACACAAGGAAAGAAGAACAACTCATGTTATTTATCTGTAGAGTCACTGGGCTATGCTTGGGGCTTTGCAAGCAAAAAGGCCATAGGCCACGTTCTCAGGAGTGCTCAGTTCCCACTGAGAACCACCTCTTCTGTGGTTAGCTGAAGGTCAGTGCTGCACTCTCCGGAAAAATGTCTCTAAGTAAAACAAGGGAAACTGGTCAAGATTGAGTACCTGAGTCCTTAAACAAGCCGTCAGGAACCAGACCAGAAACTCAGCTTCCTTCTGCTGATCACAGAGGCAGGAAGAGACCAAATAGTAGTTTCATTTTTAAAGCATCTGAGGAATCTGGGATACTAAGGAACTTTGAAAGCAGATGGGCAAGCCTTTCACCCCATCACTGGCTTCGGGAAGCCCCAGCCTTCAAAACCCTGAGGCTTAAAATGTTGGAGACGCTCAGCAAGTACTGGGCAATCATAATTAGCCACTTGCACACGCATCCGCTTCGCCTACACCCTCCCATGGCAGACAGACCGCCCTGCTTATACAGTAACCCTTAACTGATCTGCCAGGGCAATCAAGCCAGTCAGGATTAAAGCTCCAGGGATTTCCAGCCCCCTGGAACACCCGTTAAGCTGTATCGCCCTGGCCCGCTGCCAGCTGTTTGGGAGGCCAGGAGCCTTGCGGAGAGCACCCACAGGCAGCTCCAGCTCCGCGGGGTGGGTGAACCCCACGGCCGGGCTGGCCGGGAAGCAGGGCCGGCAGCACAGACTCACAGCATGGTCGGGGTTGGCAGGGACCTCTGCGGGTCACCCAGCCCAACCCCCTGCCGAAGCAGGGTCACCCAGAGCAGGCTGCACAGCACCGCGACCAGGCGGGTCGTGAATCTCTTCAGAGAAGGACACTCCACAGCCTCCCCGGGCAGCCTGGGCCAAGGCTCCGTCAAAGCACCCCCGGTCCCAGCCCAGAGCCAGCTGGGGCCGCGCTTCGGGCTCTTGGCTCCCGGGCGCAGCATCCCCAGGGCGCCGGCTCGTCTCAAAGCCCGCGAAGCCCACCCAGGGGCCTGGGGCGGGCGGGGGTCCCTGCGGAAGCGGCGGACCCCGCCCCTCCGGACGCGCCGGGGCCCAGCGCTCCGCCCCCTCCCGGGCCAGGCGAAGGGAGGCGGCGCCACCTGCGGGCGCCAACGCGCGGGGA
>Ga0065711_1009780_pt1 | contig 10549 bp, 10 predicted proteins | sample Hoacrofraction12_FD_59098 | JGI IMG/M metagenome (GOLD analysis project Ga0065711, IMG submission 59098) | Hoatzin crop microbial communities from Cojedes, Venezuela - Epithelial fraction 12 v2 (version 2) | ecosystem: Host-associated > Birds > Digestive system > Esophagus > Crop | place...
GAAAGCTGTTTAATAGTTCTGCTTTACTTTATCTCAAGATTTTTTCTGAACCTCAAAATTTTAAGCCTGCTGCTCTTGAGGGTTTTTTTTTGTTTGGTTTTGGGTTGGTTTTGTTTGTTTTTTTTTTTTTATAAACGAACCTGGATATCTGAGAACTTACCTCTACTAGCTTTCCTCCACAAATCTCTGAAGTATGACGATAGTTGGGAAAATCAGCTACTATTTTCCCGTCTTCCATTTTAACAGTTGCCTGTAAGAGAGCAAGGTTTAATGTTCCCTGGAGTGACTGGCATTTATATCATCAGATACACTGCAAACATCTGTGCACCTGATGCTTAAAGGTCTTACTTTTAAAAGAGTACACATGCAGCTTCACGAACAAGACTAACACTCTTGTGCTTTACTTTTTAAATGCTCACAGTTTAAACAGAAAAAGATTTGTCTAGCAATACATGACAGTTCCATATCTACACAATATTAATTCATAGCTCTAAAAATGATCTGGCTACAGATTACGCTTCTCATTCAGTCCTCAGTGATTTATGTGGTTCTCTTGTTTTGACTGGAAGTAAAAGGCTTGATTGTATGAACTGATTTTGAAGTAGCATTCTTGGAAACTAATAACCTGCCTGCAAGCAGCGCACAGGTCACTGCGGACAGGCGATGTGGATCTTTACCCCAGACCCCGAGTTCCACACCTCTAGCTACGTTAGGATTCGCCTCGCTCAGTTAAGTGCAGGTGACCGTGACTGCAGTGTCTGCAGCCACCCCTCCGTGCTACAACGCGTGCCACCTGCGGTGCGAGCGGCTTCTGTGCGGAAGCAGCGTGCCAGGATGCTGCTGTGCAGATCACAAATACTACCGCAGCTCAGCTGGCTGCCACAGCTGGGTGAGCCGTTCCGTCACAAAACCAGCCTGGTCTGTGTAACTGGTCAGTCTCGCCTATGCTTTTAGTAACAGGTGAGCCAGTCCTACTTAGAGGAGAAAAAAGTAATTTCCAAAATGAAGAGAAGACTGCACATTTTTTACCAGATGCAAGGAAACCATCTTACTCGTTTAGGTATTCTTTAGTGACCCTATACTAAAAGGCAGCAGCTTCTCTACCGAGAGTCACTTACTCTGCCTCCATCTTCGGCTGCTTCATAGGCTTTGGGCTGCGGAAGTGCCCAGGACCAAAAAAGAAGACAATGGAATTTGTAATATTTCAAAATTGTGACGTTTGCAATAAACTGACTAAGTAGAACTGTGTATTATTCTATCCGTTACGTTTCACAACGATTTCTCAAAGCCAAAGACGTGGGTTTTTTCCTCTCATAATCAGAAAGGTACAACTGCAAAAGCATTCTGGAAATCACGCACTGCGATTGCTGTTTTCAGTTTGTCACAGCTCCCTGGTGCAATTGCTGGTGTTCCTGTCTCTTCAGGATGTCTAAAGCATTTATCCAGTAACCTACTGCAGGGTTCGCGACTCCTCACAAATGCAGAGTTTAGCTCTCCCAAACTGTCTAATCCCTTTGAATAGACGAGAAATGAGTAAGGTAAGTAGAGCAACCATTTTACAGCAGCTTTTGTATCCCGGTTTTGTCCACGACAGGAACAGATCGATGTTGTGTAATCTTCCTTCTCACTAGAGGCTGCTTAAGTTGCAAGTTGTTCTGTACTTCCAACAAGAAGGAGGATACAGAGATTTGTTTTACCCCTCTTCACTTAGCACAGTCTTTTGTTGGCCGAGGCACAGGTGGCTTCAAAAGGTGAGCGGTGACAGGCGTGGGCAGAGCTGGGGATCGCAGCACTCCCCTCGGAGCGTGCTGCAGTTGCTGTCGCTGCTGGACAATGACACTACGGCCAGCCAGCTCTTGAGAGTTTTAACGAGCACTGTGTTTGCTTGAGCTGCGACACCAGTAGATGCTTGACACTCTACCCTCGTTCTTTACTAGTACGCACAGTTCTGAAGCTCTAGCTCTCTTTAAAATCAGATTTAGATATGTTGCTAGAGGCATCAAGAAATGAGGGGAAAAAAATTATGTTTCTAAGCTATGACAGACGAAAGAATCAATTTAAGGAAGATGTCCTTGAGACAGATTTGAATTTCACCCTAAATCAAAAATCAACTGAGACAGCATAGAACTTAAGAGCTAAATTAGTTACCTGGAATTTCTTGCCACCCATTGTCTCCATCTCTGCTTCCTTGCCAATGGTGAATATGTTGGTGGTCGTGCGGCCTCCTGGGAAATGCTGTATCCAGGTGAAGTCATTTCCATTCTGCACCACCTCAGTGACTATTTTGCAATTCCTTCCCATTTCAACCTTGTCACTGGAGAGACCTTAATCAACAGAAACACAGAGTTTATCAAATCTAATAGCCTGCCAGCTGTATTTGAATTGAAACATCTGATAGTATGCTTGTTCTCAGACATCGATGTCTGAGCATCTGATTTGTTTGGGTTTCTTTCTCTTTTTTACAGCAGTATCAAAGCTCTCAGTTTAAATTACTGATATTAGGGAAGATATAGGTACATCAATACATTTGCTAAAACAGTAAGTTTGGTCTTACGTTCTTTTCCCTGAGACATGGTAGACAGAATAAATATATATACACAAAGTATATATACATATTCCCTTCTACTTAACCTACACATGCAAATGCGTGGAATTTAATGTGTATGAACTTGGCGCCTCTGCTATATAGCTGCACATACCTATTTACTCTTCGTTCTTGATTTTTAAATAAATGAACACAAGCACGGACCTTAGGCACACAGATCAGTGTCCCTAAGGGACGTTGCAGGGTCACAGTCTTCTGTTCGCACAGTCTTCTCAAAGCATTCACAGAAACCTCTGCCGGTATAAGATCTTGCCACGTGCTTTCGTACTACATTTATACTCCCACCAATGACTACTAAGGACAGGAAAAGCGATCTTCATGATCATTATACTGCACAGATCTTGGCCCTTCCTTCTGCTGCCACTGAGAAGGAATCCTTCCACAGAACAGGACCATTTCCTGCGGCTGACAGAGCTGCTCATAACAATGAAACCTGAATCTCCTTCCTCAAGTGCGGAGCACTCCTGCCAGTCTTAGCCCCTGTCAATCTCAGCACATTTCAGTAAAAGAACCTTTTTTTTTTAAAAAAAAAAAAAAAAGTCTTTTAAACAAATTTCTAACCTTTAAGACTTATGCCAAGACATACTTACCAATCTTCTTCACAAAGTCATCATAGTTCTCATCGCCTTCGAATTCGTATTTGCCTGCGAATGCCATGTTGCCCTGGTGATGTGGCTGGCAGAGCAGAACAGCAGCTGGAACAAAGAAGAATGGATAAGTGCAGATGGCCTGAGGCCCTCGCTTTTATAAGCCAGCCCAAGCTGTTCAGCCCACCTATACCCACACCCCTCGGAAATACACTTTTATGATCTGTGTGAGTCACCAGCACGGATGCCGTTGACCTGTGAGAAAATCAAGGCTATCATTCAACTATACATCCTCAACAATAATCTGGAGATCAGCACAAATCAAGGACAAAAGCTCAGTTTTGATTTCAGTGCATATTTAAACGAAGTGATACATTTCTACTTTGGAGATTCCACTGATTTTGCAGTCAGGATGGAAGACTAGTAAAATATGTTATAATGACACAGGGAGAAAATGACTTCAAAGCAGTGTCCTGAGATCACAGCCTTGCTCTATTTGGAAGCACACCCTATAGTAGTTAAAATATGAAAATATGAAACAAGCTGCACAGATTCCCAAGTAATTCTGGTAGGATATGGGCAACGACAAGATTCTGGGTAAATTACCGCACCTGCACATGTCCTTATCGCCGTTGATTACAGAAAAAGGAATTATGGTATGTTTTGCACTACTCGGATATAAAGTAGGTTAGATTAGTCCGTGGCACCATGTTCCCATACCTTAATTGATATCAAGAGACAAATAGTGCTTTGCATTGCTTAGCAAATGTTTGCACAAACTAGCAAAAACATACTCATTTTGGAAAAGCTGAGCTCTGATTTATGTGAGACAACCACATGTTAAAATTCAGGGAGTCTGCTGGGTCATTTAGGATGCATACAGGAGATGTCCTGTGCCTAATGAGTCCATTGCCACGCACAGATAGCAGGGTAGGAAATCCCCAGCTGCTGCGTATTGGCATAGCTCCACTGGCTGAGGATACAGGCCAACAATTTTTAAACCGAATAAAAACATTCCTGGGATTTAGGGGAAAATGGTGTCACAGATTGGAATTCTATTTTAATTAAAGTAATAAATTTGGGGAGGAAGTGAAAATCTTTTTTGCCTAGTTTTATAGAAGTCTGGAGAAATACATAACAGCATTCCACAAGTTTTGCTGTATGCAAAGGGGGTTCACTTTCTTAGAGACAATTAATTTAATCCCAGGTGCTAATGCAAGAATATGTCTATGCAGAGTCAAGAAACTGATCAGGAGAACAGGAACACAGGCTGGGTGATCACAGAATCACAGAATGGTAGGGGTTGGAAGGGACCCCTGTGGGTCATCAGTCCAACCCTCCTGCCGAAGCAGGGTCACCTACAGTAGGCTTCACAGGACCTTGTCCAGGAACAAAAAAATGTTCAAAACCATGGAACACAAAGGTCCACTGAACTTCACCACTGCTCTCCTTGGTATACTTTCAAATCATCCTCCTCTGTGTACCCATTTCTGTGCCTCTAATTCACAGACTCCTCTGTGCTCCACTCTGCTAGAGAGGGAGAAAAACTTCAGTCATGGGATGAAACTTCAGTAAAATGTTAACTATCATAAAACATGGTACATCCTTACTGTGAAACTAGACATATCAGCAGCACTGCTACATCTAACAGTTCTGCTGCCCACAACGCTGCCTTTGGGCTCACACCGTCAGCTGAACGCTCCCTCGGCCCGTGCCCTCAGCCCTGCGTGTTGGAGGGTGCAGCGTAGTTTGCAAGCTGCTCCCCTGCCTCCTCTGGGTCCTCCTGCGGGCTCACTGACCGGCTGTGTCTTGACACAGCCTCACAGACTCGGGGCTGGGTGTAGATTGGGTTATATCAGCATTAAATGGAAGAGAAGCTAGAAATACGACAGCCTGTACCCAACTGCTTTGTCACAGCACACCAGTGTGCACAATAACTCCCTAAATTAGTATCATCGGGAGGGGGAAGAGGGGTTAAGGTTTTATTAAGCTTAAATACATGTGCTGTACATACATACATATTTAATGGCATATTACTCATCAGGGTATGTTGCAACTCAATCAAAACAATCCTCTCCAATTTGTATTAACTTTTTATTTTATTTACTGAGCTGCTTGCTTTTATGCAAAGCCTCTGTTGTAAGTTACACAGCCCTTAAACCAATTACGGAACATGCAGGGCATATGAGGTTTGAGCATGGAAATATCTCCTATCTTAGGAAAATTTTTGCAATTTCAAAACTTTTCCTTCTGGGAAAAAACGAGAGGGATTCCAGATGCTAGTGAGAGGGATCTCACTGATGGGTGAGAAGTCAGAATCAGGTGAGAAGGGGACTTCTAACGGAAAAGAATTTTCTGACCAGAAAAAGCTTCAGAAAATTCCCAGTCAGTTTTGTGAGAGATTATACCTGCGGACTAGAAAAGATCTTACCTCACATTTATTAGTTGGGAGTTTTTATTCTTTCTGTCTGGGTGGGTTTTTTTTAGCTACTTCCTCTTCTGGAGTCTGAGAGAAAGTAACTTCAAAATCTTACACCTTCTTCTGAAAGAAAACACAAAACTTTCAATTAGAGATGTGCTTTTTGAAGCTGACAACAATCCTTTACAACTACTTGTTTGGGCGTATGCTCCTGGCAGGAAAACAGTTCCATACAACAGATGCAGAAAGTGAACAGAGTGAAGCATAACAAAGTCACGGCCAATTTGTAAACTAGAAACGGAACAAATGTCCGAGGAATTACTGCCTTCCCACCCCTAGCCCTCCACTCTCCCCGTGTTTACCCAGCTTTAAACTGCACCATGCTGTGCAGGGGCTGCCCGCATTGTGCTGGAGTTCATGACGCCACAAAAGCCATACCATCTGCTGTCTGCGTGCGATTAAAAGGATGTCTCCATGCTTGAAACAGAGGACAGCCATACACTTTCCCTCTGTAAACGTTCTCCGTGTCCTGTGATTAGCATTCAGAACACAGGGCTGTGGGAGAACAGCACGAATCTGGGGGTTGCTGTATCCATTACACATACAGAGGATTCAGGGAGGGAACAGAGAAACCTGTGTCGTGGCCAGTGTTTCCTTTGCCCTTTTGATTTAATAGTGTCCACAAAATGATTCTGACTGTCCCAAACCCATATTTGACACTTCATTTTTTTTAATTAGAACTCCTTCAGCTTGATCCCAAGATTGCTGAACTCAATAGCTGATTGTGCAGGAGCAGACAACTGAAAAGGAAACTTTCTTTATCAGCTGGACCCAGATGCTCCAGCCCTATCTACATAAAGAAAAACAGCATTAGCATGGAAAACAATGAAGTGGTTGCACATACGTAGCAGCCTCCGTTCTCACTGCTGTGGTAAAGCTAAGTAGATACCAGCCAAGCTACAACAGTGTCAACTCTATGCTGTTAATAGAGGCAAAATCCCTACTCATTTCAGTCCCACACAGATTCGAAAACACCATTTAGAGGAACACATCTCATACACGAGAAAGCTGAAGCACTGTGAAGAAGTGACCTGTCGGAGCTCACGATGACGCAGCCAGTAAGAACTCCTAACTCCAGGCATCAACCCAGCGTCCAGAGGATGGCATATCAATTTAAACATTCTTTTGCTAACCAAGCCCTTAGAAGCAAATGCGTAGAGCTCTGGGCGCCCAGTCACTTTCCAGCAGTCGCCCACGGAGTGTTGCACTCGCTCCACTGCCAGGCTGTGCAAATCCTTACAGCTCCTCAGCACGACCTAAGGTTCTTGCCGTCTCCACGTGGCTGTATACCCCGAAAGGTAACCGAGCGGTGCCTGGGGAGGGGGAGACTGGCAAGACTGTCCTCAGGTTAGCTGAGCACTGATGGCCTCTGTCTTGTGCTGGGCTCTCAGCACTCCAGAGACACATGCGTAACCCCCTGAAGAAGGTAAATGAACTCCAGCCATAAACTCTTCTGTTTACACAAAAGTTTCTCAGGGACGATACCACTGGCGTAGTAACACCACATGGACCTTGGAAGACAGATGAAACTGGATAAGAAAAAAGCCACAGGTCTGTGAAGCAGGAAAAAGATAATCAGATTATATGAACAGTACTTGAGCCTTTATGTTCTCTATCTCTGAAGATCCAATTATATTAATAGCTTTCTTGTGGTGAGATATAAAAATGCTGACATCTACACAACTACACAACACTTACGGCTTGCCTGCGGAGGGGCACAGAGCCAGCGTGTGGTACAGTCAGTGACCACTGAACTTCTATTTGAGTGGGTGGGTCACTCTTGCCACACACGGAGTGTGAGTTCATTCACCTCCAAGGAACTGTACGTTACGCTGTGCTTGAGGGTTCCAGGACAGGATGCAAACCTCCATCCAAACAATGAAGGTAAGGCTCCACAGCGTTAATAAATGTGCTTGCTCTGGCTGGTTGCTCAGGATCAGAACCAGCTTAGAACAAGTTTTTAGCAAACGTGCCGTCACCTGTACCAGTCTGGGCAGGGTTTCCAATGGGCACTGTGAATTCGCACCCATGTTTCTGCTCACCTGTTGTGAAATAAATCCTTATTTTCATTCCTGCCATATTTGTTATGGTACGTAATGACATTCGATAGTGTAATGGGAAATGGAGAACTTCATTAAGTAGTCTTCCAAATACTGAGTCAGGACAACATTTGTTCCAAGAATAAAGGGATGGAGGCCCTCTGACTTTACTGAAGTTACGGTCACTTGCACGTCTGCTAAGGTTAGTCATCCATGTCCCTGTCTTTTCAGTCTCAGCTAGAACCAGTATCCGTTTAATGACCTTACACTTTGCTTTTACAATAATTGTGATTTCCCTACTCTTCAGAGCTGTGAGCATGTGATGTTGCTTTTGCATACTTCTACAGCAGTGCTTCACCCTTAGTGGGCTGGGCATTGAGCTAAATGGTGCAGAGAACTCCAGAATTCACCAGTAAAAAACAACCTGAAACAAAAATATCTATGTCTATGTATACATGTATTTAAAATACATTATGTATATTTAATCCATTCCATCTACCACAACGTAGAGCCTGCACGCTGCTGCAAACAACCTTGGTTTTGTCACACTTCGCTTACCAGAACTCTGTTGAAGTCCAACTGAATTAACAGCTATCACTGAGACAAGTGCAAAAAGAAAAGATATTTCCCTGCCCCAAGGAAAGAATCGCGACAGAGAAAGGCGAAAGAATGAAAAGCTTCAGATGTAAAAGCTTAAAACATCTTTCAGAAAGTGGCTGTTATCTTCCATGTACTTGGCACTATCCACCATCTTCGGGGGAGAAGGATGCAGCCATTAGTGATGCAGGTCAAAGAAAACACCGTTATTCTACGGGCGCCTGCACGTGCCACCTGATGCCCGCCCCCAGGGCCCACACGCCAGCAGCGCGTCCCGCTCCGAGCCCCTCCGCACCCAGGCTCACCCCCGGCTTCAGCTAGGGCATGCCAGCGTCTGCAACCAGCCCCACACCACTGCGCCATCGCCACGACGAAGCACCGAGCCCCTCGTTCTCTGACTGTAAATAAAGATAATTCCCCCCTGAGCTGGTTATGATCAGCTCAATAAGAGGCACGTTAAATGTATCATTCATATAATATATTAAAATATATCAGTATTTATACAAACAATCATCTTCGTATGTTTTGTTTTGGGACAGAGCTCTAAATGAAGACGATTTCCTCAGCATTGGTTTATGGCATCACTGGCATAGGATACAACACTAGCCTTTGGGTAAACACAAATACATTGTATTGCTATCTTGGCAATCAACAAGACAGGGGACTGCTTCGTACAGATTTAATTAAACAATAGAGATCAGAGGCCAAACGCTGGCTCCCCCAAATTCACTACAGAATTAGAACTAGAATCATCTACAGTCGAACTAACACTTGCACACAATTCAATGAATCTAGCTCCATGTGCAAATGCTATTTGTGGCAGGCTGGCATTTGTGAAACCCACCGAGCGGCGTCAGCTGCTGCAGAGGAACATGAGGAGGGGTGTGACGCTCAGGTGGAGCAGCACTGCCCGCAGACGGAATGCAAGAAACAGCGTGGCCTTCTGCCAGGTCTAAGGGGCACAGGCTTTTTATATTGAAAAATATAAAACTGAGCGGGGGGGAAAAGCCCCCAAACAACCCAAAACCATGCATTCACAGCTGGGCTTACCTAACTTTGAAACCCAAGTCGCTAACCTCAACACAGAGTAAATCTCGTATTGGGATGCTATTGGCAGGACTGTGGGCTGCAATCAAGCTGCTGGCTACAACCAGAAGTCATGCAGAAAGGCTCAGCGCTGCATTTGAATCTATCAGGACGAGGTGAGCTGCAGCTGTGGGGCTGCCGTAGACAGTCAGCACGAATAAGCTGTCAAAGACGTAAAACTCTTGTGGAAGCTTATACCCAAAGGAAAAGTTCACTTAGAAGCGAGCAGTTAACTCCTCCTGTCTCCCAAGTCAGCTACCTCTGATATGCAGAACAGCCGAGCCTTCAGATGCTAGCAGGAACAGAGGGAACTTTCAGGAAGCAAATCAAAGGCCTCGGATATCTTTGCTTCCAGAACTGACTTGCCACAAAGTCATAAATATAACGCTTTTGCATTCTTTTTGTCATGTCGGAGTCACCCTGCCCTTGAGTGTCTCCCAGCATGCTTTAAAGTTTATTAACCTTTGAGACGTGTTGTACAAAGCCAGCCGAGATACACTCCGAGACAAAATGGAGATAGGGGAAGTCATTCCATNAGCCAGTGAACTCGGCTGCGCGACTGTCTTTGAAGGGGTTTTACAACTGGAAGGCAATTGAACAAGGAGCGCAGATTCAGAATAAAAGCAGGAACTCTCCAGTGAAAAGAAAGTTACGCTTAATGATTCTTTCACAATGAAACTTGTTCTGGAAAGCTTGTAAATTCTTAATACAGCTGTATCCCCCCATAGTAAATGGCTAATGATTATTAATTCCTCTGGTATTCAGAGTAATCATTCATAATGAATTCACAATGAACTCATTTGGTTTTAATGTAATGTGTAATTCCATGGGAGTCCTATTATAACGTTGCCTTATTAAGTATCCATTTAGTATAGTACAAGGTGTTACTGTTCTAAACCCACGAGCAGTAGAAAAGTAATTACCAACAAGATGTGGCTGAATTATTGAAAAGCTTATGCTTGTGCAGAGTCCAAATATTTAACAGAAGCGCACTAGCCAGCTCTCCAGGACTTCTACAGACGACACGAAGGGTGGGTGTCAGGAGGATGGGGCCAAGCTCTTTTCAGTGGTGCCCAGTGACAGGACAAGGGGCAACGGGCACAAACTGAGGCACAGGAAGTTCCGTCTGAACATGAGGAAGAACTTCTTCCCTCTG
>Ga0065711_1051032_pt1 | contig 10549 bp, 6 predicted proteins | sample Hoacrofraction12_FD_59098 | JGI IMG/M metagenome (GOLD analysis project Ga0065711, IMG submission 59098) | Hoatzin crop microbial communities from Cojedes, Venezuela - Epithelial fraction 12 v2 (version 2) | ecosystem: Host-associated > Birds > Digestive system > Esophagus > Crop | place...
AGACCCTGCGCGGCGGCTCCGAGCCATGAGCCCTCCGCGCCCCGCTCCGGGCCCTTCCCGCGGGACGGTGCCGCTCGGGAGCTAAAACTCTGTGGATACAATGGAGTGGCTCTGGGACTCTTGGTTTAGCAGGAAAAATTAAATAAACCGATGTAAGTTCCTCTTTTTTGTTTGCTTCTTAATAAAATTAATAATAAGAATAGTAATAACAAAGGAGCCAAAAAGACGTCCGGTTCCGAGCGCGTCGTGGAGGAGGAATTGGCACTGCCGGGGTTTTCCCCTTCCCCGAAGTTTCCCCCGAGGCGGGGGGAGCGGCGGCAGCGCGGCCGTCCCGTCCGGGCAGGCTGCCGGGGGCTGCGGGAGAGAGGAGCTGGCTCCGCAAGGCTTGCGCCGGGGAGTAAAAGTGGAGGATGTAGGTAGAGAGAGAGATTTTTTGCTGTCGAAGGGTAACTCCGGCGGGGGAATCGGTCTGGTTTCCGTCTCATTTCTGCACCCAGAAGTGCCGGAAAGAAAGAACAACACAGAAAATAGTCTGCAGATCCTTCGGTTAATGTCATGTGGCGTCGGATGTGTCGGAGTGGAGATTTAGTGGCACGTTTTGAAGGGAAGAAATGAGCTGGAATGGGTATTTCTGCGGTGGCAGGGAAAATGTATCAATCTCCTGTATCGTGAGAATAGTACTGGTATTACTTGTTGTAAGAACTGACATATTTTAAGTATATATCTTAACGGCACCACTCACCTCAGAGCTGTTTGTAGAATACCCCTGCTTAAAACATTTGGAGTTTTTACTGGCACAAATTAAAAACTCATCTTGGCTTATGCAAATAAAAGAAAAACGGGAAGAGCTGTGCTGCACTCTGGCAAGGTGATCGTGATTTTATCGAGGCAGCCCCGAGGGGAACAGTGACATACTGGGAGCGCTGCAAGAGACAACGAAAGCTAAATTAAAGCAAAACTTCTGCAACTGAAGTGTGGCTGCAATGGGAATAAATCAGACCTTTTAATTTTTTTTTTTTTCCTGGAGATTTGGCTGAGGAGGTGGAGGTGAGCTTCTAGGAAGCGGAGAAACACCCGAGCCACGCACACCTATGGCAACAGGTCTCGTTTTGCCTGGGAAGGATAAGCTGAGCTTTGTCAGGGCTTGAGCCGAGCCTTTCCAGTTGTAACTGGGGCAGCCACTGATCCCGCAGACGGGCATCGGATCCGGAGCTGGTGGCCCCGATTTCTCCCACCGCCGGGTTGGCGAGCAGCTCTTCCCGAAATACAGGGCGGATGGCAGAATAAACGCGATGGTTCAAAGAGGATTTGTCAATACTAAAAATAAACAGGCCCGCAGATGTGTCCCGGAGGGTCACGTCCAGGCGCAGCGTTTTCCGGGCCGATGGGCCGGTTTCGGAGATTTTGTGTCTGCGTGTCCTGTCCAAGGTGCTGAAGTTCATTTTGCTGCGATTTCCCAGGATTTCGGGGCTTTGCGGAAGTGATCTTGGAGACTTGCTTTCATTTGAAACTGGGGTGGGGGTTCCCCCCCGGGTGGCACGAAGAGAAAGCAGGGATGTGTTTTCCGACACGTATATTTGATCCGTCCTTTTGGCGTGGGAAAGCAGGCCAGGTGGAGCTGCAGATGGATCTGGCAGATCCTATAAGCTTTTGGTGGCGGAGAATTGGAAAGGTCAGAGCTGTGAGGCAGCGAGGAGAGAAACCCCCTTATGCTAATGCACCAAGGAAGTTGTGGTTTTGAGAATATCGCTGCTGTTTGTTTGAGTATGTTGCCTCTGATGAGATATCTGGTTCTGAAAAAGTGGAGAGGAACCCAGTGTCAGGATGGGATGGGAGTGATGCTGGTGGGATTGCTGTGATGTCCACTGATTCTGGTAATTTTTTGTTTTGTTTTGGTTTGGTTTCTTGGTGTAGCCTTTTCAAATGGCAAACACGGTTGACAGAGAGCTTCAGAAACAGAGGGTCGTTAAGAAAAAAGCATGTGTTTTGGGGGCAAGTGTCTCAACATTTAAGCAATAGAAGCCTGTCCTGCAAGTTGTGACATTTTTAGATTAATGTGCCAAAAGGTCTCAGCCTTGAGTAGTGGAGTTTATGTAACCTTTAGTATGAGGCAGAACACAGTATTGCCAGAAATAATCATAGATAAATAAGTTACTTAACTTGTACGTGATTGGATTTCGAAGTTGTAGCGTGGTTTTTCTCAGTTCTTGACTCTCATTCTGAATCCATTTATAGTACAGTTTTGTACTTCTGTCTGAGAGTCTCAAAGGGTTTTACAAACTCAGAGGATCAGATTTTAATGCCTGTGTTTGCACGGAGAAGTAGTTTGTGCTGTGAGGAGTCCCGCAGATTTAAAGCATCCAAAAACTCTGTACAGTGTGGTAGAGAACTGATACTGTTTCATACCCTCAATCATTCGTCAGAGCTCACGAAGGTATTCAGTTGCATCATTGGGTATGTAGCCTAAATACCTTGACCATGAAGGGTGTATGTAGACCATGAGGCTTCCTGACTCTGAATGACAGCTTATGGGTACAGACTTTAAGACTGCCTCAGAGTTGAAAGCATTACATTCCTGGCTTGAATCAGAAACTGGACTCACTTCTCGCTATGATGGACTAACACCTGTGACACCAGCTGACACCTCCCAGGACTTTTACAGGCTACAGAGAATAGTTAAGTAGTTGCTGTGTTCTTGATTTAAATGTGTGGTCAAAATTATATTTTAAAATGTAATGATAGGAAATGATGTCCTGATAGGCATAGGAGATTTATGAAAGATAGCTAGCTTTAATTTCTTTTGAAAATCCTAGTTATTATATTAGACAGGGATGGATGATTTCTTCTTTTCCCTTTTTTCCCTTTTTTCCCTTTTTTCCCTTTTTTCCCTTTTTTCCCTCTTCCCCTCTTCCCTTCTTCCCTTCTTCCCTTTTGTATCTTGAAGGAATGCTCTGCGCATGTATGTGAGGAAAGAACATTTTAGGTTGTACATTAAAGCCTGTAGGGTGGTCATTCAGAAATCCTGGTCATGCTTTTCAGAAGGAACAGGTTATTACGTGTTGTCACTTCAGATGCCTTAGTTATTGGAAGCTCAATTTGAAAAATATATAGAAAAGACCTGTTGTTTTCGGAGGGCGGGTGCTCAGCTCTTCCTGAAAATTACTACCTTGTAAGTTGTCTCCAACTGTCCTTAAGAATTACTTTGGAAAATTATAGCTCTGATAGTTAAAAGGTGACAACAAATAATTTCTCAGTTCTGTTAAATAAAACTCAGCTATCACAGAAGCAGCATCGCTCTTAAATATATCCTTGAATTTTCTGCTTTGTGTTTACATGCTGTCTTGAGGTAGGACCTTAGTCACAGTATGAAACAATTTATATCTGAAAATCTGTCATTGCTTCTCACTTTGACTGTCTAACTTGGAGGAAAATACATGAATCCAGCCAGATATATTCTTGTTTGCTTATAGTGAATATCTTTTCCACAGTGTCATGTATAACTGCAAACAGTTCAGATAAAGTTGTGTTTATTTATCTTTCGAATGCCATTGCCCCTATGAACATCTACCAAAAGAAAACCCCGGTTACACTTCTATCGATCTGGGTTTATTATTTACTCTGCAAACCAAATTGATGAGCCCACTTTGACCCGGCTCTGTCTCTTTGGGTTTCTCTTGCAAAGTGACAGTTTCTAAATCAGGAAGGAAATCAGGTCACATTTCTGGCTCTGCAGGATTTATCTCATTGCTCTTCTTTCAAAGTAATTAGAGTTACTAATAATGAGGGAAAGAAAACTTTTCCAGAACTGGAATGTCCCTAACCCCTCTCTCCTTCTTGCGGTTTTTGTGTCACCGAAGAGATCCAGGTAGTTCGGAAAGTTTGTTGTGGAGGATCCATTTGCTCCGTTATACGGACAGTGACTCCCTTTAAATGTAGCTGCAAGGTGTTGTGGTCACCCTTACAGAGATACCTTGTTTCCTGTGAACATCTCCTTATTTATTTCCCACTCATTCCGTTGTGGTGTTACTGGGACAGCTGCGGGCTGCCCGGTTGCAGTGGGTGAGATCCCACTGTGCAGCTGCTCAGATTTCAGCCTGGGAGAAGAATGAAGAGGCATTTACTGAAATTATCCCCCATCCCGGTCCCCAAGGAGGCTGGGAACAAAGTGGGCACACTGGTTTTGTTAAATTCGTGTAGTACCAGCTGTCATGAGTGCTGTTTGTACCTCTCCTTTTTAGGCTTCTTACCAGTCCAGGTTCATGGAGGCATATTCCCAGGAAAGATAGCAAATGAGCCACAGAAATTCCCTCTTCTAACACGCCCACCTTTAAGGAGGTGCAGCTTGGTGTCTTGTGAGGAGGTCACCTTGCAAAACTTGTGTGTGCAACATTTTCATTGATTTCAAAAGATCCTTTATCTTTCATGGCAAAAACATGCCTCCCTGCTCTTAGTAACCAACAAAGCCTTTTAAAGTCATAATTCTGCATGACAAGAATGGCTTGGTTTTTATTTCTAATCATAATATTGCAAGAGCTTTTTAAGTGTAGCCATATCATGCATCAAATAATAACATTGTACCAAAACATGAAGAAAAATTAAAATTCTATTAATCCCTGAGTTTTCCCTTTGCCTTTTTAAATTTAATTTTAAAATGAGAAGGTTTCTTTTTTTATCTTGGAAAAAGTAATTCAATTCTTTAACAGTTTATTTATTTCATCTTGAATTGAACTTTCCTTATTCACTAAACTTCTGCTGAAGAGGCTTTCTGCTGCAATGATGAGAGCCCTACCAACAGGTTATAGACCGTTTTGAAAGCTTGCTGAGTTCCTAAGGTACTGAAACTGCTCTGCATCCAAGTCATCGCTTAAAAGATATCTGCAGGTTGTGCTTTACTAACTTTAATCCAACTCCAGTATTAGTATGGGATATTTAAAAAGTCTTACTGACGTCAGATTCATTTTTAAATGTATAAAAGTTAGGTAACTGAACACAGACCATGGGCACGAGGAAGGTGTTAGAAGCAAGGAGTCTCTTTCCGTGTTCATGGCATCTGCAGGCTGATTTTGAGTAAAAGATCAGATTTTGGGATTTTGCGGTGGGGGTCTTGGGAGGAGGAACTTGTTTGAGGGATTTTCTCTTCTTAAACGCTTTAGAGAAACTTGCAAGATCTCTGCAATAGGACGTTATGGAAAAACTTGCCTGTGGACATAATCTTTCAAGACCTGTTGGGTTGAGATGGATTAGTTATTAACTTTTTAGGCCAAAATCCATTCTCAAAGACTGTATTATTTATGAAGTGATTTTTCCAAGATTCTTTTTCTTCTCATAATGAAATGGTCACTTTATCCACAGAAATGGATGGTTTTGTTAGTGTCTGGGTGGTTGAATGTGCCACTGTTCCTCCCGGCTGGTTTACAGCATGCCGGGTCCAAGGAGCTCTGTGTGCACCACAGCTCTGCCTTTACAGAACCTTGGTCCTGGGTGATCGAAACAGGACAGCACAGAGGGATCTTTTCTAGCTATTTTAAGTGAGCAGAAATTCACCCCTGTAGGAGCCAGCTCAGATTTGATGCCCCGCTGCCAGCCTATTTCAGCCGTCTGAGGAGCATCTCTGCTGCCGGGCCATGCAAGGGCAGACACTGCCTCTGGGAAATCCTGAGAAACATGAACTTTAAAAAAAGTGATGATTAAATAAACAAAAAAAAGTCACCATCTTATAAAGCTTGTAAAGAGGAGCAGCTCTGTGATGAGGTTTTTGTTTTTACCCACGATAGAGCCACCAAGAGTGGGCATGGGGCTATGGAGAGAAATGTTGGAGGAGGCTTTTGGTGGTGGAAGGAAGCTCTGCGAGCCGCTACCCCACTGGAGATGCAGCCCAAGCCCCTGAACGGGGATGGGGGTGGAAGGGAAGGGCAAAATGAGAGGGTTTAAACTCAGACCGAACAGCCCTGAAACGCGTCGTTGAAGTACTACAGCCTGACCCGCAGACAGGCATTCACTGTTGTCTGAGGCCTGACATGTTAGTAGCTGTTACATAATGCACAATTATAAACTCACACTAAAGCCTCTTTAAAATACCTGCCTGATTATAACAGGGTAATTATGCCACGTTTAATGGAGCTAGGTGCAGCGGCGAAGGGACCCTCTCCCTGCCATGTCGGATGCAGCCGACGGTGCCATCCTCTTGGCCCGGGGAAGTCCTAAACCCTACAAAGCCCCCCTCGGTTTTGTGTCTGCTCCCCGCTTCTCGCGTTTCAGGGGTTGTCCTCTCCTTCCGGACGAGGGGTTCTGGCCACCGCTGCTCCCCATATTAGTACAGCCAGTGAGATGGCGTGACGCAGCCGCCCTCTATCCCTCTCCGGGGCCGAGCACATCGTCTCCGTTGCCTCCCCAACCCGATTTCCAGCCTCAGACATCGAGCTATGCATGGCTCCCGTGCTGCTGGAGGGGCTGGAGGCATTGCCAGCCGTGTCTGCAGCAAGAGGGTCTGGAAAGCAATGCAAGTATCTTAAGAATATTTTTTTTTCCCTCCTCTTTATCTCTTTTCAACCATGTTTCACGTCGAGAGGTCGAATCTCCCTCGACATGTGTGTGTAATTCTCATTCACGTGAGCGCAGGGGCTGCTGCCGGTGTGTGCTGCTTGTCTCTTAGGAAATAGCCCCTTCGGAGTCGCAGTGCGTGGCAAAGTTCCCCCGGTTTGCTGAAGTCCTGGTAGCTCTTGTCTCCCCTGTATCCGTCAGAGGGATGAATCCTGCTCTTGGCTCTGCCAGCGTAAATCCAAATCGATTTGTTTGACTTTGGTGGAGCTAATCCAGATTTACGCAGCCCTTTCCCTGAGGACTTCCCCATTTTTTTTTCTCTGCTGTAGGTGACAGCTAGCAGGCCAATGTCAAAATACATCTGATATAGTCAGATTCCCTGTCTCCAACCATTAATTGTTCCCTGGCAAAAGTTTCTGAGGAAGAGTGGCTCTGTTTGAAAACAATATACAAATTCGGTTGCTAATTTTAGAAAGTAAGGGGGATTTTTTTCCCCTCTTGTGGAAACTTAATATAATTTGAAAGGTAATGTACAAAGGTTTAAATATAGCATGCAATTATATAATGCATATGAATAGTTTCTCTCGTTTTTAACATGTTTAGTTTATTTTTCCATCTTTCTCACCAGACAGCTGTTAGATAAAGAGAGAAAAGTAAATAGTTGTTATGAAACTGTACGTCATAGCTTAAAAGGAAAAAAAAAGTAATCACCATATGAATACAGGAAGAAAAAGGCAGAATAAATCCTCTCTTTGCTTTTCCTCCTTTTCCCATCCTTTCTTGATACTTCTGCAGTCGTACTTTAGCTAAAGAAGTACTTCAGTGCTTTAGTTTAGAACAAATTTCATGTAGGTCCGTTGTGCTCCTGTTCCTGCTGGATTCAGGCAGCTTTGAATTGAAGCTCTGAATTCTCCATAGGAAGATGAAATTGGAGTAGAAACTTTCCTAGGGAAGTCTCTGAGTTCTAGGGTTCCATTGCCCGTAGTGGCAGTTTAGGTTGTTACATTGAGTTTGCTTTTCTGTGAAGTTGCTTAAACTTGACAATCCCCAAAAGTTTTGTTGTGATCAGAGTGTCTGAACAAGCATCTGCAAGGTGTATAGATGTCCTTCTGCCTGCCCAGGGTGGCTTGGAGAACTTGCTTTCTCCTGTAGCTGTGAAATGAAGCGCTGCTCCTCATGTGTTGTTAGATCTGTGAAAATTTGTTCTTTTTGTTAAAGGATTCCTCCAGCTTTCCCCAGATTTTCCCCATTTTGTGAATCCTGAGCAGTGCTGGACTGGCAGGTCTTGCTCTGTGTGTTTTGAGCGGAATAGTTGGGACCCAGCGAAGCTCTCTGCTTTTCAGGTGCTTCTCAGGGGAGGATAAAAACAACCAAAACTACTCCACTGGCTCACACGTTACCTTTTATAGAGAGATATGGAGAATGGCAAAAAAGGCCCCCAAAATAATAATGTATTAATAATAATAATAATGATACTAACAATAACAGTGACAATAATAATAATAGACCTGGTGATTCTGCACTCCTGGGAACAGTGAAAGTGGCTGAATACGAGGTTATCATCTGAAAACACTGAAAGATTCTGGGCTGTGGTTTTCTTTTATTAATTAGCTTAAAGTGATGTTCAGAACCTGAAACCAAGGCTTTTAGACACATCTCTGGTGCCTAATTCTGCTCGCTGTCTCATAACACGGTGAATCAGGAGACTGTTTATTGAAGTCAGTGATGCAGCGTCGATGTAAAAGCAACAGAAGGGAGATGGAGGATTTGTTTAGGAGCATAAAAGTCCCCTGGACAGTTTAACACTAACAGTGAAAATTACTGAATAGCTGCAGAACACAGAGCTTAAATGTAGCTGAAATAAGTTTTCTGGAACATTTCCAGAACTATTTTAAGGGCCTGATCCAGAGCCTGGTGGAGCCAAAGGTAAAGCTCCTTTTGACTTCTTTGCATCTGGCATTACACTTTGAAACATTGTTCCCTCCCTGGAATTTTTTACAGCTGTCTTTTAGGTGTTTTTTGGTTAACTGTTAGGCCAGATATAATGTCTTTTGTATTCATTTAGTGCTTGGATTTGTTAAATATAAGAAGGAAGTAGCATAATTACTTTCTTGCACGGGAAATTCTAATTTTCTATGTATTTAGTCATTCCTTGAACAAGTCATAGAAAATCATCTTTTATTGCCTGGTTTCTCAATGGGTTTACCATTGCTCTCACTGCATCTTTGTCCGGTCCAGTAGTTTCTGAAGCCACTGGACAATTTCACGTGGAGGTTCAGGACTAAAAGATATTTGGGTTTTGCAAGCACTGTCAAGGGATGTTCCTGCATAGAGCCTAAAGAGGCTCAAAAGAACGTTGTACGTGAGAAAGTGACTCTAGGGTGACTCAGCCACGCTACGGCACAGCAATGAATCCGCCAGAGATTCTCTGGGGAGCAGATAACTTCTGTAATGTGGGTTGTTCACAGAATTTTTATGTGTTATACCATATTGTATTTTATGTTTAGTGCCCCATTGCTACGCTGATGACTGCTTAACCTACATCAACTAGGTTCATGAGCTCAGGTAATGCCAGGCGAAGGCAGTAATTGTGTAATTTTAAAGGGAGCGGGGAGACAAAGCCCTGGGATTTCAGCCCCTTTTGAAATCACCCCTGAAAAGGTTCCATCATATGGATTTAGTGCCCGATCCAGACCTGCCAAAGATCCCTGTTGGCTTCAGGAGGCTGTGGATAGGTCTACACGTGCTGTCTACTGAGGAACTGTTGTCAGGAGTCAGGGATCAAAGGTGCCCCCAACCGTGAGAGAGCCCGTGGTTCTGTCAAAAGACTGGAGGAGGTGAAAGAGGGATAAAATTGATGTCCCAGAGGACCACGGCCCTTCCTCTACCCTAATCCTGTCCCGGACCCTGCTGCAGCTGGGTCTCCCTGCGTGCGTGGAGGACGTTTGACTGTACTGGCACTGCTGCCCACTTATGCACATCAGATATGGATTAATATATGCACACATATATGCATCTATATATAAACTGTATATTTAATTTATATATGCATATATATATATATACACATATTTATATAAAAAAACAAATCAGGAAGGAAGGAGGAATATTGAAAATGCAATTTCCAGCTCCACCGGTTGTATAATTCCCATTTTGCTGGGGACTGGCATCTCTGAGGTGTCAGATGGGACATGTGCGCAGCTGTTGTAAGGATCTGGTGTGAACCAGGATGGCAGGCAGCAGGGGATACGCTGAGGATACCCCCCTCCATGTCCGCCCTTGCAGCGAGGCTGCGGCTATTTCTCCCCCAGCCCTTGCCCTGACCATCGCTGAGACTGGTACGAGGAAGGGAAAATGGAGGGTGTCCCTGACCCCGGTAATCCCCAGCTGCCACTGAGCCTCCCGGGAGGCACCCGCGGCCAACGCAGATTAACACAGCCCACAGCAGGGACTGGCCTGTGGCCAGCGTGGCCCCGGGATCAAAGAGCACGGAGGTGGCCGAAAGCCACCTTCGGGCCCCTCCTCCTCGCCCCACTCTGCAACAGCCTTTGCCTTCCCTCTGCAGATGGTTGCAGCTCAAAAGGGTTTTTCCCCTTTTATATTGCACAGTGTGTTTATGGCCATGTGCGCTTTCTGAGCTAATAATTGTGATATAGTCATCTTTATTAAGCATCTTGCTATGGGAGAGACATGTGTGCGTGCTGGCTGCCTTTTTTCTTGTTGAACTGAAACAGGATCTTCTGACCCCAAACGATAAATCATGACGGTACGAGGCCGGGAACCATCATGAGGTTGTCACAGGCAGATCCAGCGCAGAGGCATGTAATGAGCTGTGCCCAGTTCTCTGCAGTGTTGTTGCTGGTCAAACCATCTCTAGAAGGAGAAGAGCAGGAGGGAACTAGGTTGAGGGAGGTTCTCCTTCCCCTCTACACTGCCCTAGTGAGGCCTCATCTGGAGTACTGTGTCCAGTTCTGGGCTCCCCAGTTCAAGAAAGATGAGGAGCTACTGG
>Ga0065711_1010610_pt1 | contig 10548 bp, 5 predicted proteins | sample Hoacrofraction12_FD_59098 | JGI IMG/M metagenome (GOLD analysis project Ga0065711, IMG submission 59098) | Hoatzin crop microbial communities from Cojedes, Venezuela - Epithelial fraction 12 v2 (version 2) | ecosystem: Host-associated > Birds > Digestive system > Esophagus > Crop | place...
CCTGAAGACAAGGAAGAACTTCTTCCCTCTGAGGGTGACGGAGCCCTGGCCCAGGCTGCCCAGGGAGGCTGTGGAGTCTCCTTCTCTGGAGATATTCCAGCCCCCCTGGCCGCGGTGCTGTGCCCCCCTGCTCTGGGTGACCCTGCTTGGGCAGGGGTTGGGCTGGGTGACCCACAGAGGGCCCTGCCAACCCTGACCATTGTGTGATTCTGTGAGTGGCTTGGAGGAGGGAGGAGTGGAGCACAGAATTTTGCAGGCTTCGCGTACACCTTTTTTGTTCACAACGAAACTGATTTGGTTAATTGCTTCCTGTCCTTTGTTTCACTGACTGTTGTCCAAGCTTCAGCTGGAGGATGTCATTCTGCTTAGGGATGCCCGTTTCTGTTCTAGGGACTGACCAGCTGCCGAAAGTCTGGCTCCAACCACCGTGCGTGGTCAGAAGGCTGAGAAACACAACCTCTGAAGGACACCCACTTACAGAAGAGAAGACTGGAAGGAGAGAAGGTAATAATTTCTGCCGATAAAAAGTAGGTGCCAAGGTGAAAGGGTTTAGCTGCCATTTACACCTGCTGGGGCCAAGAGAAGCAGCCATGGGCTAGAAGGGCATCAAGGGAGACTTCAGGGTGGGGAAAAATTTTTAATCGCATGGCTACTGATGAACAGGAATTACCGAATTTTGTGGAGCCTCACTGATTTCCCAAGGATTCAGGCGGATTCTCAGAGTTTTGAGTCCCAGGTTCAACTCTCACAGGCTTGGCTGAAGCTGCTGCCTTAGCCCATTTTGAAATGATTGCTTTGAATCCAAGCAGAAACACGTTGGTTAAGGAAAACGCAAAACACCTTGAGTGTCAAGGCCCAAAACCAACATCCTGTTTTTGGGAACAGCTAAGACACTTCCATCAAAAAATGAATATTCTAAAGGTGCTCTTAGCCCCAAGGTGTTTGTCTCAGATAACATGCTATTAATATTATAACGATAGAACACTTTGCATAAACCAGTAATGAATATTTTTGAAATGTTTTGGCACTCCCTGCTCTATGGAAACCTCACCAGTCTCCAATTCTCAGAATTATTTTCCCCACGCTCTCACAAAAGACGTTGAAAAGTTCACACAAAGTTACCCAAAATGCCAGGCCCCAAATTCATAACTCATGACGGAGGCTAACTCCATTGAGCTCTGTTTCTAGCGATCACTGACAATTTGTGTTAAAAATCATTTTTCATATTCTTTGACAGTTTCTGGTAGCTTAAGGATCTCTTGGTGGCTTCTGAACCAATTTGTGGTCATATCCTTCTTCCTTAAAAATGAGAAAAAGGTCGGGAAAAATGGAAATTCCCGTTTCTATGCCACTTTACCTGCAAAGCATCCAAATACCTCAAACTGGAAACTCATTTACACCTCTCGGACTTCCTTGTAGGAAGAAAAGGCAGCAAGGTTACTGTATAAATTCTACAAGTTATGATGCCTTCTGCATAAAAACACCTCTGGAAGTGGAAGTAGAAATGCAACACTAAACATCTCAGACCCCTTAATAACACAGGCAATGTGGAGTTTGTCCAGCTGGGGGATCCTGTGCTGGAACTGCATGGTAAGGTTTTGCGAAGTAAGCCTGAGAAAGCTGCTTTGTAGCCCACCCTGTCACTGTCCACCTCGGAGCAGAGCTCGTCTTTGCTCTAAACACTCCTTTGGTGGGTGAAGGAGTAGTAAAACATCCCTTGAGTGTTTTCTTCTCCAGGGCAAAAATCTCCTGCTCTCTCAGGCCCTCTCTTCTAGCACCCAATGCCGGACCACCCTACAGCCTCCATTGGCCTCGCTTCTGGCTGTCCATGGCTTTTGTGCTGAGCACCCAAAACCCGCCATGGAGGTCTGGATGTGGCCTCCTGAATGCCGGCTGGAGGGGAATCAAGGCTTTTCTCCCGTCGCTGGCTATGCTCCGGCTCGGGCAGCCCAGCCTGCGGTTGGCTGTCACCACCACAAGGATGCAGCACTGCCTCACGTCACCTTTTGGGCCACCAGGTCCTTTTTTTTTTTTTTCTTTCAACACTTCTGACCTCTCCAGGAGCAGATCCCACCTACTGTTCCATTTGACCAGGGAGAGCAGGGTGTGCTGCCAGAGCAGGTAGTGGGAGCAGAGAGGGAACAAGAGAGCATGAAAACCATCCTCATGCAGAGAGCCAGTGACAGTTCAGGCACCATTTAGTGGCTGCTTGGAGATATCAGGGTTTTATATTATCATGTCAGCATAACCCCTTTATCAGGAGCAAACCCACAGAAACAGAAGCTCAGATTTTCAAAAGAAAACCCTTTTCTGCTGATCATTGCCATCTTCCCCATGCTAACTGAACGGGAGTCTGGATCCTTTTGGGACCAAGCGTGAGTGAGATCAGCAGAGCCTTTTAAACCATGCAGGTGGGATAAAGGCAGGTGGGAAAGCTTCCCTTGGGCCTGGGCTGTGCCACTCTCACGCCATAATTGTGAACCTCCATCTCCTTCGAATGGCTGCAGACCTCCAGGCCTTGCCGTCTGTCCCGAGCGTGCTGGTGCCTGGGGTGAGCGAGGGCAGAGAGGAGCCAGGTTTTTAATAGAACTGGTGCAAGAAATGGATTGCTCCCGTGTCACATAGTCAGGGAGCTGCTTGCTCAGGCCTTTCTTCTTTTTCACTTAATTCCCTGGGCTTTGTGATTTACCAGAAGTTTAAATGAATTCTCTCTCCCCTTGGGGAGCAAGGCTCCTCCTAATCCTGGAGGACTGCTGGGAGCATCAGTGTCTGTTTTTACAAGCAAATCTGTCACTTTATTAGAAAAAGGAGTCTATAGGAATGCTGCTTGGTCTGTTTGGGGCACTGCAGAGGAAGGCAAGGAGACAGCAGATTTTCGTGCTGGGATTTGCCCCGGGAGCTGGCTGAGCAGAGCAAGGCAGCACAGCCGTGATGGGAGGAGCCTTTAGATGGTGGCAGAGAGCTTCTGCTTCCCCAGTGCCACCCCAGGAGCACCTCCTGGGAGAGACTGGGGAGTAGGGCCGGTGTGCAAAGACATGGGCTTTGGGACTTTGCCCTTTACATATATGTACTAGGAAATCAAAATATTGACCAAGCACAGTAGTGATTGCCTGCTGTCTATGAAAATGTTACTGTCAAGAAACAGCTGGAATTTAAAGTTAGTTTTCCCTCTGGTTGCAATTTTCTAGCCACAGACTGTTGCTGCTGATCGCCCGTCCGACGCAGACAGGGCCAGCTCAGGGTCACAGCATCAGAAGAGCCCTTCTGCAGCATCCTCTCTCCCTCTTGCTATGCCAGGGACTGTCCCACACAACTCACTTCATGGTCTGCTCAGCAGTGGTTTGTCCAGGGACAAAATTGCAGAGCAGAGGACACCTGGGGGAAGCTTGCCCTGGTCCCAGGGTGCAGGACTGAACGCTCTCCTGTGTGACCTGCATGCAGACGGGGTGGTCTCCCCTGTGACACTGGTGGGACTGAGCTAAGCTCAGATAGATGGTAAACTCCTGTCTGAGGGCTGCTAATGAGCCTCTTTACTTTAGCCAAGCCTTCTTCTAAATACCACCCTGCGCTGCTGCTTTTGCTGCTTCTCTGGGTAACTTTTCAACACCATGATCTGTTCCCACAGATGGTAACTCTAGTCCTAAACACACGATTACTGCCATTATTTTACACAAAGGAGTGATATAACAACAGGGAACAGGGTTTTTTTTCCAGTAGTAGATATTAGAAAAAGTTTTAAAAAATGGAAAATAAATCAGACAGCAGGAATTCAGCCGCAACCTGAGTTTAATATGACTGGTACAACTGGCCAATATAATTGATTCAGTAACACTAAAAACCTCTCGGGATGTGAATACTGTAACAGAGTTGTATCAGTTTGAATTTCAAAGCCTGAGCACCTGCTCGGACTTACTGCACTTCTTGCTGACATCTTTTCTGTTGCAGAAATAATTGAACTGTGGTCACAAAAGGAAAGCAATGCACTCTGAGTTTAACACGGGTACAATAAGGGGTAAAATAAGGCCAGAGCTACTCTTGGGGTTAGGAATGCGAACGGGAGGAGAAAAATAACCTCAGAGCTCAGCTGCACAGCTTGCTGTTTTCGCAACTACTTCTTTCTCTCCTTCAGCACAGCCATTTTGAAGCACAGCGACTCTTCTTGGGGTGGCTTGAGCGTTTCGCTCCCCCTGCGTGATGCTGCGTCAGGTGCTGGGTGGCCCGTGGGTAGAGGCACTTGGACTTGCTCAGGTGTTGTGTTGATGAGCTCTTGTACCTGACTCCCTCCTGCGGCAACGAGCATTTGGTGGCCTGTTGCTGCGAGGAGCACTCCTTTATTCCCTGCCCAGGGGGGCACTTGGGTACGCACTGCTGCGAGGAGTAGGTGGTGACGCACTCCTGCGTCGGGTAGCCCTTCATGCACTTGTGCTGGGGGAAGCCGCTGACGCACTCCTGCAGGACGCACTGCTTGATGCACTGCTGGGGGGGACACTCCGTGACTCCCCGCAACGGCAGGGAATAGCCGCTGCTCATCCCCGGCAAGGCCCGGAGCTCCGCGCCGTACCGCTGCGACGAGCATTTGGAGATCTTCTGCGACCTGCATTCATCCTTGCACGAGGAGGAGTACTTGATCCCACATGGTGGGTACTTGAGTTTGCAGGGCTCTGGGCACCTGGGCGCGCAGGGTGGGAGGCTCTTGGCCGTCTGCTTTTTCTTGGGGCAGCTGATTTCGCAGGGCTGGAAACACTGCGTTGTGCTCAGCTTCAGGCTGGGCTTCCTGCAGGGAAGCAGGCGAGTGGTGTCGCAAGGCTCAGGGTACAGCAGGACACACTGCTCTCCGTAGGGCTGACAAGGCAGCAAAGATGTCTGGGTCCCACTTGGCTGCGGGTAGACGTACGTGAAAGGTTGCGTGTAGCTTTGCCATCTCGGCATCGGGCTCTTGACCACGCTCACCGGGTGGCACGTGGTACTGCACGCTTCGGACTGGGGCGTGCACTGCTGGATGCTTTCAGTGCTACAGCCCGCTCCCGGCAGGTACAGGTGTTTGTACCGCTCCCCGTAGTAGTGCATGGTTCAGCAAAGTGCTTATGCCTGAAAGAAGCAGGAGAAAGACAGGCAGTTCACACAGGCATTGCCTGATTTGGGGGATTTGGGACCTGGAGTTTCCCCGCAGGCAGTCTGACATAGAGAGCTTGCACCCTAGCTTTTCGGCAGGTCAGAGACTCTTGGTGACTCAAGACCAGGCTGTGACTTCCCAGGTGAGGAGAGTCTGTTCTCAGCTCCTGCCCTCACACCCTTCTCTTCGGAGCTCCAATCAGGGACTGGAGCCAGGCATACTGGGGAGTTTTGGTGCTGCCACCCTTCAAACACCAGCTAAGCGTCTATCACAGCAGTTCACCAAGAAGTGACTTTATGACCCTCTGCGTTACTTCCAGGGAACCTCCTCCATCCCCACTGGCACGTCCTTTCAAGCTGAAGTCCTGGAATTCCCAAGCACCAGAGATGAAAGGTAAGCCAAAACTAAAGGTGTGTCCACGCTGTAATACTCAGGTGTGGCTGCAGTTCATGCAGGCAGACCCAAGCTGAGGTTAAATTAGCTAGCTGAGGGTAAGGACAGGTTTGTGGCAGCGTGGAGCTCAGCACGTATGACCTGCCTGCCTGCCTGCTTGCCGATTCACAGTCCCACAGGAGTCTGCTGGGCTGACAGCGTGTGATTACAGACTCTGAGGTTGCTACCGTAGCATCAGCTTTGCTGCCTCTTCACGCCTCGCAGTCCCAGCTTCATACTATTGTGTAGGCATCTTTGAGAAATGAGGAAATACAACAGGATTCTTTCTAAGTATTTGGTGAAACCATAGCAGGAAAAGCTATCAAGGCAAAATCTCAGCTGCTGTTAAATGGTGAAATTTGACTGACTTGAGGGAATTCCACCCTTTTAAAGCAGCTTCCAGTCCTGCACTACAGTCATACCAAGCCACAGTGTCCTGGTTTTGTTATGGTAACCCAAAGACCCACCGTCAGACTGCCTGGTGTAGCAGCTCTGATAGTGAAACCTCATCTTGGCAGCCCCTGTGTGAGCAGCACAGAGGGGAGCCTAGCCGAGGCCACATCCCTGGGGAAGGGACCAGGTGGCACCATCTGGAGACCCACACGTTCGTCCTGACACTGCTGTGAAACGTCTCACTTTGCCTTGGCCCTGGGAGTCACAGGAGAAACCATCCCACTTCACTCCCAATTCTGGAAAACACCGGTTTCAGGGAGTTATCTGAGTTTGAAACAGGATTATTTTGAGCAGAACAGGTACTGGAACCACTGACATGTGAAAGGTACTCTGATCAAAAATCTTTTTTTCATTTCGGCATTGTTTGGAGGTTAAGGCATATAATTAAATGACTGTAAAGAAACTGCATTTTCTGAACTCCCCTAGTTCTGTCTATAAATACAGTAAGGCATTTTATCTTCCAAAAGCCTGTCACTGGGTGACTATTAACAATAACAATGCTGTGTGTTACTATCATTAGTAAAACATATTATCACTACAATTATAGTAATCCTTGACTAATAAAAACAATCCATTAAAAAAAATTATAGCAATTGCTACTACTACTTATACAATGCTAAAGTATCTGGTGATCCACATCAAGATAAAAAAAATTCTAAAAGAGGGGGATTATCTGCTTCCAGGGTGTTGTTTGCATCTTAGACTTATTTTTTGTCACTGTTAGCCTAGATAGGAATTTTAACATGTTCAGACTTAACTAAAGAGCCTCTCTGCTGACTTTCACACTGGCACGGAAGCTGGGCAGCTTCTTACCATTACCTGAAAAGTTACTTTGTTTAAATTCCATAAAATGGCAGCGTAATTCTCCGCACCACTTCCTTTAGAGGAGTTGCCTTTTTGCGTGCAAGCTCATCTCTGACTCTTGCTGGCATGGAGCCCTTTGTGTAGTCAATCGCCTCCTTCGGACTAGATCTAACAGAAAGCGTAGAAAAGCCCACAAATCCCACTCCTGACTTCCCAGTCCATCTGGAAGTGCTTTCCCAATATTCTTCTCTTTAGCACGGAGGAGATGCTCCAGCTGCTAGAGCCGCGCGTGCCGATGCTGAAGGCAGCATCTCCCGAGGATGCTTCTCCACCAGTACACAGGCAGGACCTCTGCCTGCTCCAGCCACCCAGGAATCAAACAGCATTTCAGGAGCTCCATTAAGAGCCGGACTTACCCCCTTCATCAGTGAGAACAACCGGAGAGAAGTGTCTAGGAGAGCCCCACGATGGCAGTGCTTTTATACAGTGAAGAAATGCCTTAGGGGAGTGAGGTGGTTTGGCTGGATGATGCCCTAATTGCCTGCCAGTCCTGGCCCAGCCACGTGCAGCTTCGCGCTGGTGGGAATGGCTGTCCTCACTCTGTGGGGCTGCCATCGCTGGCCGGCACTGCTGGGATGTCTGGCTTACCTGTGAGCTTCATGAGGGGGACCTCCTGATTCAACGTGTGGAACCAACGAAGCCCTTGGCAGGCCAAGGACACCCTGTGCAGGGGCTGCTCATGGCCCTCATGCTACAAATCCTCATGTGTGGTGCCAAAGCATCCCCGCCTGCCCATCGCTAATCCAGGCCAGCTAAAGTGCACCTTTCCACCCAGAAAAAGCTTGCAGCTGAGACCACCAAAGGGACTGCCCAAGGGGCTCCTCATTTCCATGGGAGCTGCATGCATTGGTCCCTTTGGTGCCTTTCAAAACACCATCCAGGAAGGACTCTTGGTGACTTCTTGCAGACCATAATTACTGCGGCACGCAGGCTTCCTTCGCTTACACAGGGAACCCAGGGAAGACGGATGAGTGGGTCTGAGAAAGCCTTGGGCTAAGGGCAAGACGGCTACTAAAAAGGAGTTGCCACGAAGTGAATAACCTGCCGAAGGAGCTGATGCTTTTCCGGCACAACAAAGTGGAGCAGGGCTGAGCAGGAGCGCTGGAGCAGCCCGGGGAAAGGCGGCTGAAAAACCAGGCTCGTGTCCTGAAAACAGAAATCATATTTCCTGCTCTGCTGCACAGTCTCTGCACCAGTCATGCCCCGCTTTGTTCCCTGTTGACAGCCATGAATAAACCCCAGGGAAAATTAACAGTGGCATGAGCTGAAGTGCCAACAGGGAGTGCATTTTTATGCAGTCACATCTGCGTAAGCGAAGGCCCTGGCATTTTTTTTTTTTTCTTTAATGTGAATCTGACACCTATGAGTTGCGTTTCAGCATGCCGCGAATTCAGGTGAGGTCCCACACGTTGAAATAAAAAGAGGTGACATAAGTTTCCATGGAGTAGGTGGAAAATCTCTCACCAAGATGAAGCAGCAGGGATGCTGCTGGGTTGCCATCCCTGGAGATGAGACTTGTGGACATGACACTTAGGGACATGATTTATTGGTGGACTTGGCAGTGTTGGGTTTACAGTTGGACTCAATGATCTTAAGTGTCTTTTTCAACCTAAATAATTCTATAATTCTATGATTTAAAGAAGAATATTGACCTCCTGTTTATGAACCACGGAGTAAATATTCTATTACTGTTTCCACCAGAAAATCCAGAAGCTTGAAGGTATGTTTGTTATTTACACTTCTGATTTTCCAACAAGAAAATCTCCTTCAGTATCACAGAAGAAAATAAATGACAAAGTGCATGTTTTCACAATTGACACCAACATTCCAAGAGCTACAAAAACTGAAGAGAAGAATGCTTTCTCCAGGCTTATCTTCTTTTCTGTAACTGAAGCCAAAAGCACTGAATCCAGCCCGGATTTTTCTGTTTCATTGCATTTCACTCCCCTGAACTACAACGCCCTTATTAGAGTTAAATGATCTGACCTAAGATTTCAGAAATCAAGCTGACATCCGAGACCATGTAAGTAGATTAATACAATTTTTATAAGCTCCATAAATCCAGTTCCTGGTCAAGCTCCAGATCAAGTAGCCTTCAAGTAAAGCTAATACTCAGTTTAGGGTATCCACTGCAGGTAATAAAATATTAACTCGACGATAACATCGTGCCCTGTCATCCAAATGTTCTTAATTAGCATCTGTAAAGTCCTTTCATCTCGGAGACGCACAGTGCTGCATGGGACATTGTTGTGGGGGCTATTATTATTCCCAATTAAGCACAGGGGAAACTGAGGCACATTGCACTGTGGTCACTTGGTGGCTCGGCATGAGTCAGAGCCAGGGTCAGAACCAGACTCCGTCGCTACTACCTCCAAAACAAGCCCCGTGCTCTGGTGGCCACTCCACCCCTGTGAGGTGAGGTCCTGCGCCACCCGGCCACCCACCACCCAGGAAGATTTTCCCAATGATCCCCTGGGCTCTGGCTCCTGTGGGAAAGCCACAATGATGTGACAACTCTGCAGAAGGCCACACCACTTATTTTTTGGTTTTAAAGGGGACAAAAAAACATTGGGTTGTGCGAGCATCCTTGGCTCTGCGAGGTGGAATGATGGTCGTGGTCGCTGCTGTTCTTGCACACCACCTCTCCGGGCCAAAGCATCATCACTGGATGTTCAGGAGAAGGTATGAAAAGGGTCTGCTCCCCCATCACACACCGTGCACCCCAGGGAAGGAGCCAGATGCCACCTTGCCATTGCTAGATATTCAGGTCTCGGACACCTCCTTGCCTTCCCAGGACAGCCCGCGGTGGCACCCCAAGGTCACCCGGCAAGGGTGGAGCAGGGCAGGATGCAGGGCAGCGTCCCTTCTCTGGTCACACCCTCCTCTTTGTCTTGCGACACTTGTTTTTGCCCTCCAAATACGCATGATCTATTTAGCGTGAGCTACTACTCATTTTCCTAATGATAGGGCATATTACAGGATTTCTGTATTTTTCAGACAGGAGTTCACTATATTTAATAAAGAAGAACCCCCAGAGGGCAAAAAGAGAAGATATTTAATCTGAGGTCAGACAATTGTATTTATTTAAGTGTGTGTATATATATAGGTATACATACATATATATGGTTTGTTTTCAATACAGTGTAGAGTACACATCTTCAGGCAGCGTAAAGAATACAGTTAATTGTTTCTATAGCTCAAACACTTATAAAATAGTCGTGCTACAACTTTCAGTGCTATTTCAAAGACTTTCTTCAGTTTCAAGCTGTGTTTTCAATATTAATTAAAGCAACCAAGTGAATAAAAACTTCCACGTACAATATTTCCGCAAGGAGCAGCTTCAGCTTTTTGCCAGAGATCCTGCCCGGCCTGGGGACCCTGGCGCAGGCAGTGCAGAGTCAGTGTTTGGAAGCAGCCGGGATTTCTGGCCACCTTCTGAAATGAAGTACGATTCATATAGCGTTTGCTTAGCAAATTGACGTTTGGCTTCCAAATCTGCGAGTGAAAACAGCTCAGAGAACTTGCAACCTCACGGGATCCAGGTTAACCTGAGTGTTGTCTCCAGGACTAAACCCGGAGACGGGCGCGGGCCAGTCCTCCGCCGGCCACGCTGCCACTCCTCTTGATGATCTGGACTCCTTAGACATTTCTATTTCTTTCATTTTTTTTTTTTTTTTTTTTTTTTT
>Ga0065711_1013055_pt1 | contig 10548 bp, 6 predicted proteins | sample Hoacrofraction12_FD_59098 | JGI IMG/M metagenome (GOLD analysis project Ga0065711, IMG submission 59098) | Hoatzin crop microbial communities from Cojedes, Venezuela - Epithelial fraction 12 v2 (version 2) | ecosystem: Host-associated > Birds > Digestive system > Esophagus > Crop | place...
GTGCAGGACCCTGCACTTGCCCTTGTTGAACCTCATCAGGTTCCTCTCTGCCCAGCTTTCCAGCCTATCCAGGTCACGCTGAATGGCAGCACAGCCTTCTGGTGTATCTACCACACCTCCCAGTTTGGTGGTATCTCAGTGTCACCTGATTGTGCTTTTCAACTCTGCATAATACTTTTTTCACCTGCAAATACCTAATTGTCTTTCTAGTCTGCTAAGAAAATATTCCTTCAGCTTGGCACCTTAAATTGTGCTTTTGTTCAGTAGTTTACAGTGTTGCTACTGTATAATGGGTGTTTATCATTAATACTACAGATAGCAAAATATCTAATTATGGTTATGCCACTGTGGTGAAAAAAAGTGTTACAATCCAAGCCAATTCTGAATTTCAGTTGTTGTAAGCAAGATTGGGAAGCAGTTTTGTAAGTCATCCAAGAAAGGGGCACTTCACTTGTCTCTTGTTAAGCCAAAGAAATGCGCTTCCAGTGTTCAGCAATAGCTAACAGTGGAGAAAAATGCTCCTTAGCAACAGAAGTTCATGAAATAAAAGGATTTAAATGCAGCTTAAAATTAGGGAAATAGTGTCTGTCGATTTAAAAATATGGAAATAGAGTCTCTATTAGAGACAGGAGGAAGGTAAATATAAAAGCTCAGAAATATCTGCTAGTTCAAGATGGAGAAAGAAGTTGCTCTGGTGCATGGTGCGTTCACTACAAGGTGCCAGAAGTTTGTCTGTGCTGTTACTGTGCATCTGGTATTCTGCAGGCTTCTGGACAACGTGTTGTTCGTAAAGGAATGGAAGTGATGATACATTTTCTAAAAATTGCCCTGCTCTAGGTCTGCATCTGTAAAGTGCAAACTCCGTGAATCTTTTTTGCTGAAATTCAGAATGCAGGCTTTAGTGGTCACTTTTTTCCCTGCTCCTGTAAATACTGTCATGGTCTGATCTTACACACAGTGCCCTTATGGTGAATGTCATCTACGGAACACATTTAGAGCAATCACAGCCATGTATCTTTGGAGAAAAGGACTACTCTCTATGCCACACACAGCTGAAAATCAAGAACGTTGGTAAAACAATAGGAATAATATTTTTTCACTGTTTTATATAGGTTTGTAATTGGACGAGAAAAACCGGGACAAGTGAGCGAGGTTGCGCAGCTGATTAGCCAAACTCTAGAGCAAGAACGCCGGCAGAGAGAGCTGCTGGAGCAGCACTACGCACAGTATGATGCCGATGATGATGAGGTAACCGACTGCCTAGCATTTCACTGTTCGGTGTTTTTTAATGTTCTGTTTTCTGTTCCTAATTCCTGATTTTTAATTGTCACTCAGAGGTCAACTTCTGGCCCTTTCCATTACCTCTATTGCTGATTTGTACAGATTTTTATGGTGAAACTTATTTGAAGAGCAAAGTTAATGCAAAGCTTTTCAGCATGGATTTAAAATACTTGTTTTGTTCCAGAAGAGCAAATATAAAATTGGTCAATGCTTCTGTAATCATTGCTCTTCCTCTGAAGGCATATGCTTTGTCTGAAATTAGGGAATAGAGTTGGTTTGCTTGTGCACTGAAACATGTTTTTTTGGGGGAAAACTGGTATAAGTTGCCTTCTGACTTTCAGGGGTTAGGGAATTTTTAGGCCTTTTTTTTCTTGGAAGAATCAATGTTGTTCTTAATTCAGAATATGAAGAAATTTTCTGAAAACTCCAGGCAGGACCCCTCCTTCCACACACTGCTTTTTATTTCTGTGTGAATAGACAGGATGAAAAATGGATCTTCCTTGTCTGAAGCGTGTATTGGTGTTTGTGATTAGTGCCTGATGTCCCGGTACAAAGGTTTTGAAATTATCAAATTTATTCAGTAAATTTTCCATAATTTCTTCCCATTCTGTTAAAATTCTAATATTCCTAAATGCCAACGTATTTGGAAAGGTTAATGAGAGAGCTTTTTCAGAGGCTACTGTCTGTGTTACTCCCTAAATTAGCTGCTGGCGTAAGGTAAAAGGCAGTTGCTGTAACAATCCACTTAGCTCAAGCATACCATCTTCATTTCACGTTATCTTGAATAATATTATTTTAAATGCCAAACTTCATGTATTATTGTGGTTTTGCCCAGGGCAGTTTTTTTGATTTATTCGGGGTAGGAGGCAATAGAGAAGACAGAGAATTCATGCAACGCATTTATTTCAGTTTAGTTTTCTTTTAGGTACTGAGACAAGGCTTCTAAACAGTGAAACAGGAAAACAATACTCTGAGATAAAATCAGGATACACTCAGATTTTGTAACACACTGTTAAACTAGCAATAGGTCAGAACAATCAGATGTGTCCCAGAAAACAAAGCAAAAATCCTGTCTAGCCCCAGTGATACTTTCAGTCACTTTAATTTCCACTGATATTAAAAATAAAAATATTTGAATATGTGTTAGAATGAATCTTGCTGTAGGTGCATATTTAACTCAGACAAATAATAGCTGTATGTATTGCGGATGCACATACATGTGTGCCTGTGCAAGACCATGAAGGCTATAAAATTCATATCCTCTCTGTTCCTTCCTCAACCTATAGAAACATGCAAGTCTTCGAACTTCTATTTAGTTTACAATTAAAATTCAAGTTCTTGACTAATTTCTTGAAAGTAGTCTATCATCCCCTAAAAAAAAGCCCACACCCTCTAGCCTTTGGAACAAGAGAGTTCTCACACCTCATCACAGAGTGCTGTAGACATCAGGGGTTGAGGACCTGGTTTGACACCATTTTGTGGTAAACGTAGTCTGAGAGGTTTCATATTGGCAGGAGAGGTGTGTCCTAAATGTCTGATGTTCAAATTCTTCTCACTGTGTGCTCACACTTAGAGGGATGTGTGGCTGAAGGCAGACCTATGTGAGCAATTCATGCTTCACACCTTTTACCTGGCAGACACATCCACCTGCAAAAACCTCAAAGCTTTGTGTTGCTTACCTTCATGCACCACACAGATGAGATAACTCAAGATCTGACAATAAAGAAAACATTGTTAAAACCATATGGATCAATACTGATCCTGGTGGTACCTCAGTCTTCAGCAGGGATTGAGGATGTGTTGATACTGGTGACCACACAAGTGTTTCTCAGCACAATAATGAAAGAGGACAGGGATGAGTAGGTGATGTGATGTTTTGTGATGAGTCTTGTCCTTCGTGCAGTTGAGTGGTTACAGACTTCAGCCCTGTTCACCTTGTAATTTTTTTAACACAAAAAATACTAAACGCACTAAGTGTTCTCTATTGGTAGTGCCTTTGGATGATAAAGCAGAATCAAGGTAGGACAAGTGATTAGCAGACTTAAAGGTATCTTCTTATTGTAGCAGTACACAGAGGATGATGGCCACCTCTGTAACCATGACGTGTGCTTTTTGGCCATTAGTTTATATTCCTGGGTTCAGCTGAGATAGAGTTAATCTTCACAAGAAGCTGGTTGGGCTGACCCAAACAGCCAGTCAGATGGGATATTCCATACCATGTGATGCCATGCTCAGTATTTAAGAGGGGAGCTGGCTGAAGGAGAGGCTTTTGCTACTCAGGAGTGAGCTGAGCATTGGATGGTGAGAACATTGCATGTTGTAGATGCTTTTTGTCAGTATTATTGATTGTAGTTTTCTTCTCCCTTTGCCGTTCTGTTAAACTGTTCTCATCCCAACCTACGAGTTTTGCCTTTTTCCTTCTGATTCTCCCCCCCATCCCACTGGGGAGGGGGAAGGAGTGAGAGAGGAGAGTAACTACATGGTACTTTATTGCAAATTGAGGCAAAACCACAATACTTACACAGTGCAAAGGGGACTTTTATGCAGTATGTGAGGGAAGGAGGAAGATGAAAGGAAAAGACATGTACCATGGAAGATCCAGAGTATCGTCACAGATCTCTTCTGGAAGGAGAAGGAATTAGGCTTCAGAACAAATGCGGTACTTCAGTTCTCAAAAACTACATTGGGATCACTGAAAATCATATCCATTTCCTACCTGATGCTGTATATATAGATGTGGGAGGGAGGTGGCAAACCTTATTCTCACAATAGATGGCTGAGGTGTAGGTACTAAAGTATGCAATGAGGAATATTCCCTTGCTTAAATTACAGACTTATCAGAAGTAGATTTTGTTGGGAACTTGAAGCAATCCTGGATATTATTTTTTTGTCACTTGACTAAGCTGTCCAAGTAAACTCATGTAATGTGCACCGTTCCCAAGCAATTGGCACAATGGAAGCTGTGGTCTAATGCGCATTAGACACTGGTCAGAGATGTTCTTGGTCACCACAAACACTTCCACTCCATTTATTATAGAATACAGACATTACTACTTTGGACTCACCTTACATTGCCTTAGGGCAAATATGTTACTATACACCAGACACCAGTGCCAGCCCTGCGTTCTTTGGCTCTGGTAAGCAAGGCATCTTTTGGGCAAGAAAATCTCGATTTACACTGTCTGAATGAATACCCACAAATGCGCAAAAAACCCTACCCTTTCGAATCCATTTCATCAAAGTGATAGTGATTCTGACTGCATGAAGTTCAGAAATATTTGGGTTGCCAGTGTAAGGAGTTTCATGCTGAGGTGGCACAGAATTACCCAGGAGTTGCTCAGTCTCAGAGCTATCTGACCATCCTGTTCTTTTTCATACAGTTCTAGAAGTATGGTAACTTGGATCTCCAGCTACAGTGCTGCATAAATAAACAGGAAAATGATCTTTATTCAACCCTCCGTTGAAGCTGTCAAATTCTGATCCTGAGAGTCTTCACCACAAAGACAGCAATAACATATCAGGTTACTGGGGAGAAAATCAGTGATCTGTGTTTGAGTCCTGGAATCGCCACACAAGACTGTGTTTGCTGGAGCTGGTCAAATCACAGGAAGAGAATGTGTGCCAGTCATGTGCAGGTCCCGGTGTTTTATCTTGCTGTGCCACCAACTGGCTGGATTTACTCTGTTTTGAAACTTAGGATGGTCTTCATTGTAGCCCAAGCAGCATCGAGCTGTTTTAGAAGGATCTGAGTTCTTTAAAATAGCAGCATTGCTGAGAATATTTTGAATTCTGCCAGCCAGTGTGCTCTGGACTTGAGTCAGATGCTAAATTAGAGAGGCACGTGTTAGCCTGCTGTAACTTCTCATTCCTTGCAGGAATGTTACATGACAGTTATTTACTGGGGAAGATTTACACAAATACACATAGCATTTCTAAAACAAACATCATTTACTATATAAGTAATGTGAATACTGAAGTGTCCCGCATCCCTGCACTTCAGAATTTGCTGTTATCATGGGCTTCAGGTTATCACGGGGTTGCAGGATGCTTTCAGACACTCCTTCGTGTAAGTCCTTGCACAGAAAGGCAAGAGCCCTGTGCAAAACTGACAAAACTGAAGGAAAACGGATGCCCACAGTGCGGCCATGCAAAGACAAGCAGCATAAATATACCACAGCTCCCAGTTTGTTGTTAAGCTCCCACGAGCCAGAGGGAACCAGTGGTATCAGATATTTCTCAAGTACTGCTCACGATAGGCAATGCTGGTGCTTCCCAATGATCCTGTGCTAACTACAGTGAAGCTGGGAGAGTATGTTGTTTCACGTGCTGCCTTCTGCAGAGCTGACTCATCACCAGTTCGTCTAGCTTCCTAAAATCCCACATCCTTTTGATTTGTTATATCCTGTCAGAAAACAGAACTGAAAGTCCTTGAAGTAGGCACTTTTTTCCTCCTACTTGATGTGTTAAGTACAACCTGAATCTGTATCCTTGACTGAAACCTTTGGACTTCCCTGTGTTAACACAGTGTTCTGTGCACATTTTAGTGAAATTCTACCATTTCCTAGAATTTTGATTCAAACCTGATGTTATCTTCTTCTACAGTGAATGGCAAAAGTCACATAAAGCAGATGACCTGTTCCCCTAAAGGCTGCATATGGTGATGCAGGATGTGAAATTAAAAACGTATTGTGGAATTCTGTTCACTCTGTGGCCACAGACAAGTAGTTTTATGCAAGTAACATTTTAATGTATCTTAATATCGCTAATAGTAACTTGAATATTTTTTTCATTTTTTATTCTCATTTATCAGGACATTCTGAGAGCAAAGCAACATTAGAACCATTGAAGAAAATCTTGACACACAAGGAAAAAAAAAAGTTGCAATGTGCTTGAATGTCTAACACCCAAAGAATACATTTGTTAAACAAGATCTTTCAGAGAATACATTCCTTTCCAACATCATTAATATGAAGCACTGCTGTAAAAGCGATGATTGATACTATACCATTATATATTTCTTTGGTTTTTTGAAAGAATTAAGTATGAACTATCAAAAATATCAAATGAAGAGATGGGTTTGAGTTATTTTTATAGTTCTTCAAATGGCTTTCCCTGATTGTGGGAGAGTTTCAGCACAAACAAAAGATTTAGCTTGAGGCAGCCTTTGTTATGGTGATTTGGGGAAGGTCTGTCTGCGTTATCCCGGCTGGTGATGCTGCTCCTTTCTGCTTGGGAGTGTTAGGCCCTTTGCAACAATTTGCAAGGCAGTTCAGCAATGCGAGTCATGCATTTTCTCTTTTAAAGTGGGAAATTGTAGTTCATGCTTATAGAGGTAATTCCATGCTATTAGCTGTGGTGGCATATTGCAAAACTGAATGGCTAGTGTCAGAAGCTGTTGCTATGGGTGGGATAAGCTGAAGCCCTGGGTGCTGCTGAAATGGGAAATAGGTCTTCTGCATGGATGAGTTTCGCTCGCCAGTACAGACTGAAGGTTCTGAGGTTTCCCTTCAGGAGTATGGAAGTTTTCATTGGCTATTGAGTAAAAAAGTATTATTGTTGTTGTCAGCTAAGAAAAGAAAACATATTGCAAGGAACCTCAGGCAGTTGCAGAAACAACTGTAGCCTTACAGGGCTTTGTTATTTTGAAGTAAAGTAACTTTTGTCTGTGCCTTGCTGCTGCTTGTAGAACACTGAATTTCCCATTCTAGCTTGCTGGCACAGGGTCTGAACAACCTTGTAGTAGTTTTCATATCAGGTAAAAGTCAGCTGAGATACTTTTTTCAGGAAAGTATGTTTCGTGTAGTTTACAACATATAGTTCCTTAAAGCACGGATTGTTTCTTTTGATCGTGCAATTTGTGTTTCATGTGGTTATAAGATCAGATCCCTTTTGAAGGTGAAAGCGAAAGTCCCATTTATTTCTGTGTTCTGTAATGTGTTTGTGTCATCCCGCTGTCTTGTTTACCCAAGAAAACTGCAGTGCTTTGCTTTGATTATTCATTTTTGCATTAATTGAAGCAAAAATGATTGTGCCCATTGACACTCATTATGTACAATTTGAGGCAGGATTTTTCTTTGTGTTCATTTTACGCTGCCTGATGTCCCTCTTCAAACACCCTGGCTCCTGAGGCCAGCAGAATATTGCCTGCTATTGAATTTTTCCCCAGTATAACTTAGTCCTTCATATGCGTTCATTTTCTTTTTGTATGAAGTACTTCTTTTTAATTTAAGTCTTTGGAGGAATTGGTTTTAACTAAATTCATCTGGTTTATCCTTTTACCAAAATTGGTAAATATAATTAGGAATTTGCATTAAATTAATATATTCCTTTAAAAAGCACATGTAGCTGAGACAGATCTGTTTTTTTACATAACCTGGGCATGAGTTGGCTAGGTAACGGTCGACTTTCTGCCTCCTCTTCGCATGCTTGAGAGATTTTCTTGCCACTGCTGATGGACTTGCCGAGATGTGTATTTTTCAAGTGGGAAAGATAGTTGTGTATCACCTTAAAGATTTTTTAGGGCTAATGACTGCAAAATTGACAGTACACGGATTGTGTTAGTATTTTGTCTCTGCAATAATTCATTTCATTGAAATCTCACTGGGATTTTATAGTTGTTCCACTTCTTGCCGCCCTGATGGTGTGTGAAGGTGGTGTTACACCCTCCTGGAAACAGCCAGGAGAGTTAGCAGCCTAATTTTCTGTTTACACAAGAACTGCACGTGGGGAATAAAATAAAAACAGAAGCTGCTACAAGCGTAGCGTAACAGAAGATTTTGTGTGTGCATGTGAGAGCTAAACATACAGAAGGAGAAATTTCGTTTCCGGTGTTGTTTTGTTTGGCTGTAATGCTAATATGCCTGAAAACTCCACTGAGATGGATTGTGTGTTCCTTACTTCTGTTTTAAACACGGAAAAAGCAAGCAAAAACAGCTATTATTTTTTTTGTTGTTGAAGACTGCTGAGATTCTTAGTACATATGAAGTTTGTAAAATAAACGGTTACTATTTATTTCATTGTAGAACATGTAACTATTTATAGAGACAGAGATAGCTCTGCTAAGATGTGACTGGCATTAACGGTGACATTTAAAGTATGGATGGGTCATGCACGTTGGTGACTTACCTTCTGTTTGATAGTTCTTTTGACGTCAGAAGATGTTGCCAAATCACTCTATGCTTTCTGTGTGTTCTGGCTTGCTTTGTTTTTTAAAACTTTAGTAGTTTTAAAAAAGGGGAATGTAGATTTTGCATGATTTTTAAAGGCCCCTTCCGACCCAAACCATTCTATGATTCTATGATTCTGTGTTCTATTTATCCAAGAAATGGTGATGGTTTATTGCAAGTATATCACCCTGTTGTTGCATGCATGCATACATCTTTTCTGTCCGTGTTTACTTGTGCACCTAGACTTCATGTGCTTCCATGCACTGTTTTTCAGTTGAGAGAGGTTTACGTAAGCCTAAACAACAGCTGGGAAACAAAATTAAGGTGGGAAGTTGAGATTCAAACTGTTGGTCGGACATCTGAGTTCTTACCTGTTGTTCTAAAAAATTGTTTTGACAAAAAATGACACTAATAGGTAATCCTAGCACTACTGAGAATATACTTCTGATAATAATAATATTATGTGCCTTCATCTCAGGAACAGAAAGCCCATGAACAAAAAACTTGAGTAGTTCTGTCAAAATTTTGGTGTTATTACTGTATAAACAGGAAAAGGACTGCATCCCTTCCCCCGCCCTTCCTTTTCCATGTATTTATTGAGTCCCAAGCCTTATAAATCCAGATGTGGCCCTGAGGACAGTGTTTGCTTAGTGGTATGTGTGCGAAGTCATTTGCATAGCCTGCAGGCTGTTCATGATCCGTAGGCGAAGGGCTCCGGCGCGCAGAGGGAGCCCTGCTGAAGCAAAGTGGGACCCAGCCACCTCAGGCCTGGCGAGAGATGGGCACGGGTGTATGTGGGAAAGATTGTCTAGGCAACTTGGGGCTTAACATTGCAAGCTTTTTCTTTTCAATATTATTGTTTTGTTTCATTTAATCTTGAGATACTGATTGTAGCTTATGATTTTTTAAAATTCTGTTTTATCAGCCAGTTGTTCACATCTCATGGTTTACCTGCCCAAGAAACACCCGCATTTTCTGTTTAAAACTAGCTAGAAGCAGCTGCTTATTCAAGGTGAAAATTCAGTAAACTCTGACTTGAGTCTCTGAACTTGTCTCTTGACACTCGGTTCCTTTTTCCCGCTGTTGTCTTTCCATGTGGGTGTGACTTCTCTATCGCTGATTTGTTTACAAAGAGGAAACCAGTAGATTTTCAATGTCAGCATGGAATATCACTGGAGAATTACTACCTCCAGATGGCTTACAAAAAGCTCATCAGGATCCTGGCGGTCCTGTTCTGCTTTTATTTCTGTTTGGAAAAGATGCCTTGTTAAATCTGAGATAAATTTGGAGAGGTCTTCCTATGGAAGAGAGGCCTCATTTGGAAAAGGATGAAAACCATTGAAGTATACAGCCAGTTAGCGCTTAAGCACTAAATCCTTAGTGTTTTCTTCTCTCTCTTAATGTTCTGAAATAGTAGTGTGAAGTTGTATTTTGTCTGGTAGAATTCATAAGTACTGGCATTATAGCTCAAGAAACAGATAACCTTTTTTGTATGCAGTATGCTGTATTTGCACGGTAACTTAATTACTCTTTGAACAGTCTCTGCTGAATAAGAGGATAACTGGAATTTCTTAAATCCTGTGAAATTAAGACAGGGGAATATGCTACAGATGAAGAAGACGAAGACATGGGACCTATCCTTCCAGGAGGTGACATGGCTATTGAAGTGTTCGATCTCCCTGAAAATGATGACATGTTCTCCCCCAGTGATGTGGACACCAGCAAGCTTGCTCACAAATTCAAAGAGGTAAGTTATAGATCAGATAATATTCCTGAAATATCTCACTGGAATGAGATTTCTAGTAAACTTATTTCTCAGTGCTTGTTTCTTTCGCTGGAGTACTAGAGTTGATTTCTAGCTGTTTGTATACATGGTACTTTTGAATGACTCAAGAAGTTCTGCTTAAAAGAAGTAGAACTGTTTTTCGAGGTTGTTTTAATCAGCTTTCAGGTGACTGTTGCATTAATGGAAGGTAATGTATAATTTTAGTTTTCAGCACAGAACTTACTCTGCCTCAGCACTCAGTTTGCATTTTTTGACCAGGAAGACAAAGTGCAAGTTAATTCATAGCAGGTTGCTTTTTTTTTTTTTTTTTTTTTT
>Ga0065711_1051033_pt1 | contig 10548 bp, 5 predicted proteins | sample Hoacrofraction12_FD_59098 | JGI IMG/M metagenome (GOLD analysis project Ga0065711, IMG submission 59098) | Hoatzin crop microbial communities from Cojedes, Venezuela - Epithelial fraction 12 v2 (version 2) | ecosystem: Host-associated > Birds > Digestive system > Esophagus > Crop | place...
GGGGGGGGGGGGGGGTGTCTGCCGCCGGGGCACCCTCCGAGGAGAAACGTGCCAAGTACTGACCCCGGCCCCGGGCTTGGCGGGCTGCTGGTGAGGTGGAGCCCCCGGGCACCCGCGCTCTCCAGATGAGCTGGGTCGGGTGCTTCGGCCGTTGCGGTGTCCCGGGAGCCTGGCCGGTGAGGTAAGGTGAGGCCGCTGGTGGCAGGGTGCAGCGGGGCTGCCGTTTCCAGACCTGTTCGACTCCTTTTTCAGCCGAAACGTAGCACTTCGTAGGTTAAATAAAAATGTCGGGTTCTGAATTCTGTGCCAACTCCATGGCTTTCGAACGAAAATAATAACTGATGCATTGTTATAACCCGAAAAGCTTGTATATATGTATAGCGTGTTTTCTGTGGAATCAGACTGGTAGGGGTTGGAAGGGACCTCTGGGGATCATCAAGTCCAACACCCCTGCTATGGAACAAATCACACCATTCCTTTTATGCAATTTCATACGCTGCCCCGCGTATGTCACTTTTTTGGTAACTTTTTTTTTTTTTAATATTTTTTTACATTGCAGTGGAAGTGGTTGGTAACCAGAAACGTCGTCTCTCCATCCAGTGCTCCCCTCCTGATGCGCTGCAGGTCTGCTCGCGGGCGTCCGGAGCGCGAGGCGGCATGGAGGGAAGGGCGAGAGGAGTCGGTTGCGTGATTCCCACCTCTAGCTCTGCCACGTTGTATAACCTGAGCAGTGCGGAGCGCCTTTATTCCTGCCTTCTGTTGAGCAGAGAGCCTTGAGGTGTCAATATATGAAATAGATTCCCCACCACCTTTCTCTGGATTTGTGAGTCAGGGGAAGGTGAGGCTGTATATAGAAGAGAGTGCTTCGAAAGACCATTCTTGAGTTCGTATAAAAACCAGTATTTGTATGTGCGTGTGTTACATGTAGGTACATGCCTAGTTCCAACTTTGAGGCAAAGTGTTTCATGTTTCCATGTCTTGAGGAAGGGAGTGGCAAAGGTGATTGTCTTAGACATCGTTCTGCATTGTCAGCTCAGGAGTGGAAGAGTTACAGTCCGTGCCTTCTTCAGTTAATGTCAACTTCATACCTTTAAAATAAACTGGAATGGAATTCACTTTTGTTCTTTGTCTTGTATCATGGTTTCTCACCACTAAGAATTACTGTTACTGATGTAAGAAGTTCTCTGTATTTTGTTTTTTTTTATTAAACATCCCTTACAATTTTATGTAGTAGCCTGTAATGCAAGGCTGCTATGAAGATCAGGCTGTATGACTTAGTGGTAGAGAAATGCTGTTGTGAACAAGACAGTCTAAGAGCTTAGTTAGAACTAGGGCTTTTCAAACTCTTGACTGATAAATGTTAAGCACTTACACTTCTAGTTTTTTGTGGGTTTTTTAATATTTATTTGTTCTCATTTGAAGAAATGTTTCTTGTGTGATTCACTGTAGAAATTAATTCATTGTGGGAGTTAGTAACTTGTTAGATTTGACACTTGCACGTAGGGAGTCGGGATGTATGAAATGGGGAGATGAGAGGGTCAAAATGATAGCGACAATTTTACTGATAGAAGCATGAAATATTTTCTTCAGGAAATAGCTGGAGTCTGTATTTTGTTAAGGTATCCAAATATTTTTTCATTACTGTAGCATGTGGGGCTATTGTGTAGTGCACGTTGAGGTTGTGGTTGGACACATTTTTTTTCTCTCTATGCTTCTGTCCCCAGTGAGAAGATAAACTAGATGTTTTTTAGGATTTTGTTGTGAAAAACACAGCTTTGTTTTAGTTAAAGCTTACTTGTGTAAAGGTTAATGTACTTGTTTACCTGCTTGCCTTGAAGTGTATTCTTTGTGATTAAAATAGATTTAGCAAGCCAAAGTTGGGATTACCTTTGGGATTTTCCCCTTACCCCCACGTCGAAATTTCACATGTGCTAACTCTTGTATTAACATGAGGAGAGACAGACAGAACTGAATTCCCAGCTCTGAGATAGCTTTGGTCATGCTGCTTATCTTGCTTGGTGGGCAGCACCCAACCCCTTTGGTACCAACTGTTTACATATCAAACATATTAAAACAAGTGTCTATGAAGGACTTACTGAAAGGGTTTCAGGTAGGCAGTTTCCCAGAGCTTGGTGGCGTGGTGGATAGGTGTGGTGGCGTGTATTGAGCAAAACCTGCAATTCTCATAGTACAAATTCTTGGAAGAGTTCACTTGTTTGTCTTGGACATCCCCCAGGGTAGCTCTGCCTTTGGTGCTTGTTGCAGAGGGTACCACTGTCTCTATATTCTTGAAAATGCTGTTTCCTGACTGTCTTTGTACAAACGGAGTGATTTCTTCCCTGTGCTCCTTACATTTATCCTCTCTCCTAGTGCAAAGACTACAACATGGTTGTAGAACTGTGGACTCAGGATTTTAGCATGTTTGTAATGGCCGAAACTTACAAGGCTTTTTGAAGACTTTTATCTACAGGTGTTCCACTGCTCTGCCTCCCATACAGTTGAACAGATGTCTGATGTGCTTTTGGTAACAAATCCTCTGATTCTGTTGTGCCTCAGGCAGTTAGCAACTGTCTTCACGTGCCACAGTTCCTTAGAAAAATGGAGACATCACCTATCTGAAACATCTTGCATACACAAAACGAACACATTTTTCTTTAAAGTGCCTTGTTCAGCTATGTCAGTATTGTTTTACCTCATGTATTCCAACTCCCAATAGAAAGTTCATCCTTCTAGCAGGTGAAAGGAAATTAGCAGCTCTATTTAGAATTTCCTCCAAGCTGACTTCAGTTCAAAAGCTGCTGGGAATCCAAGTCATCAAATGCTTTTGATAATGTGTGTTACAGTTTTTTGGGTTTTTTTTTTAATTTCTTGACTTTTCTCAAGGAAATAGTTGATTCAAAGTGGGATTGAGGACTGATATCTAATTAAGTTACCAAGTGATGCGCTTTGTGTTTGGATTAATTAAATTCTTTCCTCTTTGTTGAGATAAGTATTAAAAAATGTGCACACAGTGAAACTGTAGGCATGGGGGTTTTTGCATGTTGTGAGTTTTTTCTTTTAGCATTAACAAAATGGATAATCGTAATAAAAAAAAGTTTGAGATGCTGCAGTCTAGAAATGTATATATAATAGGTAGTAAAATCTGAAAAGGCAGCTTGTCAGCATTAGCAGCTGACCAAAAACCTTGTATGCTTTTGGACACTGTACGTGGTAGTATTCACACTGACATAGCTAGCAGGTATAAATACCTTTATCATGTTTCATACCTTTTCATTTATTCAGATAGCCTGTACAGAGACTAAGCTTATTTTTAGATGTGTTATTTTATGCAGTTACTGCATTTCAAATAAATTTTGCTTTGCTTTCAGAAAGGTCATCAGCTAACATCTCAGTTCATATCTCTGTAAACTTCAATTTACAAAATCCTTGTGCTTAGTGGACAACAGCCTAAAAACTTCACCAGGAAGGAGAAGCTTTCTCCTTTAAAAAAAAGTCATAGCAGAAAGCCCTAAACCAAAGTTAGGTGCTTATAAAGGCTTCAAAGACCAGTTTTACTTGGAACACGGGCTAATAGTAAAAGTAGTACAAGTGCAGGTTGGGCGTGGGGCAGTTTCCCTCTCCAGGTTCAGAGTTACCACACCTAAATGCTGCCAGTAATACTGGCGTTCTTTGGGTTATCTTCAGAGTTATTTTGGGTTCCATCACTCACAGTAATATATTTAAAAAAAACAAAACACAACAAACAAAACAAAAAAAGCACAAAAACCCACCGGCTTACTCAGATGAGGACAAAAGAAGAAATCTGCTCTCCATCTCCATTACTTCATTTCTATCAATGGAAAGGCCTCTGTGTTTGTAGTGGTTCCTTTTTGAATAGATTTGTGATTCTGTAGATTTTGGTTTGACATCGTACCGTGTATTTACATACCAAAATCCAGATGTAGGTGAATGGGTTCTTGTTGTTGTTGTCTGACTTCTTAGCTGTCTTGAAGTAAGCATACAGATGCAGTGCGGATTCCATACAGGTTTTCAGAAGTCTTTTAAAGTCTTTTCATATCTAAAATGGACTTTGCCATTCCTGGCCCCCCTACCCCACCCAAATTACTGTGATTTAAATATCTGTCTATAATTTTGGACATGTAAGCTTCATAAATTCAAGAATGATTCCTAATTATAGCCATCTGCCCAATTCAATCAAAAATCTTCAAAGTATTATGAATAGCTTTATGTAGTGATAGAAATGTTTGTCAGGTTCTCCTCTGTAAAAAATAGAATTGTTGGGGTATTTTCCTTTTGGAGAAGGTGCTGTATGTTGTGTGACATTTCTTTTTCACATTTCAGTTCTTGAAGGCAGAGTTTAGTTGTAACTTTAGTATTCTTGTGAGGTTTTTCCTGTGCGCAGGCTGTCATCAACATCTACATTTAGTATGTTATTGCAGGTGAAGCAAGGAAAAACAGTCGTCTTGGCATGAATAAAAGTGACTTTTTTTTAATTTTTAGCTTCATTTTTAAGCAACATTTCACTTCTTTCCAATGCAGCGTTTGAGAAGAAAAATCTGATTGTTCTTACATTTCCATCTGTCTTGGGTAAACCTTAAAATATTTCCAACTCCTTGTTTTCTGTATGCTGAAAGCTGCAAGTTCTGCAGACCTTTCTGCTCTGGTTTCCATCCCCCACCGCTGCCAGCGCCAGCTTCTTAATGCAATACCATCCAGTCAACTTCTTGTTATCCAGAGTGGGGAAGGATGAAAGAGTAGTTACGTTAATTGACAGTACAAAAACCTTCATGGCTGTGAAGGCACATGTCGGAGTCTTCCAGTCTTAGTGCAGCTCAGTTGCCACTTTGCAAGGTCATGTGGTTCCTGCTGAAGTACTTGTACCCTGCCACAACTCTTACTGTCTCTGACATAGCACCAAATACTCACACCAAGCTTGTTGAAGAACAGTAGTGTGGGAAAGTTGGTAAAATTTCAGGAATTCAAGTGATGAGGAGCATGTGATGGAAACTTTTTTTTTCTCTATAAGGCCATGAAGCCTTAGCATAAGGCCGCAAGGGCATCTAGAGGACAAACGGTGGTATAAACAAAGGAATGAATGCAAAGAAAAATGAGTCCAGAATATTGAAGCGGAACTTGCCACCTGGCAAGAAAGCCACGAGCACAACGCGTGAACAAGTAATGTACACCAAACATAATCGGGTTGTTATGTGATTTAATTTGATTATTGCCAATGGGAGATCGCCGCGTATGTAATGGGGAATATAAATGTGAGCTATCTGGGGCTAATAAAGGGCTTGTACCTGATCACATTGATCGTCGTGTCGAGTCCGGTTCATCCTCCGTGACAGTCCTCTGCTACTTGTCCTCTACTGCTCTAAATCATTTCACTTTTTCTTGGCCTAGGTAAAATGCTTACAGTGCACGTCTTGCATGCTGTTCTAGGAATTCCAATTACCAGATGAATCCTAGGGCTGGAGCTGGCTACCGCAGTACCACGATGTTACATGTTTGTGACACCAAAATTACATTCATCTCTTTAATTGTAATGCTGAATTGAAATCTCTTGTTTAGGCTCGTCTCCAGAACTGCACTGTCTTGCTTTTCAGGTTTCTCCTTCCCAGTAGATGTTCTTCTTTAGTTTATGAATGTTCTTCGTTCATAATTTTGAATGTTCTCTGTTCACACAAGCTTTTTAGCATTGAAGTTGCTGCTGTAACCGTGGGTATTTGCAAATCAGCTATGCTTTAATGTATTCTTGTACTGTTTCTAGACTTTTTGGTGAAGTGAAAAGTGAGGACTGAATTACAGTCTGAGGCTTGTAGAAGGTATTTGCCTTTGGTTTTTTTTTTCTTTTTGTAACCAAAAAAAACACAAACCACCTTGCACCAAAAGCCTTCAAAGCTCATACAGACATGGGCAATATATGTGTGAAATGTGCATGTGAGGCTTTGTCTGCACTTTATCATCAGACTTCTTTGAAACTGTACTTCTGATGTTCAGGTTCTCATAATGCTACCATGCTTTATTTCATCTGTTCATATTCAGCAGAATTTTGCTTATATCAGAATTAGTTACAGCTTGTAAGTAAAAAAGGTTTATTTATTCTTTGTTACACCTTGCTCAGATAATTTAACCAAATGTTCAGCCAACACATTATTACTATTAGTCAGAATGTAAATTAGAGGCTGACGCGTTTGCCTCATCAGCTTACAAATTAAGCAGTTAATCAGTTTTGGTGTGATATTCCCCCACGGGGTTTGTGTTGCTGACTCACATATGCTCAGTATCTTCTCCTTTCAACAACAAGCAGCAGTGCAAATGAAGCTTGGTCCCAGGTGAGCATTCGCTGGTCACAGCATTCCAAATCCATCAGTCAGTATATCCTCCTGATAGATATTATTGTCTTATTGCTGCTGGTTACCTCTTTCCTGAGCATTGGTTGAATACAAAGCAGACAATTATATATGCATACTTAAAAGCTAATAGTGAAGGCAGTGCTACAGGATTATTCCTTATGCTACTGAAGAGGTAAACAGAGCATGGAAATTCTGTTTGTTTCAAAATATTTCATACAACAGTTTTATTAAAGAGCGGATATTTCTATAACGTCTGTTCACTGAACTTTCAATATTAAATCACGTTTTAAGAAAAGAATTTACAGTTCAAATCCCAAGGTAAGCTTGAGGGGGAGGAGGACAGTTTGATAGGCGAACAGAAGTTTAAACCATTTTTGATGTCACAGAATTCCCATTTATGGTTTCGTCTGTTTATACAGTGATTAAAACAAGTAGAAACAAGATTTTGTCCCTAACCTTCAGTATAGGAGCATAGAACCATAGAATGGTTTGGGTCAGAAGGGACCGTATAGATCATTTAGTTCCAACCCCCCTGCCATGGGCAGTGACACCTTCCACAGGTAGCTCAAAGCCCTGTCCAACCTGGCTTTGAACACTTCCAGGGTTCTGTACGCTTCCAGGTGACTATAATCTTTAGTAATTTTATTTCTACTGTAGTTTGGGACAGACACCAGCACTTCATAATGCAAACCTCCATGTTTGCATAGATTTGTCTTGCTGTGGCTCTAGCAATTTTAGCAAAATGGGAGTTCAGCCAGGCTGTATCAAACATCATATTATACATAGTTAAGGGCAGGCTATGGGCTTATTGTTTGCTTTGGTTGTGTTTTTTAAGCAAGTAATCAGTTCCTCAGGACCCCTGTAGGCATCGTGCCAGTTCCTTAGTGTCTACATAACATTGTGGAAGTAAATAAAGGAACTCAAAATGAGCCACTATGGGAAGAATCCAATGGCCACCACTTTGAGTAACTGTGTTGGTTTTCAGCAGTGAAAATGTTTAATCAGTTGGCTTGTTGATCGTGTCCATTGTTGTTAAAAGCTTTCTGTGCCGTGCCTGCTTGCCAATTAAAGTCAGTTTAATTTTTGTACCTGCAGCTGTCTAAATTGAAATCTGAATGCAAATTGCCTTACTTGCAAGCCCTCTCTGCAAGGTGTAGTTTTGAGCTTTTCAGTTGATAGTGGGTTCAACCTCTTTTTTCCTTCCCTCTCCCCCACCCTGTATCTCTACAGCGCTTGAGAAATATCACCTGTTTCTTAGCCCGCTTCTGAAAGCACACAAATATGGCTCCATGCAAAGTAACTGGCAGAATCTTACTGTGAAATCATCCTGCTCTTTGTTAGTCCAGAAAAATAATCCTGCATTGCTTCAGTATGTGGCAGAGAGGAACAGAACAAGGGACAATGGAAGTGTGAATTCCTGTAGAAACCCAGCGGATGCATAAACAGTGTTGATATAGGAAACAACACAGGGAGAAAGTGAAGTTTCTGCTGTTATTCTGAGGATGGGAAGTTAGGTTATTCTTGTACTTAACTGTTGCTGTGTACAGCTAAATAAGGAATCTCTCTCCATCTACCCTATCCCCTGGTAGTAAAGGAACCCCACGTGTGGCACAAAAAATACCATTTTAGAGGGATTGGAGTGGAAACAGATAATTTTCAGTTTCCTCAAATAATGCTATTTTTCTGTGCAAAGTTTGCATTTGGGAATAGAACGTTTGGAATCATAGTGCAGATAAATAGCAACACCAGGATAAAAATAGGCCAGCCTAGGTAAAAATCATTGTCAGCCTAAGTATCTTGTGAAACTTTCAGATTAAACACTGAAAAGGGTTACTTTGACATCCTTGCTCCGGCACCAAGGTGCAATCAAAACCTGATTTTGAAACATAATTATGTGTGGATAGTTGAAGAGACTGTGAGGTAGTAACAGTATTACTTTTGCTGGCTCATGAAGTTCAGCTTTGGATTGTCTTCAATCAAATAGTAACTCCTGCGTGTGTATAAATATGCATACACTGTTTTCTGGTAGCCATAAGATCTTTCTGAAGCAATTCTGAAGTTTTTAAAACATCTTCCACCAGGCCACTACCTCCACTGCCTCTCTGGGCAACCCGTTCCAGTGTTTCACCACTCTTGTTGTAGAGAATTTCTTCCTTGTATCCAATCCAAATCTACGCTCTCTTAGCTTAAAGCCATTACTCTTTGTCCTGTCAGAACAAGCCCTGCTGAAAATATTATCCCCATCTTTCCTGTAGGCCCCCTATAAGTAATGAAAGGCTACAACAAGGTCTCCCCCACAGCTTTCTCTTCTCCAGGCTGAACAGCCCAACTCTCTCAGCCTCAGCCTTTCCTCAGAGGAGAGGTGCTCCAGCCCTCTGATCATCTTTGTGGCCCCCCTCTGGATCTGCTCCAACAGATCCATGTCTCTCCTGTGCTGAGGGCTCCAAAGCTAGACGCAGGACTCCAGGTGGGGTCTCACCAGAGTGGAGTAGGGGGGCAGAATCCCCTCCCTCGTCCTGCTGGCCATGCTGCTTTTGATGCAGCCCAGGATATGTTTGGCCTTCTGGGCTGCAAGTGCACATTGTTGGGTCATGTCCCTCTTTTCATCCACCGGTACCCGCAAGTTCTTCTCCACAGGACTGCTCTCAAGCCCTTCATCCCCCAGCCTGTATTGATACTGGGGGTTGCCCGGACCCATGTACAGGACCTTGCACTTGGCCTTGTTGAACCTCGTGAGTTTCATACAGGCCCACTTCTTGAGCTTGTCCAGGTCCCTCTGGATGGCATCCTTCTGGTGTGTCAGCTGCACCACTCAGCTTGGTGTCACCTGCAAGCTTGCTGAGGGTGCACTCAATCCTGCTGTCTAAGTCACTGATGAAAATGTTAAACAGCACCGATTCCACTATGGACCCCGCAGGGACACCACTTGTCACCAGTGTCCATCTGGACATTGAGCCGTTGACCACTACCCTCTGGGTGCAACCATCCCACCAATTCCTTATCCACCGAACAGTCCACCTGTCAAATCCATATCTCTGCAATTCAGAGAGAAGGATGTTGTTGGGGACTGTGTTGAAGGCTTTACAGAAGTCCAGATAGATCACATTCGCAGCTCTTCCCTTGTCCACTGATGCAGTTACACCATCATAGAAGGCCACTAGGTTTGTCAGGGAAGACTTGCCCTTGGTGAAGCCATGCTGGCTGTCTCGAATCACCTCTCTATCCTCCATGTGCCTTAGCAGAGCTGCTAGGAGGATCTGTTCCAGGCACAGAGGTGAGGCTGACAGGTTGGTAGTTCCTAGGGTCTTCCTTTCTACCCTTTTTAAAAAAGGGCACAGCATCTCCTTTTTTCCAGTGACGAGGAACTTCACCTGACTGCCGTGACTTTTCCTATATTACGGAGAGTGACTTGGCAACTATATGTGAGCGAGTTCCCTCAGGGCTCTGGGATGCATCTTGTCAGGTCCTATAGACTTCTGTATGTTCTGGTTCCTCAGGTGGCCACTAACCTGATCTTCCCTTACAGTGGGAGGGTCTTTACTCCCCTGACTCCCATCTTGCAGTCCATCGACTCGGGAGGGGTGAGGAGAGAGGTTGCCAGTGAAGATGGAGGCAAAAAACTTACCGAGTATCTCAGCTTTCTCATCTGTTGATACTAGGTTAGCTGTTCTTGTTCGTCAGGGCGGGTATGCTTTCTTTGACCTTCCTTTTCTGATTGTCATATCTGTAGAAGCACTTCTTGTTATTCTTTGTAACCCTTGCCAAATTCAGCTCCAGCTGCACCTTGGCCCTCCTGACCCCATCCTTGCACAATGGGGCAGTGTCCCTATACTATTCCCCAGATACCCGTCCCTGCTTCCACTGGCTGTGCAGTTCACTCTTGCGCTTTAGTTTGACCATCAGGTCTTGGCTCAGCCACGCTGGTCTCTTCCCTTCCCTGTCTGACTTCTTACACGTGGAGGCTGAGAGCTCTTGCACTGGAAAGAATCCTTAAGGATTCTGTTCCCCTGTCCCTGAGGACCGTTTCCCAGGGGATCCTACTGACTGACTACTTGAAGAACTGGAAGTTGGCTTTTCTAAAATTCAGGGTCCTTCTTGCCTTTCCCATATCCCTTGGGACTGTCAACTCCACCAATATGTGACCTAGAAGCTGGATAGTGCTTGCTTTTGCTCCTTTTTTTTTTTTTTTTTT
>Ga0065711_1051034_pt1 | contig 10548 bp, 4 predicted proteins | sample Hoacrofraction12_FD_59098 | JGI IMG/M metagenome (GOLD analysis project Ga0065711, IMG submission 59098) | Hoatzin crop microbial communities from Cojedes, Venezuela - Epithelial fraction 12 v2 (version 2) | ecosystem: Host-associated > Birds > Digestive system > Esophagus > Crop | place...
CCCCCCCCCCTCTTCCAGTAGGTTAATTTTCAGTGTAGTGAACTGAAGTGATTCATCAAGGATCAGCTGAGCACCAGTGCCAGCAAGGACACAATTCCTGGTAAGAGACCCAGGACGCGTGAAAGCTGCTCTCAGCAGCAGCAAGCCATTAGGATCACTCCAGGCGCTTTGTGTAATCTCAGGCTGCGTCCAAAGGATCAGCGATTATGTTGTTAGCTATGGCCAAAGAAGAAGGACAAGGAAGACAACTAATAGAAGCTTTTTATCCAGCCTTTCACAGCAATCAGTGAAGTATTAATTCTTCCCATCTTTTGCATAGGCAGGCACAAAAGTGCTTTTTTATAGCTACAGATTAGCACTTAAATTTAAAAGCACTACAGAGACACTTTAGTACAGAGCACTAATTTGACAACTTTAGAAGCGGCATACGAGTTCAGATGCAGAGAAAGATTTGAGGCTATAGCACTAACTTGGCTGGGAAGCTAAATAAAAATTGAAAGCACAAGCAGTCTGCAAGATGCCAGACCAGCAACTGATCTCAGCTACGCTTGGAAGTCCATTCTAGTTCTACAGAAAGCTAAGAACAATTCTATCCCAATCCACTGATAGCTTATTCACTGAGAAGAAAGCAGAAAGTTTTGAAGTCCTGAGTCAGGGAAATCAGGGGTCCAACCACAGAGCAGCTTAAAAACCAAAAGGATTAAACAAACCAGCTGTATGCTTTGCTTCAAAAACCATAAACTGTATGTTCCAGGCCTCACAAATAACGTGGTCTTTACATTATAAGCAGTGCAGCTCACAGAAATCACCAGGCCGCCTACCTCAAAGCTTCAAGTAAAATAAATAAATAAATATCTTAGCTTTCAAAAACAAGGAGAACAATCACAATGTAAGATCTCATGGAGTTAAGAATCCTGCCAACGATCAGCTTTCAGAGCTTAAACAACAGTTCAGGGAATATACACCGCTACAGATCTCTACAGGATGCGCAGTTTTCTTTGTGGTACCATGTCTGAAGTGCACTTCCCGTACGACTGCTAAAAAAATAGCACCAAGGGTGGGATTCTGTGTTTACTGCCTCCTAAGGATTCATCATTGCTAAATTGAAATACAGCACTTGTTAAAAATTAAGCACCAGATCCTTCAACTCATCTCAGGATCTTATGCAGAATGGCAGTTCCTCCCTTGCATCATTAATTAGCACTAGCAATAAAAGGAAATGCATCTCCAAAGATGATACTCTGGTGCAGCTGTCTAGTAATTTCATCATCTTCAAACTGTATTCTCTGTCTCACCAGCACGATCAAAGAGCCTCCAAAGATCTTGCACAGGGATAACTTGCACCTATGTATATAATGTCAATAAATGATATATGAAAAATGAACAAAATCCACCTTGCTTGCTTTCAGTTACCCCTCATTCTTTTTAGGTTTGGACAGCCAAAGGTAGGACAAACTTTGTTGTTCATCTTGGTAGGGCTTTTATCTTTTTTTTTTTTTTTAATAAACTAAAGCATCCAGATACAATCATGATTTCACAAAATGAACACCTGTAATGTGGAATAAAGTACTTTGTGGGATCACATATCAGATTAGAATTGCTTTTTAAAATAAAAATTATGTCATGAGCAATATCTGTAAACATATATGACTACCAGGAAGCTGTGCTTCTATCCAGGAGAAATGTAAAGCAACTCACTTTGCTGTGTTCTGGTGATGCCAGATAACAAAGATTGAAAAACAGGAAAAACGGTATAAAGGGAATACTGGGAACAGTCTGGCAGAAAAGGTGGACACAACTGATGCAGACAGGGAGAAAAGGGAAATTTACTAACTTAATTTCCCCCTTCAAACCAAAATCTATATTAGTAATAATAAAAGCAGACACAACTAAGTTTATTCAGATACCTTAAATAATAGTATACTAAATAATAAAATGGTAAATAAAATTTATTTGTGATGTCAAGATCATAAACTGAGCTGGAACTGTGATAAACTGGAACAGTGATAAATTCAGCACCAGCAGCCCACAGAAAAGCGTGTCCATACACTGTACATATACCTCTTCTTACTGCTTCCATCAGTAAACAAATTCTTGCCCAGTTATATGTAGCCACTAGTCCCAATTGCTGCTGAAAATCCACACATCATCAGTCAAGCTCAACTGGTCACACAAGATGTGCTACTGGAAAGTCAGTCTAATGCTGGACAGCCAAGGTAATGTTGATGAGAGTAAGATTATACAGTAAGTTTGACATTTTTACCCTAAGTCAATTTTGAGTTACATGTGGACAGAAAAAAAAAATCCACTTTTATTTTTTCTTCCCAAAGTGATAAACTACTATTGCTTCAATCATTGCACAAAACCAGCCTGGGCAGTTACCCTCACACTTCCACACTTTTCACAAGAATCTGTCTGCTTCCACAGGCTACACATAACCCATTCAGCACAGAGAGGAAATTCCCACACCCCGCAAGTGGAATACATCAACCTCAAGTTTAAGCTGATCACTGTTACCTAAATTAAGTATGGACGGCCACAGCATTCAGACAGTCATTACTACCATTCCTTAGCACCAGAAAAGCAATAATCCTACTACAAGACTTTTCAAATCTACAGAAGAAAAGTATTGGCTCTTTATTAGACAAACTAAAGTCCCAAACGACATGAAATTCTCTCTGTAGGACTACCCAAATACAAACTTTTCCTCAGCCTTCTCCAGGGCAAACTGCTACTGCATGAGTCTTATGTTCACTCTTGACCTGTTATTTTGTACCATGGGTCCATACCACCTCTCATCTCAGCTGGAAGGTCAAAGAACAGTGGGGAAATGAAGAGCAGGTTTTTGAACCATCTCCCAGAACAAACAGGCTAGCATTTTTAGTCTGCTTCTGAACTTTGACAGACAACCTAACAGCCCAGCTGTGGTTAGGGCTTGTTCTACCTTGCCCCAAGACAGACCACAGAAACTTCTCAATCAGGTGGTACATCTCAGCTGGGATGCCACAGCCAAGAAACAACCACTGGCCATTATGGCTATATGACACAGCGCATGTTCAGCCATGAGATCACCTTCCTGCTCTATTACCTCCATCTTATTGCTCTGCTCCAGAATAAATGTGTTCTGGGTGACCTCCGCATCAATACAATGCATGACAGGCTCCCAGATCTCCATACAGGCACAGCCAAAGACTGTTCACATCCCTCCTTTCATATGCAGTTTACCAAATCCATGTGCAGATCCACTAAATTAGACAGAGAAGAAAAAAAAATGAAACATTGTGTTGAACACACTATTTATTTTTAATCTACCGCATGCAAAATTTCCTCTGTCAAACTGTGGTCTGTCAAATGTGGTTGCAGTTACCTATTTACAATATGAAAAAAGCCCCCAATAAAACAACTTAGCTAGAGGAATATCACAGAAACCTACAAGTGATCTTCTGAGAGAAAAAAATATTTACGAAGAATACATATTGTACTAAGACTAACTATGCCTGTCAATGTCAGCTAAACGAAAGGAAGGACTCCAATGATGACCCGAAAGAACTATAATTTACAGGATGAAGAAAGTGGATTACTCAAATGTACTCTTAAAAATCTGATCTTTATACAACGTCCTCCAGGAAACAGTGTTAAAAACAAACAAATGAAGGAACATAAACAAACAAAAAGCATGCCCAAACCAGACAGATGCCTCAAGCAAGAGCATAAAAAGGGATGATCAAAACATAGTTTCTGTAACCAGAAGTCAAATATTTTGGAAAAAAAAAAAAAAATCTTCTCTAGTCAGCTGAATACCAGAAACCTCTGATTTAAGAAAAAAAAATTTACTCTGACTGCCAAGACAATCATACTGCCTTGACTCCCATGAATATAACTTGTTCTTCCTGATGGAAAAAGGGAATGGCACAGAATTTCTGAAAGGCTCTTGGTAAAACTAGGATTCCTAGCATTCTCAGGATGCTTCCTGCATCACAGGGAGATGAAAAAGCTTTGGGAGGCCATAACTAAGGCCAAGTGCTGATGACTTTCAGGCACTGAGCAAAGGCAAAGAAGACCATAGTCCTCATGTAGCCCATCAGACATTGCAGCAAAGCACATGCTCTAGCAAAAGTCTGTTAAAATTGAAACATTTGCACTTCTCTGAGCTAGCATCTTTAGACAAAAACTTGTTTTGTTCAGCTTTCAGTAGAATTGTAAAAGAATTACAAACAGCAGGAAAATGATAAATTCAAAGTCACTCAACTATTCAGTGGAAGAGCTAGGAATAAAGCTCTGCAAGTCCCTGCCATCTGTAGTTGTGGTATGTTATCACAAAATCCTCCTTCTAAAATCTCCACCTGCTGCTGCATCCCGCCTCTCATAATTTCTTAACTTTCCATGAGGACAGACAGCTGGCCTTGTCGGGCGCAAGAAATGGCAAAAGATGGGGAACACTTTGTTTCATTTCACTGGGTTGTTTCTCAGCTGGATCAGTCCCTTAATGCAGTCACTGCACTGACCGCACCAGCACTTCTGCCAATACAGCTGAATGGTTAACAGTGAGAATGAGCATCAGGGAGCTGAAGCACCAATCTGATCCTGCCAGAACATTTTACAACATCAAACCACAGCCTTTTCATTAAATTAATTAACAAGTGAATTAACTAACTCCTCTTTCAGAGATGGAAACCCATGTTGTCAGTGAGATACTAGACTCACTACAAGCTCAGATCCTAACGTGCTACATCTGCTCTTGAGCAGATACTGTCGGCAAATGCTGGAAATATTTAACAAGGTCAGAATCTGTCAGTGCCATGAGGGCTTAGGAACGTTTTACATCTCTGCATCAGAAGCCCTCAGAATGCCTGATCTGAAAAAATAACTCCCATGCTACATCCTGCTGCTGTAGCTACATGGCTTTTCGGGTCTGGAGCTAAGTGGTCTTGTGCAGGGTGAACATGCCATTGCAGTCCCAAACAGCCTGAAGTCTTTCTACAGTTAGCCAAGAGACAGAAATATGGTTTTGAAATTTAAGCTAATTATTAATATAATATTTTCTGGGAACAGAAAGAGTACAATTACTTAATGTTACCCTTAGTAGATTGCCTTAGGTGGGAAGAAGTGTATATCCATATATCAAGTCTGTGGATTCCCTTTAATGTCTTTTATGTTTATCTTTTGCATTATGATTCCATTTTACTTCTTAGTAATGCTTTGCTTGGAAAACGTTATAACACAACATCAAATACCTCTTACACTCGTGCAAGTACTCATATCCTCAGTCTTCACTCTTCATTAATAAGACTGACAGCTGTTGTTTTGGGGGATGGAGTTTTTAAACCAGGAATAAAATGCATCAAAATGATCTCATGTTGTAAAACTACAAGCGTGGTCTAACCAAGGTAATCACTTCTCCAGTATTCTGACTTCAATCCCATACAAAATCAACAGTGAGAAATATCACTAGACAAAAGAATACAACGCTGATAGATTATGTGTTGATTTACATGAACATCAACATATTGGGAAGCATTACAAATCATTTAATCTACCATAAGAGTAGCGAACATTTAGGAATGAAAAAAAGACCAATAGTGCTTCATACACAATTTGGCTTTAGGGACCAGATGTATTATAGCTTCCATATGTCTCAGCCTACTAAATGCATTTTTAATGGCAAGTTCTTGCAGAGCAAAATCTGCACAGTAGTTTGGGTAGTCTGTCAAAAGGCAAAAATAATTTCATCCAGATTTGCCCTGAACTTTATTTCAATGATGCTTCTGCACGTTTTGGGAGCCCCACTGGGGTCACAGAAGTGACTGAAGCTTCAGAGTGCTTTATTTCCTAACACAAACCATAAGAAGCCTTTTTGGATATTCTACCAGTGGCAGGGGCATTAAACATAAATCATTTTCTTATGGCTCAGTATCTCAGGCCATACTGATCAAGTGTATTAAAACTTTCCACAGATACTGATAGATCATTAGTACTGGAGCACAACCAGACCAATTATCCATTTGCATACCAGAACAAAACTGTTACAAACAATTGTCCCTCAAACAACGATTCTCTGGATGCTGCAGTTCGTCAGGTCTTTCAAATTTACAACAATTTTTCTTATTCAGTACTAACTCTAAAGGCCCAAAGATCCCAGTGGAATCAAAGCCATCAGAGTCCTAAGCTTCATCGTGCAAGCAGAAGCTCAAGATAAACAAGGCACAGAAAATTCATACCTGAAAATGATTTTTGCCAAAAGGACTGAAGGGCTAAGCATTACTTGGTGCAACCCAGCTTGCCATTGGGCACACACTGGTACTAAGATCTCATCTCTGGGTTCCCCCACATGTATTGTTCATTGAGCCAACAGAATAAACCCCAAGTTTTGTAGGATAATTAGCATTCCTTTAATAAATATTAAAATGCTTCAGTGACTTAAAGGCCAAACTTCCATTTCCATAGAAATGGATCTGAATGCCTAAGATCTCAACTGTCATTGAAATCTGACAGGAGTTAGAGCTAAGAAACACTTTCATGTAGAACACCTGAACGGGTTATCACCAACCACCTGAGCCACTATAAGCTTCTACTTGCACGTAGCTGAGTTTCTAGTGCAAAATCAACAAGCTCTGACAAATTACCTCAGATCTGCTGCATGCTAACAGTGTATGCACAGACTGTTCATTGCAGTGACTTTAAGCAACTGTAACTTGATTGCATACTTGATACCATAGAGTAATATTTCTACATGTCTAAAAACATGGGTTCAAGATATGTTATTACTAAGTCATGTAAGAACATTTTTAAACATGGAAAACTGTTAAGGCAGAAGTTTTAGTGAACTTCATTTGGTATCAGAAAAAAATAAGATTAAATTCAGATGTATGAGGGGGTAATTCTGTTGTAACCTATCAGAACAAACAGATCCTTAAACTCAGGTGCTTGTAGCCTCTAGTATGGTTAATTGCATAAATAATTTCCTGAACTTTCAACACAACCTGGAGATTCCTAAAGTGACAGTACATAAAGCCAGTTTCAGGGGGACAACAGATTTTCACCTGAATGGTCATGGCTTATCAAGCAGATAAAATTCCATTGCAAGCCAAAGAAAAAATTCCCTACTTTTGGTATGCCAAAGATGTTTTTTTCCCTATCTCCCATCTGCAATAAAACTCCATCTGAAGTACCTTAAAAAACACTCCGCTTCTAATCATTATACTCCCGCTCTTAGAATCCTGTAGAGATCAATCATTGTATTAGTGTCAATAACGGTAAGTTATCAAACAAATAACCTCTAAAAAAAAAAATCCATACACATATTTTATACTCAGGAAAAAAAAGCTTCTTCAACCTCATGAGGAAAATAAAATAGTTCCAGATACGATGTTTAAATCAACTACTAGATTTACAAGACATTTCACACAGACTTACACTGCTAACTGCAAGATTTATTGCAAGTGATTTAACACTATTAACAAGCCTCTTTATTCTGCAATTTGCTCAACGTTGGAGAAACTTCCACCATTTTGGACCCTGCATAGATCAGACTGAGTGACAGGGATGTCAGCCAACAAGAAGTTAAAAAAAAAAAAAGAAAAAGAAAAACAAAAGAATTTATATTTTAGTATAGTTGCCAGTTAGTTATCCTGAAATCAAAATTAATTATGCAATCACTCTTAATCGAAACAGCATACGAGACATAGAAAGAGACATCATTTTGAGGTGTTTGGTTGTTGGGGTATTTTTTTCGCTTGTTTGCTGCCACTTAGGTATCATCCTCTTTCTGTCTTGGTTTAAAAAAAAAAATAAAAAGTTGTTACATACATTTTACATTGCAGAAGAACAATAGAAAATAATCCCAGCACACCTGCTTCAGAGCTAATCGGTGAAGGCCATTTCTAAACTGAATATCGCAAGTGGAAAATTTCATGTTAAAGTCTCATTACTCTTCATTTCTCCTCACATTAACCCTCAATTTATATTTCCTCTGATGAGCATGTTTATTGGAAACTAGAAAAAGTAAAATTTTGATGAAAGACAGACTTTGCACCTGGCACACTCTTCTAAAGCATCACATCTGTCAGACACAGGTTACTACTTACAGTGTTACATCAAATGTCTTATCCTGGTAACTAATTAGTGCCTTTGTCCCCTCTTCTATCAATCCTAGCAGATTAGTTCATTTATTATTGAAACCTTCACACACACCAGATCTTAAACATTTAAATATGTCAAAGACCACTCTTCAGAATGTCTTTTGTTTCTCTAAGGAATCTATGAGCAGTGAAATAATCTTGCAGTAGCTTGGGCTTGTTAGAAGCACTGAAACAGATCAGAGTTGCTCTAGCATAATTACAAAGCAAATACTCTGTAACAGTATCTTTAAAATTGAATGTAAGAAATTATTTTCACTTAAGTAGCATGACAACCACAGCACATCAGTTGATAAAGGCTAAGGCCATATGCCAACACATGACATAGGTATTATACTTAACTGTGCTGTCTCTGAAACCAAGCGTAGGGGTCTGCACCATCTACAGAAAAACTCCTTATGAAATGAGATACAGCTTCTAGATAAGTAGATAATACTTGCAAACAGCAAAATTCTTTAGACTCTCAGAAGATTTTTGTGTAGTCACAAAATGAATTCACTGCCTTAAACCAGCTCCCTGGAAATTCAACATTACATATTTCAACTTGTATCAAATCAGCTCGAGTCACCTTAGAACTTATTAAAACAGAAACCAAAATACAAGAGAAAGACAAAGACAATCAGAAGTTTTCTATTCTTCAGTGGGTTTACTGAACATATTCTGCATCCGGAGTCCCACACTGTTAAAATCAGTGGTCAGTGGTTCCACCCTTCCTGACCATGGACAAGCAAGCGAGCAGGTGTGCAGAGCTGAAACAACTACACGAGCTCGGCATTTGGAGAGACTTGGGACCTCCAAGCTCCCTCTTTGGCAACTCCAACTAAAGAGAGCTTTGGGAATTTGATGTTTCTTTACCATGGCAGCAAAGGAACAGTCCAAATGTGGTAAGTCATTAATTAGCCAGATCCTGGTATTTATGAAGTTGCACTTGTACTGTATTGTAATAGCATTCCTGTAACATTTTTGGAAGAACTTTAACTCTCTCAGACTTTGAGAGGTCTGAGGAACACAATTTCACAGCTTAATTTTTGTTTTACTGCTTTCTGTATTTTTCAAAAGTTAAAAATACCAAAACAAAACATATTCAGTTCTCCTTCGTAAGTCAGTAACAGGAAACAGTGTTTAAAACTACACTAAAACATACCTTTATTTCAACTAGCTTGTAAGTCATATTCTTACATGAAAAAGGCACACCAAATATCTTATATCCTACTCAAACTATATTTTTTGCTCATATTTGGAAAATGCTGGTCTTTTTTTTTTAAAAAAATAATGTTTTTGCTAATTAACTATTGTTAGTATGTCAGCATGAAAAAAAGGAAAACTAACTTCTGCCTCAGAGAGAGAGAGGGTTGAAATGACCAAGGTACAATTAGTTCTTGATGGCAAATGATGCTCTGACATAAGGCCTATTTCAAAACCAAGGTAGATCACATCATTTAGCGGTCACTAGATGAAGCAGAAGTAAATCTGTATTTCACCATTTATACTCAGTACTACTTGCTAGGGAAGTACACACCTTGCAGAATATGCATCCTGTTAGAGTGCCAATAATCAAGGCGTACTAGGCAATGGGACGCTGACTTTTACCTCATTTTGATACTTTTTCCAAAGATTACCCAAGATTCCTAGGGACAACTAAATCAGATCTCCTTCATCCTAAATGAAATGTTTATAACCTAACCACTACCGCCCTACTCCATCCCAAAAGGCCTAAATAAGATCCACCACCTGCCTTGGGTGAAGTGTGCCTTCTCTTTCCAGTTTTCTGTTTGTGATGTAGAACAGCAGCAAACATCTCAGCATGTTCTTTTGTAGGTCATTGTCAAATGATTTTTATATTCAACTGATCATCTGATATTATAGTGAAAAAATAATCTTTTTTCTATATTCTGAGTGAAACTATTTATGACTATGCACATTAAAGGTTTCAAACTCACCCAAACATGAGATGAGGAGTTATACATGACAGATTTTCTTTCCTTCCCTCCTGCTGTTCTCTAGTAATAAAAGAGCACTTGAGGTAAAAAGATAAGTTATAAGGATGGAAGAAAATAGGAAATAAACTATTTACAACATCAGATGAAAAACTTGGTAAGTAACAACAAAGTATTAGGAATCTTCGAGTTCAGTTACATATCTATTGGAAGCAGAATACCTTTTGTAAAGAAAAATCATGTCATTCCTATCCTTCATGGTTCCTGAAAAGTTCACTAAAACACCAGAGAAAGGAGAATGGATCAATATTAATCTGAGTTTCCAAACAGCCTTTGACAAAGTTCACTGTAGAAGACTTTAGGAAACCAAATTATCAATATGTATAAAAATGTTTTGGTTTCGGCTGCCGCCGGCAACAAAAGCGCCACGCGGCCGCCCCTCCCCCCGCCGGCGTGCGGAGGAGAAATGGAAAGAA
>Ga0065711_1051035_pt1 | contig 10547 bp, 4 predicted proteins | sample Hoacrofraction12_FD_59098 | JGI IMG/M metagenome (GOLD analysis project Ga0065711, IMG submission 59098) | Hoatzin crop microbial communities from Cojedes, Venezuela - Epithelial fraction 12 v2 (version 2) | ecosystem: Host-associated > Birds > Digestive system > Esophagus > Crop | place...
TTACAGAGCAATCACAGGCGAACTCCTTTCCCTAACAAAAGTGTGTGAGCACGAATCCAGGAGTCTGCTCGCTCTGCTGTGACACCACCACTCAGGTATTTGGTGCTGGTTACCACATTCGTCAGCTCTTCGTGCAACAGATCACTACACGGTTCAATTTCTAGGCCAATGTATGATGTTCCGTATGTGACAGTGCGCATTACTGCACTATCAGTTATCAGCAGCTTGGCAAAGAAATTTAATCTAGAAGACTCATATTTTAGAAGAAGGTTAAATTACTTCACATTCTTTATGTTTGCACACTGATCTCTACCCCCAGCACCACTGGAAATTCACTAGAGTATCTTTAAACCTCCAAACTACTAACTTGGAAATTAAAAATATGACCCTATCACACAGCATAAAATAGTTTTTCAACAAAAAATAGCATTACCCTGTGGGTCACTAGAATTCACTCGAGTTCTGATGGTGCAGAAGAACCTAACAGTTATCCTGCCATCTTTTTCTCTCCTCAAAGGCTGCAATTTAAATAAACGGGACCACTCACTGCTTCGTGTGAAGATAAATGACAGAGTTTCAGGCTTATATTTTTTTTTTCCATGTTTGGTTTTCCTTGCTGATGGAACAAGCTAAAAAGGCAGGCAGGAACAAGGTGAAAAAAATAAAGAGGGGAAAAAAGGTGAACAAAAAAAAAGGAAGCAAACATAATTTCCACGTCTAGATTTTCAACACAGCTTAAAAGGCTTAAGCATACAGGCCAAAAATCTCAGTGAAGTCTCATCTCTGTAAATGATACACATCTGGGAAAACAACTATCCCCTGGAAGATTTTTCGAGTTCCTGAAAGTGGCTAGATCTCCATGTATTTCCTTCCCTGTTTATCTCTTTGCAACTCATGTTCACCATAAACTGCATTACGGGGCTGAGCTCTCACTAGCAATTACCCTTCCCCCTAAAATGTCTTCCAAGAACCAGCGTGGGAGAAAAGCACAATTTTCTTTCATTACATATGACTTTAACAGAAATTGCAGCTATATAAAAAAAAATTTTTCAAACACTAACTTTGAAACAAATCGGCTACATATACGTGATTTGCTAGGTCTGACTGGAAAGAGGAATGCTTATCAACAACGGACAGAAGCATGGGCTTCTATCTAAATTTACCATCTGGGTATTTGACAAGAATTTAGGAGGGGGAAGGGCTCTTTAACAAACCTAAAGTTTATTCAAAATTGTTCTGTGGATAGTATAGGATTTTTTAAATACCGTTGTTAGTGTGCGGAGTAATAACTGCACAATAAAACCTCCCAGGAAGTAACGTGACTACTGTAGATTTTGATTTAATGTTGTAATTCCTAAACCAGTTTTGCAGTGCAAAAGTAATTATTTCAAGACTGGAACAAGACCAAGCCTCTTGCGACCAACAATAATAATATTCATAATGTTAATAAGCCTCTTCAAATGAAGTCATTGTTTAATAAGTTTCAGGCTGTATGTGAAGTGGTTACAAACATCATGGTTTTGTTGTTGTCAATAATTTTGGGATTGTGTAAGCAGATGGACCTTGTGTTCTTCTGTTCTGGATTTCAACTGTAAATCAAGAGTCAGGGTATTATTATTCATCATATTCACTGGAGCTGGTTGAAAAGCTAGCGTTGCAGTTAAGAAGGATCTTTGCTTTTCAAAATTTGACTTTCATCTGACTGAGTCTAAAGCCAACATTTTAAAACATCTTGTGAACTGTAAATTCTTATACTTTTTTTGAGCCAGAAACAGACAAATCATGAAGTAGTCTGCCCGGGTAGCAATGAGCCTGACAAAAATTCCCCTTTCCTCTGAGCACTGCGGGGAGCGCTCATGCAAACTGCCCTCGGAGTGACAGTCCCTGGGAAGCATCCCAGGACATCTCTGCTCCAGGGCAGGCAGCCTGGGAGTTACTATGGAATTAGGATTTGCCGCAGTCCTGCAATGCCCGGAGGTCTTGGCACCGGCAAGCTGCGGGGCAGTGCCACCTCCGGCGGTGCCAGGCCCTGGCAGGCAGCTCGCATTAGAGCCTGCTGCGGAGCAGCTACGCCAGACAGCCTGCACTGGAAATGGGAACCCAGAATTTTCAGGACCACTGGATCTTGGTCTGGATCACTGGATGGACTTAACCAAAGATTCACACTCTGAGTCAGCGCCAGGGCTTGGGCTGTGGGACAGCCCAGAAGGTTTTTCTCACAGTTGTAAACCCAGAGTCTCCATGCAATCTGCTTGTAACCCAGGGATAGTTTTCTTGGATTGATTAGAAGTGGATTCAAGGAGTTGCAAATGAAATATTCAAGGGCCAGCAAACTGGCTTTTCCCACTGCAGCAAATTTCTACCCGCTACTGTGATTAATGGCTTTTGAAAAGTGTCTTCTAACGTAGTTATAAAATGGAATCATATGCAATAACCTCACACTATGAGTTCCTCATGAGGTATTTTAAACTTGTATATATGGCTGTCCACCAAGTTAGCAAGGACTATTTTTAAAGTGTGCTCTAGCAATTTACACCACAATTAGTTTTTGCTCTGAAGATCAGGTATGGTTACAATTTCAGTGTATGGTTACAATTTGACTGTATGGAGTTCTGAGGGCTTCGAGCAGTAATTAATTTTATTCGAGCATCATTTTCCCTGGCTGTAAGTCCGTCACTGTTTTCACCTTGAGGCTGCAGAAGCATCAAGCGTATTTGTTTTCTAGTAAGAAACTTAATCACCTAATGATTCTGGCATAAAAGTTCCCCTGACCTGTCATGACAAGTGAGAGACAATATGAAGGAACTGACTTCAACACTCAAAGGAAAGACTGGGAGATGCAGAATCCTAAAACACTCTGGATAGCGCTTACCCTAAGCCTGAAAACATTGTAAAGTAGTAAAAACCCAAGAACAACGATGTCCAACTGTTCCAGGTGGGATTCATCTCCAGATTCAGATAGCTACCAGTTGGTGTCTATGCATGAGTTAGGTGTCTTGGTCCCCATTATAGTCACTGAAGACCTGCTCTATACAGAAAATAGAGTTGAAAGAGTCTGGGACATGTCAGTGTAAAGCAGATACCTTGTTTGATCTGCTGAATACATTTCCAGACCCAACTGAGTATGCTGACTATGGGTGCCTGCCTGTAGAAGCTGCCATTGCAGACATGTCCACGTACGGAGCCCTACAACAAGCGGTGCTACCCAAAGGAAAGCATGACTGTGTTAAATACCTTTTATCCATCTGGCTGAATAGTCTGTTTCTGCCGTCACAAGTTCCCCAAATATAAACCAAAATGCACACAGACTGGAGCTTGGGGAAGGGATTTGCAAGAGGCCTGTATTATACGTCCAGGCAAAATGGATTACTACCTTACCCGAGAGGACTGGTGGACCAACTCGGTACTGAGCAGAGCACATTACTGGAAACACAGCCTAGTAAACATGCAGCAAAAGGTGTATTTATGGCACTTTTGTTCTCTCCTGCAGCAACGGTGATGACAGTTGCCCCAGACGTGACTGCTGTGCTGTAAAGACGGCATCTCACTCTCGCAAAGTAGTCCTCATGCCCAAAGAGCTGCGTTTAACTCAAATGCTGTAATATGTTAGTGCTCACAGCTGCTTCCCAGCTGCATTCAGTGAAAGGCTCAATCGCCCAGCGCTTGGGCGTCTGGTGCTCCCTGTTACCTGGAAACTGGAGCCCTGAGCGCAAGCTCTGTTCAGAAAATGATTTTAAAAAAGGAACAGGAACATGAAAGCACGATTCGTGTAACATATGCACCGTCATCCAAGCAGTTTCTCTGCTTGCAGAGCTGTGTTGTTTTAAGCTGCAGGATCCTTTACTGACATAAGTACATCGAATCCCTCATACCTTGGATGCAGTTATTCCAGTGCATCCCAGACTGGGGCCATTCCCCTTGCAGGGGTGCGAGGAAGGTGAAAGCAGGGCACAGCATCCCAGATCCAGGGATCCAAGGTGGTATAGCGGCAGCACTGAGCAATGACACTTCTGCTAATCTGGGAGGGGAAGATCCCTCTGGGCAAAATAGCTTGGGAAAGGCTGGGTTGTCTAAAAATGCTGGCCTATTCTCAGGCAATTGCTTTGGAAATAGGTAAGCTATGAATTGAAAGCAACCACAGCTATTCCTGGAGAATCCCCCATGAGCCTGCTCTCCTTCTGCAATAAGGACGCACAGTTCCGTTGTAGTTAAATTCTTCTCAAGTGACTTGTATTGCCTTAACTGTCCTGGTAAGATGCACAAAAATGTACATACAGAAGAGGCCTTGGAAAGCTTCACTGCAGTTTTACTCCAGCTTGATAACACCAGTGATGCTGATGAAGCCAGCGCAGGGGAAAGCAGGGATTACGCAGCAGCTCTTTTTCCCCCCTTTTCGACATTCTCCCTTGACTGAAAAGTTGAGGGGAAATCTTGGAAGTGGTCCTGTACGCGATTTGTGCTCCTAAGCAGAGCCAGAACGCTGCGAGCCAAGCGCTGGGCTGAATCTCCAAACTTTCACTGTTTATATTGAAGCTTATATTCACTGGCTGCTGGAGTCTGAGACCACTTCTCCCCACAGCACAGCTGGGAGGTATCAAAGCCCTTGCGAGCTATCCACCCATTCACCTCCAGTTAGACCAAGTGTCCTCAAGATGCTGAGAACACCAGAGTGTTAAGGCAAAGGAATTCATCCGCATGGGACAAAGAATTTAAGCTGTTTACAACTTTCTGCTCTCTCTTGTTTATTACTCACCCCCTATAAAATCTGCCTCCATCTGCGGTACCTTGTAGCGACGGAGTTAATGAAAACCCAAGCCGCATTCCAAGGATGGCAATACAGAATGAGTGCGACCTCAGCATTGTTTTCTTAAGATCTCAAATTGCCAATACAGCAAAATGAAGTAACGCGCTCTGTCAACATGTAGTATGCTCTATAAATGGGATCGCTTGTTCATCTGTTAGTAAAACACGCAGAAAAGCACTATTTGATCAGCCTTAGAGCAGCTGAGTGCTTGCTTTAACTTCGTCCTCAAGATTTATTTGAAGCATGAAACTGCTAAAAGTGAGTACAAAAAACAAAAAGATATCAAAAAAATAATCAAACATATTTACAAACAGTCCTCACTATATGTGTCCCGTCTTGAGTTAGCATTTCTTTATTGCCAGAATTAAAATAAAAGTTTGCTAAAGCACTGAATGCTGAAAATTTATTTCCATGGACTTCAGTATTAATTTATAAAGCTGTTAAATCTTTTAACGAACAAAAGATGACTTTATTAGTTAATTTAAAAACCTCAGACAGGTTTCATATTATAGACAGCTTCCAGATTGAATTTTGCTGATCCAGGCTTCTCAGGCGGAGTTTATGGAGCCAGACTTGTCATACGAGCTGTTTCTATAAGCCTCAGGTAAATATACACAGGGTTCGTGTTGTTAGAGAAAGTGGGTTTTTTCTCTTCTAAAAAATTTAAGTTAATCTTAAGCAAAAACAAAAGTTCATTCAGTACATTTTCTATTTGTTATTTTTGATCCATTTTGGGAAGCATTTTCCTTCCACAGACCTACACTGTCCCTGCCTCTCTCAAACTCACTTTAACTCTTGGATTTCTTTTACCAGTCTGCTTCACGGTCTGCCGCTCTGGTCTCTGAGCTAGAGACAGCTAGATGGCACGGCTGGAGAAAAGGAAATGGGGTTCAGGTATTTCCTTCTCCTTTTTCCCAACCAGCAGCCCTCACGCCTTCCCTTTCTTGCATGTCCGCTTTAACTCAAGTCTCATAGAAAGCTGCAACTGTATTGCAAAATCAATTTAGAAGTGTAAGTTTTTACTCACGTAGCTGAAGTCCTGATGCGGATGCAATTACAGGGACCAAATGGATCTGTTTTATTTCCTTTTCTGTTCAAAATTGCTATGGCCATCTATAACAGCTTTGTAAGAATATCACTTTGTCTGTAATGACAGGGTTCCACAGTTTTCAGTATACATAAAGCTGTGATTTGTAAACTCGATAGCCCAAGCAATATCTGTTATTTAAGATCTCAATTTAATGATGATCTTTCAACGAAATGTCACGTACAAGGTTACCCATAACTCAGACTGAAGTACCATCCTGGTTTCAGCTGGGATAGAGTTAATTTTCCTCCCAGTAACTGCTGTGTTTTGGATTTAGTACCAGAATGTTGATAATATACACTGATGTTTTCAGTTGTTGCTAAGAAATCAAGGACTTTTTTCAGCTTCCCACGTTCGGCTAATGAGCAGGTGTGCAGGAGCTGGGAGGGAGCATGGCCAGGCAGATAGCCCAAGCTGGCCAGTGGAAATATTCCATACCACAGACGTCAGGCTGAGTTTATAAATGGGGGTTGGCCGCAGGGCAGGAATCTCTTTTTCACGATTTCATCTCTTTTCCAGGAGTTCATTTTTTCCCCTTCAGTTCGAACTTTTTTGGGAGCTCCACGAAATCCACACGTTCCATGATCCCTGCCCGTGGACTGGCTGCGCATCAGTCATCAGGCAGTGAGAAAAACTGTATTGTGTGCAGCTTCTTTTGCATAATCATTATTTTCATTACTCTTAGTATTAGTATTTCCTTTGTTGTCTTATTAAACTGTCTTTATCTCCACCCACGAGTTTTACCTTTTGTCCATTCCCCTCCCCATCTCACGGTGAGGGGGGAAGGGAAGGGGTAAGCAAGCAGCTGTCTGGTGCGTAGTTGCTGGCTGCTGGGTTAAACCATGACAAGTACTCAAAGACAGATATCAAAGACAGGAATCAAAGGATCTTTAGCTTCCCTTTTTAGGTATACACGTGCCTGGCAGCGAGATGGGAAAACGTCCCTCCGCTGGTTTCATCTATAACATCTCTTCCCCCATCACTGGTATCTAAGCTGAAATTTGCAAAGCAATTCAGGCTTTTCCACTAAATTATGATATAGTATACTCACTATAGGTAAAGTTTTGTTACTAATTTCGCTACACTGTTCAACAAGCTTCAGGTGTTGCCTCATAAATGGTAGAAAATCTTTCTATGCCAGAGAATGTGAGAAAAGATGGCGTTGGCAAGTAAAGAATGAAGAAACGGATACGGCAACAGAAGAGGGATGACCAAACTTCCTGCTCATTATCTGGAAATTAACCCCTTCGTGTGACCCAGAGCCATGAAACCCAAGGGGGCATGCCTGTTGGAGCTGCTCTCAGAGATGAAGGGACAGCGCCAGGAGCTCCCACTGCTCCTCTCTGGAACGGCACCAAATTGCAGGCAGAGCTGGGGACCCACTCGGTGCGGCGGTGTTGCCTGTGCCGTCCCTGCTGCCTCAGCTCTACTCACAGCCAAGGACGTGGATCAGTCCCTGCGCCCGCACAACTTCACTGCTGGCCACACCGTGAAACGAGGACACTTGCACTGTCCCACGAGGATTGCAGAGACTGGCTACAAGCCCACAAAACACTCCAAAGAAAAGGAGAGCAGTGTTCACACGAGGAGAGACCCAGGAAGGTTGTCTGAGATGGAAAAGGTAGGTTTTCACTTTTTGTTGGTACTTGTGAGAAGGCAGGCAGCAACATTTTGCTGCTGTTGGTGCCTAGGCCTCGGTGTTGTTCTACAGATGAACACTCCAACAACAGCCACAGAACAACAAAGTCATAGCTGAAATCTGCCCATGACAGGCTCCTCAGCTCCCTCAGCCTCCCAGCTGTACCAGCACAAGAGGTTCTCTTGTGATCCTGGGTGAATTGTCACTGTTCTAACACAAGTTGCTGATCCCACAGGTCCACAGAGAGAAAAATTCTTATACTGCTCCTTATTTCATTTTAAGCACAAGCATCTTGGTTAGCTTGAGGGGTGTACACCGATAGTCGGAGAGTATTTGACTGATTTCATGCTTGAACCGTAAACAGCCAGCTTTTACACATCCTGGTCTGGTGGTACCTCAGAGACCTACCAGCACAGTACGGTGATGAACAGATGGGTGCGGTGACCTGTTCCATCAGCCTAGAAGGATCCAGAAGGTGATGCCTCTATGTGTCTGTCTACCGTCTGGATTGTTCCAATAAAAGGGACGATTTTTAGACTGCTGTAGTTACGCTACTGAATTGTGAATGAATGCTCTCGGTATTGTGTTACTTCAATTCAAAATCGGTGTGAAACATCCAAAGTGCAATACAGATCTCCCTCTTCCTCTTTATTTAATCACAGGCTGCTGACAATGGCTGTGATTCAAGGTAGCAGCTAACTACTCACTTAGCTTTGAGTATATTTGTAGTCCAAAAACTGTTTGCACTTAAACCTCTGCACATGCTTAAATGTTTGTCTAAATCTAAGTCTAACTTGATTTTTTTCCCTGTGATTCTTTACAAAGCCCTAGGACAGTATGGTGAATCCCACTGTGACCCCTGGAAATGATAACTATGGGATTCTTTCTGCTCTCTTATGGAAAACTGCTCCTGAACCAATGGCAGAGAAAGCTACGCAGCTCTGGGTGCTCCATCTGCTACATCAAAGCTGTATCTGCTGCCTCCAAGATGACCTCAGGTCCAGCCAAGGGTCTCAGATGGAGAAGCCATCTCTCAGGCAGATTATTTCAACCGGACAAAAAGCTGCGGCAGAACTTCACACAGAAAAGCCTGCCGTATTGCCCCCTCTGTCCCTCTGTCGTGACCTTTTCTCGGTTCCTCTGGATTCACCTCCGAAATACCATTTGATGAGCAAAGTGTTTCACGTTGCCCAGTGAAGCGTGTAATCCCCCCACAGGTGCAGCACAACAAAGGCTGCAGGAGGTACCAGAGCACGAACTGTGGTGCCCACCTGATGGAGGCTACGAAGAATGTGGCAGTTTGGCTGCTCGAGGGCTGTCACGACACGCAGACCTACACTCTACCATTTTCAGTGGGAATCCAGCCAAAACAAGTGCGGGGCGACTCTCAGCAGAAGGGAGGAGAGCGCTCTGTGTCTGCAGCAAACAAGCAGCTGGAGCCACTGATGTCCCTCAGCCGCAGCAGCAGCTGGACCATAGCGTTCCTCTGGAGCTCCTGCGCTACTTGGAGCCTCTTCTGTTTATTTTCTTAATAAAGCTCTGCGAACTTTGTTAAGTGGGGGAGGGGAGACTCAGGTGTTCCCCTCCCTCAGTTTTAAAAAATCAGAGTAAATTTTGTAAATAGGTATCAGAAATAAATCTCTATTAGAACCTGCCAATCCTTTAAAGCTCTGAGCTTCGTGGCTTTTTTAGCTGACTTGGGATCTTTTCATGTCTTAACTGTCACACTTATGTTCAGCTGAATATTAAATGAGGAATACCATTATGGCAAAATTTAATTACCATTATTATTGTAATTAAATAATATGAGATATATACAAAGGAAAATAAGTGAATCAATGTTCTTTTGATTTAAATTCAGAAGTTAAATCCAAATACCTAAGTGAACTTGTCAGTGTCTGTCGCTTCTTCTGCAAGTAAATTCTTACTTCTTCCCTACAGCACTGGAACATAAAGGTGCTGCCAATACGCGGATAAGCACTGTGCATTATGCAGAACAGCATTAATGCCTCATGTTGTAACGGAAAAATCTTGATTTAAGATCTGAACAACAATAATAGGAGAAGAACTTGTAGCTACCATTTGTAACATAGTTGGTGGGATTTTTTTTCCAAGTGAGGCCAGGGAAACAGATCGGAGAACTACATTTACGAGGCTCTTCCTCTTAAGCACAATGGGAACAAGTCCATCGTTCTCCTTGCAGATAACAAACTGTGTCCTGTTCAAACATTCTGTGCCCATGTCACCGAGGGTGGAATTTGTCTCTGTGCACTACAAACAGCCAAATAAGTTCCTCACTTAATGAGAAAGCCCTGAAAAGCTACGGTATCTACACGGCAAGTTAGACAAACAGTATATGCTGCTGTACACTGCTCAGACACTCCTGCCATTCAGATCCTGTGCAGGCTCACGATGGGCTTAACCCATGCGGCGGTGGGCTGCCACCAGAGGAGTGGTCCTGCATCCCTCTGCTTTCCTCATGTCCGTCCGCATGCTCCTGGGCTAGTGGCTGGGCGGCAAGGCTGCCACTCTGAAGGAAAATTTAAATTATAATTAAAATTTAAATTAAAATTTAAATCTTCTGGTGGATTAATTTTCGGTCAGATGAACTCCCCCTGAGGTGGCTGTGCTGCTACACCTGGCTCAGGGCAAGTGGGAGGACTGGACAAATATGAGCTGCCTTTCAAAAGTGGCCTGAAATTAAACTCGAGTAATTAAACATTTTGTGCAACTGTACACTCGTTCTCCTAAAACCCTCCATATTCAGGGCTTATTGCTCCTAAAAGAGGTTATATTACCTGTTGTTTCCCCTTTCCACAAAAGGACAGGCCCTGTCAGCATTAGGAAGTATTTTTCTGTGCCGTACATGACTCCATTGTGGAATTCACTATCACTACTGCGAGAGCCAGGGGTCAAAATGGGTTTGAAAACCAAACAGAATCACAGAATGGTAGGGGTTGGAAGGGACCTCTGTGGGTCATCTAGTCCAAGCCCCTGCCAAAGCAGGGTCACCTACT
>Ga0065711_1051036_pt1 | contig 10546 bp, 8 predicted proteins | sample Hoacrofraction12_FD_59098 | JGI IMG/M metagenome (GOLD analysis project Ga0065711, IMG submission 59098) | Hoatzin crop microbial communities from Cojedes, Venezuela - Epithelial fraction 12 v2 (version 2) | ecosystem: Host-associated > Birds > Digestive system > Esophagus > Crop | place...
GAGACTCCACAACCTCCCTGGGCAGCCTGGGCCAGGGCTCCGTCACCCTCAGAGGGAAGAAGTTCTTCCTCATGTTCAGCTGGAACTTCCTCTGCTTCAGTTTGTGCCCATTGCCCCTTGTCCTGTCGCTTTCTTTACCAAAAGACTGGTCAGGCCTTGGACCAGGATGCCCAGGGCAGTGGTGGAGTCCCCATCCCTGGAGGGGTTCAAAAAACGTGTAGATGTGGCACTTCAGGACATGGTTTAGCAGGTATGGTGGTGATGGGTTGAGAGTTGGACTTGATGATCTTAGAGGTCTTTTCCAACCTTAATCATTCTGTGATTCTTCCCCCAGCTTTACGTGCTGAGCGCGATGCCGTACAGTACGGAACACCCCTTTGGGCAGCTGGGGTGAGTTGTCCCGGCTGTGTCCCCTCCTGCTCCCCCTGCACCTGGCAGCGTGAGAACCTGCAAAGTCCCTGACTGGGTAGCAACAACTGAAAACATCAGTACGATCTCAACATTATTTTCATCTCAAATCCGAAACACAGCACTACACCAGCCAGCAGAAAAAAAAATTAACTCTATCCCAGCCAAAACCAGGACACGGGGTCACATCTGCCCAGAGTCCAGCTGAGTCAGGACCAGCTCCGTGTCGGGCTGCCAGGTTCTCCAGGGCTTTCTGGGCCACCTTCCGCCACCAACAGCACTGGCAGGACAGTGAAAATGCAGCGCCGGTGGGAACTGAGGCTACCCTTACCGACACATGCGAAAGGGAAAGCAGAGATCCCACGCCGAGCAAACTATTGCCCATGGTATCTGTGGGACTGAAGGCAAGACTCCGGCCTCTGACCATCAGAAATGTCATCAGTACTGCCAGAGGGTGAAGGAACACAGGAGATGTGGTCACCAACGTTCAGGACCAGTGACTGAATTTACAAATGTTATTTTTGCGAGTATATTTTACCCTAAAAATACAACAAATTTCATTCCATTAACTTTTTATCAAACTTAGCTTTCTTAATTAGAGGTACAGGGCTCAAGGGAAACTGCTGTAATTGCTAAATGGGAAATAAAACCTGACGAACATGGTTGCTGCCGTGACTGGAGACTTAACATTTAAATAAAACTGGTAGCAGGCAAATCAAGAAACCTCTAAAAATTACCCGCCCAACAGTTTGTGTGCTCTGATAACTGTTTACTCATTCACACGCACAAAGAGGTTTTATTTTTCCTCTTGCTAAAATCAATACTACACAGGGGGGAAAAAAAAAGGTTTGTTCAGTAAGACAAGGATATTCAGGAAGAAAAAGGAGGGGCGAGTGCCTGTGAACATTCTCGGAGCACCGCACTGCAAGGCAGCGCAAGGCCAAGCGGGTGCCGGCAGACAGGGGTGGCAGGCACAGCAGTGCCAAAATCAGAGCGGGCGCAGGTCTCCTCCGCTGCTCCCTCTGCAAGGTCCTCATCCACAGGCTTTCCAATGGAGGGGCATCTGCTGCTCTCCAAGATTCTTCCTAAGAAGACTCCATCGAATTAACTCCTAGGTGCTCAGCACACCTAGATACACATGGCTGACCACACTTCCAGAGAAAAAACTCATTCCCTGGGGGGAGAAAAGGCACCATCAGTGCATCCTGAAATGCGGAGACTCACGCGGGCTACGAGCTGTAACCCACATCCAGACCTTTTGTACCAGAGGAGTAAACGAACAGCAGGAAATGGTTGCAGACAATCCATCCACCGAAAATTCCGTTTTGCCGGACACTGACTTGCAGTCCCCGACACCCCACAGTCAGATTTACAAGCTCTATGAACAAGCCGCTGCCTGTGTCTCCAAATTCTCGCCCCTCCTTGCCGTGTACAGCTCTACGGGCGAGGGGTGGCTTGGCTGGAGAAACAGATGGACAGACAGCAGCAAGGACCAGGTTAAGGATATGCTCCTGCCTCTGTGCTTCTCATCCCAAAGCCCTGAACCATTTCAGCTCTGCACATGTCCATATTCCAGATCTGCTAAACCAGTCTGCTTCGTGATTGCCATAAATTTACCATATTTTTTTCTGGAAACCATCCTCAAGATTGCTGCCTTTGCTCTTCACCTCTAAGGAAATATCCTGGCAAAAAAGTTGGGTCCTGGGAAGCGGATGGCTCCGCAATGAGGACAGCAAGTTTAATACAGCTTCCATCTATGAGGGGGCAGGAGAAGGAAACAGGGAACGCACAGAAAGCTGGAAACCCAGATGCATCAGCTGGTACACGCACCCAGCGGCGGCACCAGCACTGCCACACACCCAGGATGTGCCCAGGCTCAAACGCGAGGTCGGTGTTTAGGCTGACACAAGCGATCTCCAGCTCGGCGTGAAGGTTTTTCCGTACTGCCTGATCTGCAACGGTTTAGGAGTGGGAATGCATCTCTGAAAGAACGTTCCTGAAGGCGACGGAGTTTCTCAGCACAACGTAAAGTACGGCTTGTAGCGTTACTCACCCCGGGAAGGTGATCCATTAGCATCTGGAGTGCGAAGAGGGAAGCAAACAGCAGAAGGAAAGCAAAGCGCTAGAAAGAATTTCTGGCTAGAATTTGCTGCTTTCAGTCTTCGCGTGAGCAGGGGCTGCGCGCTGCAGAACGCCACGCTCGCATCGCAACAGCAAAGTGGGCACAAGGCTTCCATCCAACTCGGATTTAATGGCAGAGAAGATTGATCCGCTCTTTGAGAAAAATCCCAGTTGTTGATTTCTATTTTGTCTGGCGATGGAGCACAGTATTCCTCCTTCCTTCCTGGCAAACGTGGTGGAAGTACGACGTACTTGAACATAATTACAGGAGCTCATCCCAGAAATGGCTGCGTTTCAAACTAAGGAGATCCAAAAGCGGGGAGTGGCTCCCTGATGAATGCTCAACCTGCCTTCGGACCCAGGGATGAAAAGACGCTCTCCAGAACAAGCCATGGCTGTTTGCTCCCAATACCTGTCCCATTTGTCTGCCTTTTGCCTGCCCTGTCCTGCGAGCATCTCTGTGCCACCGTGGGCAAATCCAGGGCAGCACGGCCCCAGCGCAGCAGCCGCGGGCAGGAGCTGCCTTCCCACAATGATGCTCAGCTCGATACAGGCTTTTGTCCAGGGAGGTTGTGGAGTCTCCTGCTCTGGAGATATTGAAGATCCACCTAGACACGGTCCTGTGCAGCCTGCTGTAGGTGAGCCTGCTTCGGCAGGGGGTTGGACTGGGTGACCCACAGAGGTCCCTTCCAACCCCGACCATTCTGTGATTCTATGTCTCTGACTCCTCGGAAAAACCAGCTAACATTTGGCCGTGCCAACCCTGCACCCCCTACACACACAGCCTGGGTTTTGCAGTCTGCCTGGAAGTGTTCAGTATTCTGATTATCAGTAGAACAGCCACAAATTATCCAAATAAAACTATTACTATATTTGGCCTTAGACCATAAATAGAACTTAATGGATTTTATTACATCCCAGGAAGCAAGAGCTACAGAAGGAAAAGTATTGCTAAGAGTGCATTGCTACTACCTATCAATTTCTCCTAAACACTCAGCACTTAAGAAATACCCAAAGAAACACACAGCTCCCCCAGCATAACTACCTCAAACTCCCCTTTGAGCTCTTCCCTTTTAGCCAACTCGCACGGTACGTTTTAGCAGCTGAAAATTAAAGGGTCACAATATTGAGCCTTCAGGTATCAAGTTCACAATGGAAATAGCAGCTGACACGGAAAGGGTGCTGCTGAGCGCGGTGGTAATAATTCTGCTGCCTCGGAGCTGGAAGCAGCTCCCTTACACAAAGTTTGTTATTTAACTCAGCGAGAAATGAAAGAAAATGCCACAGCCATGGATTTATTCCTTACACGGCCTCTTTCAAATCATACTCCAGAACCGGAGCCACGCTAGCAGCGAGAGTCTTTAACTCAGGCTGCAGCATCCATCCAAGTAACTCCCTCTCGAGTGCCAGTGTCGGCGGCAGCCTAAACATGGGCTGCTCGTCCTCCAAGCCCACGCCAGCTCTTCTGCGGGACCCCAGCCTCCAGAAACCTTCGCAGGAGCCAAACGCAGCTACACGCCTGGGATCCAACAGCAAGAGACGCCAAACCTGGGCTGTCCGACAGCCACCGGCCTCGCGCAGAAGGGCAGGAACACGGAGGGCTTCTGCGGGGCGGTGGGAAGGCGGCCAGCTACCCCTCCTCACCCCACCCAGGGACAGCCAGCTTGCCCCCCCCCAGAATCCCCACCTGGCCCTGCTCCGCCGCGACAGCCCGGGCCTGCTGTTATCTCCCAAACAGATGCACTGATTCTCTTGAGAGCCTCCCACGTCTTCTCGAGCTGGCAGTTTCCAAACGTTGATCGCCAAGTCCAGCTAAAAGCACTTTAAGCTTTTTTAGGCAACTACTCCCGACAGCGTCCCGGCCGGGGAGCGAGGGGGGCAGGACGGCAGCCCCCGGCAGGGACCCCCGTCGCCGTCCTGCCGGGACGGGCACAGAAATCACCTCCCGCACCCCGCTCCGGTGCCGCCGCAGGCAGGCCCTGGCACAGGGACCGACGCACAGTTTACAAAGATCCCTTGCTTCAAGCAAATCTGCCTCTCAACACATGGCCAAACTCTCACGCAATAAATTAACTATTTGGCAGCCGCCGAGCTAGCGCTGGAGCCAAACCAAGTAGGGTTTAATGTGATCCCAATTTCCTATTTCTGAGACAGGGGTCGGGGAGGGGGGCAGAGAAGGGGGAAGAGGAGGGAGAGAGAGCGAAGTAAATCCCCTCCTGGTTTATAAATCCTTGCCAATCATCCCAGATAAACCTGTCACCCACAGCCCCAAATCTGTGTTTGCACTCGCGTGCTCCAAGGGACGCTATGGGAAAAGGCGCATCGGATGCCGCCAGCCTGACTCCCAACATGTGTTTTCCATACTTGGGAAATTCAATCATTTAAAAAATATTTACCAAGCTTTGTCTTTAATTAGAAAAACATGACGGCGGATAAGGCGAGTTATTGTTTCTAAGCTAGAAATGTCAGAGATCCTAATGATGTCAGAAGATAAACCCCATCACCGACCCACGTACGCGCTGCCAGGGCGGCAAATGTTTTGAAAGTTTTTTTCATCTCCCCTCAAACGTTCAGCGCTTTACACTCGCAATTCATCAGTGGCTTCTTGGCCCCCACCAAAGCTCATCAGGGAGGAGGAGGAGGGAGGACTCCTGCCTCCAGATCTGCTAGATGGGGCGTTTTAATGCAAAAGAGCTTGCACAGCGGGGGAGGAAGATGGAAGCCATTTGACTTCTTTGTGTTTTAGCATCCTGCCTCCAGTACCTCCCCTGCACAGGCAATTACCTGTCATCACCTAAGATAAGCAAATTAATCTCCTCCACACCTGGAAGTGCCGCAGGCTGAGATATCCCCATCCTTTACAAAAGCCTCAAGTTTCTGCTTCACCAAGCCCCACTGAAATGTTCACCCCCACGCATAACGCCACAAAATATTGCATCCCAGAACACTCATGTAAGCAGAGGAAGCTGCCCGTGCTGCAAGCCAGCCGCGAGTGCCCCGCAGCCACACGCTACAGCCGCGCTTCCATCTCCGCTGGTCCACGCGCCTCCAGCCAGAGGCCCAGCGGCTCCGCAGGCAGGGTGCACGCCAACTTGGAGCATAAAGCAAATATTTGTTGGCTCACAGACACGAAAGATAGCCGGGATGTAACAAGTTCTTGGGCTAAGCATTTGATAAGACGTCCGAAGAGTCTCTGCCAGCCAGGCGGGCATCAGGGAGGGTCCCTGGATGGGCTCCCCAAGCTGCTGTCTGCCACCAGCCCAGTCCCACCAGTGCCAGCAACTGCTCGACCCAACCAGCCCTCGCCAGACCGCCCTACTCCCACATTCACCAGCCACGTACAGCCTCCCTGTTCTCTCTCCTTTAGGATTTTACACCTCCTTCTTCTCCTCCTGCTGCCTCCTATCAGAAATGGCGTGATAAAATGCGTACCAAAGCCAGGCGGGAGCGTCCCAGGTGATACATTTGGAGGAACTTGCTGCTACAGCAACGAGGTGCGCTATTAGGAAGTGACAGACCAGCTCGCAAGAGATCACAAGGATTAAAAAAATAGATGCATCCAGCTCAGGTATTCAGCTGGCATCGATGCTAACAAACCAGTGTGTCTATCGAGTCCACTCGGAGAAAAGCAGCAGTAATCCCGCAGCCTTCACCAAGCATTCCCCTGGTTATTTTACGACATCCACAGGAAAAAATGGCTAATGCTGCACTCTCCATTCAAAACCAACCTGTAACGAGGGAATTCTGCAATACTTCAAAAACCTTCAAAGTGTCACCTATGGACCCCAAGTCAAGACTACAACATGCCATTTATCTTCTGAACATATCCTTGCAACCCAAGGCTGAAGGCTATTATAAACTGCTATCTTAAACACCAACATAAATCTACACTGGAGAAAATCCCTGCTGAACAGTCTGATCTTTTAAACTATACCAGGACTGCAAAGCATGTCTTTGAGGAAAACATATGTGCAGATTTCCACCTCCAAGTCCAATCACCAGGTAAGTTACTACCTGTAGAAGCTAGTGCTTGTCTCTCTAGTAGAACATGAAATGGAGTAAAGAACGTTTTAGCTGAGCTCTAAGGTCAAGGCTGATCAAGCTGGAGTGCACAAATCGACACCCAGTGACACCTTCATAGCTGATGTGGGTGTGTGCACCCATGGAGCACGGCAGGGGGGGATGGGAAGGTGACAGGGACTCAGGAGGAGTTTTCTGCCCCAGGCACTGGCTGGACAAGCGCCTTGGGGAAGGTGGCTTTCAGTCTGGGAAACCGCCTGCCTGGGTGGAAGCGCTGCCCCGGGGACTCCCACATCAGAGAGGGAGAGACAAATTCACTTCTTGCCTTCGTGAGTTTTACAGCCACCTCCTTCTTCTGAAGTCAAAGCGTTTACCTCTGATTCTTGCCAGCGAAAGGGAAACCCGAGCAGTCCTTCTCCCCTCTCCAGTGGTTTATGGCAACATCTCGAGGTAGCTGCGAGGCCTTGGCAGCTCAGGCTGACGGAAACCCTACTCAGCTCACTATTTCGCTCGAGTCCTAGTTCTAAGAGTCGACTGCCTGAGCTCTACCTGACGTACGTGCTCTTTGCTATCCTCAGAGAAGCTGCAAATCAAAAAACTCTTTCTTTTCTCTGATTGCTTTAAAAGTCACCTTATTTCACTCTCCCAAACACTGGTGTAAGGGAGGAGTAACCAACACCTTAAGCCTTTTATTTTACAGCATATGAAAATCAAGACTAAGTCCCTGAAAGATCCATTTTAGTTTCTGCTCATTGGAAATATCCATGTAAGAAAGGCACGCTCACGAGAGTCAGCACGTGCCTTCAACTAATCTGGAACATCCCAAAGTTCCAAAGCAGTCCCAAATTTCTCCTTTCTTTCTGGATCATTAGTTTCACACTGAGCACTGAACCACTTCTCTGGAATACATACACAAAGAAATCAAGCAACCTCCTGACATTGCCAGAAACCGTATTTATAACACAGCAGAAAGCACTGGGCTGATAACCAAGGCAATGCATATGATTTGTGCTTATAAAAATTATGAGCCTACAGCTGATTATTCACTTTCTCGAGCCCCAAGATAAAATCCAGCAGTGTTCTTGGGCAGATGCTAGGCCCAAGAACTAAGTGATGTCTTGTGCCAGCATTCAGCCTGTTCAATAACTGGCACTAACAGGACATGTTACCTGCTCTATCTATCAAGACGCCGAAGGCTACAACGCATATTTATGTGCTTACCCTTATAAAACAGCTGTATGGCGCACCGGGGTTATCATTAGCACTTCAGCGACGATGCTCAGCCACAGGCGTATTCAAGCTGCATAAGAAATGAGGCTTTAGCTGCCGCTGAGTCACCCGAAGCACCCACCCGAGGGGCTCACCCTCTCCTGCCAGCGGCTACGGCCTTGCTGCACCCGCTGGCATAAGGTCAGCGCCATCGCATCCTGACCCGGTTCTGTCAGCGGGACCCAGATGGAAAGCCCAAACCTCGGACATGGTTTAATACTGCAAAACTGAGCGGCTCCATACACGTTTATACATTCCTGCCACGATCCAGCAAATCATTCAGACAACTTGCCCAAGGTTGCAGAAAGTGCCACAGCTGAGATGGGAGCGGCTTTCACATACCCACCCTGAAGCTACGGCTTCAGGCACAAAGTTGCTGACTCCCTTAGGTTGTTATTTTTAAGCAGGATTTCAAAGGCCTGTCTCTCCTCCCAGTGCTCAGTCTGAGGGAAGCAGGGAATCTGACCAGTCCCCGCTGGGACTGTCAAGCTGCAGCATGAGAAGACACACTGGGGGGATTTGTCTCATCTAACTCCCTGTCGCCAAATCCCAAGCCAGTTCTCCTGGACTCCCCTCACAGTCAGTGAAACAGCCCAGGCACCTCCAGCGCGTAACTCATCTCATCCAGAGAAAGGTGTCCACGACTGGTGAGATGAATTGCCCTCGGAAGCGCCTGGTCCTCCGCTGCGACTGCAAAGGGAGCTTGGAGAAAGATCAGGCCCAGAGGGCTGACTTTTGGACAGCGAGGTTAAAGCAGATGATCTCACCCACGCTCCTTCTGTGGGGCCTTTTCTTCGCGGCAGACAAACGCAGAGCCCTCCCTGGCAGCGAGGTCAGGAGCCCGTCGGTCAGGTAGCAGCGTTCTGCAAACCCACCTGGACGTTAACACGGCTTCCTCGCCGCTGGGCACTCCTCCCGCCGCAGCCGCCTGGGCCGATCGCTCTTCCAAGTCCTCGTGCTTTGCCAGGCTCATATTTGTAACTGCCTTGAGGGCTAACGACCTCACTCTGAACATCTCCACACGTTTTGCACCAAGCAGCACGATAAAGCATTCACCCACCCTCTGCAATTTCCGTCCCCTGGTAATTCCTTTTCCGTGTCGGGAATGCAGCTTTCGGGGTGGTTTCCACATTAGCGTCAGCGTCTATGCTTACACTGCTTCCCTACCAGCAATCACACTTCATTTTAAAATTCCCTCATTTCCTCTGAGCTTTGGGACGCACTTTTAACCACTTTTCTCCCTTCCCTGAAGCACGGCTTCCCAACGGAGTTGCACAAAGGGCCCATCCCGGCTGTCAGCCTGGACACCCCTTACCCATGGACTGCTGTCCCGCGCCTCGCTCCGCAGCCCTGCGGGGATCGGACCAGATCTCGGATCCGACCGTGGACAGCCAAACGCTGTGTGCACTGGCACAGACCAGAGCACTGAGCAGGAGGCCGACACGGCGAGGGGCACTGGCTAACCATCGACCCCGCTCCTCGGCAGCGCTTCCCCGCTCTCCTGCCGACCCCACCGCCCTCCGAGAGAGCAACTCTTCTGGAAACAAACCTCCTGTTCTGAGAAATGAATGAGAACGGCGCTCCGGTTGATCCCCGTCCCAAGCCCAAGCGGCGCAGGATGCCGCAGCGGACGGGCTTTGCGCTCGCAGACGCGGGGCCGGTCGCTGCCCACGCCAGCGCAGGTTACGGCCCGGCCATGGCGGACCCACGGGCCTGCTGCTGGCCAAGCGACGGGGCACCGGGCCACGGAACCCTGGCCAGCCTGGACATTCAACCTGAGGATTCATAGCTTTCTAGCTACAAATCCTCAAAAGAAAAGGAGGGATCTGATACCCGTAAATGTAAAATTTCCACTTACCAGAGTGATTGTAATTAAAATAAACTAGATCCTTGCTGTTTTGAGAAGACAGGAAAGCCCTAAGACAAAGAGGCTCCTCAATAACACTACTTAGACAAACTTGACTTGCTGTTTTGAGAAGACAGGAAAGCCCTAAGACAGAGAGGCTCCTCAATAATGCTGCCCCAGACAGCTCAGCCTTGGGAGGGCAGATGCACCAAGCTACAGAGATAAAGAGGCACCAAGAGGGCAACAAGATTGGAGCAAAACACCCTGGAAGGACACGGTATATGTGATCTTAGAACTGAGTCTGCGCAGAAACAAAGATCAACCAGCGGACACTGTGATGAGGAGGGGTGTGAGCCTTCATCTTGAGACCCCCACAGACCACCCGAGGCCGCTAACAGACATGCGTGAAAGATATCAACATATACTAATTAGTTCTTGGAAAAGACATGAATATGCTAAGCATTTCTCGGAAATATAATGAATATGTATATTGTGATTGTATTTAACCTGAAATCACAGGGTGTTTGGCGCGCACCTTTGGAGGAGAGATCCCCGGCGTCGCAATAAAGAATCCCTGCTTCATGGTCTGCCGACTCGTGAGTCTGCAACTCCGGCTTCTCACGGCTTCGTTCCCAAACCCAGCGGGCCCCGGGGTCCCCAAGACGGCTCCCGGCCGGGCCGCCTCACGCTTTGCGGGCGACGAACCGCACGCTGCGAAATACACCCCGACCCACCATGGATGCTGTGCGTTTGTATGGGTAAGCGTGCGCGGCTGGAAGAGCCGAGCGGGGCGCAGCAGCCCTCCCCGCTGAGCCCGGCTGCCCCCCGCTCCCTCCCTCCGGCCGCCCGAGGCCCGGCCAGGCCCAGCCGCCCCCGCCGCCC
>Ga0065711_1051037_pt1 | contig 10546 bp, 1 predicted proteins | sample Hoacrofraction12_FD_59098 | JGI IMG/M metagenome (GOLD analysis project Ga0065711, IMG submission 59098) | Hoatzin crop microbial communities from Cojedes, Venezuela - Epithelial fraction 12 v2 (version 2) | ecosystem: Host-associated > Birds > Digestive system > Esophagus > Crop | place...
GATAGGATAGGATAGGATAGGATAGGATAGGATAGGATAGGATAGGATAGGATAGGATAGGATAGGATAGGATAGGATAGGATAGGAAGGCAGAAATCTCTGAGTAAGGAAGCTGACTGTAGTTGTTGTTGCTACTGTAAACTGCTTGTCTACTTTCTTTGCAAAGAAACAGGTCAATGCCAAAGAGGGACATCACTCACCTGCATGCTTCCCCAGCAGAAAAGTGCCAGCAGGCTCCCATGTATTTGCTAACCACCCAGGCTAAATTCTTATCAGAGCTCCTGGTTTAAACACTCTGTACTGGTAAATAGATCTCTTTGCAATTCAAATACCAAGAGAAACCATTTCCTGAAAGGATTATGAAAGTGTAGCTGCTGTTGCAATATTTTAATATCTTCTTATAGTTTCATATCTTTAACACTACCTAACTTTCAAAGCCTTAGGAGTCCGTAATTTGAAGGCTGTTTCCTAAGAAAGCTTTTCTTTCTTCCAGAAATCGCTCGATTCTCTTTTCCGAATCTATTCTTCAGATTACCAAATAACAGCAGACAAAGAGAAAAACAGAATGAAACCCATCTCTGTGACTGGCTTTTTGAAAGATTCAGTTTCTGGAGGATTTTCTACAAAGGAGGGGATCTAGAATACTGCTTTCAAACTTTTCTGACTGTGGAACCCTAAACATTTCACAGCAGAGTTACTGACCCCTTTAGGATATTGTGTACATGAATTGCTGTAAAATGTACATACGCTTGTCCTTCTGAGTCATCTTTAGTGTTAAAGTCAAACCAAATTCTCTTAAACTTTCCAAGTGTTATTGGAATAGTTTCCTTTTTATCAAAGTAATGTTCCACTGTGAGTTTTGCAGTGCCAAGGTAGCCAACTGAATAACAGAGCAGACACCTTTAGCACAGGCCCCAGAAAGAGTCACAAAAACAGCTGCAACATCGCAGTAACCTGGAAGTATTCCTCTGAACTGCTAAACTGTAACCCAGTGCCAGTGTAGGAATTGTCAGACATTATTGTTTTGGTATATCTATAACACTGATTTCTCCTTGAAAGCAGGACAGGAAAGTTTTGGTATGTATGACATTCTCCTTGCCTCAAAATAAATACATTTGTATAACGGATGGTCAACACTTCTTTGAGGTGTTCATGTTTTCTTTGAGGCCAAGAAGAATCTTCTCCTCTCCTAGCCTCCTTGGGCTTCCAGTTGTGTCACAAGTGTGCTTTCCATCCAGTCATCTATAAGAAAATCAAGTACACTCCAAGTCAGGAGAACGGTAATTTAGTAATTAATAACCACTTAAGCTATTTAACAGGTGAGCTCTGAGTCTCACTGACTCTTTGCCATCTGCCTAGGCCTTTTGATTTACACTGAAGGTGTGTTTAACTGCTTGTAAGTGTCATATCTGTGTCTTGCTGCCACCACATTTTTTCAGTTCTACTAAAGAAAACAGCTTTTATTCTGTCCGCCAGAAAACTATGAATTAAAGCAATGGCTAGTCTGATGAAAGATGATGTTACGTATCACATCGCTTGCCTGTGCTCGAAATGCACCTAGTCTGTTCATCTGCAACATGAAGAACTACCCCCTCAGCTGATGAAAACTGCAAGAGGCTTTAATCAGGCTATGTAGCTGTCCTTACGAAGTTTAAAGTGAGATTCATTTCCCTTGAATTTTGTGTCAAGAATTTCAATAAATGCCCTAGAGTTAGATGAATCATGGGAAAGCATAAAGCACAATAACAAGAAAAACTGATGAATGAAAAAAACCCAGTCCTGAACCTGAAGCCAAAATAAAATGAAACTTCAAAACCACAAGTATAACCTTCTTAGAAGAAGCAAAATCTTTTTACTTTTTCAGTGCATTTCTGGTTTGTGATTGCTCACTGAGGAAGGTCTGTGACTAGCTCTTTGGCTAGAGGTTGTTCAATAGCAGCTCTCTGCAAGCAGACAATTCAGAAGAACTGTTACTTGTTAATTTGGAGTAGACAGTTCACTCCTAGGACATATCTCTGGGTTGTTTTTAGGAATATAACAAGTGGAGTACAGTTTCTGGGACAAATATCATGAGCGTTCTGCAGTATTTCCTCAACATGCATTCTCTCTTTTTGCTTCTTTCACAGAAGACTTAGTCATCTGAACTGCGTTGGAAGTGGAATAAGAGGAGATGCCTCCTGCACTGTACCATGCTGCTGAAAAAGCAAAATAGCAGTGAACTGCCAATCATCAAGATCCTCACAACAAGATAGCTCATTACTTTACTGTTCTATCACATACTGCTTGTGTGGAAAGCTTTAAAGAAAAAGATAGTGTCTTGACTGACAACTTTATTTCTCTGATGAAAGGAATAGTCAGCCACAAAAGCTGAAGAAGAAATGTTTCTGACTCCACAGGGGACAAGACAGAGGTTTCTTAGGGTCCAGTCCAGGACTGTAGGATGAGCTTCCTGCAACTTTACCCTGACTTCATTGCTTTGTGTGTCATGCCTGTCACTTTGGATTTGGCTTTCTGTGATCAACGTTCAATAAATATAAAAATAAGGAAGATTTTCAGAGCAAACTACTGTAGTGCACACAGTTCTTCCTCAACTGTAAAAAACCCCAGAACTCCTTAACGTGAATTCATTGATACAAGTCTGTCACATACACTTCTAAATGGTGCTCAGATCTCATATAAAGTGTGTCACACAAAAGCTAACTCAGAATAGTGCAAAACTCTCCCAGTTACAGTGCTAGAGGGGAGTACCTGTTAGCTCACAGGAGTTTCTAAGCATCTCATTCAAAACACTGGTTCTGCAGGCTCCTAGAAAATGCCATTCTTCCAGGGCTCGATGCTATGCAGGTTAGGAGAAAAGTCAGAGGAGTACAATAACAAGCCCAGACTATTCAACCCCAACAACTCCTGTCTTTATAGTGCTTACAACCCCCTGCAACCAACACTACACTCTAGACTTAGCAACTGAAAGGCCAGACATGGGCAAAAATGCCAGTCTCACTTCTTCTTGGGCTGCCTAATTACAGTTCAGACTGCCATTCTTTCTTAATCTCTTTACCAGCACCAGCTAGCAGCTAGACTGTTTGCAGAAAGGTCAAGATGGATCCATGGGCAAATCTGAATGGAAGGTGGCAGGACTTCTCTCTCGTCATGTGCGCAGTCCTCTTTTACAGAGGACTGCTGCAAAGTCATTTGGCTGGATGTGCCACCTTTGTTATAAATACATGGAATAGCACATTACCATTTTTTACAGAAGATGCTCTCTCTCAGTGTAGACCTCTGTCTGACTTCTGAAGAAAAGAGTTGAAGCTCAGGAAGGCAAGATTAGTCATAATGAGCCTCGTGAACTTGAATGCTCTGCATTTTTTTCATCTGTTCTGCCAAAATAAGCAACATTATCAGACTCTTACTTGTAGTCACTTCTAGTGTAGAGGGAGTCTTCGCTTTCCTCAGCAGAAGAGGCACATAGAATTATTAGGGTCAGAATTAGCTTCTGGGAAACGATTAGCTGTGTGCCTTGCACTGGTGAGTGAAAGCTAGTTAGTCCTGCCAGAGAAAGTACCCACTACTTGTTACAGGCTCGCCTTTAATTGCATGATATTAAGTCTATCCTTCAAAAATTCAAGCTCTTGACATAGCTGTAGATATTGCTTTAACCAGCCACACAGAGGCATAATCCAACAGAGTGTGTCCTACCAAATATGCTGTATTTTTAATAGAATGAGCTATTAATGAGGTGTAAAAATGATGGGCTGCATCAGAAGGACCTCACCTGACATGATCTGAGGGTCTGGCCTGATGGTTTCTGAAGTACTTCCTGTGTTTCCTTTTTGTTGCAAACTAACAGAACATACTGGAATATGAAGGAGCCATAACATGGAAAATGTAGTTTTTCCTGTGATGCAAACTAATGGTAATGTTCTGTTACTTACTCAACACATTAGCAGCCCATTAAATGCGGTTCACAGATGGGCACGGCTTGTTCTTCTATTGCTGCAAATCCCAATGAATTGTGTCCAGACAAGACAACTGCCAGCTCTGGCCCCCTGAGAGTTGATAGACAGAGATAGTCATAGCGGGCCTTCTTCAATGGCTGTTGGAATGAAGCCTGTGTGGGTTAGGCAGCTGGGTAGTATATCATGTTCCACCCAATTGCTGTGACCCTCGAAGTGGTGTGGTTGCTACATACCTGTGGCATTCTCCACATATTTGAGCCAAGAACCAATCTAGTCACGCAACACTGGGCATGACTGCATCGGTTCAGTTCGAGTTTAAGAAATCAATAGTCTTTTGCATGAAATTCCTTCAGAAGCCAAGTCGGATATTGATATCTCCATCAAAAGGAAATGAATTCTCATCTTCTCATATCTTTTCCAAAGATGGGCTAGGAGAACATTAGTTTCTCCCATGAATAAGGAGCCAATAGTGAGTAGAATATATTTTTTCCAAAAGCAATGCACCAGAACGTTCTAATATCAGAGAGAGGGTTGGAAAAAGGGAGCTCTGACCTGCCTCTGCCATTGGTTTACTGTGGCACACTGGGCAAGTTTTTGCCTGTTCTCTGTCAGCCTAAAGTTAGGACAAAGTTTCCTATTGGGCTTAGAGTTTATGTAGTAATCAGCATCTCATATGCTCAACCAGGATTCACCCCAATCTGCATTCTCTACCTGTTTCGGTGAATAAAGTTTGTCTCCTTGCAGGCAAATTTACTGTTAAATACTTGATCTGGACAACATGACTTAAACTGCCCTAGGCACCATTACTGAGTAGCCTGACACAATCAACCATTGGTGGCCAACTTTGACCCTGCTGTCTTAAGCTGAGGGCTCTGAAAAATTTGAAATCCTGTGTAAGGGCAAGTATGGTGAACACACTGCCATTCATCTCTTTGCCATGGATTTCCTTTCAGTGGCATGAAAATAATGAAATTAACATATTTACTTGATTGAACAGGGTAGTCTGAAAACTTTCCTGACTCCATTTTCTTTTTCCAAATATCCCTGAATCTAGAAGAATACACTATACAACTTCTGTTGTTTCCCTTTTATTTATTTACTATTTCTTACAGTTGCTTTTATACTCTAAAGTGGTCTAGTCAGTTCCCACGGGATTCCCAACTGGGGAAATGCTATCAGTGCACATCCAAATTAAATAAAATTTGCTGTAGCTGTGTTAAAAAAATATTGGCTTAGCTCTCTAGAGAGCAAATCCAGGCGTGAAGCAGCGTGTCAATAATAATTTGTAAGTGAATAGAAGGTTGAAATATGCATGCTGACGCTCTTGGTGTTGCAGAGCACACACTTCTTCATTCTCAGGGTGGCATTTTGGAAACTAAAATCTCGGTTAATTTCCTTCTTGTGGATAAATATAAAAGATGTGCTGCTGAAAGGGGCCAAGATTTCATGGCATTGCCATTGTTCTTCACCAGTCGGTGCCTTTTGTGCTGGATACTCATCTCACTGGATGCAGCACTTTACACGACAGATAAGAACAAGACTGTGATGATTTAGAAGCACCTGTCTAGGTGCAATTTATGAATTCTGATTAACCATAAGAAAATTCAGTACCTAAATATTCCAGTGTTGATGGAGTTGGTCAGGTGCTGTCAGAGCTGTGTCATGCATGCTTCACATCAGGGAGAGAGAGAAATGTTCAACTGTGATAGTCCCCATTCAGTTGGAGACACTTGCAGAGCACATGTAGAAATGTCCCAAATTTTGAATGCTAACTAGGTGATTTTAAAAGAGAGAAGGAGAAGAGTCTTCCTGTTCTCTCCATCTCTTAGTCTGGTGCTTTTTTTCTGCTGACAAAGGCCCTTGGGAACCTTGAGTGTTGGCAATCAGCTTGGAAAAATTCACCTGGATTGCAAGAGCCTCTTTTCTGCCCTTTCTGTTTCTTTCACCTCCTTGTTATGTTTCCAAAGCTCAGCAGCCAATGGAGACATGTAATTAAAGTTAATTGTGATTGCTCTGTGATGCAACAGCCCCCCCACTGACACGGCTTCAGGGTGCCTCTTGCTCACATATGGTTGCTACCTGCAAGCATGAGTGGGCATGCTTCAGAGCCACAGGTCTAAAGAAATGTTCTTCTCTCCAAGTCACCACAGCCCCATGCCAGTCTCCTCTACTGTCTGGCCACTGGCACTGTCTGACCTTGAGCACAGCAGAGTGTCTCCCGCTTCTCTGGCTGTTCACAGAGTGGGGTGGGCAATCTCACCTTGTCCCCCAAGACTCTCCATTTGCATAATGATCAGGTCAGGCCACATTGTCAGCACCTGACAAAGGTGGAAGGCTAAGGTGCTGGTCTGGCACTGAGGAAAATAATGGCTGTGTAAGCCAAGCCATAGTACACTAGGATAGCGTTAGAAGCCAGGGGAGTTCAGTTTTCTCAAGGTTTTAAATGCCTGCTTTTTGTGGCTGGCTGTGATAGATCTATGGCAGAGCCTCTGGTACTAATCAATACTTCAGCTGCAAGTTTTCTTCTCCGAGGCAGAGGAGGAGTCTGACAACACTTTGACATATGATCAGAGACAATCCTGTCACATCCCACAGCTAGATACCAAATCCAAAGCTGTCTTCAGCCCTTTTTCAGATCCAGACATCACGGGGAATTTTGCTTCATTGTACCTCCTTGACACATCATGGTTTCAGAGGTATCTGCATTAAATATCCTGTCTTGGTTTCTGGTGAAAAAAAGGAAGCATTTCTAAATAGCCCTGAAAAGACCAAATTTAGCATCATTACGGGCTGGCGTAGTGGCTACTCAGTGGACTGCAATACTGTCAATGTAAAGAGACGCAGTGCTTCAATGGTACTTTGCTCTGCTGAGAACAAGCGCATCAGCTCTTGCTGATGGGTGGATTAATTGCTGGATTCTTGGGCAGCACCCATTTCAAATGAGGCCCACAAATATAATGCAGATTTCACTCTGACACTAGAATGAATGTTTGATGGCAATGTTAAATTGCCACTAGCCAGGCTACACATAGTGCAAAACTCAGCCTCACAAGAGGACTGTTCTGAAGAAATACTCGCCAGCAGTGAGCTTTTCCTTCCTAATTAAAAACAGAGCCACAGCCAGTACCAGGTAACGAAGGAGGCTGCTGAATCTGATTATACAAAAGGAAGTCACTGGTTAGACAGTGATTTGCAAGAAGTGATCAATAAAGGACGCAGCAATGAACCAAACAGAACAGCAAGTAAATACATGGTACAAGGCATATTTCCCTGAGTAGCTGATAAGTCTTTATCCACTTGGCATGGGGCTTAGCGAGCTTCTCTGCCAGATGTCAGCCATTCTGTGCCACCTGCAGAAAAGTAGCTACCCATGCTCAGAGCTTCAGCCAGGCAGTCCTGACCGTGGCTATGTCTGGCAGTAAAGGCACTGTAAGCAGCACAAGCTAAAGCTCTGGCACAGTGGGTAGTGCAAGCTCAAGGAAGCCCGAAAGGAAAGCACAGGCTGAAGTCTTCTCCTTCTCTGTACCACTGGCTTCACCTACAATTTGTGTCTCAGAAGTTTAGACACAAGCCAAAGGTGGGTTCAGGCCTGTGCTCAAAAAGACATATGCATTTGTCCCGGGGAGCTGTTGCTTCATGCATCCCTAAACAACGTGCTTCCTGTCTGCTCCAGGCCCACATGTACACAGCTAACTCCTCAAGTTTGCTGGCCCTTTTCTGGACTCCAAAGACCTTTTCAAACCCTTAACGCCGTGCTTTCCTGTACCTTCCACAGAGGGCGCTCCGCTAGCCCTTTCTCAGAAATGAGATTCACCAGGTATCTGGATCCTCTTTGCAGTTAGGGAAATAATTACTTTAAGCAATATAATTTGCTTAAAACCATGACAGTTTTAACTATAGTTTAAGGCTAAATGACTGTTCAGCAAGACAGCTGGTAAAATTCACCCTGTAATAAAACTGAAGCAATGTAAACAAGCCCAGCCCATTTAGGGCTTTGAGTTAATATAGATGTCAAATACTTCTTTCAATATCTCTAAATTTCTCAAACCATCAGGCATTTTCCTCCTTTATAAATGTATTTATAATAGATCTCATCCTTTATGACCTAAACTCACAACATATGCCTGTCCTAAATCCCTGTAATTGATTATGTTTGAATATAAATTAACCTCAGAAGAAAGATAGTCAAATTTGTTGAAATACTACAGGCACCTGTGACACAATGTAATGAAGAACTCCTGCTACAGCACAGCCTTAGGCAGCTCCAGGCCTGGCTCCCTTGTTACCTGCAACGTAGCTGTTCCAAAGAAAACGCAGCCTGAACCAGCAAAAAATGACAAGAAGGCTTTGGCCTTTAAAATGAAACATGTCCCGAGATTTTCTCTCTGCTCTGCCAGGCTCCGATAGTGGCTGTGCTCTGCCGAAATGTAAGATGTTATCTGAGTTTACCTTCTCCTATATGCCTGCTCATAATAAGGAGCTCCTTTTAAAAGCCACCTTGAGGAAGAGGGATACTTCCCAGGCATTTGCATAAGGGCATGATCCACAGAAAGCTGAGGTGTCGCTTACATACGGCTTAAGCGTGTGCTCCTGTGCTCTGTTGAGCTGTGCTCAGGATGTTAGAGAACTACAGCCAGTGAAAGGTGACAAGCAAACCAGGTTTAGACCAGAGAGACTGAAAGAGTTTTTCAGCTTTGATGATGGTAATTTGAACAAATGGAGGGCTTAGCACTTGATCTGGGGTTTACTGATCTCAGTAGAAAGGCTGGTGCTCACTTCCATACGCTTTCCATCGGGCCATCTGAGTGTCTGGATCAGCCAGAAACCAGAATATCGGGCAAGTGGAAATCATACTTGTAGTGGAGCCGAGTCAAATTACTGAAAACTGAACTCCTTTCTTTGCAGCCTCCCAGCAGGCTAAGTAATGCCAAACAATTCTAATTTGAATCATAACCAATAAGGAAGTATCTCTACGGCCTGATGTGCTCTATCCTGCTTGGTTAATAACAGTGATACAATTGCAATTATGGTGATAAAGCTCAAAATTCATTTGCAGTGGCTTGAGTTGTGGTGATTTATTGTTTGGTAATTATCTTGCTGGAGTCTTGAGGATGGAATAATCTCCCCTATTTACATAATCAAGGCATAAAAGTCTTTAGAGCAGGGCATGCTATCAGCATTTGGCCCTACCATGTGTGGTAGGATCCCTTAATTTTCACAGCTCATGTTGCATCCAGTTGTGGTATCTATTCGCCTATAGCAAAAGCTTACTGTCTTCTACTAATTAAGTGGAATTTACCTTAATATAGAGAGATCTTCCTGCATTACTGTCAGCCTGCTAAAGGCCCATTCCGAAGCAGTCCTGACCCACCTCTGCGGCTGAATGGGTGCTTGTAGAGGTGAGACAAAGCTAGTAAATTCTTCTCTGGGGACATGACTGCTGTGGACTCTCCATACCCATGCCAGATAGACTTGAGAAGGAAAATTAGAACAATGCCTTTGTCAAAAGCTGGTAGAAGAAAGTGCAGAAAGAATGAAATTCACGGGCAGAACACATATATAGGTATTTTTTATGATGGGTTACTTTGTCTAACTCCCTGCAGTCCCAGAAAGCACACTGTAGGTGTTCAGTTTAGAAGGGCTCTTGGTGTATCTGCTCCAAACAACCACTAGCTACAAAAATCCTTTCTTACATTCTCAACAGCTCTTAGACTTTCTCCTTCCCCAGCACAAGCCACACATTATCATCAGTTGTAGAAAAAGAAAATTAACAACATCAGAATGTATTAGGTCGCTGCAACACAAAATCTGTGTGGCTGCACTACTCAAGTGCTTTGATCTGCACAGGTTTCCACTTACAATGTTATTTCTTAGTGAAACTTACAACTTTTCACATAATTCCTGGAAAACTTTACAGAATATTTGTATTTCTTACCACAGAGTTTATGTAACTCTCATTTTCATAGTATTTGTATAAAATGAAATGCATTTTAGTACATTTCATGGAGACTGGAAAGCAAAAACAACCCCAACTTAAAGATACACAGCTGCTGACCAGATCTCAGTTGTATGTTTTCACCTTGGCTAAGCTGTTCAAACACTTCTGTGGGCCCTGTCAAGTATTCAAAAAGCACAGATTAAACTCTGGGAATAAACTGCTGAAAGATAACATTCTTTCTGTTGAGTTTTAAGAACAGGCTAGGTGAAAGTCTGTGAGACTATCTGACATTGGGTCTTTTTGCCCCTTTTTTTTCTGTAATAATATTTGTGGGTTCAAAAGGGTTTTTCCTTCTGGAAGCAGAGACATTAGAAGATGCTGTGGGGAATTAATTTTAAAAACATTTTATTTGAGGGGCATCTACTGGATTAGAAGGAACGTGTAATGTTTTCCTTGAAAGAAGGGAACATTTGGGAACGTGAGGCATTCAGACAGTCTCATTTAGTGCCCCCAAAGGCTACAAAAACAAAGAAACAAAAATACAGCACGTTCTAATTTCGCTCTTGGACACAGGTGAAGTAGAGAAACCTCCTCACGTGTGACTCTAAAGACTCTGATCTGAAAGGAATCTGGCCAAAAAAACCCCAAACAAACA
>Ga0065711_1011822_pt1 | contig 10545 bp, 20 predicted proteins | sample Hoacrofraction12_FD_59098 | JGI IMG/M metagenome (GOLD analysis project Ga0065711, IMG submission 59098) | Hoatzin crop microbial communities from Cojedes, Venezuela - Epithelial fraction 12 v2 (version 2) | ecosystem: Host-associated > Birds > Digestive system > Esophagus > Crop | place...
CGGTCTCGGTGGGGGCCGGGGGCTCACGCTTGGGGCTGCTCGGGCCGTCGGGCTCCGGCACCTTCCAGTCCATCTTGCGGCCCTTCTCGTAGAGGCCCTTCAGCACCTTGCGGAAGTCCTCGGGCTCGGCGCCCGGCGGGCTCAGCTCCAGGAACTTGCGGTAGAGCTGCAGCGCCGTGCGCGCGTCCTCGATGCTGTCGTGTGTCTCCCCCTGGATCTTCAGGTCTGCGGGGAGGGCCCCGGTCAGGGGGGCACGGGGGGACCCGGCCCCGCTCTGCCCCCCCCGGCCCCAGCCTTCGGCCACTGACCCAGGAAGTACCAGGCGAGGAAGCGCAGGGAGATCATCCTCTTCCTTGGGATGTGGAACAGGTAGACGGTGTCGATCACCTGGTCCTTGGGCACCTGGAAAGCAGAGAGGGTCCTGCTGCAGGCGCAGGGGGCTGCCACGGCGGGGGGAGACACCCCCCGAGACCCCGGGCGGAGGGAGGGGGGCTCGGCGCTGTCACCATCAGGTTGATGACACGGAAATCCTTCTGCAGGCCGTGGCCCACGAACTTGACACCGACGTCGATGAGGAAGCGCAGCTTCAGGTAGGTGGATTTGAGGGTGGTGAGGTGCTTGGAGGAGATCTTGGCGTCCAGGTCTCCCGGCTTGATCCCCGAGTACTGGGTCAGGTAATCCACCACCTGCGGAGAGCGGGGCCCGTGGAGGCGGGCTGGGGGGCCGCGGGCAGCCCCGGGGTCTGCCCCCTCCCCGCGGCCCCGGGGAGGTGCTGCCGTTAAGGCAGGTGCCCCTCCGTGGAGCCCCGCGCGGGGCTGGGGAGCTGCGGGAGCCCCGTACCTGCTCCTGGGTGGAGATGTAGTCGTCAATGAAGGGGACGCCCTCGTTAGGGCCCTGCCCGCGCACGCACGTGATCCTGGCCACCGACATCTGACTGGGCTTGATGGTGGATTTGGTCCCGTCGCTGCGCAGCTCAGCCTCCTCCTGCGACGGGCGAGAGGAAAGCTCGGCGACCAACAGCCCGCGCAGCCCCCGGGCGCACCCGGAGGGGCTGTCCTGGCCCCCCACCCCCCGCCGCAGGGAGGCCTGACCTCGTTCAGCGTGACGAACTCGGCGTCCAGCCCCACCAGGTCGCCAGCCTGCGGCATCTCGCTCAGCATGAGGGGGATGAAGGTGGCATGGCACTTGCGCTGCTTGCGGGCCAGGGAGGCCTCTGCCAGCAGCACGCTGGCTTCGATGGGGTTCTTGACTGCGGGAAAGGGGAAGGGCGCTCAGCCGCGAGCCAGCGTCACTGGCCACCCGGCCACTTCCACTCCAGACACGCACTGACGAGGTTGTACTTGGCGTTGAGGTTCCTCCGGGCGTAGTAGAGGATGGCCGGTACCTTCCAGTTCATGTCGAACTGCACTGCCTCGCACTGCAGGGGAGGGCCCGGTGGGGGGGCGGCCTGGCGTGGGGCCCCCCTCCCCGCAGCCACGGCCTCGCCACACGGCTGGCGGCACTGCCCCGAGCACTCACCTTATCCACCGGCTCGATGAGGAAGTCGTTGAAGAGGTACCACTGCTGGTGTGTGACTCCCTGGGGGCAGAGGCACAGGCACAGCCTTAGGGGCCCCCCCAGGCAAATGCAATGACTCCTCTCCCCAGTTACCAGGGAAAGAGGGGTGTGACGGTGCCATGTGGGAACTCCCGCCCTTCCTGGGACACGGTGGGGAAATCCCTGCTGGCCCGGGTGCTGACAACGCGTACATGAAGTGCTCGGGCCGGACAGGCACAGTCTGCCCGACTCCCAGCCAAAACTCCACAGAGATGCAACAGATAAGAGTCAGGGATGCAGCCTTGACACACTCTGGGAACTCCTGGCGTGGGCATCTCTGCCAAACAACAGGACTGCCCAGACCAGCCCCCTTTCCTCGGGAGGGGAGATGACGTCCCAGCCCTTACCTGGAAGCACAAGGACCTGCTGGCAACGCGCCCGTGACCAAGAGGAACCAGCCCCAGTAAGTGTGGGATGAGGCTTCTCCAGCCCTTCCCTCCCCGCAAGGTGCCTGAGCAGCACTTGGCCCTTCAGGGCTGCCGGCCACGTTCAGCCAAACACTCAGCGCTTGATCAAGAGACCCAGGAGCGGGTCTGTTAACGACCCGACGCCTGACGAGCGGTGGGCAAGAACCCCTGGGCTAGGCAGGGCTCTCGGGCAGCGGGCAGCTGTGGGCGGGGGAGGGCCCGACCCGCAGGGCTCCTCACCTCCTTCCTTTGGTGGTAGGTCTCTCCCACTTTGATGTGCCCCACCAGGCTGCCCCCCGTGCGGGAATCCAGGATGTGGACGACGGTGGCCATCAGATCGTAGACATAGACCGACTCGGGGTCGTCGGTCGGGCTCAGCTGCAAGAGGCCCCCAGGGAAACGTCTGAGCCCCGACTCTTGGCCAGGCAGCTCCCAGGCCTCCAGCCCAAGCCGGGAGCTCGGACATGCTGCCTCACCACCAGCCCAGAGGTTTCTGTGATCGCCGAGGCGTCTCCAGGGCAGCCTCGTTATCTCTTGCCCACACACGCTCAGCAGAAAGCGGTTCTGAAGCAGTTCTGCTCCCGCAGCCCCACGTGCACACAACCACGCAGCCCCAGAGGGATCTCGTCACCCTTTACCTCATCACTCTCACTCCAGTTGCAGACATCTAGCTCCTTGCTCTTGGTCAGCCTCATCTTGATGGCATGGGGGATCCAAATGTTCTTCAGTTCCTCCACGGAAGGATACGAATGCCCCGTCTCGGGGTTCCCCAGCTCTTTCCTGCATGGAGAATCACAGAAAGCCGAGTCAGAAGGAGTCACGAGATGTCTTCTCCAGGGCAGAATCCCCACCACCCCACCCGCCCACCCACCAGCCTATTCCTAAACCTTCCGCAGGACAGACGGGGCAGCCAGAGCCACACCACTTCCCGCAGCTGCCTAGAGCGGGACGGTGGGAAAGGTGGTCAGCTACTGTTGGCCAGAAAGGGCCGATACACAGTCATGGGTCTCCTGTCAGTCTAAAAAGGGAAGGGAACGATGGCTGGGGGCTCAAAAGCAGGTCACAAGGGCATCTGAAGGGCATGCTGCGCAGAGCGCCCATAGAGGGTCACGGTCTCAGAGCGGCAACGAGACTGTTCAGAGCCCACGAGGAGCTACAGACAGGTGGAATATCAATTATTGTTATCAGATGAGAAACGGCCCTGAGCTCCTCAAGGCCCAGAGGACAACCCAGCAGGCATCACTGCTCAGAGCCGCCACCCCAGGAGTGGCCACCTACCACTCTCCAAGAGAGAATTCTTTGCCTTTGGTGATCTCAAAGCCTCCTCTCTTCATCATGGCTCTCTGAAAGGCATACTGGCAACGAAACACAGGCAAGGGTCAGCGCGGGGGGACAGGCTGCGCTTGGGGGCACGTGGGTGACAGCCAGGCCAGAAGTGGGGAAAAGACAGGGGCTGTAAAGCTGTAAAGTCAGTGACGGGGAAAAGACAGAGAGGGAAACCCAACTGTCCGCCCGCTCTCTGCTGGGCTTGTGCTCTGCGAAGCGGGCGCTGCCTCCCTGCTCCTAGGCCCTGGGGGGCTGGGGAACAAGAGCGAGACTCTGCTGCAGTCCCGTCAGCTTTCTCAGGGCAGGAGATCTTGTGGCTTCCAACTCCAAGCACACGGCTCATGCTACAAGCATGACCAAATACCAACATGTCCTCTGCAAGCGAAGTAGGGTGACGCTCGGGCAGAGCGCAGGAGACTGTTAGAGACAGCGGAATCGGAGCGAAAACACCTCCGCAGAACAGGACAGGCAGCAAACCCCGTGTGCCAGGGAGAACAAGCCTGCTTCTGCCCCAGAGCGTCTCCCCCACCTCGGCCTGTGTCTTCCAGAAATCTGCCTCCTTGGAGCTGTTCACCTCGCAGTTAATGACCAGGACGTCCGGCAGGCAGCGGATGTTCCGGGTCTGGACCTGCAGAGAGAGCAGGAGATGGAGACCAGCAGCACCGAGAGCCCTGGAGAGGCTCAGGACCGGATCTGGCACCTGCGACCCCCTGCCCTACTCCAACGCCTTTGCCTGCAGAGCTTCCTCCCCACCGCCCGGCCGGGTGCCTGGTAGCTGCGGGCACCGCAAGAGCCGCTGAGGCAGGGAGCAGGCTCATGCTCCCGGGGGGTTCCTCTGCCCCCTGCCCCGGGGGGACTCAGCCGGGATCCGCATGACCTGCGAGACACATTCCAGCACTCGCACAGCCCAGGAAATACCCCGTGCCACGCCGGCTCACCATCCGGGCCAGGAACCGAATCTCCAGCATCCACTCAGGAGGTTCCCCACTGACTAATGGAGAAACTGCCCCGGCTCAGCCAGCGGCACGGGGCGCTTACACCCTTGTCCCGCACCCCCTCGTAGCCCATGTGGCGTGGCGTGCTCGCACCCCGCTCCCGGGCTCACCGTGGGCTGGTACTTCTCACAGTTCTCGCACCAGGCTTGCGTGTTCTGCTCCAAGCAGATGCTTCGCTTTAAAATTTGGGCGAACTCATAATCTTTGACTGGCTTTTCTGAAGGGAGAAAGGAGAATAACGTCACCTTCCAACACACAAATCTTTACCAATTTAGTTCAGCCAAACCTCTGGGGTTTTCCTCACAACCACCCGCGAGAAGGTCAACCCCCAAATCTGCCTTTCTGTAGCCAAAAGCTTGGCTGGTTGGAAACCCACCACGAGACCTCGGCTGCCGGGTCTGCCGCAGCCTGGGCCAGAGCACTGCAGAAGCTCCTCGCTGCAGGTATCTATCACTGGGAAAAGCCACGGCTTCTCCATACAGATAACAAACCCCACCCGGCCACGAAAAGGCATCAGCGTTCCGCATGCCAGGCCCGGCCCCACCCGCCCCTGCCTGTTACCAGTGCTCTCGGGGTAGGAGAGGGTGAAGAGCAGCGTGGAGGACACGCGGACGGTTTCCTTGCCGCAGCGACACATGCTGCAGTTCTCCATCTCGCAGCTGAACAGCTGCCCGATAACCGAGTCCCTCGAGGACCCAAAGCTGCTGCAGAAAAAGAGCACTGGGGTTAGCAGGATCCCGGCAGTCCCTGCCGCGCAGGGCTGGCTGGTACGGTGGGCCGAGCACTGGGGGCCCACACATCTCTGGCTGCGCAAGGGCCGTTCAGGACCAGCACCCCAATTCCAGCAGCTCTTGGGGACCCAGCCATCAGGCTTCTAGAGCCAGTGCCCTCTGCGCAGCCCCAGCCCGCCACGCAGAGGGGCTAGGCTGAGGAGGGATGGAGGTTCAGCGCAGGGTTCAGCCCCTGCTGCAGGGATAGCCTGCAGCTCCGCGTGCTCCCATGCAGCCCTCGGCAGATGCGAGTGGCAGGAAAGCGACAGACGGGGCCTCGGGGAGCCAGCCCCCCTCCCTGGCTCAGTCACTCCCGGCCCTGTCCCCAGGCCAGGGACTTACCTGCTGCCAGCCCCTCGATAGGCCTGCGGTCCCTCCTGCTCCTGGGTTTCCTGGTGCAGCTGAGTAAGGATGAAACGGTTCCAGCTCTGAATCAGCCGCCCCAGGTTCACCTTCCCCGTGGCTTCATCCGAGTCAGCCAGGATCAGCCCCAGCGCCGAAGCCTCTGGGATTGTGCGGAAAGCCCGCAAAAAGTTGCTTCCCTGGGGATGGGGCAAGAGCGGCATGTCACCGAGGTCAAGTGACAGGAGTTTCCACGCTGTCTGATGCCATCACCCGAGGACTCGGCACCGCCCGGCTCCTCCTCCTCTGTGATCCCTCTGACCCTCCCAGGCCGCCCAGCCTGCCGGGGCTCCCCACGGACCTGGCAGGGGTCTCCTCGAGACAGGTCCAACATGTGGAAGAGCAAGCCCAGCTCACAGCCCAGGCAGAACTCCTTCTGGCACAGGTGGTTCTGCACCAGGCAGCGGACCGGCTCCAAGAAATACAGCACCTGGCAGAGACAGAGCGGTCAGGGAGGGCCCGGGGCCGCAGTGGGCTGGGCAGGGCTGGGGCGTCTCCCACCTGGATCATGCAGTTGCAGTAGGCGTTGGGGATGTGGGGCTCCAGGCCCGCAAACAGCGTCTTGTTGTAATGCTTGAAGTCAAAGTCTTCCAGCCCCAGCTTGGAGTATTTGATCGTGACCTAAGGAGAGCCCCAAGGTGTTAAACAGACACCTTCCCCCCCACACAGGACACTGGCCAAACACCTCGGTGCTCCCCAGAGACGTGGGCAGGCGCTCGGCCCAGACGGGTCCTTCGCCCCAGGTGAGCCCAGCCTGCGGACTCCCAGACAGCCCCCGCCGTGCCCCGGAAGGTCACTACCTTCCTGTACTTCTTGGCCACCATGTAGAGATGTGGCTCCTCTTCCCGCCCGATCGGGGACTCGGGGACTTGGCTGAAGCTGTCGAACTCATTGTCTGTCTCTTTTAACCGATAGGGAATCTGCGAGGGCGCAGAGAAGGGAAGAGCAGCTGAACCAGAGGCAGAGCGAAGCACCACATAGTGAAACAAGCAGCTCTTGGGCTTTCCTGCCTCCCCGAATGAGCAAAGGAATAAACCATAAAGGAGTGGGGCCCTCCCTTAACCTGCACGAGGCCTCCACACCTTCCTTCTTACAAGGGACTTATTACTGTGGGAAACTACAGCGGTGCTGCGGGCAAGGGCGAAACACAGCAGTGTTTTCCCAAGGGCAAGGGACATGCCATGAACCTCCGAGCCGGACAGCTCGAATCCTTCGTGCCACAGAGCCAGTTATCGACAGAACCTGGCTTCTGGCCCAAGCGGGAGGCCCCAGCCCTCGCCCAGGGCTGGCTCACCCACTGACACCGCTCAAGAAAAGCCGTTGCCTCCTGCAGCAGCCCAATGCTTCTCTCACCCGTCCCGAGCCCTGCAGAAAGCTCCAAGGTCGCTCGGCACGCAGCGAGAGCTCTGTCCCTCCCCGCACTGCAGGTCTCTGCTGCTGGCAGCAGTACCCCGTGCCTCGCACAGCCCCCTCCTGCGAGCGGGTACCTGGTTGCGGAGCTTGGTCCTTGGGTTTGGGGCGTAGCCAATGAACCCCACTTTCTTCATGGTGCGCAAAATCTCAGGATCTACCGGAGGGGCTCGCCTGCAAAAGGCACCGCGACTCAGAGCCTGCTCTGTTCAGCAGCATCGTTTAACCAAGCGCCTTGCTGGCCATGCTGAGGGACCCACCCGCGGGTCACGAGGGTTTCCCCCATGCAGTCCTTCCCCCAGGACCTCAGCGTTCATTTTCCGCCACAACAAAACGCCTGGGCTACGCCAGAACACGGCAGCAGCACTGAGCGGGGTATTTGGGAGCGGGCTCAGGCAGAGGGAAAACAAGAGCTTCCGCGCAGGCAGGATCCCAGCAGGGTCTCCCACCAGGCAGACGGAGGTTTGACCGGACCCTTCCGTCTTCAGACCTGCCCAGTCACCGCACCTCCGCAGCTACGTTCCGCCACAGGGAAGTTGTCTTGCACCTCACAGGGCACATAACGAGGAAGGGCAGCGCCAGCCATGAGACCAGGGAGCTACAGAGCTGCCCTCATGCTCCCGGGGCCCGGGGAAGGAGGGGATGCCCGCCGGGCCAGCTTTCCGGTGCTGTTTTTCACTGGGAGGGACTGGCAAATTACCGGGGTGCCGGGGCGGAGTTGGCAGCAGGCCAGTCAGAGAGCAGGGCGTCGCTGGTCAGCGGCACGGGGATGAGCGAGAGCGGCACAAGGTCCTGGTTCCAGTCCAAGTGGGGCAGCGTGTCCACAATGCAGGGCAAGGCAAAGTCGGTCTCCCGGGAGTAGGCGTTGAAGGTGACCTCGGGGGAGTCGGCCCAGAGGTGGACGCAGCCCTCCGAGTCACCGAAGGCCAGGGCCTGCTTGCTGGCCGAGACATCGAAGGTCATGATTAGGGGCCCCACAGTGTTGACGTGGAAGATGTCGGCGGGGTTGGCGAGGCCGGTGGGCTCGCAGAACTGGCACTGACCTGCACGAGAGGGAAGTGCAGAGCAACGTGGCACCGGCGAGCGCACGGGTGGGCCGGCACACCGTGACCCAGCACGCATCCCGCTTACGGGGCCAACTCTACCCCCTGAGCCGGGTGAGCCCAGGGTGCCGGGACCAGGAGAGCGGAGCCTGGCCGGGGGACGCAGCTTCACCCACCTGTCTGGGAAATGATGGCCAGGCGGGAGGTGTAGGTGGGGATGAAGCGGAGGAAGAAGGGGTCGATGTGGACCTGCAGCGGGGTGGTGGCCCGCATCATGCGCAGCTCGTACACCTTCAGGAAGCGGTCGCAGGCGAGGCCGTTCATTCGGCTGGAGAAGCCGCAGGTCACCAGCAGGTTCCCATGGACATCAAAGTCGGACAAGCTGCCCGAGTGCGCATCGAATTCGTGCTCCACCACAAACGTGCGCAGATCCCGCAGGGAGACCTGGGAGGGCGAGATGGGGACGCTGGCGCCTCGCAGGCAGCTGCCGGCTGTCGGGAGCCCTGGAGCTCTGGGAAACACTGGACACCAGCTCCAGGGTATCCCAGAGGAAGCCGAGCATCAGCAGGGCTGCCAGGCAGGACGGGGCTGGCGTTACCTTCCCCGAGGTGTGCCCACAGAAGAAGAAGCGGTTTGACTGCCTCATGATGGTGATGCCGGGAACCTCCACGGTGTACTGGGAAGGAGGCAGGAGTGAGTGGGGCTGAGCCCCCGAACACAGCACCTCCCCGCGCGAGGGAGCAGCCCCTGGCCCAGCCGTACCTTCTGCGTCTCCTGGACAGTGTTGAGGTCCACCTCAATGACGTGGTTCTGCAGCCCGCCAACGAGCAGCGTGCTGCTGTCCGTCAGCAGGAGGCTGTGCATGTCCTCGGACTCGTCCATGCTGCGGAGTGGGGAGAGGACAGTGGTTGCCCTCCTGCCCGGCTCCGGGAGGCAGCAGGGAAGGGGGTGGAAGACCTGCCCTTGCCCTCTCCCAGATCTACCCCTTACACCGCCGGCAGAGGGGCTGGGGCCGTCTCCCCCAGCTCAGGGGCCAGGAGGACCCTCCACAAGCACTCACAGGTAGTCAAAAATGATGAGGCCCCCTCGTGACATGTACTTCAGGTTGGTTTTGGTCAGAAAAAGGACGCCGTTCTCCAGGCTCTGGATCTGGCGGATGTCATCGCTGCTGTTCACTTGGAAGGAGGAGTATCGCTCCAGCGTCGGGCCGAAGAAGGAGGTGGCGTGGCCCTAAGACCAGCCGGGGACAGGCTTGTCAAGGCCCTCCCCAGCTTCGCTTGGATGCAACACAGGCAAACACCGCTCTGCCCCACGCCAGCTCCGGGCAGAGGAAGGCCCTCGGCTGCCTCATGACCTCCGCCAGCCTACGGAGGGGCTTCCTGCCTCCTCTGCGTGCCCCAGACTGCGGGACGCTGCTCAGACTTTTCCCTTTCAGGCAGGGATGCACAGACAGGAGTAAAGCACCAGAAGTTCCAACAGCCCGACAGGTCAGGGCAGTAAAGTTACTGGGAAAACACCACGAGGCTCACGCTCCAAGATGCGTCGAGCACCCCCGGGCAGCAGCTCTGCACTGGCGCAGCACAGCCCCGCGCTGAGCAGGACCCTCCGGCTCAGCCCCACGCTGAGCCACTATCCAGCCGCAGCCAGCTCGTCCCAGCTGGTCGCAGCAGGCAGAGCCCTGAGAGCGGCACACGCAGCCTGGCTCAGGGCGGTGACCCTCCCTGCCCCGCTCCCGGGGCGGGCACCTACCCCATGGTTCCCGACCCACAGCATCTCCTCGTGCAGGTCGAAATGGGAGACAGCGACGGGCACCCCCACTTCGGAGACGGCGGTGTGCAGCTCGCTGTACATCCCCTCAATGAGGTGCACCGACTCCGGCACCGCGATCCCCTCTAAGGGCACCCCCTCGGCATCCAGCTCCACGTTCTGCAGCAAGCTGGGGTTGAGGTGGGCATCCAGGACGGGGTCCAGCGCGGGGTGGAGGGGGGGGGCATACTCAGCGAGGGAGGGGTCAAGACCTTCAAAGTTCATGGTGAAAACCAGCGGCTCCCTTCGAAGGAGAAAAGGAACTAAGTCGGTCAGCCAGAAACACCAGGGCCCCCCGGTTCCTAGAATCGGCGGCAGAGGCCCGGTGACTCCAAGGGATGGAAAAGGCGCTGGAATCTCCAGCGAGCGCAAGGCGCGGGGCTCCTGCCAGGGCCACCGGCGGCACCGGGACCACCGGGGCCAGGCAGGCAGCACCGGGACCACCGGGGCCACCAGGGCCAGTCAGGCAGCACCGGGACCACCGGGGCCAGGCAGGCAGCACCGGGACCACCGGCAGCACCGGGGCCAGGCAGGCAGCTCGGCCTGGGCAGCCCCTTCCCCGCGCCGCGCTCAGAGCCCCGCCCCAGCCCCACACCGCCGGGGCACGGCCCCTGCAGCAGCCCCGGGCACCGGGCAGCCGCCCCCCTCCCGCCGCTCGGGGCACCGCCCGGGCTCCCGCTGAGCCCCCCGCCCCGTCCTGTGCTCCGCTCCCGCCTCCCTTATCTCCGCGGTCCCGCACCTGCGGTATCGGCTGCCGCAGGCCGCGGCCGTTGCGGCGGGGCGCGCGGGG
>Ga0065711_1051038_pt1 | contig 10545 bp, 5 predicted proteins | sample Hoacrofraction12_FD_59098 | JGI IMG/M metagenome (GOLD analysis project Ga0065711, IMG submission 59098) | Hoatzin crop microbial communities from Cojedes, Venezuela - Epithelial fraction 12 v2 (version 2) | ecosystem: Host-associated > Birds > Digestive system > Esophagus > Crop | place...
GGCTCGGCTTCCAGAGCCGCCGGCGTGACGCGGAGGGCGGTGGCGGGGGGGAGCTGGGCTGTCCCGTCCCGTCCCGTCCCGTCCCGTCCCGTCCCGTCCGTTACCCGCCTGTCTCCCGTCGCTCCCTGGCCCGTTTGCCTCGGGTCGTGGGGAGCGGGCGGCGGCGGAAGGGCCCCTCCGGCCCGGGGTCCGCAGGCCGGGCAGGGGGTCCGCGGGTGTCGGCGGAGGTGGGGAGCAGCTGCTCTGCGGGCAGGCCGCGGGGTGCCGGTGGTGGCCGGGAAACCGAACCGAGAAGCCCGGGTTTCTGTTGGTTTCGGACGCGTTGCTGAGGCCGCTGGTTGCGGCGCGCCGTGCGCTCGCCGGGTCCCGCTGCCCCCGCTTTCCCGGCTCTGGCGGCACCGCCTCGCCTCCTTGGGAGCGGGTTTTTAATTTTGCCTTTGCGCCTGCTTCCTCGTTGAGCGTCGTGTTATACAAACCCAGGTAGGAAGTAGGTTGTAAAAATGGAAACTTTTCACGAGTGCTGAGCGCTGCCCCGAGTTTTAAAGTGCCTGCAAGAGGAAGCCGGATAAAGCTTGGCGTAAATCTCCCTGGCCCGGTAACGCACTGCAGAAACCTCTGGTTGCGTAGCCCCGGTCACAGCGTGGGCTCTTTTTTAGCTGTTCGTACCATGACAAGAGCAGGGCTTTGGGTGGCAGAGATGCCCACAGAAAGACCTGTGCCAGACCTGGCGAGGAGCTGCTCGGAGGGTGCCGGGCCCGCACTGGGCGCAGCCGAGATGGCGCTGGGCAGCGGCCGGTGAAGCCACGGCTTGGCCGCAGCCAGCTGTCCGTGGAGAGCTACCGAGCTCAGTCAAGGCTCAGGCTTGTTTCCAGCAGCAGCTCCTAAGTTTGGAGAGTTTTCATCAGGGACTTGAGCAAAATGCCGGAGGTCTATATTTTCATAAATTCGGCAGCTGCGTGGTTGTTTGGCTTGGACCGTTTCTGTGTGCTCAGCTTCGCAGAAAATGGGCTGGAGTTGCTAAATGAACATGCTTGCCTTTCATATAGGTTGCGAAACTGGAGTGGTGTAAAAGCTGAGAGACTGGCATAAAACTCTTGCATGAAAATTGGTTTAAAATGCCGAATCCTCTATTCAGATATTTTAAATTAATCCTTAATTGAGAAATACCCGTTACGTTATTTTTTTTGGTAAACAATATTACTGATTCCCCCCCAGGAATAATACATTATTTTTTTAATACTTTGTGTCACTGTATTTTTGATACATACATTTTTATCTGCATGAGCCTTTCTGGTCCTTTTAAATGACTCTTAACTGCACTTTGAAAATGTTAGTGGAAAAGTAATAAGGTGCTTTGGACTTAAATAAAAAATTTTCCACGTTAAAGTCCGCATTACTTTATTTTGACAGGTATCGGGAATTGGAATGACATTGAAATCTTCCAAGCGCTGACTGCAAAATGAGCTCCTTCCAGCTGATGCCGAAAGGAGGTGCTGTTTTCAGTTGATCTGAATACTGATAGGATCGCTCCTTTCAAGGTGGTTTGGATGCTCTTATCACCTTCAGTTCGACATGAGGTGGAAGTGGGTGGATAGGTAGCTCTTCGCTGTGCTGGAATCAGCCAGTGGCCAGTTATGTAGAGCTACAGATACCCGCCTTGCTCCCTGGCTCAGGCTTTGGTGAAGGATCAGGCAGTACCTGTAACAAACATTTTGTTCAGATTCTAGATTTAGAGCAGGTAATAATTTGTCGCGAAACTGAACTGGAGTTTAGCTAATAAAGATGCAACCATTGCCGTCCTCTCTGTGGATATTATTCTTTTATTTCTGTGACTTCATTTTGGTGTAGCTTCATCAGAATGTCTTGGATAGTGGGTTTTCCTTACAGGTATGACTTTTCTGTAGTCCTGGATCTTGCAGGATTGTCTGGAAAGGAGGCATTTAAGCAATAAGGTTTGTGGTTATCACTTCAGTGTCAGAATACCACAGTGGATAATGAGATCCCCTTCTAGAAGGTGCTTGTGCATCATGTTTTGTGACTCAGTGTTCATGCATGCCACTGTAAAATGATCAGCTGCATTTTGTTTATATATTGAGCGTGTCAGCTAGGGGACCAGTTGGGACCTCAGGGACGTGGTAAACTGGAAACAAGGTATAGTCTGCTAGAAATTTTATCTTGCTTTGCTGTCATGGTTTGACCCTGGTGGGCAGCTTGAAGAGGCCTGTTGGTAGGAGTCAGTACGGCAAGGAACAAGGTGTGTGCTCGGTAAATTGTTGCGGTGGGTTAGATCTCATCTTGGTAGTTGTACCTGGGAGCAAGTGACTATACATGGGTTTGATTCTCCACCCCATCCCCCACAACCTGCTTTCGATTAAACTGTTTTAAAGTTTTACTTTAAAAGTTAATGCAGTTCTTTTATATAAGTATGCCCCTAAATTGGGGCACTTTACACCTCTATGCTAGTATGTTGTTTGCAGAGAGGATATGGAGTTGCCCTTGAATCACAATTTCTGTGTTCTTTCTGGCTCAAAGGCTAAGGATCTGTTGGTCACCCTTGCTGTAATGAGTCCCCGTAGACAGTGATCAGTGTTTAAAGCCACTTAAATGAACAGTGACATGCTGATACAGGATTGAGGGGCTTAGATGCTTTCTATGCTACTGTCTTGACTGGGTTTCTTTCATTGTGTTGGCCTTTGCAAGGATCTGTCATGTCCATGTATTTATAAATTATTTACAAGTAAAATCTTTTAAAAAACGGAGACAGAAAATTTGGAAAACAAAAGATACAGTATGTGTTTTGCACAGGTTCCTGAAGGACAAGTTTGCTAATTCCGCTGCATGCAGACTTAGGGACACAATAAGTCTTTAAAACCTGTTCTTAATGGCATTTAAAGTTGGCAGTGTGCCTAAGGCAAGTAAAAGGGCAGGTTTGGAGAAGATGGACATCCTGCACAGAACAAAATGTCAGTATCTTAAATTAGGTCCACGTGTTCTGTATTTCTATTTTCAAGATGACAATTTTAGAAATTTGAAGGAGCAGTAGTAAGTTGTATTTGAACTATGGGAAGAGAAATACTAGGAAAATAACTTTGAAGTCAGACCTTTTCTTTTTCAGTAGTTCAAACCATAAGCATGATTCGTTGGTAGTGTGGAGTTGTTTGGTTTGGGTTTTTTGTTCCTTATTTCTTAAAAGACTTCACGTACAGTTTTGCGTTAAGCTCAGCAAGCTTTGAGCTGAAAGAGTTGTCCAAACTAAGTATGCAGGCAGTGTCATCAGTGAAATTGGCATTCTCTCTACAGAAGTGAGATTTTTGAGTTGCTGCGGTTGTATTGCAGGGACATTTCATATTACTGAAACTGGGAGAGAAGGCACTACAAGGCTAAAATTGTTAGGTACGTGAACAAACATCTGCTTTTTAAACAGGGTTTTCTGTTTCACGTTTGTGGATTTTGGGTAGTATTTCTCTGTTTATTCTGCTTAAGAAGGAATGCAAAAGCCTTGTGTGGTCGCTTGAAACCATACTGACCAGAATAGAAGTGCTCCATACACTCAGGTATTGCAGCTACAAAATCTAGAGGTTTCTTCCATTCTTTCCAGAGTTTTTAGGCTTTGCCACTGCAATATTTGAAGTTTGTGTGTGTGTGCATTTTGAAAAAATAAAACTTTTAAAAGTTGAGCTTTAGCATGCAATATTAGTAAGACATCCACCCTTGTGACTGGAGACAAGTTATGGGTGCAAAATGTAAAGCTTAACCTGTTGGATTGCTTAGTTATTCTTATCTCACCCTAAATTTAAGTATTCTTTGTTTCCTTTTAGTGGTTAGATCTGTCTTACAAAGTGACTACTTATGTCTGGTTTTGTTGCTTGCTTGACACCTGTGTAATGTTATCTTGTTTTTGACAGAAACTTAATTTTCCAAAGGACTTTGCTAGAATTCTTGGTCAAGCTTTACTGCAGGTTTTGTTGTCACTCTTTTGTTTTAAGTGAACTCTCTGGTGTAGGCAGAGGATGCTCTTGCTTTTACATTTTGGATGTCTGTAGAAAATTTGGTTTTGTATGTGTATGCTGCTGTCCAAATGGTGTGTTTTGTAAAATCGCTTTTCCCCCTTCTCTACCCCCCTTCTCCACTCCTTACAGGTAAACTGAAACTTCAGGAATGATGATCAGCTCATTGGCAAGTTACAGGAAAACCACATACAAGGCAACTAAATAAAGACCATGGCATGAGTGCTTTGTCAGATAAACTGTCCAGAAGAAGTACGTACTTGGAGGCAGTGACATTAAAGTGTTAAACTCGGCTCTGCGTGTCCCTTGCTACTACCCCGCCACTTCTGTGTATGAAATGTTTCAAAAGGAGGAGCTGGTGTGGCTTATTTGTCACTAAAGTGAACTACATTGGATATAAAAGTAAGTCAAGGCCACATGTATTTTTCAGGGAATACCATCTCTTCTTCCAGCCATTTACAGCTGGGTAGGAGGCAAATATTAACTAGGACCTGTGCAATGAATGTTTTGCAATGGACTGCTGCATGGGAAGCCAGGTTGCTTTACAGTGAGAGAGAGCAGCATGCAGAATAGTCAGGAAATGAGGAAAGACAGCTAAATGCAGACCTTTACCTACAAGGAGCTGTCAGAAGGGAAAGTGTAGTTAAGTGTTTGTCGCCTTGCTGACAGTAGACAGCTTGGGAAGGGCTCTGATGACATCTTGTCAAGACAAAGCAGGTACATCTGAGAGGGAAGCAGTACTTGGTTAAGATTTAGAGGTTTTGTGGAAGCCACCTGTGGGCCATGAGGGCAGTAGGTGTCTGTTCAGTCATGTCTTTGTTGGAGAAGACTGCAAAGATGACCTGAGGTGTGAAGTGAAACTACAATTCTTGAACACTTTGTTTTGTGTCTGACCACAGCAATTCATATTAGCTGCGGTTTCCACACACATTTGACTTCAGATGCCAATTTAAGTGCCTGCTAGATCGCAGTGGAGTTAACAGTGTGCTTGTTCTTCAGCAAAGAACTACAAGTTCATCTGCTCTTAAAAGCAGTGCTGCCTCAACTGTACAAGAACAGCTCGAAGAACAGAACCTCATACATCTCTGCGATTGTGTCTCTCGTAAACATGTGGACAGAGAAGTAGCTTAATTGAGCTTGGTATCTAAATTACACAGTATAGCTTAAAGCACTGTGTGGTAGCATAACGTGTCTAATTCTAGAGGGGTTTTGGGTGGGTGGGGGGGCTTAATTATGCTGGCAAAAGAAAATTACACTTTATGCAAGAGTTAATCCAGTAGAAATCTGGAAAAATTCCAGTAGAAAGCTGAAAACTGAGCAGCCTTTTGTGGAGTTGAAATCTTCACAGGCTGGGGCTAGATTACCAAACTCTTTTTTTCTCTCCCCAAGATGACTAATGTTTCTCCTGATTTTTTAAGGAGTAGTGCAGGGTGCAGAGGACAGTGCTACTTGAACATTCCTACCACACTAATGGAAAAAAATTCTTCTTTGCAGCAAAAGATGACATCTACGGTTTTGGTCATTGGTTGTCTCATTTTACTGATACCTTTGTTCAGTGCTGGTAAGTTAAATACATTGTTGAAATTACAATTTCAAAAAAAGAAAAACTCCAGGAGACGAGTTGCGTGTCTCTAGTAGAACAGAGTTACTGAGGGCAAACAGTGGATTTGGGGTTTGTTTTTGCTTCAGCATATTGAAGATCTGCTTCATATTGAAGATGTGCTGAATGCCTGTTGATGGATTGAAGTTGCACTAGGGATGGAATGGACAGATTGACATAATTATTTTTAAATTGGGCCACATAAATTCAGGGTGCTGAGGCTTTAATTCTCCACTCCCTGATTTGTGTGAAGAAAGTCCAAAGAGTTTGGCTTCCTTGACTTAAAGTTAGCTGTTGAATGCCTTCTTTAAGAGGCATGCTGTGCTTGTGTCCTGAAAGCAGTAGGGCTCAGTTTCTTTTGCAATTAATTAGTAATATTTTTAATGGTAGATCCATTTTTTCAGTGATGTTTAGGACTACATAAATTAACGATGCTTGCTGCTCTTCGCATAAGCAGTCTAATATTAATGTCTCAGAATAAGTTTAAGCTCCATAGGGACCTACTTGGAAATCTTTAAATTAGGTGACAGGAAGGTGGTGGGACTGTAATGATTACCGAAGACTTTGTTTATTTTGAAATTAAATATATTAGCCTTGTATTTATACAGTCAGTCAGCAAGAACTGTAAAATAAGTTTGGTCAGATGTTTTGCAGTTTCATAGGAAATCAGTGTTGCACATGTATGCAAAAGTTTGGAAGCTTTTAAAAACTGCTTTATAGCCAAATGGCCTGCTCTGTTTGTGCTAAACTGGTATTCTCCAAGCAGTTTTTGCTTGCAGATTTGGGTTCTGGATGACTTCTTGCAGTGTGTGTCCTTCTTTTCTCTGGTATTTTTTTGGTTGATGTTTAAAAAACTGCTTGCTAGGCTGCATGGTTGTGTCTTGTCAACTTCTTACACAACTGTAATTAAAAAAATTCTGTTCATGCTTGCCTTTTGTGTTATGTTTGGAATAATGTTTATAATTTAAAGGGCCTTCTCTATAAAGATGACAAATTGCGAACACAGTAAGGAAATAAAACATTATAGTCAAGACTTCTTAATCCACATACTGCGCCTCCCCAAATTTTGTTTGTATTATGACATGTTGGTTTACAGGCTTCTTTGATGTGTTGAGGTCGTGTTTTCATTTCATACTGTCTTGTGCTTCAGGTCAGAAACCGTCTCCCCCCGCCCTCCTTTTTTTTTTCCTGGTTTGTTTTTGGCTCCGCAGTCATAATGGCCAGAGAACTGTGAGGAGCTCTGCACTGCTGCTGTTTGCACCATGCTTTTCATAGATAGTATCTATATTAGGAATCTGGTAATTCTGCAAACGTACTAACATGCTCAAATACAAGGACACGAAAGATGAGTTGTGAAGCTTGTGTTGCCTGATCTTCTTATATCCTGGTTTGCACGGAGGCTGTTGGACTTACATGTGCTTGTTGCTGACTACCTTAATAGAGGGAAGTAGTGGCTTAAGCTTTATAAAATATGTGTTTTGGATCCTCAACCAGGAGGTGCTAAACAAACAAAAAATGGTAGCCTCGTGATGTTTTAATGGTAAATTGTTGCAGAAAGTTTTTTTTTTCTAATTCTGTGTAACTTGGAATGGATATTAATACTTCTAAAACATAAAACTATGCTTACTTTCATACAAAAGATAATTGTATACTGATAATATACAGCACTGATATGTTTTTCTTTTTCTTTGTAATAGAAGAATGCGTTATTTGTGATTACTTTGTGCTTGTTGGAGAGCCTATAGCTATTAGTTGCACAATGTTTACATGGCCAACGCTTCACTCTGATTACAATCTAACGTGGTATAAAAATGGTAGTGCTACACCAATAACCACAGAGAGAGATGCCAGGATCCATCAGCGAGAGGGCTTGCTTTGGTTTATTCCTGCAACGCTGGAAGATTCTGGACTTTATGAATGTGATATAAGGTAAGGAAGGGAAGAGGGAAACAACTGGGTTGCTAGTGCTTACAAGTGTGGTAATATATTCATGGAACTTGAGTGTACAGAATTTTTTGCTTTAGATAGAGAGCTTAGATCAGTCAAAAGCACTGTTTTGACCATGCTTTTTGTTTCTGCATGCTGCCTTTTTAATTTTTTCTTCCACACATGTGACATTGCAAAAGTGGTTCATACAGGAATCTTACCTTAAAGCATGTAATATTTACAATGGTCTGTGTGGGTGGTTTGTTTGTTTTGGATGAAGTGTAAGGTCACAGGGAAAAGTCTTAACTGCTTTGGCTTTTCCTGTGTTCAAATTGCTGTTTGATACTGACAGATCAGAAGAACATTTTTGTTTCTTCACGGGATATGGTTAAATGGAAGAAGGATCTGAGAGGAGCAAACTGCACGTTGTGCAGTATCACCACATACAGACTTTCTGTAGAGCTTAGCAACTTTTGGGGAATCCTTTTAGAAATTTACAAATTAAAAGGTAGAAAACCATTCTTAAGTTTTAAAATAAAACATTATCAAAAGCTACTGGTCAAAAATGAGAATATCTGCGGAGTGCAAAGCAGTGTGCTAGACAGCTTTAGAGACAGTGAAAGTACTGCTCAAAAGATCTGAGTGCACAAAGAAGAAGAAAAAAAGAAATAGATTCTTTTCAGCTCTTTGACACTTTAAAGCTCTTGTCATATTTAAAGCACAGATTAGTGTACTGGGGTTTGGTCAAATCTTATTTGTAATGGCTGAAATTCACTGTGTGCTGAACAGGAAATTAATTTTGGGAAGGGGCACAGAAGTTGTTCCATTTCCTCATGGTCTTACCACCACATGCGGAGAATGGCCAATGCAGGCTTTTCAGGTGACCCAAAATTTGTTTTAGTAGTGTGTAGTTACGTGTACTGGTGTGCATGCAGTACACCAGTTATGGTGAAGGGGTTTGGGTTGTGAATGTACTAAGAGTGATCAGCAAAAACTTGCAGTGTAGGAACAGGTCTCAGGTCTTTGCACCTTCCTGCTCCAGAGTTGATAACGAAGCTAAAATTGCAAGTCGAAAGAAAGGTAATCCTTTCAAAGCTACGCAGTTAAATAACTTTAATTGAGTCTTTCCTGCTGTATTTCTAGTTAGTGTAGCTACAAGGTGTGTTCCCGTGGGCACCTCACATCTCTGGCTTGCATAATGTCAGCAGGGTAAAAAAACTTGTTACAGTTCAGTTGTGTCAACTGTAGGCTACATTTTGAGCATCAGTCACTTAAACCTTAATTGCAGAGTTTGTCAAGGTGCAGTGTATAGAAGTTGAACCCAGGACTGTCCAAACATGCAGTTCACTCTTCTGGAAACTTCTCCCTTAGCATAGCATTGAGAAATCAAGAGTTGAGCAATGAATTAATAGAAAGGATTCCTTTACTTCTGGCTTAGGCTTCTGGCTTCTAGTGCCATCTCTCCTCTGTAGAGCCAAGGTACCACAGGTTCTTGCGAGCTGTCAGTATGAAGGGGTTTCACAATGATAGTGCACCTTGGTGTATATGTTATTCAGAAGCTTTGTTCTCTTCTGCCAAGAGTGACCGCCTGTTTTTCTTGATACGTCCCTCCAAGGAACACTGACATGAACCCGTCTTCTCCTGTTCATGTGGCACCGAGGGTGTTCCAGTGCAGATACACTTTGGGTTACGCTGCACTACTGTGTGTTGGCAAACCTAGTGTTGAAAATGGTGAGGCTGGGTTGGTGCCGTGGGCTCCGCGGAGCGTCAGCTCTGAGAAGTCCTGGCATCCCCTCTTGTGTTTCCACTTCTGGAGAGAGGAAGTATTATTCAGAGCTTATTCCCATCTCTCTCAATCTGGAACAGGGGGCGAGGAGCTGAGGGCGGTGTGTAAGAGCTGGGGGGAGGGGGCTGTAGCACGGGCATAAGAGGCAAGGCTGGTGGAGGTGCTGAGGTCCCACTCCGTAAACTCCCTGACTTGCTGGAAACAGGGAACCTTGTTATTAATGACTTGTCTGCTGTTCTCGTTACAGGAGCTTTAACCACTCTAACCAAAAAACTGTAAGTTTAACAGTTTTTAAGAATGATAACGGTTTGTGTTTTAATGGAAAAATGAAGTTTGAGCAAATAGTGATGAGCAGAAATACTGGAAAGATGATATGCCCTGATCTAGAACATTTTAAAGATGAAGACAATAATCAGCCTGAAGTACACTGGTATAAGGTATTGTGCACGTGTATTCCAGATATACAAGATAGGAAGTATTCTGTTTAAAATGTGTTATGAAGTAGCTGTGAAAAACAGATTTTGGAAGGGAAAGTTTATTTTCTCTACAGTTTGAGTAAAGCATCTGTCTTGCTGCACTAGTGGGAAGGTGTAAGGAGGTATGGGAGGTATTTTTTAAAAAATTTTTAAAAACCCCACATTTTTGGATTGCAAGTGTTTTCAGAGTCAACATGTTGATTTGTGAAAATCTAGTTTATCCTTTGATTATTTTAAGTAGATAAGAAATTTAAAAACTTGTATGTTTCCCTAAATATAAGGTTCTGCACAATTATTTCAGTTTCGCAGAATACTACGCTTGTTCTGTCTGTTGATCGTGGTGTGGTATTCTTACACCTCTTGCTCTTGTAGGCTATGCAGGCTTAGAAACTTGTATTTTGTCCATGTTAAGGTAAAATACTAAAGCAGTTCTACTCTTAATTCTGATCCTGGTATTAAAGTAGCTCCATGGGCCTGCACATATAGAATAACCTTGGTGCTGCACCTATACATCTTCTGACATGAAGGAATTCGAAACCACGTATAGGTCAGGGAAGACAATGAAGCTTCTCACTGTATTTACATTGCCAGAGAAATGGTAATACATCCGCCAGCACAAGGCACCACCACAGCAGCACTGAGTCACAGAATCACAGAATCACAGAATAGTAGGGGTTGGAAGGGACCTCTGTGGGTCATCTAGTCCAACCCTCCTGCCGAAGCAGGGTCACCTACAGCAGGCTGCACAGG
>Ga0065711_1010546_pt1 | contig 10544 bp, 4 predicted proteins | sample Hoacrofraction12_FD_59098 | JGI IMG/M metagenome (GOLD analysis project Ga0065711, IMG submission 59098) | Hoatzin crop microbial communities from Cojedes, Venezuela - Epithelial fraction 12 v2 (version 2) | ecosystem: Host-associated > Birds > Digestive system > Esophagus > Crop | place...
CGGCGTCGCGCGGCGCCGGAAGGCAGCGCCGTCCCCCGGGCCCGGGCGGGCGCGCAGGCGGCAGTGCCCGCCTGTCTCTTGGGCGGGCAACAGGTAAAATCCACACCTTCCGGTAATCAGCAGTTAAAAAATTATTTGGTGCGAATACAGAAATGCGCGGGAACCCACTCAACTTCACAGATCAACTTGTAGATAGGGCTGGAATCTTTTAATTAACCCCTGACCTCATACGCCTTTCCATCTGCCACTACTTTTTTGAAAGTCAGGATAACGTCTTCATCTGCTGCTTCATCTTCTCCAGTTCAACCACAGCCTTAGGCTCCAGCCTTGCAAACCAATGTATGCGCTTACCTCACCCACAGGAAGAGTCACAAAGGAGCTGTGCAATGTACAGGACACACGTTTATAACACATACCTGCGGCTTTTCCAGAGAGAACTTTGTCCTTGTAATGTCCTACTGAAATTTAACTGTTTGGGTTGTTTGTGGGGTTTTTTCAAATGGTTCTGTTATAACTCATGTTAATTCCTCTCTGTGTGAATGCATTAATAAAAGGTACCACGTCTTTCATGTGTTATGGGTATGTTTTTACAGAAATTTCTCTGAACAGTGCTGATTCACCTGAACACAATTCTAAGCGCGTTACGTTTTACTCTGGCAAGCTACTGAGATAGAAATGGGAAGGTCAGCCTTGTATGCTAAAGGCAATGGAACTACCATAAAAGCCTCTTTTATTTGGTCAGACTATGGTACATAATAAGCTGTATTTGAGAAACACCTATGTACCTGATAATACATTTTCTTTGTATTTAACAACCCACAGCAACAGTAAGAGATGAAATAACTTAGTCTGACCAGATTACTCTGAACTTTCATACTGCAAAATAATTTAATGATAAAATCAACTTAATGTTGAATTTAGTGTTGTGTCTCGGACACATTTTCTCAGCTGCCCATGGTTTGGATGGGTGTACTCTCTGCTGGATAAAGAACTGGCTGGATGGTCGAGCTGAGAGAGTGGTGGTGAATGGAGTTAAACCCCTCTGGCGACCGGTCACGAGTGGTGTCCCCAGGGCTCAGTTTTGGGTCCATCCTTGTTTAACATCTTTATCAGTGACCTGGATGAGGGGATTGAGTGCTTCCTCAGTCAGTTTGCAGATGACACCAAGCTGGGCGGGAGTGTCGATCTGCTGGAGGGTAGGAAGGCTCTGCAGAGGGATCTGGACAGACTGGATCGATGGGCCGAGGCCAGTTGTATGAGGTTCAACAAGACCAAAGGCTGGGTCCTGCACTTGGGTCACAACAACCCCACGCAACGCTACAGGCTTGGGGAGAAGTGGCTGGAAAGCTGCCCAGTGGAAAAGGACCTCGGGGTGTTGGTCAACAGCCGGCTGAACATGAGCCAGCAGTGTGCCCAGGTGGCCAAGAAGGCCAACGGCATCCTGGCTTGGATCAGGAATAGTGTGGCCAGCAGGAGTAGGGAGGTGATCGTGCCTCTGTACTTGGCACTGGTGAGGCCACACCTGGAGTACTGTGTTCAGTTTTGGGCCCCTCACTACAAGAAGGACATTGAGGTGCTGGAGGGTGTCCAGAGAAGGGCCACGAGGCTGGTGAAAGGTCTGAAGAACAAGTCTTATGAAAAGCAGCTGACAGAACTGGGGCTGTTTAGTCTGGAGAAGAGAAGGCTGAGGGGAGACCTCATTGCTGTCTACAACTACCTGAAAGGAGGCTGTAGCCAGGCAGGTGTTGGTCTCTTCTCCCAACTAACTAGCGATAGGATGAGAGGCAATGGCCTCAAGTTGCATTAGGGGAGGTTTAGACTGGATATTAGGAAACATTTCTTTACTGAAAGAGTGGTCAGGCATTGGAACAGGCTGCCCAGGGAAGTGGTGGAGTCACCATCCCTGGAGGTGTTCAAAAAATGTGTAGATATAGCACTTTGGGACATGGTTTAGCAGGCATGGTGGTGTTGGGTTAACGGTTGGACTTCATGATCCAAGAGGTCTTTTCCAACCCTAATGATTCTACGATTCTATGATTCTATAAAGCAAGAGTTCTTACTGCACAGAAAAATGTTATCTTAAAAAATGCAGTGGGAAAAACTTTGCTGATATAGTGCTGGACAAATGTAAAACTGGAGGAAATTCTAATCATCAAAGCTCCGAAGTAAAATACATCATAAAAAATCTTCTTTGATCACCACAGTAAATCTGAATTCAGGAGTTCAAAACAGCTTACTTAGTCTAGCTTTTGAAGCTGTTTTTAAGTTATTCTCAATTTGTTATCAAGTTGTGCAAAGTTAGGACAGCAAAAACTACTAGTGTCTCAAAATTAGCAGTTATATTTTGAAAATGTGAATAAATAGAAATATTGCATTCTGAAGATTTCTGGGCACAAATAAGCATTACTAAAGAGTAGTTTCTGATCTGACTCAAATTCACCTGTGAATAATATGCTCCTGCCCTAAAAAAAAGTTGAACAAAATGCTAATGTATACTCACATACCTATACGTAACATAACGCATAATCTGATAACTTCTCCTAAAACTCTGACACTGTATGAAAAGGACAGATTTTGCTCTCTGTTACAAATGGGTCAAACTACAAGTTGCTGAGAGGACAGAAGTCTGAAACAAAATAAGAGGACAGCTGAATTTTGCATGGCCACCCACCAGCAACACAGCATCCCTTATCAAGTGTTCTTCTCTCCCCAAATCATTTCAATGGCATTAAGTTCCCATGTTCACAGAAACACTCCCTAAAATCATCAGCCAACAGCCCTGTCACTTGTGACTTCTTTCCATAATAACATTTTCTAAAATTCTGCATTAATCATTATTATTCTTAATATTAAGTATAATAAGTGCGTATTTGTTCTACAGACCAAGATGTGTTCCCTGAAAAGGAAAACCTATAATGAATATGAAAGTGAAAATATACAAATACATTGCTTTTGACTCAGTGCTTTGGAAAGCCATTCAAAGTGGTCAAATTTAAAAGTAATTATTTTTCAATACAATGTATTGCTTTATCCTTTTATCATTTTCTTTCCCTTTGTATATTTTAAATTCCATTTGTTTTTACCATAGTTCACAGAAATATTTCAGAGAAAACTAAACTTGACCAAATGCTGCTTTCTATACCACTGCTCCTTCTGACATATCCCAAGTGGCATTAGACCAAAACGATTAGTGCTGATTTACTTCCAACCTTCTGTTTCACCTGTCTCAGGGGCTCATATATTGAGCCAAATGCAGACCAAAGAATGTACACAAACAGAATATATTAAGCCTGGGCTTTTCATATCGGTCCTTGTTCAACAAAGTTTTCTTTTTCCTGCATAGAACTTATCAGGGCTCTGCTCCATTGCAGCAGCAACTCTAATCATAATAAATGCAAGGAGATTTTTGCATAAAAACCTTGATTTAACTACCCACAAATACATAAAATAATACAGGTGCTTTGAACCACCTTCTGGAGGAGTCTGTTACTCTTAATCAGCTTCAGAGAGATGCCTGGAAGATTAAATTTGGGTGGTATGAACACTTTCTCCCCATCTCCTACTGTCTCCATCAATTACTAAAGAAAAGTAGCCAAACCCTCAGAGGCCTGAATTATTAACAGAAATAGACATATTGGCTTCTGTGTAACTGTACTAATTTGGTATTGCTGAGAATCTTGCCTTTTCAGCTACTACAACAAAATGAACATTACTCCGGATTTACAAGTTTCGCAGATCTGAACCAGGTCTATAAACTATAAATCTGAGCTTCTTTCAGACACTCTTTTACAAAGAAAGTCCTGCAGCAACCATGTGTTTGGAAATTTCACTGCTGATGACAGCATTTGGAGGTATATTCAAACCATCCAGCACGGGCAACTGCATTAGCCTTGGAAGAGGCTTGTAGGTTCCCTGCGCGTTCTTGATGAACGGAGATAAGAGTTCTCTCAGCTTGAAGCCACAGGCCAGCAAGTGCCTTCTGCAGGGACCTCTTTGTCTTCAGCGATGCCAGATGAAGCTAAACAATGCAACACCCTGCTCCCCACTTTTTTAAAGATGTTATCTGTCATGGCTCTATGCTGACACTCAGTTAAGGTGGGACTTACAAAACTCTTTCAAACAAGTTGCTTGCCTTAAGGGCAAACACATCCCAAAATAAACATGCCTGCCCTAAAGCCAGCTAACCAGCCTTGCCAAGGAACAGAAGAGCAACCCAATGCATGTTACAAACATGTTACTGTTATATAAGGCCCTGATTCTGACAGTCAGTCCAGAAATATATCTCTATATCTTTCAAAAATATTTAACGCAAACTCATAGCAATTCACAGAGTATTAACGCTATCAGGGGCCGTGTTTGTAGAAGGGCATAGAAACTTCAGAGCTGTGTGTTTCAACTGGCTGAGTTTATTGCAGGTATGAAGAAATCCTGCTTCTTCCTCTTGAAAGTTTCTTGTATGCAACCTTCCCTCCTCTTCTCTGTAAAGACCTCCCTGTCATTCACCTGCTCTAAACCTCCTACTAGTTCTGAGTGTCCCCATTCTCTTTTTTCAAATACAAGCAATCCTCTGACTCACCCACTCTCAACTTCCTGTAAACATCTGTGCTGCAATCATTCTTCCTCCCTTTGCTCCATGCTCCCCTGCATAAGGCTCCTTCTATCTTCATCTCCTTGGCAGCTGTAGGCACACAATCCCACTTTTCCTCCCTGCTGGTTGATCTGTCCAAATTCTTGACCAGTTCCCTTCCTCCATGTATAGCAGGGGCCCTGCATAATTCCCAGTCATGCAAAAGAAACAGCATTTCTCGTACATCCATGTAAGTTTCCAACATGACCTGTGTCACTAGCGGGCTCTGGTGGAGGTTTGTGTGTGTGTTGAAGGTCACTGACCTACATTTTGCTCCTTCCCTCCCTTTGTGTCATTTTGAATTACTGCAGAGATGGGACTGAATCAACTTAAAAGAGTCAACAGAGGTAGGTGACGTATCCTGCCAGTTTATCACTATGTTACAAAGCAAGGATGAAGCATGTGAGCCACAGAAACATGGACGCTTCAACATCTGTTCTGATTAAGTATGTACAAAAAAGCTTTGTTGATTAATTTTGCACTGGGCAATACAAAAATAGTTTTCAAAAACTTCTTAAAAAATGAAGTCCTATAAGGTATTTTCTGTTTGATTTGTCCAAAGTTCTAGTCAAGAATAGTAAAAGCACTGCTATCACAAGATATGTTTGAAATGTTTTGGTCTTACTCATTAACGAAAACTTCTTGACTTCCCTCTCTGCAAAGAAATCTGCTTTTTCTGTGCTTACACCTCAGAAGCCAAATACACAGAGACAGAAATAAAAATACAGACCTCTCCCCCCTTCCAGAGATGAATTTACAGGAAAACAAGGTATTACACCACATCTAAAGCCTTCCTACAATTTGTCACAATTAGGTCCTTCTTTCTTAGACACATTTCTTCCTTTTGCATGGCAGCTGATCCCAAAAAGACTAAAACTATTACAGCCACCACAAGAAAGAAAAAGAAGAAAAAAACAATTATTGTGACCTCCTTCAAACAAGTACAAAACAAAGTAATAGCTCATTATACAATATCATGCAAATACACTTCAAAAACCACACGAACCCCAGGGTGTTTACCACACAGAGGCAGTGAGAGAAGGAAGGATGAAAAGAATTGGACAGAATTTGTATGAGCTGCTGAATTAAGAAATGACTTTATGTGTGCACATGGTATGTATCAACTCTTGTCTTTTACCCAGAGAAGAATGCAGATCCCCACAGCACGTAGAGGACACAGAAATACATCATGTATCTCCCCATGCACACATATTCAAAGGTTTTATGTTTTACAAGTGTTAAGGTAAAAAAAACCAAACCTGCAACCCTCTGTTCACTGGCTGTTCCTCACAGATGTGGAGGTATTGACTTTCCATGGGAATGCTGAACTTTTGTTGCATTAAGTGAACAATATTTTGGAGATCTTCTTCAAAGTTCCACTGACAAGCACCACAGAACGCAGCACTCTCTGGACTTACTACTGTGCTATAATGCACAGTAATGCATTTTTAAATGTTTGGCTCTGACTCCTGCTATTCTATGGAACAAGTAGCTATTGATTACTTTTGTGGGGTGAGAAAGTAAGAGTCCCAAGACGCTGCAATTCAGGAAACAGTCAAAGGGATTCATCCATCACAACATATCCTTCCAGAATTCACATCCTTTCAGTCCTTTCTGAGAAACATTTGAGCCCACCTGCCATCTAGGTTCAAAGCTACTATGTGTTTTTCTGTGCATGCACAAACAGGACAAATCAGTTCAGAGACGTGCTGCAATGATTTACTGACTACCAGAAGGCGCTGTTAAGACCACAGTATACACACGTGACCAGAGGAAGGCTACAGGTGCTTTGACCTGCCTTGCTACCACACTCCCATGTGTCACAGTTCTAAAGAAACTGTATTGTAACTGTTGATATAGTTAGATATAGCTTGAGAAAAAAAGACTGATGAGCCAAAAAGAGAGCTCTTGTCTGTTTTTAAACATTAGTTGTTCTGATGAAAGGTATTACTCCTCACCTAATGTCTTACCACTCTTCATGTACCTTTAGGCATAGCTTACATGTTCTCCTCTTTCTTCTTTTGGCTTTACATGAGACGTACAAGGATAAGATAACAGACCAGCAAATGCCAGAGTTAAAAAGCATCACTTAAAGTATTGTTTAAAGCGCATGTTTCCCATGTTTGTGAAATATCCACTTAACGCTTTTGCAGCCTGGCTGTAATTCCCTGAATGATGTCACATCCACCTCAAAATATTAGACGATTCTCTTCATATAGCTTACTTCCACATCTTCACTCTAACACCTGGATTTGATTTCCTAAACAGAGAATTACTGTAATGATCAGCTTTCATTCCCTCCAAAGAAACATTCAGTAAATCTGCATCCTATGTATTTACATTTTTTCCCTTGTTTCTTTTCCCAAATGCCTAGCTATTAAAATGTGCCTGGGTAATCCTGACTTTTCCATTAATGTTGCAAGCTTTACTATCAGATATGTTCAGACTAACAATAATGTTCCCATCAGCATTTGCTTCAAAATTATATGGGTAAGTCAACTGTTACTCTACAAATTGTAACAGTAATAATAATGTTGGGTTTCTATTTTTGTCCCTTCTTCCTATCAGCAACTTGACTATTAAAGAATATTTCAGGTGAACCTAACTAAATCTTACCTGTCAGATGTTTGATCTTGGTCCAACCATTACACCAACTATAGAACGGTTGAGTGAAGAGTGCAGCTAGATGGCAGTGTGCCAAACAAAAGAATAAATAGATGATTTCTAAAGACACATGGCATAGCATGCCTTAAACAGCATGAAAACCTGAACAAAAACAAGTTGATGTCACAGAATCCATAATATTATTGTGACTGACAAGCTGGAGCCATGTGGTAAATTGAGCCAGGGTAATAAAAACTCCTGTATTTCTTTCTGTTCTAGCAGTGACTCTGTCTTAACCATGCTACATTTTGGGTACTAGCATTTATCTCTATGTAAAACAGAAATGGTGCTATCTGCCTTGGTCTGAAGAACATTGCATGGCTTAATAAAGTGATGTAAATAGATGTGTTAGCTTAAGATCCTCAGCAAAACATGATAGATACATGATGCAAATGAACGTGAACATATACCAACAGGTAAATACGGAATCGAATGAACACAGTATATAAATAGCCTTCTGCTATATGTATAAAAACCTTATATAGTGATAAATCTTAAAAGACATGCACCATTCTCCAGGGCTAGCCAGAACATCAGGTGTCCTGCAAATAGGAAAGGATCCTTCTGCACAGATCGCTAGGCAGTTGCAGTACTGCTCTACAGTAGCACAGCCTAAAGGCTTGCAGAGCTTCACAATTGCCTAACGAACCCTTTCAGTGTAATAACTTCAACACATTCAGTGAAGAATTTCTTTTCCCAGTGGGTAGAAAAAGCAATGCCACCCTGCACAAGAGCTTTATGTTCTCCACAGCTTAACCACACCGTTGTACTGCCTTCTAGGAATTTAGCCTTCATCCATAGACAAGAAAGAGAAAAAAAAGCTACATTCATCTGTAAACTACCCTGTCCTTTACTGCTGTGCTTTTTATTTTGCCGCTGTATTGGACTTGCCTTAATATTTAAGCAGTAGCTGCTACCTTTGCTAGTGCAGGATGTGTGAACATCCCTCCTGTAAACTCCATTTTGGCCAGGACAACTGATCGTTTCAGGATTAAGCATAAATTTCCATTGTCAAACGCTTTAGCCACAGTCTTTTTTAAAATCAATTCATGCAGTTAAAGCTTACACAAGTGAAATGGACGTGAATATTCTGGATACCCAATTTGCTTTTTACAGTCCTATATTTTAAATTCAGATTTTACATAACGTCTAAAATCTGTCATACCACAAGTAACGACCTAAAAGATGCATGTTAAATACATATCTGCTGTGCATTCTTGACAAATGAACTGGTATGCTTTTTGTGTGCTAACACTACATAACACAGCATATCGCTTTGTTTATTTGTACATAACATTCCATAAAGATATCTTTTGTACTGATAGAGCTTAGGCTGGAGGGTCATCATATTACATGTCACTTTCAGAAGATAGGGTTTTTTGCCCGAGTATCAGGAAGACAGAAATTCAAGAGAGCACACTGCTGAGATCCCTAAGGGGTTTGTTTACTACCTTGACAAAAGCCAAAGACCACTGATGGCTGTACCATGGATGTCACTCCAAGTGACCAGGACATTATGCTGAGATGTCAGAACCTGCAGGAAATCCCACCGTCCCAATGGCCTTTTGCAACAGTAACGGCACCTCGCAGAGAGGTTACCAAACTGACAAATGTTTTTCCTTTCCTCTTTATGGAGAACCAGAGACCTATGAGAAACATGGAAAGGAAGTAACTGTGCAGCCTAATTTAAATGTACAAAGGTAGGAATTTTCCATATGTATTCCTATCAAATCCTTCTAATCTTCACGCTCCTCTTCTTTAAAAAATCTTTAAGTAAAATTGAAGTACATTAAATATTTCAAAGAAAGCCACTAGCTGAACAAATGTATTAATGCAAAATAAACAACATTCAAAGGAGGATTTTTACAGTTAAACCCTCACTACTAATGAATCTATGTCTGTCTAACTTCAGATATCTCACGCAAGCTTATCAAATCCTCAACAGAAAATGAATAAACAGTATACAGTTTGCTTTTTAGAACAATCAAAATATGTGTGTAATGGCCTCAGGTTGTATAAATAATACTATTTTGCTACAGTTATCAAAAATATTTACTTATCTGTTAACTACAACTATTCTGACGTCTGTTGGCAGTGCATGTTAAGGACTCTAAAATCATCCGGTACGGATGCCTAATAGAAACTATTTCACCCTAGAAGAAAGTGAAGTATTCACAATTTATCAAGCCTGTAGCATGTACTTCTTCAGCACAGCACGAAACTTCTTAAAAACATGAAATTCAGTGACAAAAGTGCTTCATAGTGATATTAGTCATGGGTAAGAAACAGTCAGAGGGGTTTGGGGGAACAGGTCTCCTGGACAGATGTGATGATACATAATGAAAACTCTACTTCCTGCAGAATTTTTCTCATCAGCCATTTCTTCTGGACAATCTATGCTTTCAGCCATTGTTTTTATTAGCCAAGGATAAGGTGATGGTCAGGGAAAAGCTTTCCAGCAGCCCCATAGGCTTAGATTTAGAAAACGTTCTGGTCTAACCAGCCAGACAGCAGATTCCTTTTTATTTTTTTATTTAAAAAAAATCACTTGAGCTCCCGTGCAAGATCCTTCTGCAGCTCAGATTACATCAAATGGTGGTCCAGAGATGGGAATGGGGATGATAAAACTAGGTAGAATATAAAAGCGTGTATTTTGCCAGCTTTTCCATTAGGCTCTCAATTCAGGCTTAAATGTAGGTTGAAAGACAGCGTAGCATAAAACCTTTAACTAAAACCTTTAAGTAAAACGTTAACTCTCCAACGCATACCAAGTATCACAACCAACCATTCAGTCACCAGTCTAAACAGGAATCGGGCTGGGACTGGGTTATTAAACTGCTAACTAGTCTCCAGTCTGGAGCTTGTGGTCAACTTCGTTCGCACTTAGAAACGACTGGGGGGGGAGGTTGAAAAAAATTGCCGTCCTCACCTTTCCCTCCCCAAAGGCTTTGGCATCAGGCAGTCACAGGCCACTTTCGGCACAACCTGAGGAGCGGAAACCTGCGGCAAGGAGCTGGGTGCGGGGACAGCTCGAGAGCTTCCAACGGCTGCGAGGGCAGATTCCCTTCGGGCGTGGGAAGGTTGTGCCGCTCGTCCCGCCGCCTTCCAGAAACGTCCGCCGCTCGCGCCCCTGCCCTGAAGGGAGATCGCCGCCCTGAGGGGAGATAGCCTTGAGGGGAGATCACCGCCCTGAGGCGAGCACCGAAGCGCAGCGGCCGCAGGCCGGCCGGGCGGGGAGGCGGGAAGCGCGGTG
>Ga0065711_1012662_pt1 | contig 10544 bp, 9 predicted proteins | sample Hoacrofraction12_FD_59098 | JGI IMG/M metagenome (GOLD analysis project Ga0065711, IMG submission 59098) | Hoatzin crop microbial communities from Cojedes, Venezuela - Epithelial fraction 12 v2 (version 2) | ecosystem: Host-associated > Birds > Digestive system > Esophagus > Crop | place...
TGGTGTAGGTAAACCCCCATTTGGAAGCTGTAACTAGATTTGTTATTCACTGTTTTTCAAGTAAACTCCTGTATCTTACATACAACCCCAAACAGTTTCGCTTTCAAGCCACAATTTTTCCCTTGTTTTCTGCTGGCTTATCGGAAGCTGCACATTTTCCGCCCTTGTTCTACTTCTTTTTCCAAGTGTGTTTTTACAGGACAAACCCAAAGCAGACAAAAAACCCAACCCCAGGATTAAACTGACTTTCCATACATGGATCCAGAACAAACCTGTACTTCTTATTACCATATTTTAGATCAGTCTGATACTGTTGGCAGATCTTAGGATAAATTCAGAAATTTCCATTGTCTTCACCAATATAAGGGCTACTAAAACATGTACTAAAGTCATTGTAAGATGGCATCAGGTGAAGATCAACAAAAGCAACTGGACATATAAATATATCTTCACCCACAATTTACATGCTTAAATCAAAAACTACAGTCCTCAAAGCCAGCTGCCATGCAGTGCTAGAGATGCCCAGAGCCTCTGGGATCCTCGAATTTTGATTTCAAAGCTTTCCAGGGCTCCACAACTGCTTTGAAGCATTCCCAGTGTGCTTCAGAGTGAATCCCCTGCAGCCTAGCTCATACCTAAGCATTTTTAGGACCTTCAAATCGGATACCTCTTACTGCTGTTCCTGGAGATGCTGATGCTCCCAGAGCGTATCTAGGAAGCAGGGCTGAGCTGAAGATTTTTGCCTGAAAAATTTCAAACCGACATCTCCATCTCCTGTTCCCAGCGAGTACCTGAGCTGAATCTGTCTGGAGCAATCAAGCATTTCTCGGGCTTGAGAGAGAACATGCATGTGTTTCTGTGAGGTTCACTGGTCTACTAGCCACTTTGGTCATCTGGGAAAGGAAAAATCTGGATGCCTGATCCAGTAGTTATTTGGTATTAATAAAGCAGAGGCTTGAACCAGTACACCCCACGCTGAGCATCCAAAATGCTGTGCTACAGAGTCCTGCTGTCTTGTGTGTTCAATTCCAGGATCAGTAGGAGGGTATTCTCTCCTGCAGCCTGGTCTCAGGCCTCTGATCCAAAGTCAACGAGTAGCCTTCCCACAGGTGAGGAAACTTTCTGCCCTCCCAGGCTGTGTAGGTTTTGCCCAACCTGGGCTTGCATTCTGACCACTGTGGTGGGTTTTCCTAAAGGCTGCACTTAGTACTAAAAAATGAGCACTCCCTTCCCCTGCGTGACATTTAGGCCATCATCTAACCACTCAATTCCAAAGAATTTAACGTGAATTTTTAAGACTTCCAAAGTAAAGCTAGTTATTTTGTTATTAATATTTACACTACCTGAAATCCTGAGAGAGAGGAGAGTTAAGATCCGTCTTCAGTCAGGATCTGTGGCAGTCTGTGAGGCAGTGAATACTTTTGGAGACGTAGAACCGTTTGCACCGCCCTTTTCTTCTCTACATCCTCTTCTTGTATTTATGTGCGTGTTCTCTCGTTTATTCCTACTTCTCCTCTCTGTGAGGACAGGTGTCCTCCACAACCTTGGCGTTTGGCCTGCAGAAATGTAGGAACTGCAGAAAAGAATTCAACCACCCTGCTTTGGCAAGGGACGTGTTGAAATAACTGTACAGCTTCCTTTTCTTTTTACTCTACAAACTGGGGAAATGAATAGAAACTAATCTAAAAGATATGTCTAAAAGGGAATATTGAAATAGACAGTCTCATTTATCCCATGGTTAAATTTGAGAGGAGAAGGATTTGAATGCTTGTGACCTCTAGGTCACATAAAGCCCTTATTTAGTGATATTTTACATTTTTGCTCTTCTGTTTCAGAAAACAGATTGCAAAGGAAGCTCAGAAGGTATCTACACAGTCACCTAAAATAAATGATGAAATAAGAGTGAACACTGCTTATTTAACTGGTGGGTGTTGTTTTAAGAGAACGCTGCTCCTAGCAGAGGGGGTAAAGTGCTTTAGATACCTACAGGCACTACACTGTACTGAGCTTGTTATTCCTCTGTGATGGAATGAGGGAGTTTGGATCATCCACCAAAAGCTGCGAAACTGCTTGGAAGCTCTGCTTGTGATGATTTCATTTACTGAAACTGTTGCATTGGAGCAGAGAGCCAAAACAGCAGAATGTGTAAAATTGGATATCAGCAAAGGTGTAATACAAAACGGTATGTGTACACAAATGTTTTACTTCAAAACAATGAAATCAGCAATTCTGCTGGTTTACTCTGCTGTTATCTGTGTGACTTAGATGAAACTGCATTGATAAATTTCCTTTGTGATCATTGTATGTCTTTTCTGCTACATTTGGTTAGTTAGGAATGGCCTCTGTCCACTAGCATGACACATGCAGAGTAAACCAATTACCAACATGCAGTCAACCTAGACGGAAAAAGCATCAGTATGAAGTGTACAATTCCGTATTTTGAAATAGAATTGCATTTTTGTGCTTATATTCACTTTGAATCTGACTGGTACATATGCCATACAAGGTTTGAAGAATGATAGAGGAGCCTGTCTTTTTTTTCACACATTTTGTTTTTAAGTGCATGCAGGTTTTGTGCCTGAAATACGCATCTTATTTTCTTGCTTCAGAAATGTATTAGACACTATTATGGTTAGTTACGTGCTTAGGAAAGGTTTCTGCTATGTATCTGAAACTGATGTTGTCTATTTTTTAGCTAAATGAACAGAAGAAAAAAGCCAAACAACAGTTAGTGGTCCTACAAGTTGGAAAGATTGGCCAAAAATACAGGAAAATGAAGAAAGGGTACCCAAACTGTGTAGGCAGTCTTTGCGGTATATTCCAGCTGCTGCAAGATCCTGTTTAGTAAGAGAGGGTGGAGTTTCAAAGGGGAGCAAACTGGCCAAAGAAGAGGTGGTCTTGTTTTTTCTGTGCTAGATGGAAATAGGGAGAAGAAATCATGAACTGCTGCAACCAGAATGGTAGAAATAAGTTTTCACAGCATCACAGCGCCTCACTTGTTGACCTCAAGTGGATTTACCTCTGAGAAATGGTCATAAAAAGTCTTTTGATAAAACCAGTCATTTTCCTCTGGCATACTGATGAAGTCGTTCTGGCCTTTTTTGAAGATATCTTTCAGCCCCATCTTGCTCAGCACGGATGTGAGATTGTTATCTTTCTGCCTGTTTGATTGTCATGCTCTCATACCTGTACTTTGTAAATGGTCTATTCTGAGTGGACCATTTGGGCGTTCATTGCAGATCAGTTCTCTTTCAGTTACATCTAGTAAAAGTAGCACAATTTACAATCAATGCTAGACTAAGTCCAATTATGGATTTTTACTCTGCAGGAAATCCCATTCAGCTACATGCCCCCGAAAGAAAATGAGACCTAGGATCACATCTGTTGCAACAGAACTCTAAAGGATTGGACTATACATTACATTTAAGAAGTGATTTTCTTGTGCCTGTTACTGAAGGGAAGACAAAACCTTTAAAAATATGGATGCATTTGCATTTCAGTTCGAAAGCAGGATTTTTATGTGTCCTTGCCTTGAATACTAACACTACAACAGCACTTTCTTGACCTTATTACCGTGTGCTGTGCGTGCCATTTCTGTGTGTCATGAGGTCTGCCACAGAGGTGCCAGGGATTATTTTCTGACACTGAGATTTGCACTGGTAGACAAAAGCCCCATCTTTCATTGTAGGATAAATTGAAAGGATGTTAATCTGCTGTGTTTTGACAGGCATGGAATCACTAAGTGACAAGCAGTCCATGCTCGCAGTGTGTTTGTATTGAGGCTTATTTCAGCACTTTCCTGTAGATACTTCTTTAGTTTTCAAAGTTCTGGGACCTTTCAAGGAGGAGTTTGTGGACCTGAAGTTACAAATTTCGGTAGTGCAGAACAAATCCAGGGCTTCTTGAAAGCAGTTATTGGAAATGCAGTCATGTAGCATCTATTACTTGGCTACCTTGGAGTATTTTAGCAAGGTGATTAAATAGCATTTTCCTTACTGTGAGAGAATAAAATGGAACTGTTTTTCAAAAGCATCAAGCCACCCTCTGTGGGAGACAGGAGAGAAAGAACAGTGCTTCGGAGAGCCCTTGCTGAGAGGAGCACTGAACACCATGGCCCGTTGCTGGTGTAGGAGCTGCTCTGCCTCAGATCTGTCTTCTCTTCCCTTCCGGCACCCAGGCCTGTTGCCAGCCAGTCTGTCACCTCCAGGACCCCCCAGGCCTTCTGGAACAACACTACCTCTTTGTCTTGGCAATTTTTGCTGTTGTGCAAAGTGACTCTTCAAAATGGGTATACATGATTTAGGGGTTCCCAGTAATTACTTACTGTTGAATACACGTAGCAGAGAGAGAGGATTAACATAAAAGGCTAAGAATTAACATGCCCACCACCCTGATGAATCTTTGCTGGCCAGGAGGAGGGCTGGTTTTGTTGCTCCCTAGGAAAGGCTCAGTCTTGATGTTGCTAGCTGTTGCCTTCCCATTCTTGAGATGTATTTCCAAATAGAATAGCTTTGTGGGGGTGGAGTGAGTTGTAGGTGGAATTTTGCTGAGAGTAAATGTTTTTACAGTACCTCCCTCCTGCGTTCAGATCTTGTTGCCTTAGATAATGTTCTCTGACATGGTTACCATGATGGCTACAAAATTTTACACTAGTCCTCCTGGCCACAGGAGCACCACTGGTGCCCTCCCAAGCCAACGGAGGGAGCTGATGTTGCCAATACAGCGTTGCTTGCTCACTATTGTGCATGGGATGTTTGGAAGCTGCTGAACTACAGGCTCTAGTCAGACTTTTTATTTCTAGTGTGTTGTGACAGCAAAACAAGCTTCCTGCGTAGGTCCCGGGGGGCTGATAGTGCAATAAGCAGTGGTCAAAAATCGGAAGCTGAATGCTTAAAAAGATGTTCACACACAACTCCAAATTCATTTATTGGATTAAATGCAGATCATGATAAAATTATGAAGTAAAGCATCAGTCAAAATCTCACTGCTGTTTCTGGCAATACCATGACTATCTTTGCTGAAATGCATTCAGAAGTTACATAATTTGTCATAAATCATTACATAAATCCTACATTGATCAATGATATAGGTAGCAAGGAAGCTGTGCAGATATTAGCCAGGAAACAGGTATGATTAGGTTAAATTTAAAAGAAGAAGCAGGTTTGATTTTTGCAGGTGTTAGATAGCCTATCAATATGAGGTAGCAAGAAGCATGTTGCTCATAGTTTTTTTAGCATTTTTGCTGATTGTAACTCTCAGCAACCTTAACCTACAAAGCTTAAAAAATGAGGAAAAAATGCAAGGTGATTAGAGGTCAGCGATTGAATGTTAAGGGCTGGATCACTTTCCCTTGCTGCCTCATTTTCCATGAAGCTGCAAGGGCAGAAGAGAATGAATATAAAATGTCTGTATACACACGGTGAGACAGGAAGATGAAGGGCATTCTGAGATTATTCTGGGTTTGTATTAAATTTTGTTAATTTCCAACAGTCTTTAAATTTGAAATGAACATAAGAAAACTGCATTGTAATGTAAATGCAGGTTTTCCAGTGAGGAAAAGAGAGCATGTAGATTTCTATAAGGTCTTGTTTTTTCCCCTCAGGGATTTTCTTCCTCTCTGGGAGATTCAAGAGGATGAACTGCATTTCCACTGAAGTCAGCACTTGGCATGGGGCTAGATGATGGCCTGTGTGCAGAAAGCCTTTATGGCTCCACCTTACTCTTGAACAACAAAGCCAGAAGAGCAGGTTTGATGCAAGGTGGCAAAATTCTGCACTCTGTTTTCTGTGGTGGGCTGTGTCATTAGGACAATGCAAAGGAGCAGTAGAAGGATGGTCTTTCGGGCACAGGGTGGTCTCTGGGTGCTGCCTTGCTTAGGGGTGAGGAAAAAGGACATATGCTTTCAGTGTGTATGGCTACATGGCTTAAGGCTGAGGTTTTAACACTGCAGTTCACCTTTTTCCGATGAACAGCAAACCTTGGGTGCTGTCTGGGAGCAAGTAGCAATTCATTCTGGAGGAGAGCAGAATCTGCCAAAAAAGAGGATGCTTTTGGATTTGTTGTGTCTGATGAAGAAAAGGAAGGGGTGGTCAGCCTGAAAATTCAGAACTTCAACATCATATGCACTTGTTACATTTACAATTACCGCAGTAGCAGCAGCTGCCTCAGTACCTTTCTCATCAACTGCAACAAAAGACTTGTGAAGAACTTTGGAGATCATCACATCTCCCTGCTCAGCCATTCCACTGAAATCAGCAGCGGGGCTGAAGGCAGTGCGCATTCCCATGCTGACCAGATTACCACTGAGGTCATATTTCTCCTCAATTCTGAACTTAGGTAGGCACAGATCCACAAGAGCTTGGGTCATCTTCTTGGAATCAGTCCATTCGGCCAGCTTCTCGTACGTCAGTTCTCTTTCCAGCTATCATTTAACAAAGAGAAGTAATTTGATGTTTGCAAGGATAAAACAATCCATTAGCTATGAATTAATCAATTTTATGGCAATTTAATGAATTAAATAATTTTGGTGATCAGAGACAGGGTGTACAACAAGGATTTGAGACTTAATGCTGCAAGGTTTTGAGCACCACCCCTGCCAAATTTCATTGCAAAAGAAAGAAAGGGCACTCAACACCTGCAGCTGCCATCCCCTGGGGTAGTTCTTTCCTCTCTTTTATTTCAGTCTTGATGTGAAGGAAGTTGCTGGGAGATTGCCAGCTGTGCGGCAGGTGGTTTGGTCCAGTTCCAGAGAAACACATGTTAATATTGCACAGATTTCCTTGGCAATTTCAAATAAACTGCTTCCAGCAAAATCTTTCACTGCCCCTCTGTCCTGCACACTATGTCACCAGGGTTCAGCTCAGATCAAAAGGAGGAGAGCAATCATGTTCATGACATGATAGAGGCTAAGAATTTAACAGTCTTGCAACTGTAGTAAATGCAGTGGCAGATCTCATGATTGTAGCAAATGCTGCCTAACCAAAATCCTAGTTTTTCAGAGAGCAAACAAGCGGGAACAAGGTGGTGAATAAAATTCCAGGCCACGGAGAAGAGGTGTCTGTTATCTCAGGAAGAGACTGTGACTACTTGTGCAGTACTGTCCCTCCTGAACGTGCGGTGAAGGGAGATGTAACACTTGCAGATCATGTAGGATTGGGTGTCGGTCATGGGGCTGTTGAATTTGATTATGCACAGTGTTGACTGTCATCAGTTCTTACTAAACTAGGGGCACTCCGTGTGCAGGAACTTTCTTGGGATTAGATCAGTGTTAAAGGAAATTCATTCAGCTAGTGGAGGAGATCAAACAGCATGTCCTCAGAGGGGGAGGTATGGGTGCCAGCCTGTCCTTTTTTTCTTTTTTAATGACTGGGTAGTGATACAAAATGGATGTAAAGCTTACTTTACCTGTTCGAGACCCGTAGTACTGTCTTTGATGTCATCGGGAAGGAGGATGAACATACTGAGCTCACGGTTCACATACGGCAGCTCAATCATTTTGAAATTCATTGTTTCCACGATGAGAAGTGGAAATACGTGTCTCATGTGCATCATGTTCACAGGCTTAGTCTTGTTCTGTAAAGTATTTATTTAAAAGTAAGAAATAATTCCTTGAAAGGAAGGATGCCAATGCTTCAGTGCAGTGGAGGGAGAGGAAACTTTTGTAAGCAGCTTTTGTAACAGTGATTTGTCATTCGTTTTCCAAGGCTTTTCCTGACTGGACAATATTGCTTATCTCAGTGGTTGTCCCAGAGCATTTTGTTTGGTGCTGACCTGACTGATTTTTCTCTTCTCCCCAAAACATCTACAGCAGCCCGCAGAGGAGGGAGGAAGAGAGTTAGAAATGTCTGCAAGGATTAAGGGGATGGAGCAGGTGTGGGATATGGCCTTACAACTCTGCAGCAGAGAAATAGCTGTGGTTCAAGAGAACAAATGTTGTGCAGTTTTTCTGTGATCATCTCTCTCTGGCAATAAAAAGTGACTAGCTGATTGCTCTTGATGTCACAACCCATAACAGAAGCTAATAGCACTAATGTCTGAGCAAATTGGCACCTGATGAGGAAGGTTCCCAGCAAGCAGTCACCTTTGCAGCAGTGTGTAAGCTCTCTTAACTTCTACATCCCTTCATCCAGGGAAGCAGCCTATGTACACATGCTAATCAGAAGGCAGAAGGTTCAGCTGGTGGAAATTGCACAGAGCTCTTTGCTTTTGAGGTGAATTCATTGGCATCTCTTCTGGATACGTGCCATGAACATTTCTTCTCAACTTGCCCAAGCATGCACCCTTTCAGGGTACCGTGCTGCACCTGTATGTGAGCAGGGACGTTTGTGCCCAGCTAGGCTGCACAGCACGCAGGCTTGGGTACCGTGCTCACCCGTGACATGGCGTGTAGTTCCTATCCAAGAAGCCTGGACTCTCAAAATCATGTTTTTACAATCTAGCACTTTTAGCACTGTTTTACAAAAAGGACTTAAGTGACTCTAGCACTTTTGGAAACGGTGTCTGTTACCTGTAGCTCATTTACGTTTACCTGAGCAGCATCTTAATGTTGCAGTGAGCTGAGCACTGACATGTTTTGCTGTAACCAGCTTTTCACAGAGACCCTAGTTACCACAGGGATACCTGAAAGACTTACGAAATGGAAAGATTTCAGCAGTAGCTGTTGTCACCAGGCTGTTTACGGGCAGAAGGATACTGGAGGAGCTTACCTTGCTCAGTCGGAAGGGTTGCAGTTGTGTAAATTGGGCTTGAAATTTCATTTCCCATTCTGCCTTGAAGTAAATGGCATTTACCAGAATCATCTTTGTGGCGCTTCCTACGTCTCGTGAACCCAGCAAATTCTTGATTTTGCCTTTTGAAATCAGAAGAGTCAGGTTTCATTCCAGAGTAGCACAGTGAGGACATGTTTTCATTGTTTTTTCTCTCAGTTCAGCTCCTTAGTGAAAAAGGCCGTGCCTCAGTGCCCTACTCCCTAAAATACTAGCCTGACGTGAATCGGTTAGTTTACAGTTTCCCAAGCTGTTTGCTGCCTGGTTCTCCTGGCTAGCTGACAGGGATTGACACCTTCCCCCCAAAATGTCACAGTTTCATGGCAAGCAGCTAGAAGCAGAAGGCCATATACTGCCTCGCCAGCTGGTTACGCCAGGCAGGAGGCGGCCAGCATCTCTGGCCGGTGCTGGATGGTACCTCCAGGTGGGCATCCCCACCCACCTCAGAGCACACTGGTAGGCAGAGGCGTTTCTCCCCTCTGCCTGCTCTGCCTGCGGTGCGTGGGCACAGCACGGGGGCAGCGGCTGTGCTTGAGGACCAGCTCACACAGGGCACAGCAGAGTCGGTGGGAGTCTCCCCAGGGAGCTCACTGAGATCTGGATCAGATATCTGAAGCTGCTTAAGTGTGCTGCTCTTTCTCTGTCCTCCCACTGCGTGTCTGCTCGCTGTCCACATCGGAAGGCATGACCTGGCTGCTGCAGCAGCACGCGGGGAAGCAAGGGCACCTGCCCAGAGGAAACGTCAGGCTGATTTAAATAGGAGAGGAAAGGTGTTGGGGTTGAGCTCAGCTTACCCTCAGTTTGTTTTTCAACCCAAGTATTGATTTCCTTTCTGGCTTGTTCTGCTGCTGTCTTAAAGTTGACCGCTTGTGGCTCTGCTTTGTAGTAGTTCTTACTGAGCTGTATGTATCTCTGAAAAATAGAAAAAAAAAAAAGTTCTATACTATACTGGATTTCTCAGTCCTGAAGGGAAGTTGTTAGCATTTGGACTTTTTGATAGCTTCTTGGGCCTAGAGGACTGCAGGACCTTGCTTGTTACTCTCTGTTGGACTGTGAGTTAACAGTTAAGAAATAACTAAAGGACAGAAAATTCCCTTCTTTTGTTCCCATTTTTATTTGGAGAAGCGAGGAAGGCTGTACATATCCCTTGGATGTGCTTATTTTAATGTCTCATTTAAAATTGTGTATATTGGGGGTTCCAATAATAAAGCCGTGTTGCATGAGAAGGAATCCCTATGCTACAGTCAAAGGGCAGCGCATCCTTAAATACTGTGAGCAGACCGACTGGTATTTTCCAGTTAACTTTATCACTGGCATCCAGGGGTCTTATTTGCAGTATTCGGGGTCAGCTTCAAACCTGTTCTATTAATGGCAGGTAATTAAAATGAGAAATATTTTTCACGCCTTTTCTTAGTCCTCTCTGAGATTTAACTTACAGGCACTAATGGGAAGGTCTTTTCCACGTAAATGCGGTTGGCACTTCTCAGCGAGTAGCTGCTTCTGGGTTTGTTGATGGCAGACAGGAGCTCTTTGAAGCCAGAATGAATGCCTTCAGCTTGCTTGTGCTCAGGATCCTTGGAAAGAGAAACCATACATTCAGCAATTGCATTTTTGCATGAAGTTTTCAAAACGTGCTAAGTGATGTGCGTGGGAGAGGGATTTGGGTTCCTCTGTCTTACTTTTTATTTTTCCAAGTTTACTTTGCAAGTTTACCACTGCAATTTGCAGGGCTCTGTTTATGACTGGGTGAACTGATTTGCCATATAGCAAACCTTCCAG
>Ga0065711_1051039_pt1 | contig 10543 bp, 8 predicted proteins | sample Hoacrofraction12_FD_59098 | JGI IMG/M metagenome (GOLD analysis project Ga0065711, IMG submission 59098) | Hoatzin crop microbial communities from Cojedes, Venezuela - Epithelial fraction 12 v2 (version 2) | ecosystem: Host-associated > Birds > Digestive system > Esophagus > Crop | place...
CCCCCCGCCCTGCCAATGCAGTGCTTCCCCCAGCACAAAATGTTTTGCAGGAGATGAGAGGGATAGGACCAAGTTCTGTTCAGCAGTGTCCTTTCTGGCTTCTTTTTATGTTTAAGATGATGGGGCATATGACGTTTTCCTTTTTGTAATCTACTTTTTGAAGAAGATATAAGAAAAATGGGAGTATGTTTTGCTGGCTGTGCTTTCATACAAAGCCCAGGGACTTGAGATAACAGACAGCAGTGTTTGTCCTGGAAATCAAATGCTGCTGCCAGGCCTTCATTTGAAATGTTACAGCTAAGCTGCTGACAAACCCTGTTCAGAGAGAGGGACTTTCTTGTGGATTTATGAATCTTGCATGTTAACGGCTTCTATTACCTTGTTTAATAGCATCTTTGCAGAGGATGCTGTCTCTAAAGGACTAAGTCAACAGTAGTGCATCAGTTACTATCCTTTGGTGTCTTGTTGGTCTGTAGAGTGAGTTAGGCTGCTCGGTTTTGTTTTGTGCTCCCTTGATGGGCTTTCTGTGCCCAAAACGCACTTCAGTAGCAATGAACTTTGCAAAATTCATTCTTTGTCTAAACTGGCTAGTGCTTCTGAGTATTTCCAATACAAATACTAATCAGGGTAACGGAGTGTTCCTACTTGTACTTGTGACAGAGAAAACAGCCCCGTGCTATGCAGAGAGACATTCTCGTGCATTTTTGACATGGAATTGAAGGCAGACAGTGGGTAACCAGCAAGAATTACTCCGGAGGACCAGGACCTAGCCCTTTAGTACCAGATCTGACAGCCAGTATTGCATTACATTTCTTGGAGGCAAGAGTTACATTTCTGTATTTCAAATCAAATGATGTAGTGGTTTGGGAATGAAGAGGAGAAACAAAAAAGAACCATGTACCCTTCAGATAGATTACAGGTTGCAGAGCCAAGGGCTTTGAACTTGAGGTTTTTTTCCTTCGGGGTCCTGATTTCAGAAACAAAAACTTTAAAAGCTCATTTTCCTTGCAAACAACTTGGTAAGAAAAGAAAGGCAAGTCTATGATAAATGGATTATTAACATTCAAAATAAACTGCATATGAAAAACCCCACACCAATAGCGAAACATCTCTCAGGTCCAGCTCTCTTTTTTTTTCATTAGTACTTCAATTTATGTGTGTTTATTCTGTTTTTATTCCGCAGACCTTTAAAGAGGATAAATACTTGAAAGATGCTATGGACTGTAGTGATGTCATCTGGCAGAGAGGTTTATTGAGAAAAGGATACGGGATCTGCCATGGTACTGCTGGCAATGGCTACTCCTTCTTGTCTCTCTATAACCTAACTCAGGACAAAAAGTACCTCTACCGAGCTTGCAAGGTGAGCTCTGCGGCATCCCAACAAAATTGCTGTTTCCTTTCGTTTCATAACAGCCCTGCAAGAATAAACTGTGATCGGAGTAGGCTGTTGTGTGCTAGATCTGGAGCTGGCTGGCTGCGTGGCTGGGGGGGACAACAGTGTCCCAGCACTCGCTCCTCTTACCTCACACTTTGCCTGGATGACTTCAGCTGTGTACGTGGGGCATGCACCGTCTTGGTACGCAGAATGGAAGGCACAAATGTTCTGTAAGGGGGGAGGAACTAATCACAACAAAATAGAGTCTGAAAGTCAGCCTGCCTGAACAATAACAGGCTAATGTTATGTGGTGCTAATTATTCCACTGAGACATCCGTTGTCATCCTCAGCTCCTCCAGTGATACTGTTTGTAGTCTTTTGTAATTATTTGTTTTCAGACTAGTGTCTGTTTGGGGCTTTTAGAGCTCTGAATTGCAGTTATTAAATTACTCACTCTAGATTCTTTTTTTCATTAATACAAATTGAAGAGAAAGGCACACACGGAATTTTTCCACTAGAATTGTCCAAGTTCTGCTATCAGCTCTGACTGTGCTAGCAGTTACCAAAGGAGAAGGCTTTCTCAGCCTCTGCTTCTTCATCTCATAAGACTTTGGTTTGGTTTTGGGGTTTTTTTTCAGCTTAATTAATGGATATTCAGTTTTGCATTGCATACATAGTTATCTAGCTGAGGCCTTTTTAGAAGTATTGTAATGGGAAATCTGACGAGTTGCTTCTTAGGTGCTTTCAGATGAGCACTGGCCACATGCAAAGCTATTGTATTCATCTCCACTGTCAGTCAGCTTTCCTCCGTCAGCAGAGCTTTAAAGACTGTCTCACCTTACCTTTACCAAAGCATCACACCACGAGGACACCTGTAAGCGTACCTGCATCCTAGAGAACGTAATAAACCCCTGGCACTCCCGCGGCAAACGTCTGACTGTGTTACGTGTGGACTCGCCCGCTGCTGACTTCCAAGCCACAGCACCAAGCAGGCGTTGCTGTCGGCACGGCTGTCAGGCTCTCCCTGTCATCCCCCGTGCTAGTACATCTTCTGGGGCTTTGTGCAGCATTGGCAGCTCCTGTTGGAGTGGCATTTCTGGCCCAAGAGACCCCTGATGTTCTTCCATACCAAACTAGAGAAAAGCAAGCATATCTGTTTCAAAGCTGAAGAAGGAAGAGGACTCGGTTACTTACCTGAAATCCCTTTGAGACGGAAGATGGGGCAGAGTGACCAAAGACCGTTTGCTGGAGGTGCCCAGCACAGTCAGCTCTGGCAGTGTATTCGCAGCCCTTCTGCATTTTAGCATCTCCAGCGCTCAGTCGCACCCTTCAGGTGCTTGCAAAGGAAATCGTGACACAGGCAGAAGAATTTGCTTGCCTGGCATTCTTGACGTCTTTTCTTTTTGAGTCAGAGCATGCGGGGAAGCAAGCGTGCAGTTATGTTGGTACCTAAAGGCATGTAACTGAGAGAACTAGGTGGTTTCCTGTCCCTGGGGTGTTGGCTCACGCTGAAAGCATGAGGCCCAGGGGAAGGAGTCTGGCCTATCGCTAGTTACCTGGGAGAAGAGACCAACACCTGCCTCACTACACCCTCTTTTCAGGGAGTTGTAGAGAGCAATAAGGTCTCCCCTCAGCCTCCTCTTCTCCAGACTAAACAGCCTCAGCCGCTCCTCATCAGACTTGTTCTCCAGACCCCTCACTAGCCTCGCTGCCTTTCTCTGGACACGCTCCAGCCCCTCAATGTCCTTCTTGGAGTGAGGGGCCCAAAACTGAACACAGTACTCCAGGTGCAGCCTCACCACTGCCGAGTGCAGGGGCACAATCCGCTCCCTACTCCTGCTGGCCACACTGTTCCCGATACAAGCCAGGATGCCGTTGGCCTTCTTGGCCACCTGGGCACACTGCTGGCTCATGTTCAGCCGGCTGTCGACCAACACTGCAAGATCTTTTTCCACCGGGCAGCTTTCCAGCCACTCCTCCCCAAGCCTGTAGCGTTGCATGGGGTTGGTGTGACCCAAGTGCAGGACCCGGCAACTTGGCCTTGTTGAACCTCATACAGTTGGCCTCGGCCCATCGATCCAGTCTGTGCAGACTGGGTAAACCAGAAGAGCTTGAAATGCTGTGGCTCACAGAGACCCCTGGTTTGTGCTGCTCGCTTTTGGTTTCGCAGCTTTGCTCCAGCATTATCAGACAGGCTCCCAGGAGGTTGAGCCGCTCCGTGAGAGAAGAGAGAGAGGGGCTGCTGCATCCTGGGCTCCAGGCAACAGAGAGCATCTGAGCCCTGTGCTGCTCAGCGTTGTGGTTAAACCGCTGCTGATAGCAAGCATGCGTGGTCCGTGTGACAAATAATGGCAGATGTCTTCTTGCTAGGAGATACTTCATTTTTTTTTTACCTCCTTGGTTTAACACAGTTACTAGTGTGGCTTACTGGCCCTGTGAGTCGTGCTGAAGCTATGAACTTGTAAATGATGGTTGTGCTTCAGTAGCCTGGGGTGCATTTTTTGAATTTCTGTTGCAGTTCCCAGGCTGGCGGTAATGATAAAGGCTAGCGTGCAAGAAGACATGGATGTTGCAAGAACTGGTTGTAGTTTAGAAACATGCCATAAACATGTTCTGTCCTCACAGAGAAGACAAGATTACATGGAGAATTAAACCTTGGCTTGAAGATTTATACCTGTGGGAGGCCAAAAATTGTTTTGCCAGTTCTCAGTGACGGTGCGGACCACAGTGTTTGTGGGGTTTTTGCTGGGTTTCCTCAAGACATTCACGCACACGCACACACCCCTACCAGGAGAAGAAAAATCCATCCCCCAAGAAGCATTTAACCAGAGGAGATGCTACCCTTTATCCTCCTGTTGAACAGACTGATGTCTCTGGGGGGCATACTGACACCCCATATAGCCCCAACGCTAGAGCCGGGGCACCCTCGAGTTCGTAGGGTGAGCTGTTTGCTGGCAGCTCGGCCAAATTGCGGGGTGGGCGGGGAGGGACCTCTCAATTCTTTGCTTCGCAGGCATCTTTGCACTGTACTTTGAATAAGCAGTGGTTTGCTTCCAAGCACAGAAAAGCCAGGGGAGCTTGCGGCCCGTGTATGCTCCGGGGAGTCATAAAGGAGAAACAGATGGTTGCTATTAAATTGATCCAGGTGCGGTGCGCAAATCGTGTATGTCTGATGTAGCAGTGTTGATCAAACACCAGAAAGACACTGTTTAACTTTTTAACGGTTTTCCGTCTTCTGAACAAAATACTGATGACCATAATTGTCTAACTGTATTCATAACGATTTTTCATAAGGCTTAGGGAGAGCAAATAAATAAAACTAAGTAGTGGCAGCTGGAGATTTAATACCCTAAATTAGTGCATGGAAGTGAAAGAAAACCAAAATGCAGTTAACAATCCTAAGCCCTGAGCACGTGGATAAATTAAGCACCAAGACAGACAAGAAACTGGTATCACAGTATTAGAAAAATTTTGCCCTTAAAACTGAATATATCTGTTCTCGCAGCATTTTTCATTGACGTGTAGCAGGGTTGATTTACAGAAAGCAGAAGTTAAGTACAGCCCACCTAATTATGTTGTTATGAAACTGAAACTCGTGCTGTGGAAGTACAAATTCTAAAACCTAGTTGCAGCTTTGTCACGGTAGAAGTGGGACAAATTGATCTCAGACAGCGATTTCTGTGTTGTGTCTCTGCTTACACTACTTCAAATTTAGCGCCTGTTAAAGATAAGCAGATACTGAAGCTTGCGTTGAACAGTCTTAAATAAAAGAAAAATAATAAATCTTTTTTTAATGTTCTCCCCAGTTTGCTGAGTGGTGTTTGGAGTATGGTGCACATGGATGTCGTATTCCTGACCGACCTTACTCTCTCTTTGAAGGTAAAGTGATGATGTTGCAGATGGTGTTGTACCACACAGGACAGAAGGGCAGCCCTGCAGTTCTGGCACAGGAGTTGAGAAATCTTTTGTGGGTTCTCCTACTGTTAAAAATAGACCCACCGCCTAACACCAGCTCTGCCTAAAAGAAGGAAGGCGATGGAGGGGGCAAAAAGACAAAAGCAAATTATTCACCATCACGATTTTCAGTTTTGGTTGCTTTTCAGCAGTTTCCAATGTAAAGCCAGTGCCACCATTCTTCTTGAATAAAATTCTGCTGTGCTGGTGCCTCTTTGCTTAGAGCAAACCCAAGTCTGGGCAACAGTTTTGTTGCGGGTGTTGTTGCAGAGGGACTGGGCCGAGGAGCAGCTGTGGGTAGGGGGGTCTCAAAGTAGCTACTGGCTTGTCGGAGCTAGACCTTCTCTGCTGCCGTACTAAAGCAAGGAAAAGCTAGTTGTGATACGAACCCAAACCACTTCATCAGAAAAAGAAAAGAAATGCAGAGTTCTTAGGGACTTTTCTGCAAGTTCAAAGATCTTCCTAAAAACTCCTAGAGTTTGGTATTTTTTTTTTAATTCGTGGTTTTTTCTATTTCCTATGTCATCCTTATGTTTTAGAAACACAGTAGCAAGGAATCGTAGACCCAAGTAGGGTTTTAAGTAGCGCCGCTGTTTCGTGAACAATGAGCCGAGTGTGCCACCTATCACAAATATGCGAAATTACAGCAGACCGAATAGTTTTACAAATAACCCAGTCCAAGGTGTGAACACAAGGGAGCAGTAGTTACATGCATCCTTCTAAACACAGAGTTATTGTCTTAGTGCTGAAGAGAGAAAAGCATAAGTATTCTTATTGCTGGGCGCTCCCTTGCACGCACTTGTAGAGGGGAAAAAGCAGGCATACAGTCTGCTGTGCAGGAGCTTTGAGATCTGTTGAGAAGGTGAAGTAACGCCAACAACGCGATGACTTGCGCTTGAATGCTGACATCCAGCTTTTATTTTCGTTTTTTCAAGTCAGTGTTTTTTTCAGAAAAATTTAGAAGTCTCAAAGTTGAGACAACAAAGTCTTGATTTGGGGCGGGTTTTTTGTAGCCAAAATTGTGCTTGAAGTTGTCCAGTTCCCCATGTATGTGCCCACTTTCAGTGGAAGGTGCACCTGCATCTTAGGGGATTGTCTTCATCGTTTCGTCTGCATGATGCTGCATTGCGGGGCGGTTCCTGTGTATGCGCTTAGCTGTTGATAAAACAGGATTTTAGGTTGATCATGAAACTGAGATTGTACTCACATGCCGTCCTGTTGTAGGGTGCCTCTGCTGTCTGTTGCCCGAAGAGTTTTGTTAGGTGAAGCTGGTGTTGGTGCTTCAGTCTCTGGGTGCCCTCTTTATGAGTAGTGAACAAATGAGTCTGTACATCACAAGCAGAATAAAGTTTTGCCTTTTTTGTTTTTTAACCAGTGAAATGATGAGCAAGAGCTGCTCAAATTCTGAGGGACAGTCCAAACTTGGGATTTACTTTTTCTTAATAGAAGTAGCACTGAGGTGGTGCAGCTGAAAAGATGGTAGCAGAGAGACCTTGGTTCTTGCCGTTGATCTTTTCAGGTGAAACTTGATTTCCTGGGCAAAATACAGACGAACTTCCCTGTCTGTAGTCCCTAAGCTCAGCAGTTCAAAAAAAATGCAGCGAGGAGGTGTTCAAACAGGCCCTGCTGCCTTTGCTGTCAACTGTGCTATTTTAATGTCAAAGATGCACAAATATCTCCTTTTCTCGTTACGTTTTAGGCATGGCTGGAGCTATTCACTTCCTCTCAGATATTTCGGTACCGGAGACTTCCCAGTTTCCAGCTTTTGAACTTGGACCTCAAAGGAGAGAAAACAAAGTGGAACAGGACAGCTAAAAGACGATTTTGAAAGGAAACTGATGCCAAAAGAGATGAGACTGTTTAGTGCCTCTGATACTGAACCAACTCAGCTCTGAACCGACAGATGGATAGACCGCTTTTCTCACCCCTCCCTGCCCCAAAGGACCGTGAAGTCATTAGAACATGAATGGGAGCAGCCACATTTAAGTTCTGGTGAAGTGACACCTGCAGACGTAGGACAAGAGAAGTCGTGTGTTGAACTTTCTCCCCTCCGTTGTGTTTGTCTTCTTCAGGTCTTTGACATGCTCTGCATGTTTATTGGTGTTGTCTGTTGATTCGAGTCTTTTGTTGTTAGCAAAAAGCTGGTCCCCGCGTGAGTCCCCGTCCCGCCCCTTCGCGCATGGCTCGCGACAGCAGTGTTGCTTTCTGCAGCGGCGTTACCTAGAGAGTTCCACCTTATGCCAGAGAGTTCGCTGCAGGACAGTGTCCAGCTTCGCTGGTGAGCCGGCAACTTAGAGATGAAAAACGTTTTTGTGTTCATATTTTTCTGCATTTTTCTCCACAGTCCCTAGAAGGTAAGGTGATGGAGGTGAGCCTCTTTTGATGAAGAGGTACGAGGCCATCTCAGTTTTCAGAAACTTAGCAGGTTGGAAGGGACCTGGCTTGTCTTTTGCTGCTGTTGCGGGGGTTTTTTTTGAAAGCCTGAGGAGAGGCTCCCTTTGACACCTGCACCTGGTTCGCGTGTTAGGCGTGTACTGCAGGGTGGAGGTGCTTGTCCCCACCTCTGCAAAGCCCCATCCCGTGGCATAAGCTGAACAAGCTGAAGGTGGAGTCACCCGTACCGACGTCCCGCTGCCGCCAAGAGCAGAACGGGGAGAGCAGAACTGTGCTGCTCCTCTCCTGCAGGCAGATTTGCGAGAAACCTGTCCTTCCTGCGGCATCTAGAGTACGAATGAGGAAGGGAGGGCGTCGGGGCAGTCTCTCGTGCTGGTAACTCGAGGTGAGCGCTGGTTCCGCACCAAGGCAGCGATTTGTGGGCCAGCTGCGGAGCGCAGTCGGGCTTGGAAATGCGTTGCTGCTCCTGCATGAATCTCGGAACAGTGGCGGGTGACTTCCTTGAGCTTTGTCGTGTCTGTTGGCCAGACCCACTGGGACGTTAATCATCCCCAGACTGGGTTCTGCTGGGCGGCAGCAGCGGTGCCAGGGCAGGCGCAGCGTCGTGTCACGGGGTAGCTCCTCTGTTGGTTTGTCCTGAAAGATGGGAGCAGCGGAAGAGACTTCTCCACCCCGCCTGGCAAAGGGTGGAGGATGAGGTGGGGGACACAAAGCCCAGCTGCATCTCCGCAGCCAGTAAGGCAGTGGGAATGAGGGATGCTGGGGTGAAGTGAACTGGAGCGAGCCGCAGAAAGCCGAGGGACCAGCGAGGAACGGAGAGAGCCGATGCAGCGGAGGAGTGCATGGAGCGTACCAGGAGCGGCTGTCTCGGATCAGATGTTCCTCTACGGCAAACATGCTGAGGTCGAGCTCGGTGTTTCTGCCTTCAGCCTGTGGATCACCGCTCCCACCGCGGAAAAGCCAGGGAGGAAGCTCGCCCAGGGTGAAGCCTCGCAGGAATTCTAACAAAGGAGGCAGGCAGCTCTAATCCCGTCTCGCATCACCCCCACCCTTCTCCTCCTCCCCCTCCGCTGAGACTGCAAGGGCACGTGGGGCGGGTTAGGAGGAAGGGGGCTTGCCAGGTTCATGGGAGCCGCCTGCGAACACCCAGCAGAAGCCACCAGCCTTCCCAGCAAACCTCAAGCACGAGTTGTGCTGACCGCTTGCCTAGGCGGGTTTTTTCATTCAGTGATTACACACATATGGGCCTCCTCGGCTGCTGAGCTTGGAGTGGCATCTGCGGGAGGGGGGTATGGCCAAGTTAAAACTTGCTGGTTTAAAAAATATATAGGTATATATGTGCTTAGAACAGCTTAATACTGAGCAGATCTCCGAGATGCTTGAGCGCACCCGTCGAAAGGCCGAGCAAGTCAGCGAGCAGCTCTGTAGCGCAGCCAGACCTCTGCTGTGGCGGGGCCGGGCACCGCCGCTCTCCGCGGAATCCTCTTGGAATTCAGCAGGACTGGAGATGTAACACGCCGAGTCGGGAAGCGTCGGGCAGCGCGTCTGCCTCATCTGCTTGGCGGGGCTTGCCCCATGGCTCCTCCTTTCTGTTCGTCGCAGCACGGTGGTATCGAGGTGGCCCATTGCTCTTTCAGATATCGTGTGAAGGTACAAAAAAACCACATTTCACCAAAGCGTTGTTTTCAGAAATCGCATCATTCCCTGGTTTGCTTTGTGTGTAATAGTCCATCTGTTGCAAAAAGCAGTAGTGTTAAAAACGGAGATGCTCTTTGGGCCGAAAAAGAGGAAAAAAAAATGCTGATGTTTTGTTCTTTGGCTTCATTAGTAAAGATCAAGCTATGTGGTGGTAATTTGTGTGATTTTTTGGGGTTGTTTTTTCTTGTTGTACTCCATCCTTCACTCCAGCACTGTGGTCATACCTGAACGGCCTCCCTATCTCGCGCAGTCCTGCAGGATGAGACACATTGAAACACATGCCAGAGTGGGGGCAGCTGACTTTTTTTTTTAGCCTTCACCTCTTACTAGCCTTGAAGACCTCTTTCCTGCTGCTTTTCCCAGGTGACTTTGAGCATACATGGCGTTGCTTTCCCCTCTGGTCACACAGGCCCTGAGCACCTGGCAGCTAAAGCCTGACTCACAACTAGCTGGTCCTTAAGAACACACGTATGAAATCTAACATGTCTTTTCCAGCTGCTTTGATGGTTTTCTCCAGGTAGGCTTTAAAGGAAGGAAATTTCAAGTATGCTGCAAGCAAGGGGCAGTAATTCTGCTCCGCGAAGCCCCGCGTGCCACTCGCTGTGCTCTTTGCCCCTGAGAGCAGCTGCTGCTTTTTTGAATGAGTAGCCTTATTTGTGGTCTGTAGGTAGGGACATGAAGATAATCTGTACAAAGTCAGCTGTAGCTAGATGATGCAGTAGTCCACTGTAAGGTCAAAATACTGGAGGAGAGCGAGGGAGGTGGGAGGAAGCATGCGTGCTGTGCGTCAGGCCCTGCCAGCCCCATCAGACGTTTTGGTGCAGCGGTCTTTTTCCTGGTGAAGTTCTTCACTTCTCCCCCCATTTGTTTTCACTGGTTTCACGTTGACTTGGGCACAGGAACTCAGTCTCTGCATGGCAGAGCAGCTGTGATCGGCATGTAGCGACCTGTCACAAAATCACAGACTGGTTGGGGTTAGAAGGGACCTCTGTGGGTCACCCAGTCCAACCCTCCTGCCGAAGCAGGGTCACTCAGAGCAGGCTGCACAGGACCTTGTCCAGGCGGGTCTTGAATATCTCCAGAGAAGGAGACTCCACAGCCTCCCTGGGCAGCCTGTGCCAG
>Ga0065711_1051041_pt1 | contig 10543 bp, 10 predicted proteins | sample Hoacrofraction12_FD_59098 | JGI IMG/M metagenome (GOLD analysis project Ga0065711, IMG submission 59098) | Hoatzin crop microbial communities from Cojedes, Venezuela - Epithelial fraction 12 v2 (version 2) | ecosystem: Host-associated > Birds > Digestive system > Esophagus > Crop | place...
CACTGAAAAGAGTTTGGCCCCATCCTCCTGACACCCACCCTTCAGATATTTATAAGCATTTATTAGGTCCCCTCGCAGCCTTCTCCAGGCTGAACAAGCCCAGCTCCCTCAGCCTTTCCTCATAGGAGGAGATGCTCCAGTCCCCTCACCATCTTTGTAGTCCTCCTCTGGACTCTCTCCAGTAGCTCTTCATCTTTCTTGAACTGGGAAGCCCAGAACTGGACGCAGTACTCCAGATGGGGCCTCACTAGGGCAGTGTAGAGGGGAAGGAGAACCTCCCTCGACCTGCAGGCCACACTCCTCCTAATGCACCCCAGGATACCATTGGCCTTCCTGGCAACCAGGGCACACTGCTGGCTCATGGTCAACTGGTCATCCACCTGCACTCCCAGGTCCCTCTCCACAGAGCTGCTCTCCAGCAGGTCTGCCCCAAGCCTGTACTGACGCATGGGGTTGTTCCTCCCCAGGTGCGGGACCCTGCACTTGCCCTTGTTGAACCTCATCAGGTTCCTCTGCCCAACTCTCCAGCCTGTCCAGGTCACGCTGAATGGCAGCACAGCCTTCTGGTGTATCCACCGCTCCTCCCAGTTTGGTGTCATCAGCAAACTTGCTGAGGGTACACTATAACTCTTCATCCAGGTCATTGATTAAGTTAAACAAGGCTGGGCCAAGTACTGACCCCTGGTGGACACCACTAGTTGCAGGCCTCCAACTAGACTCAGCGCCGCTGATGACAACCCTCTGAGCTCTGCCATTCAGCCAGTTCTCAATCCACCTCACTGACCACTAATCCAGCCCATACTTCCTGAGCTTCCCTAGGAGGATATTATGGGAGACAGTGTCAAAAGCCTTGCTGAAGTCGAGGTAGACAGCATCCACGGCTCTCCCTTCATCTATCTATATCCCCTCATCTATCTATACCACGAGAATGTTCTACTAAACACAATCCTATCAGCAGGAATGGGAAAAAAACGTACAAAGGGCAGACAAATATCATTACACACAACATACAGGCAATAATGCAGAGGTAGGAAGAAAAAAGACCATTCCCAAATTCATGGAGAGGCTTTCTTTGGAAATGGTACTTTGCTCTTCTTTCCTCAGGGCCCAATGGAGAACAGCTCATCAAAAGCCATGTGTACAAAACCAAACTGAAAGACCACAGGCATACGGCAGCACAGACCTGATGCCTTCTGACTCACTCTGGGACCTTTAGTGTTTTTCCCAGGCTCAGCAGAAGGGTTTGCAACAGCTTGAGCCCACTGATAATATGGGGAAATATAGTCCTGGTCCCACCTTTACACCAAGTCAGTCAAAACCAAGCATCAACCTTAGTTCCTTCCTGCTTTGATTTTCCTGCTCATTGCAGAAAGCTAAAAGAAACTTCGATTGAAAACAAGCAAAAGCCAATACTTCAGGTCTTCCAAGACATTACACAGACACATCAGCTGTTACTTAAGAAGATTCACACCCACAGTAAGCCTTCATTTCCCCACATAAAACAATAAATAGGCTATGTCTTTTCTTCATTATCAATGCACACAAGAGACACTGTCCCAATGGATGTGCTCTCAACCTTAAAGTCACTGGAGCAGCTCCCGTTGACTTCAGAGCAGATCATCACCTTCTACCTGGATTTATCCTCTTGTTTACAAGACTTTAAAGCCTTATACGAGCCAGACCAATTGTAAGTCTCCTCCCTAAGTATTATTTACAGCTAACCCTCCTCATCATCACTGAAGCAAGCTTTAGTCCTGATCCTGCAGTTATGAAGAGAAATGTCCTGGCCTTCAAAGAGTGTTGAGATTCAACTTTGCATGACATCAAGAGGTGTACAAGACGACTGCAGGCGAAGACGCAAAGGCAGTTCACAACACAGAATGAGCAGTATGTGTGAATGGTATAAATAGCACAGTGAAACACATCCAACAATCAACTGTAACATGCGAAACCCTGATCTAGCCATCTATGAAGAAGTTTTGCCCTGACCTCTCAGCTCCAGTCCCAATCAGTCCCCATCATTTAAGAAGCTGAGCAAGCACTGTTTTTTCCTCCAAGAAAGCCCAAGATAACATTTATTAGCTTTGACTCTCAGATTGCAACATTTTGATGCTTCATACCATGAAACTTTTGTTTTCAAATTTTCCTCCTTTATGCCCTAAAGCCCTGAACAGGGTAACAGAGTTTTAGCCTCAAAACCACCCTGCCTGAAAAAGGGTGGAATATAAACAGCTACCCCATACTTCACAGAGGACACACAACATACAGGTCCACATTGGGCTACCAGAGTCAAGGATGGGGACAAAACTCGATACTAAAGTTCAGTGCCTCAAATTCAGCATCCCTAGTCACCCTGTAAGCTCCCTAAGGAACTAAAAGCCTCTTTCCTGCCCTTTTATTTCTTCTAGTAAAAAGTTTTATTTTGCCTGTCGAAAATAAACGGAGCATTGCTACATCTTCTGCTCTCCCAGAGAGCAGGGGACCCCGAAAGGATCAAACTGCAAGGTACTTGCACTGCTGACCTTAGCTGATGCACTCCTCTGTGGGTTTCTCCCTGGAGTAAGTATGCACAGCACCATGCTCGTTTTGTATGAGCACGTTTCTCACTGCAGCCAAAAGTTCATGCCTGGGTCATCCCACCTGGCAGCTGGAAATATTTCTAAGTCTAACCTGACAATAGACCAGCCTCATCTAGTCCTGTGTACTGCACCTGGTGTCCAGCCAGTGCCAGCTTTTGCTGGGGTCTCTCCCCCATTTTGCACTGCACAAGCACAGCGCAGACTGACTTTGTTCATTCCTTCTCAACTCTTGCTCTTCCAAGTGCAGCTTAGCAGGAGCTGAAAGAACCAGCACAGCAGAGGAGATGACCTGTGTGATACACAACCATAGCCTCCACAACACAGAATTATAGAATCATTAAGGTTGGAAAAGACCTCTAAGATCATCAAGTCCAACCATCAACCCAACACCACCATGTCTGCTAAACCATGTCCTGAAGTGCCACATCTACACATTTTTTTAACACCTCCAGGGATGGTGAGTCCACCACTTCCCTGGGCAGCTTGTCCCAATGCCTGACCACTCTTTCAGTAAAGAAATTTTTCCTAATATCTAATCTAAACCTCCCCTGATGCAACTTGAGGCCATTGCCTCTTGTCCTATCGTACATGGTACACAGGCATCAGCCGCTCAGGAAAGCAGCCGTGTATTTTCAGCACAGAATTTGTAATACGAATCTATATTATTCAGCCAAGTTAGCTTCAATACTTTTCCCATTATTCTGAACTCCAAGGCACTTCCACAAGTTTGCCTTAGCATACGCTGTAGTTTAATCATTGAAAACTCCAGTCGACAAGACTGGGAGCACGGAGGAAAGCAAGGGAAGATGTGAACTACTCCGCCCACAAGAGATTCTCCTAGAGCAAGACAGATCCTTATTGCTGACAGACAGCAAAAGTTAGCTTTAAGCTCTGAATCCTTCACCTTCAAGCAAGTGCTTTGGGTTGCCTCACAGACACTATAGGTAGCTCACCAGGACACTCAGAGCACCGTTTGTCAACCTGCACTACCACCACACACTTTTTTTAAATTTTACCCATCACAGGCACCGATTCAGCAAGCAGTATTTGACTCACAGAATAAAAGAAAAGATACATGAGTAAGGGTAAATTTTACATTTTAAAGACAGTGCAGCTTATGTTTGCTGTCCCTTTTCAAGGTAAAAGGCTTACAAGAAACAGTATTTTATGGCCTAAGAAGTGACCCTGAGAATGAATTGGATGTGCAACAATGCATGCATTTACTGTTTTAAAGAAAATAGTAAAGAATAACAGCAATGAACACAAACACAGAGCACTCTCTTATTATAGGTTTTTTTCCTACCTTTACTAATATCTTTGTAGTTATACTAACCAACCCCCAAAGAATAAATATCTCCCGTTACATTTTGGAAATGCAGATATAGCAGCATTACATCTATGCATAAATACTATAATTATTATAGTTAAAATCTCAGTCCTTTAGGACAAATAAAATAATTTAAATTAATCTCAACTGACACATTTTTGTAATATCAAATGTTTATCACACTCAATGTCCAGAAGCTGTCCTGTTGCATCAACACACCCGTCTGTTCCCCATGCATGGAGATACTTTGTATCCCCAACCACATTAACCCACCAGAAGTCCTTCCCATCACAGCTGACTGTGGTCCCACTCGACCGCAACAGCTCCAGAGAAAAGCAAAATCCCAGTAAACGCCTCATCTCTTCCAAAGCACCTGGCACCCTTTCTGGATTAGGCCAGCATTGGTTAGTGGGACACACACACTGAGCTCTGACACAAGAGGTTTGTCTCCCTTTTCCCTCTCACTAAACACGGTCTCCTCAGGGACCAACTGATAATCCCTTTCCCAAGGCACTCAACAGAAACTTACAAGCTTAAAACAATTTTAAATGTTCCCTAGCCAATTATAAAAACCCCTTTACAAACTGTATAGTGAAAGCATGTGAAGTAGACAAATGCAACAGACTGTAAGCACAGCAGACAAGCAAACTGCTCATTTGCAAGTCCAGCAAGGGGATAACCAGATGCAGTCATACCTTAATGTAGTCCAGATGATGCTTGGGATGCTGTATTAAATATCAGAACCTTCAGCTAGGGGTGTACTTTTTTTGGCCTCTTCCACTTTAGCACAATCCCATGCATCCAGAACAAGAGTTGCAATTACTTGCAGATGACCTTTCCTGACTTAATAACAGCCTTTTATAACTACAAGCAGTAAGCTTTATTTCTGCCTTCCCACCACACTTCTAGCCAATCCCACATGGCTCCATTTGTACTCAGAGACCCCAATGAGCACCCACCTTACACATCTACACCCCAGAAAAGCACCAGCTAAAGCTTCTTCTCCAGATCATGTTGCTCACCAGAAGAAACCATCCTCTGGCTTCTGGAGACAACACAAAGGAAGAGATGAATATTACTGTTCCCATTAGAAGTAATTTTGAGAAATCAGTGCAAAATTCACTCTTTGAGCACTACCCTTCTTCATCTGTAGAGCATCCCCAAGGAAATTAAAAGTCAAACCAAACCACAAAAGACAGCAACAAATAAAATCTGGGAAAGGACTACGCTCTCAAAAGTGCAAAGTTTATTTTTACCATCTGTGTCTACAACTCAGCAGGGAACAAGCACGCTGGAAAACCAGAATAACTTTGACTCAACAGCTAGATGACTGATGACTTTACAATGTACACACACATCCAGAGGGCATTGCCTGCTGGGTTTCAGAAGTATCCCTCCTTTCTTGCTAATCTCCCTGTGTCTGAGCCAAGGAATCTTTGCAAAAAAAAATAAAAATTCAAATATTACTTCAAACAACATTGATTGGGGTGATGTTGCAAGAACAGAGTGAAACCTTTGGAATATAAACCACTTGCCTCCATGCCTTCCCAGCTAGCCTCAATTGTTCCTTGTTAAGCAGCTGCAAGGCGCATGCAGTGACTGCACCAAGACAAAAAGGAGAGATGTATAAGAGCTAAGCAAAAAAACATGGAAAGAGGGAGTGTGCATGTTAGAGATCAAAGTGAGCAAAGCAAATCATTTAGGGGAACACATGCTCTTTTGAGCCGTCATCGAAGAGCCAGCACACACTGCCCCAAAATTCATATTTACAAGCGTGCATGGAATAGACATGAAACAAGGTCAAAGAGCTGCAGATGAATCTTCTGCCCTAACAAAGGAGGGAAAACAAGGGTGGAATACCTTTTGCAGACAATGATGCTACTCTCACATCAAATTGAGAAGACATAAGGCCTGTTTTCAATTTGCACTTGCTGCTAAACACTTCATGTGTTGTCAGCTCTCAAAACAAACGCTATATTTCACTCTTTACAAAACAAGAACTAAAACAGATTTTGCTAAGGGAGGACAAGTACATCTCATTTTGTGAATCGAGGCTGGAACGCAGGAGGCGGGGAATCTGTGCTGCAATCTTAAGAAGCATTTGGATTCCCAAGCTTACATCCAAGGCTGAAGTTGCACGTGTGGATAGGTCTGGAGACAGACAGGGCAGCACCAAACACAGGAGGCTGACCCACTGTCAGCTGAGCATGACCAGAAGAAGTTGTAACATTCTCCGTGCAGCAGCTTTAGAGCCATTAAATTCCTTTGGCTCCCTAAGAAAATAAAGGACAAGTAACAAAGCTGTTTCTACAAAGTGTCACATGCTATCAACAATGAAGGACAAACTGAACAGAGGTTGTGAAGCAGAGAAGCATTACAGATTACAGGGGAGGAAATGCATTACTAGGCCTCTGGTCTGTACACAGTTCCTTTGACTTCCGAAAACACCTGCACAGCATGAAGCATTCCTACTTAGAAAACCTGGGATACAACAGTCAAAGGTCCATTTGCTGCCCCAATACAGGCTCTCCATGCCCCCACAATTTCCAGTATTAACAAAATGCTCCTATGGGAGGATGACTAAGGTGGACGTGCACAGTTCTGTACTTTCAGAGGAAGCTTTGAAGGAAAACATTTCTAGAAATCACCGAGTCTTCTGATGGATACAACAGCCAGGCTAGGATGGTGACCAGCCAGCTAGATCTGATAAACACCTGGGGCTGACACAAGGCCACCAGAGCATTCAAGGTTGATCTGTTGCAACAGTAATACAGAAGCTATATGTGCTCTGAAATGTGATTCAGAGAAGAAACACTGCCAGCTCAGGTCTGGAAGAACATTACTTACATTCCTTCTCCTACCACACAATTTCTTCAAAGCATAACACTGCACAGCTGGCCATGTATTACAGAAGAGATGGCACATTCTTTCACATTAGCAGGCACACTCCTCACTGCGGCAGGCAGAACAGGATATTGGACAGACATCAGTTTGGTCTGCTGCTGCCTTTTCTGACGTTTCTCCTGATACACGTCCACAAAAAATGATTTTAAAAAATCCTACAAAGCCAAGAAGTCTACACAGAGTGCCTCACACTGGAATCTGTTACAAACAACAGCCCGATAAGTAAAACCTTTTTAATTAGGCAGCCATAAAGTTATACATCTTCTCCTCCCCTACATATGAACAACCTCCTCCAGTTCATAGTGTAGTCCCCTTCTTTAGGTGAATCTCCATCAATCTGCACAACACACAGCCCACAGGAAAGGTGACTGCGATGCTGACAGTAGCATCTACAAGCTTCAGAGAATGAGCCAGAAAATGCCAACAGCTGCAAATGATGAAGTCAAAAGAACAGAGAGAGCATCCTTGCTCAGCACACCCAACATGCCCTCTAGATTCACATTTGACCAACTTAGATGGGAGTTAAGCCAGAGAAAGAAATAATCCAGTGTCACTGAGCAGACAGCCTCTGAGAAGGCTGCTGCATCATCTGGAAGACTGGTGTGGACACGGTGCTTTTTAAAAGAAGTTTGCAGCTGCTAAACTATTTCTCCAGATACCACATATTACATTCTGCAAGAAAATTCATTCTTCTACTCATAAATGGCCAAACATAATAAATCAAGACTTTCAAGACACTCTGCATGAATAGAACACACACCGGTGAAAGTCTCTTTCAAAGAGTGGGAATGCCAAATTTTGCTGAGAAACTCTGCAATCATACTTGGACTTGGCTGACATGTGAAACTTCCATAAGTATACAGCGCTTCAGGCTCCATGCTGACAAAGGCATGTTAGGCTACACGGGGCCAAGGCTGTGCAAAGCTCACGAGCAACAGCATCTCTGTAAGGTCAACACCACCACTTTCCCACAAAAGTAATGGAAATCCATTTCCATGCAAGAGGTGGATTAATTTCAGGCTCTGAACAGCAGACCTCATTCACACAGATATTAAAGTGCTATATCCTTCATGTTCAGGATTTTCAGCAACTTGCCCAATCATCCTTTCCCTATCAAGAACCCAGAGAGGAAGGAAGTTTTAGTGGTTAGTGCCCACGTCTGACAGTGACACAACCCAAGCTCAGGCTCCTTCCCTCCTTCCAGCTTCCCGTGGAAGTGATTCAGGGCTACAGATTCACAGTCTTTGGCAAATTTAGCCACAGTGGCTTTTGTGGGTGGGTTTTTCTGGTTAGTTTTGTTTTGAATATTACCGGCTTTACCCATCTCCATCTTTCTGTGCCTTGGTTCCCCACCATATTCCTCTTTCAGGGCACAAGACAGACATCTTATGCATTTGTTACCCCATTAACGAGGACAGCCCACACTGACACCATTGAGGCTTCATGGCCATCACATTTTGTCTCTGAGAAAACGAATGTTAAAGTCTAAACCGCCAAAACCAGTATCACCCATCTGTCATCTTTTCTCACTCATATTAGTGCCATGTTCTGCGGTTCTGATGGTGAGAAGTACTACTCAGCAGGACACTTTTCCTGTGAAAAATGACCAAACAGCTATTCCATTTATGAAAATGTGGCTTGTTTTAGAATATCTGAAACAATCCAGTTTTAATATAAAGAAAAATAAACTGCCAAAGGCTAACTGCATAAACCTGTGACTCTATAATAAATGCATCAACAAAAATACCTCTAAGCAATAAAAATGCGCATGATGGCTCAACTGCAACCTTCCCCGGTCTGATCCGTACCCCAAGCAGCAAGCAAATTTTCAGACATGCTATTGTCTCATAGGAACAGGAGATCATATGCAGGGCATTTCACACCACATGGTTCAAATTAACCAGCTTTCAACAAGACCCTCAAAGGAACCATCCCAGCAGGCTCCCACATGAACTCTGCAGCCATCGAGCTGATACAGAGCAAAGGCGATCAGGAAGGGTTCAGGAAGGGTAAAAGGTAAGCTCATGAATTTGGTTTCTCTGAGTGCTTGCAGAAGCAAGTACACTGCAGCATGGGTGCTTCATGCTTGCTGAGAGATGGCATTAGGAGCTAGAACCAGCACACTGTACATGCACAGGAATAAGTTGTGTCTGAGGTGCTATTAAATTCAAAACCGGCAAGTCTGGAGCTAACAGAGACTTAAAAAAGCAGCGACTTCAGCCTGAAGGTACAATTAACCGAGTGTTACTTTTGGAGCAAATAAAGCTGCCAATGTGTTAAAGTCTGGTCACCCACCCATCTCCTGCCCTACAGAATTTTACCACAATCAGCAATTTCATGGCAATACAGGTCAAGTTTAATGTCACTGAAATTGATAGTTTCAGTGCTACCTTTCACTCCAGACATTTTTGAAAAATCGTTATGCTCCTCTAAGTTTATGTAGAGGAATACTAATTTTAGACACGTAGAAACAGAGAACACATCTCCATACAGAACACAAGGCTCTGCAAGTTTGCTCAGGAATTTAAGCAGGTGCATGGTTTTCAGCAGGGTTACACACAGCAGTGATGGCACCCTATGTTACAAAAGCACCAAGCAATACTGTGGAGAGCTCAGAAATGGAGAAGAAAGATCAGACAGCCTGGAAACAGCCAAAACGTGGTCCCAGGGCAACAACTGAAGGGGAACATCTGCTCAGTGCTAAAAGAACTGGAAGGAATGAAAGCATTTTTAGCTATTTCTCCTTTCTGAAGGAAGTAGGATCTTTGTGCACATCCTGAAATACAGAGAATAAAAAAAATTTTTTTTTAAATATGAAAAGATACGTGCCTCCTGCTCTGGTAATCCTTACGAGCAAAACAACCAGAAGGCTCCTAAGGGTGTTTCTTCTTTTTACCTTTGTTTTTTAACCAGAGTTGTTAGTTTAGCTTTATGTGGAAGGTCTGCCAGCTGAGATGCCGCAAAAAGACATTCCAGCTTATCACAATGCAATACGATACTGGGGAGCTTTTCACCATATATATGTTAGCACAAAACAAAAGATTCTTCACAAACTCTCCAAGCCAGGAAGTCATTATATGAAAGTTGCTGGCACATACCTCCCTGCTTTGTGATTTTGACAGCTTGAAAGATGTGGAAATCACAGGGCAGGGTGGGTGGGGAAGCTCGGCCAAGTCTATTTTTTCCAAACAAAGAGAGAATCAAATGCAGTAGCAGCTCCCCTCATCGCTGTTGGCTGTCTCTGTGGTAGGTTCTTCATAGACAGTAAGTCTTCAAGTCATGTACCAACCTGAATCTAAAACTACGGTTCGTCAGAACCTAGAGGGAAAAACATCCTTCCCTCTCCTTACTCTCATGGCTGTCTATGGCTGCCAAGGCAGAATCCACAGAAATGCTTCAGCCTGGCTCTTGTGTCTCCTCTCCCACACAGCAACAGCGCAGCAGATGTACTCTCCTACCTTGTTCTAGGTTCCCTCTTTTCAGTTTCAGAGGAACTCATTTGAGTATTGAGTCCTGATGCTAACTGATTAATAGGTCAAAATAAAATAAGCTTGGTTTGAGATCCTGAAAGCTTTTCCAGTACAAATGACTGTACAAAGAGCCCCTTATTAGAGCAGCAGTTCGCGCAGGCAGGGCGAGCGGGGAAGGCGACTGGCAGGGTACAGCCGCCCCTTCTGGCAACTCAAGTAGTGGGCATCGCTCTTCCAGGAGATATTCTAGCCATGGTTACCAC
>Ga0065711_1011462_pt1 | contig 10542 bp, 9 predicted proteins | sample Hoacrofraction12_FD_59098 | JGI IMG/M metagenome (GOLD analysis project Ga0065711, IMG submission 59098) | Hoatzin crop microbial communities from Cojedes, Venezuela - Epithelial fraction 12 v2 (version 2) | ecosystem: Host-associated > Birds > Digestive system > Esophagus > Crop | place...
GTAATTGGTGCACTCTTGAAAACAGAGATGCTATAAATAGCCAAACGGAGCTTGAAGTGGAGGGGACATCAGAGTTTGGGGTTTTTTTACTGCTACTTGAGGTGAACAGAATACTAATTAGTCTGGAAAGGACAGTATTATTTGGTCATATAGTTCAGTAATTGCAACATGCTGCTTTATTTTTCATTTGCCTCCCTCTAGAAGTCTCTTTCTCCCTCTCTTCTCTGATTCTGGCTTTGCTGGTATGGATTAGCTGCCTAGGCTTCCAGGTGGAGGAAGGTGTCTATTTTAATTGCCTCAGATTTGTCTCCTTTGTCCCAAATGAGATGTCCCCTTGCCTTTTTCTTTGTCTGCGTTCTGCACGGAACAACTGCTGTGCGGCGTTTGGGGCGATTTTAATGAAAAAAAAAATAGAACTGAGAATCATTTCATAGACTGACCATGTGCTCTCTGCAAGGTCTGCATGGGAGAGGACTTCACTAATCAGCAGGAGACGGTTATATAGGCTGCTCAGAGATGAAGCAACAGCCTGGTGGCCTACCTCTCCCCAGGCACACAGAGAAAGTGAGGTTATCTTGTCCCTTGGTGTCAGCAGTATTGACTCACCCAGGTATTAAGAAACTTTTGGTTTACTCTCCCTCCACAACCACAGCTATAATACAGAGCTCTGAGATTTAAAAATGTATACACATTTTTAGTTGGTTTTTTTTTTTAAATCTGCTTCGTGATTTTTGTATCTTTAAAGGGTTGTAATATTTTCCCAGGCTTTCATCATTTGTATCAGTAAAGTGAAGCTTTGGCCAGTCCCTGGCTTCTCTCTTTTTCTCTTTTGCGCTTTGTCTTCTTCCAGGCTTCATGGTGTCTCCCACCTGTCATTGATGGAGTCTCAAAAGTAAATGCTAATAGCCATAAGGGTGCCTCAACCATATACTTCAGTAGCTCCAGAACTGGTTTGTCTTCTTCTAGTCTGGCTTCTCTTTCCTCTGCCAGCCCATTAATTGTGTTAGCTGCTTGATCACAGTTAATCTTTTTACTATTGTATTAGAGTAATACAATAAAAGGGCAAAGGAAAATCAATAAGAAAGTCTTCACAACCCATCAGTAAATCAGATGATAGTCTCAGCAAGGCAGTGAGTAAAGCATTTAACAGACTGTAAGCTGCTTCTCTTAAATTAAAAACTAATGAGAAATAATGACTAGAAGTTTCTAAACTAGCTGTACTCACGTCTGGCCATAAAAAGGAAGATGCAAAGGAGTCTCTTTACAAGTCACTTGGGAGGAGGGTGGTGTGTGAAGAGAAGATAAATACCCTCCTAACATTAAACAGCCCCTCAGCGCCCAACCTGGGACAGCCCCTCTCCTGTGTCAAAATTTCACCACGGAAGAGAGGGCAGCCCAAAAGCCTGGAGAAAGCACTGCTGCTTGAGGTCTCAGGAGGTCCCTTAGCAGATTCCTTCTGTGCTGATGGAAAGGTCCAGCCTGTCCCTCTGTACCCGAAACTGTGACTGTGCTGTGGGCAACACGGCTCCAGAAGAGCTCTTGCTAAGGTCCTTCTGGGGACTGTTTTTTTTTCACAGAGGTATTTGTATCAGGGGATGGGTGGGATGAGAAGACCTCAGCTCAGCTCCTTTATTTCTTCCCTCTCCTCCCTCTTCATCCTCTGTCTTTTTTCAATGTTTAAAAGACAGTAATTTCACAAGCTGGGGACCTCACCCATGTGTCTGGGCCTGAAGGAGGAAGCGCTTCATTACTGGAGGACAGAAAAAGTGTAAGGTGCAGGTTCAGCTCTTCTCCTCTCTCCACAGAAAACTGTATAATTGTCACCTTTTGAGTTTTTTAATGGATTTTTTTGAGTCATGACACCTGCCTGTAGACTTTATCTAGTCTCAGTAGTTTATAAAAACACATTCTTTCATGTGTTTCCCCCCATACCTCTCCTTATAATGAGGAATTGTTCCCAACAAATATATACAAATCCATCCCGTGTTCTGCAAAGTCTCTTTTGCCAAAAATGAATTTGACAGCAAGTAGATCATTAGTCTGCCAAGACAACTGTCAGTCGTGTTTGCTGACCCTCTCTCACGTTTGCTCTGTGTATGTCCTTCTAATGTCACCTGGCTGGAGAGTACCTGCGCACTCGGTTGGGTGCAATGTAACCACACCAAAGCCAGTTCTGACCTAGTGAGTGCTGCTTCTCTGGAGCAGAGCAACCACAGCTACACTCTTGTGGTCCAGGCACCCTGAGCACTCAGTGAGGTTCTCAGGGCCTTTTGCATTCCACGCTGAATTTGGTCGAGGCTAGCTAGTAAGCTAGATAATTTAAAGAGCATTATATGCCTGTACTGACCCATAAAAAGGCCTACGCTCTCCACAGTTTGCAAACTTTGGGGGGAAAAGGGGAGCTGGCATTATAATTTTGTGTTTACACAGCCCCCATCGAGGTGGGCTGCTGGTCAGGGGGATGGTCCATCGCTGCTGTTTGAAAGGTGAATAATGATAATGCATTAATGATGGCTTGCAGCAGGCTGACACAGGCAGAGACATGACAGATGGTGCACAAAACTAGTTCCTGATGCCATAGTGAAAGTAATCTATTAAAATCTGCAGGTTTTGTCATGTAAGGATAAATAATATGTTTTTACCCTAGGGCAATGAGATCTGGCAGGATAGCAAGCACTGTGTGATCATGTCTCTGGTGTTAAATGGGGTTTCTTGGGACGTTTAATCCTTTTTATTTTTCAGTGACCCAACTTCCAGGAGATTTTCTGACAGAGCAAGCCCTGTGACTCCTGTTTAGGATGATGAGCTGTCAAACCATCAGCTCTCTGGCTCTGCTTCTGTCCCTGTCACGCAGCTGCAGGTTTTCTTAGGCTCTCCTGCTGGGAGCCCAGACATCGGGTATACGTTTATAGTTTGTTAGCTGGTTTTCATTATCAGCCCATTTTGAGCATACAGCATGAACATTTTCAAAGCTATCCTGCTTGATTTGCTTCTTGACGTGACTGATTTTGCCCAGTTCTGTGCTACTAATTAATAAGTAACAGCACAAAACTGCAACAGCTCACACTGCAGGAGCCAGGGGCTGGCAGAGTGCTCTCCAGCTTTTTTTAGACATCAGTGAGCAAACATCCTGTAGCTCTCTAGATTTATTCGAAGATCTTTCCTGACTATATGCAATGCTCAATTACATCCCTACTTGGGAAAAATAACAACAGCAATAAAAAAAGATAAGGCTGAAGCTGATTAATTTAATGAGGGAGACAGCAAGGAGTAGTCATGAATAAAAAACCCCAAACCTTGTTCATCAAAGCCAAGAACGGATATGTGATGGCTTTTCTGTAAAAGCTGGAAGGGGGTAAAGACTAAAAATTAAAATGGGTGGACTTTTACTTGATGATGCTATGGACATACCAGAAACTCAGAAAATAAGCTGAGCCATGGGGTAGCATAGTTGTAGGCTGCAACTGATAAAGGAATTGCAGATTATGTTGTGCTACTCTATGTCTAAAAAGAGCTTAGAGTCAAACCAGGTGAGTAAGCTGTCTGTGGCATACAGGTAACGGAGAATCCCTGTGGTTTGCAATATTGTGCCTAAAAGGGAAGAATATTGAACAGGGGGATTCTCTCAGCCACCTGACCAGACTGGCGACCTTGACTGAGAAATGGCAAGGGTAATGAGAAAGCATGAAATGGCAGAAAATGGAAGAAGACTGGAGGTCTTGGTGATGTCCTGCAGCCTGGGTAAATGTTATGAGAAAGATCTTATTTGCCGATGCCATAAATAATTGCTTGCTGCAGTAGCTAGGCAGAGAACACAACTGAAAAAAAACAGCACCTGGTTTTGACCTGAGCCATGAGAAGAGCATCGCTGTGGACACAAGTGTCACCCAAGCATCTTAGCACAGCGACTACAGCGCACCCAAATTGAGCCAGTCCACAGGAACAAAAACCCCCACAAGAATCACAGTGTAGAGCTTCAGAAGGGACAAAAATGTACAAATGAGAAAACTTTTTTTAAATTAACTGCACAGTTAAAAAAGTAAAAAGCTTGCAGATGTCATGGACACATGTAAAGACATACTGAGAATTCAGAGTAGGGATATACGATGTGTTCAAAAAAGACTTTCAAAGTGGGCACAAGTAAAGGGCAAAGTAAAGGAAACCAGACGAAAAGAGATTATCTTGTAGAACAGAGAGGAAGGTACAAAAGAAAAAAATAGTAGAGAATACATGTTCTGGGAAAGGAAATGTAAAACCATAGCAATGAAATAGGTAATAAAAAGGTTCTTAGTAGCATCACACTAAAGGCATGTAACTAATAACAAGAAAATTTTCAAACAAACACGTCAGAAACAGAAGGTCGCTGGCAGAAACTCAGTATAGCTGATAAAAGATCAAAGTGTAAAAGGAAGGCAAAGCAATAGCAGGAAAGCCAAACGGATTATTTGCATTGGTGTTCACTCTAATTTCGGAGTTCAGCAGAGCTGCCATACTGAAAAGTTTAATTGGGTCAGTCTGATGATAGGTCTCAAACTGAAGTGACATTAAAAGCCTTTTTAAAACAAACCAATAAAACAGCTAACAACAGATCAACAGGACCAGATGGCACTAACACAGGAGTTTCAGAGTTTCTCTGATGTGAAATTGCCAAACTATTTACTGTGGCGAATAACCCACTGCTTAAATTGGCTTTGCTTAAATTAGCCTCAAGGTTAGAGTGAGACATGTGATGCCCACTTCTGAAAAGGTCCCTAGAAGAAACCAAGGAACTACATACTCATAAAGCTGATTTTCATTTGAGGGGCATTTGTGAGGAGCATTATAAAGAAGAGAATTCATAGACATATGGAGAAATACAAAATAATGGAGAAGAGCCTATACAGCTTGGAAATAATGGCCCATAAATTTGTTGCTAGTTTTTTTGTGAGAATCAGCACACACGTAGCTGAGGCTGATCCAGTAGACACAGTGTACTTGCATACCTCAAAGCTTCTGGTGAAGTCTCTTCCTTACATAAACCAAGTTGTCACAAAATGAAGATTGTCTTATGGATTAGCAACTCATTTAAAGACGAGAACCTAAGGGTAGGAATACCTGCCAGTCTGCACAACAAGTCAAGGTCATCACTCAAGGTCATACAGGGATGCATGGTGGCCACAGGGCAGCTCAATATACTCATGAGTGCCCCGTAAAATTGTTTTCATTGGAGGTGACAAAACGTGCCCACAACATTTCATGGCTTGGAGTAATCAAAATCAAAACTGATTATGAAGAGTTACAGAAAGATCCCATGGTACTGAATAGCCTGAGAATAAAACAGCAGATGACAGTCAATGTTATCAAGTGCAGAGGAGCAGACTTAATTTTACTGCACATAACTTTACGTGCACAGTGGTGGGCCCTGAAGAATTACCACTGAGGAAAACTTCCTGTTCAGGAAAGTTTCAGCTAAACCCACAGCAGCTGTCAGAAAGGTAAATGGATAGTTAAAAGCCAGCAGGAAAGAAATGAGGGAATCAAGCAGGATGTTTTGCCATTCTGTAGACCCACGGTGCGCTATCGTCTTGAAAGGCTCACGTTGCCCTGCTCATGTCATCACAAGACAGATGTAAGAAGGATCGACAGAGGAACGACAGAGAAGCAGTTTGCAAAGCTGGTGAGAGATGTGGAGCAACTGCTGTATGGCTAGAAATGGAAAAGACAGGCACAGTTCAGTCTGACAGAGACAGCTAGAGAGAGAAGATATGACAGGTAGATAAAATCAAACACACCATGGAGGAGGTGAAAAAGGAGTGATTACTTGCTCTGCCCGTATTCGGCAGCTGCCGAATCACTCGGATGCAGTCTCCTGCTGCTGGCCCTTCACAGAGATGTGAGCTAGTCCGTCAGCCCTCTGCTCTGAACAAATACGAGCAGCCACGCATGTCAGCATGCTCGGAGAGCATCCCAGCCAAACGGGCCTCACCCCGCCATTTCTATCAGGGCCACAAAGAAAAGGAGATGTTTCTTCTCTGCTTGTAATTCAGTGGTGCTTTAGCTGGGACTGCTGAGTTGTGCTGAGCACTGTGACTGCCACAAAGTCATGATTCACAGGGTTGGTGATGCTGCCTGCGTATTCTCAGTGCAGTTTCTGCCCAGTAAGGAGAGAACACATTTTCTAAGGAAGAGAATCTAACTGCCCAAATATTTCCATTCATATATTTGCTGACGATTGTCCCCAGAATAGGAGATCATTTTGATTGTTCTGTGAAGGTTCAGTGGCTTACAACTCTTCTTAAGCAAGAACACGAAATCTGAAGTCATGTGTCTGATGGCATTTGTGGTCATTAGACACCATCTTGTGTAGTCATGAAATTGATGTTTCTCTTTTGGTGGTTTGTGGTTTTTTCCTGCTGCAGGTATTTTTCCACTCAGTAACATTTCATCTCTGCTGCTTCAGTCTCCTGAAATCAGATGAAGATTTCCACAGCTGGAAGGGATGAAGCATTGTCATGTAAACAAAGCAGAGATTTCTGAAGAGCTTCAGACACATTCCTATTCAAGACCCCACAGCACAGCTGTGGCAGAAACAGCAACTTAATCTGTCCGCATGTTATTTCCCACATCTCTAATTGGTATTTTTGGGTGCATTACGAAGACTTTTGAAATAAAATAGTGGCGTACATGCAAATTGATCAGGAATCATGAAGGACAGTGAGACTGGACTGCCTTGCAACTTGGATGAGGACAAGAACAGCAACAATCAAACCCTGTCTCATGCCTTGGCCAGAGCTAAAAGTAGTTCTGAACCCTGAATTCAGGGCTTCAGCTCTTCCTCTTGCCACTGAATCTTTATCAAAGATTTTAGGTCTGAACTTATGGTTTTTGTCCAAAGCTAAACTTCATGCTTCCCTGACTGTGTGGATACATATAAATTCAAAACTGGGCAGAAGCGAACGGGTGAGGGGTCATATGCTGCAAGGGGAATGATACTGAGCAGGTGACTAGGACGCTTGTGGGCTTTATAACAACATTTATTCCTAACACTTTTGCTTTATTACGTACTTAACAAATATTTTGCTTTGAGTATTTTGGAGTGGATGTTCCAGCTGACACTGGGGGACCTGTGTTTGCCAAGTTCTGTTCCTTGGCCAGGACTGTGTGTTGCATGCTACTTTTCCTTGATAGTTCACAGAAAGGGTCAGAGAGAGAAAAAAAAGAGGAAAAAAGGATTCAGCTAGTGAGTCTTCGCTTCCCACTGCAGTGTGGTCTGGTCATACCCAAGCAGCTCGTGCCAGAAGACATCTAGCATCCTGGAGGCACAGAGCGCAGCACAAGCTACCTTCTTGTGGCAATCTGGGTGTACCAGCCCGTGCAAGTCTCTGTGCTGTGAGCGGGCACGTTGTCTGGTGTGAAAATAGGTTGTACACATCTCTACCGCAGTGAAATGCGCAGGGTACCTACATCCACAGGGATGAAAGCCTTATTTTCCACAGAGACACTGTGGATCCCAATTACATAAATTCACTTTGCTATCTGTAAAAAATGAGCAAAATCATCAGACAACCAGATCCTGTGGCTAGCTGTATTTTGGGGAGGGTCCCCTTTGGACATGCCCAACAAGAGCAAGGGGTTTTTGTGGCTAGGGTGGTGTCCTGCATCCTGGGTAGCAGAGGATATTGGTTTGAACCTGAGGCAGGGGAGCAGTGGATTTCCTCGACCAGGAAGAAAGGTTTCACTAGTCTCTCCCTGGGCACATGACAATCCGTCTTTCTCATCCTGTTCCTCCAAACCTTTCCATCTTCCAGGGTCTCCTGACCTATGTCTGATAAAGTTGCATGACCTGTGGCCATTACATGGCTTCGCTACCCTGCTCTCTCTGCTGAGTGTCCCGAAGCAAGGCTGGGACTGTCACTGGTGCCAGGATGGGACATCCCACCAGGGAGCCAACCCTGTCACGTGGGCAGCCATGCCAGTGAGGCAAGTACCGCTCTGTGGAGACTGGTGACTTCGGACAAGTCACTAAGGGCTGTCCCTCGGCGGCTCACAGGCTTACAATCTGCTGCTGGTCTTACATGGGAAACATTAAAACCACCACCTTTCCTTTTTCGGGAAAAAAAGGCTGGTGGGAAAATAAAGGGTGATTTTTGTTGTTTACATTCAACAAGCATGCTAGCTCAGGGGTGGAAAATCTTATATTTCCATTCAGAAAGAAGTGCCTATAAGGAGAGTGATATAATTAGGGTATGTGGATAGCTACTTAACTATATGAAACTAAGTGATGGGCGGGTGTCTTTAGTATTGAAGTACAACTGTGAGTACAACTGATCAAACAATGCTGGAGGAGAGAGGCCTTCGACAGCCATCCCCTCTTTGTCCTCATATTTCTTGCCCTAAAAAGTGCCTTACTCGTTCAGTACTCTGCTCATTTCAGCACGACTCTGTGCAGAGTGAGAAACTCTTAGCTCAAGGGAAGGCAGACTTGAGCCATTCAGTAATGAAAGCATTCAGAAGCCATTCCTGCGACATGTCCAGGTCCAAACATAAATTTTGAGGCATTGACTGGTGCTCATGCTCTCAAACGAGGCTAATCTCAGGCATGTAACATGCCAGCATGATGAGAGAAGTAAAGAGCAGTCGGAAACAGATGGGTTCCCAAGCTACACAGCAGGTTATCATTTTAACCAAGTTTGGTTCCAATTCTTGAATTTCAGTGCCGCCTCTTAGAGTTCTGTGACTCCAGATGTATCCAGGGCAAAAACTATTGGACGCCCAGAAACAAAAATAAGTCTGACAAGGAGACTTTCCTCCTTGAATCTGTGAGTGCTTGCAGCCACAGTGATTTTTGAGGGGTTTGGTATTTTTTTCAGAGCAGTTATGGAGGTCATGTAGTTGTACTAATATGATGAGAAATCAGAAAAGTTTATATGCAATGAGAACTAGGGGAATTCTAATATGGAAAACAATAAAGAACTCTCAAAGATAAGTAGTTGTAAAGTGAAGACAGAAACAGTTCCATTCCAGAAGAGGTTGAGAGCCATTATTTAGAGCTTTATCTATCCCAGATTTTATTTTTTTTTTTCCAGCAAATACCAGCACAATTACAACAGCATAGAAAATCTCTTTAGTACGCTCATGGGCAACGAGAATCTTTACAGCACTGCAAACCCCACAGATAGTGAACCCTTTTTTTTCACAACTATTCATTACAATAGGACCACAGACCAAAGGTGGAATTGTTTCTGCTCCTACCATCCTAAAGTAACCTTTCTGTCCCTCTGTTCCACCTTCAGAGACTGACTAAAAAATGAATCTTGAGCAAGCAGGGCTGTTTGCAGTCTCGGTGACCTTCTGAAGTTGCGCTCACAGGCCTGGCAGGGGTCTGGCCTGAATCTGAAAAAACTCTCCGTATGTGAGGGAGGAATTAGGGCTGCTTGAAAAAAGAACAACTGCGGTGGTGCTGCCTATGTAGGTGCCGTGTTACTGCTTTCCAAAGTGAGCACAGGAAGATAATACATACTCTGCAACAGTTCAGAAAGTACAGAAGCCAGAAATTATGCTATGCATGAAGCCAAGTCACTCTAAGGGTGCAGGAAAGTGTCAGAAGAACTTTTGGGGCTTTACTAGAGAAGACCCAAGGGATAATTATCACCAGGTTTAGACCTGGATGCAGCTAACAGTCTTTCCAACATTGTCTGGATTAATTCTACTAAGAGCTGTTGTTAACCTGCCAGATTAACGTACATTCTGGTTATTATAGTAGTATCCAGATATTCCAGGAAGTGAAAACTAACCTATTCTTCCCCACACTGAACAAATTAAATGTGTGGATACGCTAAAGTTTTGATTTTCTAAAAAATAAGAATATTATAATACGCTGGTTTTAGAAATTAGCTTTGGGTCAAGTGATTTCTCAAATTAAAGGGAAAGAATAACAGGCTTTATGAAGCCTGTTTTATATATACACATAAATATATGTATAGAAACCATGCTTTTGATTTTAAAAGGCCAATCTTTGTGAAGGTCACTGTTGTGGTGTGCTTAAAAGCTTAATTGCAGAGTGGGCTTTGAAAATTTTTTTCATCTTTGATTTAATGACAATGTGGAGTTTGGACCCACATAAATGGGGAAAGATGTTTAGGAACAGGCTGAGGTCATCAGAGGAGAATACAGCCACAGGACAGACATTAAGAGTAAACAGCCTATGGCAAGACTGATGGCTTGAGATTAACGAAGTGCAGGAAGAAAGTAAAAATTGCCAAGAATCAAGCTGAGATAGATGTTGCAAAGGATATTAATAGAAATAGTAGAAAACCCAACCAAACAAACCCCAGGAAAATAATACATCGCAGTTATCTCAAAGGGGAAAAAGGATTCTTGGCCACGAGCTGGCAGGGCTCATTGAGAGGGCTTTAAACTGGGTTCGAAGGGGGAAGGGGACATCGCCCAGCTCTCTGAGCCCAGGCTTGGTGTGCCAGGGTCAGGGGTGAGATTGACAGCCCAGCTCAAGTGTGTCTATACCAACGCACGTAGCATGGGCAATAAACAGGAGGAGCTGGAAGC
>Ga0065711_1051040_pt1 | contig 10542 bp, 5 predicted proteins | sample Hoacrofraction12_FD_59098 | JGI IMG/M metagenome (GOLD analysis project Ga0065711, IMG submission 59098) | Hoatzin crop microbial communities from Cojedes, Venezuela - Epithelial fraction 12 v2 (version 2) | ecosystem: Host-associated > Birds > Digestive system > Esophagus > Crop | place...
GTCCAGGCGGGTCTGGAATATCTCCAGAGAAGGAGACTCCACAGCCTCCCTGGGCAGCCTGGGCCAGGGCTCCGTCACCCTCAGAGTGATAGGATAAAATGGCTCAGCTAAAGGACCAGCAAGACTTCAGGCCTCCTCTCCTCTACAGGCACAGAAGCAACGCGCAGGGCAGGACTGCTATGAGGACCTCCCTCATGGCTGGAGCGGGAAGCACCGCAACGCCTCGCTCCCTTCTGCTTCCCAATGGCTTTGCACGGAGCTGGTGGAAAAGGCACTAATTCAAATAATCTGGTTTTAAAGGGGCACAATCTTCCGTATATATTGCAAATAAGCCTTTTACTCATATCTGTACACAAGGCTATTTAGTTGAAAACCTGCTAAAGGAGTTGGCAGCTGCTGAAAATACATGAAATTTTGGAGTTCAAGCCTCTGTTGGCACCTTTTCAGAAATCTTTGCCTAATTTATTCCAGAAACTTGATTTTATCTGGGTTCTAGTTACATTTTAAATCATGTGAAGTTTAGTTAAACCTGGTTTGAATCAATGTGCCTTTTGCAAAGGTTCATGCCTTGCACACGATGATGAACTGCTTACAACGAAAAGGTTACAGCAGAGCAGATTTACCCAGCTGCTAAGTAGGAACGATTTCTGTAAGAATACGTCAATCTAATTCCAGAGGAGCACTCAGCACTAGCCAGAGCTACCCATGCAGAATTACTGCATTGTGTGTGTACATATATAAATATATATATTACTGCATTAATACAAAGGGAGGTGTGATATCAATGCTTAAGAACACTATGGTGCAGGACAACCCGCATGCAAACATGCATGTTTTAAAATATGTGACTCTATCTTCCTGATTTGTCTTTGACTTTGAGTTCATGGTTTAAGCCCCAATTCTGCAGTGGTCAAGGCTGGTGCGCATCAGCCTCAGTGCGGAGTCAAGATCTTAAAAAGCAAAACAAAATTAGTACTTTTAGTTCAGCGCCACATGTTTTTATCACACGTGTTATCTGCATGCTAAGTCAACCATTCATATGAAGAATTATGTATCAAATTACTCTTTAAGAGGTGAGACTTTCTGTACTGTGTTTCTGTCCATCCTTTCGTTTTGGCAAGGCTTTTTAAGTCTCCCAAGAGCATGCATCTATAGCATGAGTACGAAGACAGGAGGAGACACAACTACACCAAAAACTCCTGACAAGTACTGTAAGATACTGCAGAACTCCTTTGCTTGAAGAATAAAAAGCCGAGCAAAGCCAATCCTTCTGCCTCCAGGAAATGACTTTGTTTCCGTATGCTCCTCTGAGTGATAATTAATAACTCCAATTATTTTGGTATTTCCTGAAAATAATTATGGGCAAGTTATTGTGTATTGTTTGTAATTGAGAGGAGAATTTGCTCGTTTCCCTATTAAACTGCACTGATTAAGACAACACTTCTAAGTCACAATAAAACGGAAACGCTGAGGGGGACCTGCTGTTCTCTTCCACCCACAGCAGCTCGGACAGTCCTTCTCTCCCGAGTTTCCAGAAACCTGCGTCTCGCAGTCCACGCCGAGGAACACCACTACAGCCCAGCAATGGAACCTTAAACTCCTCCTCCATCAGCTAGTGTGCTAATTAGTCCAGGATATTACAAAAGACTGTGGTTTCTTACGTTGTAGACTTTTTTTTTTAACTTGAGGCAAGTAAAAGAAATACAGGGCTAGTTACAAAGTTTCTAGTGAAAAGCAAGTCCTTTTAAAATATTACCAAAAGTACACTAGCTGGCACAGATCTGATGTGGAGGAGGAGGAGGACGGGAAGTCAACACAGCCAGAAACCAAATCTCCAGCTTTCAGCAGTGGGAGAAATATCAAACACCAAAAAGCATTTGAAACTGCTCAGTCACATACCTTCATTTTATATATATAATTTTAATAGGACTTGACCAAATCAAACCTATCAATGTAATGAAATTTCAGAAATCAGGTTGTTCACATAAAAATGACTTGGTCTCTAAATGATGACATAGTCTAATACACTGCACTATTAAATACGCCCAGACCATCTTCCTTTTTCAAGCAGAATTCTGCCTCTTGCAGAGCTCAGAATAAACAATATTCATTTAGAGAACAGTTTCACAATCCTGTATTGCTCATAATTTTTCAGTCCCCAGCCCTGCTCTCGGTTCAGATGCCCAAGCCAAGACACACAATAGATCAGAAATGAAAGAAAGGAAAATATCACCTCACCAACACACCACAGGATTCCTATCGAGAGAGGAATCTTTAGATTTTAGCGCTTAACTCATACAGTCTTTTCTTAAATGCATATGAAATTATTTTAAGCACATGTTATTGGCCCAAAGTTTGCCAATTTTCATGCATGAAGTACCTCTGACAAAAGAGACACTCCTGCCAAACTCCAAATCCCAACTCCACAGCTTAAGAAAATAAACCACCAGAACTTCAACTACAAAAAGCAGAGCGTTTTCCAGCTTCATTCCATAAAAAGGTAGGAGAGAAAAATTTCCAGCAAATAAAGTTCAACGTAGAGTCATTTTGCCCATACACCTCAAATTTGACAGTTACGAGCAGCCAAGGAGATGTGTAAGTGGGGGTTGCTGAAGCAGATTTAAAGCCGCTGGTGCTCCCGCCGCGCGGGTAAGATGCAGCAGGAATCAAAGAGCACCAGGAGAGAGCTCTCCTCCTTCACCCAGAGCAGAAACACATCAACATGACACACCGCAGAACCCATTTTTTAAGAACTAAGTTAAAAACAGCATCATACTTCTAATCGGAGGATTAAATTCCCACAACTACATTTTTAAAATACCACCTTCTTTTACCGAGAAAAGCAGACCACATCAAAAAATTTCAGTACCAGGGGAAAACGCTCCAGATTCACATTATACCAAGAATTTTATTTTATTATCCAGCATATGGTTCATCTGACTGATCTCTTGAAGCAAGAAAGGGCACTTAATGCTCTGTAAGAGGCCATTAGAGTCCTCAGAGCTTCTTTTAGAGTCACTCCATTCCATTATTGTACGGTGTTCATCTGCCAAAATTAATCACAGCTGTTTAAATCTGAGATTAGTCAAGATTAAGTCATTAATATGGCTAACAGACTGCATTCAAGAAAAAAGAAAAGACTACAATGTTCTCTTCCTCTTCTAAAAATAGATATCAGTATTATAATTATTTGAAAAGCAATGACCTTTTTGTTGACTATCAGTATTTTTTTTCTCGTGACAGTTCATCCAACAACAATAACAATTCCAGCCTGGCACAAACATAATCAGAATTTAAATACCTTACAGTTCGAAGATCCCATTTTCAAAGCTCTCTCTTTGTATCTGCATAAGCAAAGCGCTTGTTATTCTCCACCCAGCCTAGAAAATGGTTTGGATGCACTACCTGAGCTTTACACATGCCAAATCTCTCATTAGCATGTACAAGCGATCGTCATGTTGTCTAACTAGAGATTATCAGGAAAAAGATGTTGAAATGCATACAGCTGTATCGCCACTGGAAGTTTCTTCTCTACAGCCCAGACTGGCCATGTAGGTGAGTATTCCATTTGAAGGCAAAGAGAGAATACTACGTAGCAGCTTATTTCCTTACAGTTGTACCCTGAAGAACCAACAAAAACGATCTGTGCGCTTGCTTTAGGAAGATGGGTAAAGTTTCTAGACTAATTATCCCTGGCAGCAAATCTTACTCTGTGTATTTTTCTCCTATATCACACACTTAAAGCTCATATTGATGTAAGAAGAAAAGTCAGAATAAAACCTCATAAAAGCAGCAGTATCATGTGCAGGATTAGATTTCTATCAGAACCCAAAAGGAGGACAGCCTTCCTTTAGCTCGAGCATGTGAGAATGCTCAGCAGCTGTCAGCATCACTGCTTTCATTCTCCAGTGGATGAGGGCTGGTGCACGTCAGATGAAGATCCCGGGAACGATGGTTTTTATTTTCTGAGGCTTTCTCCAGTCTAGTGCATGCCACCCACAGCGAGGTCACACGGATTCCCCTACGGTCCTAGGGGAGAACTCCAAAAGCACTAGCATGTTGCTTTTTCCCGTCAAGTTAACAGTAAAATTCCCATTGACTTCAGGAGTACAGTTCACTTCGAACACTTCAAATGGAAATTGAAATATGCAAAATACTGACATAACCAAACAACATTTTTGAGCCATTTTTTTCAATTTAGCTTTTAGCTAGTTCAGTCACCTGATACAGTGACTGTGTATTTGTGGATACAGGTTCTTGTGGTTTTTCAGCTCCTGGGGCTTTTTTCAAGGTTATATAGCAAGACGAAAAAAAAAATCAGGAGACTTTTTAAGCTTTTTCTGTTAATCTCTTATCTATGCTGTGAAAAGCAAGCGGCTTCTTTTGGTTTTGCTTTCCTGCTTCTTCAGAGCGTTCAGCAGTAAGAGTCAGAGCATCTACATACAGCCAAGGAATCACTTTTCAGATGTTTTGCGCTTACCTCATGCGATAATGGAGCCGGTGTGACGTTTTTTCATCTATCTTAAAGACCTGGTTTGGTGCATACCAGAGTCTTTTGTTCTCGTCATACAGAGCAAAGAGATTATGGCACAGAGGGGATATAGCTGTCGAGAAAAGTAAACACGTGTCTGAATCACAAGGCTACACCACATACACACACCTCAACAACACAAATGCATAAAGGAAATCTCTGATTCTCGCAAAATTGAGCATAAAAAGAAACTGATACTAGGATTAGCTTAAAACAAACATTACGAAAGTGACGGTTAAAGTCAAACTGCAAACTGTGCATTGGTTCAATCCACTGGTTTTATGGTGTATCACACAGCATATCATCTCAGCTGCTTCTAACATTAAACTTCTTCTGAAATCCTGGCTTTGCCAAAGGTCTGAACTTAAGAGGAAATGACTTAAAAATCTGCACTTTTTCCAGATCACAGAAATGGGCGTTTTAACAATACCACTCAGCAATACCACAACTTTGTTCTTTATTATATTAATAAATTTTACTCCCATGGTTGAAAGAGAAATTTTTAGTGAAACGATGAAAATCCCCTTCTCATTCGCAAACAAGCACAAAGTGTAACGCGTCATTTTTACATTCTTCGCTAACTCAACAGAGGGTTTTCCAACAAAGAACAGACTTTGACTTGTATGTCTAGGCTGACCTGCTTTAACCTTTATATTTACATCATCTCAGCGAAAACCAGGCTGCGCTATGCTGACAGGCCTGCTGTTGTTTGAATTCCTTGCCTCAGTCTCCTGGCTCAACAGGAGCCCGTACCTTTTTGCAAAAGCCCTGCTCAGGCAAGCAGCTCTGTTGCAGAGAGCACCGTAGCATGGGCGTAAGCGTCTTTCTGAAACTGGGCCAACTGCAGAGCGCTTTGTTGGGGTCCCGCAGAATTCAGTGAAACCATTTCTGTTGTGAATTGGGGAGAGAGAGCAGAAGGGAAGAAGAGGAGCCAAGGAAATCGGAACTGAGCAGCCTCATTGCAAAATCCACAGCACGGGGAGTTGGGCAGCCACCGCCTTCTGCGGCCCACGAGCAGGACGCAGATGCCAGCAGTGGTTTAACTGTTCAAGCTGTGATTTACAGCAGAGACCAGCATCCCAGGCTTGCTGAAGCAGGTAAGACTTTTGCACTTCACTACCATCTGCTGTGGATTTAGGGAAAAGTGAGAGAAGGCAGAAAGAAGTGCCCTAAAGGAAAGCTCACTGTAAATCATTTCTGCAAAGGTTTTAAACTTCCAGCAGAAATTACTGGGAGCAGTTGCGCAGTATGCGGGGTCACATCCATACAAACAGCAGCAGTTCATAGCTCTTATGTGCTGACATAAACAGGTGGGTTTTAAGTGCTCCTCATTTTCATTAAAACTATCCAAAACCAACATGAGTACTTATTTCATGAGGTCTGTCCTTTAGATTCCCATCATTCCTGCCTTTCCAATGGAAGAGAAGCAATTAGGCAAAAGAACTGAAGGGTACTCAATGTTACAAGAACCAAGATGACATGTGAAACGAAAAAAATGTAAAGCAGCAGGAAAATTTTTCCCTCGTTTGCCTGTTCACACAGCCAGATTCACCACCCTGGTATCAGCTGAATAATATTTAGCATTCCATGAAACCTGGGGAACACAAAATTGGGATCAGGGGAGGAAAGAACTTTAAAATTGTAAATCTAAAAGTACACTGCTTCATGAGGCTCAAACATAGGTTAAACCCATTAATTTCAATGGAATGACACAAATGGTCAAATATTTTGCTCAGTCAAGGACCACAGTGACAGAGCAGGAAATCTGCATTATACACTTATTACAGCAATTATAAGCAGTTCAGGTTACCTGGTGGATTATAAGTACTACAGACACCATAACTCTCTGCAAAGAAGTGTCAAGTAACAGAAAACTAAAACTGGAAAAGCAACAAATGGATTTTGTTTGTTTTTTTTTTTTTTTCATTAGCCCTCTCCAAAATGTTTTGTATCACAGGACAGATCCTGACAGGCTTACCAACCAGCACACGACATAAAGCCAGCTTTGTGTTAACTGATTTGCACATGGTGTCTCCTCTTCTCTTAAAAGACACCTGAGCATCCCACCCGAATTAAAAAATCAGTACCTGTATCTGCCAGAAACCAGGGTGAGAGATCATCACTTCATATGAATCTCGGGACAGTCTCTCCCACCACTTCTTCCACCCCAAGCAGTTTAAGAACTGCCCAGACACACCCCGGGCAAAAGTTTCCATCCCAGACTACCTAACCTGCGCATTTCTTCTACAAGCGTCGACTCACACGCAGAAAACGATCCATCACTTTCGATACCGTCAGGCCTTGCCACCGAGACCTTCCATAAAATCCATATACTCACAGCACTTCTGGGCAGCTTCAATGCACAGCTCCTCCGAGGTAAACTCGCCACTGGTGTAACAAATGGGAGCTTTATCTTGCAGGTACAAGAGTATTTCTAAACCCTGATGCTGAGCTTCCACGTTTACTTCGCTCTTCTTCGTGCTCCTCATTTTTGCACAGAAAGCCATGGCTTTGCAGTCTTCTTTTACGTTTAGATACTGAAAGTGGAGGAAAAATAGTTAAGGAAAATGTGAAGAAGAGTTTGAACACTTGTCAGAACGCAAACTCGTCGCTTAATGAGGCTACTGCATACTATTATGGGCTAGATACAGCATTTGTCAAAAGTCTTCACAGTGGGAATCTGATCATTCAGAATCAGTACTTCTCACAAATGAGGGGAAAAATGAAAAAATAAATATCAATGATTATTCAGTTTCTGGTAACTCTGTTCCCAGTAACTCCCCTCCGTTCTGGTGGTTCCACAACTATTGTAGAAGATTCCTCATCTTACTGTAAAGGAGTAACTTTCACATCCTTAAGCACCTAACTGGCTGGAAAACAATACTTGAGGCTGGGTAATATGAACAGTACAATTTAGATTTCCTTTAAAAAAAAAGTTAGCTTCTATTTCTACATCTCCTTAATAGCCAAATATTTCTGATACTTCTCTCTCCTCTCACCCTTTGTCATTTAAACTCCTGATACTTAATATGTCATGATGAAATGAGCTTTATTGGAGAGAGTTTTTTTATTGTTACTTCTTGATGTCTCCAGCAGGAAAGAGTAGCACTAAGTAGGTTTAATGCAGTGTCTTTTAGACTGCCAGGAATGTATACAAGACAGCTCTGACTCGAAAGAAAATGCATGTTGCATTTTATGCCCAGTGCTTATATAGAAAGAGCAGAAAGGAATGAGATGAACACACACTTCGGGTATTATGGGGTCTGGTTCCATGTTTTACTAAGCTTTAGCTCAATTAATAACAAAAGCCCAAACCACCATTTCTATAGTTTACAAACTTCATCCTCCCACCGAAAAACAAACAAACAAAACCAAACCTCAAAAGCCAACACACCTGCATTTATGTGACTGTCTGATCCTCTACACAACCGAAATGGATTATCTTCACGCTCTCCAAGAGCAACTTGAGTCCAGCTGAGGAAAAAAAAGAATAAAAATTGTCAAGAAGGGCTTTGTACAGTTTGAGGCACAAAATACTCAGTCAGGCTGATAAACTGCCACTTGCAATCTCAGGGAATCTTTCCATTCGTATAACTGAGATCCAGATCTAGTCTCGACCAAAACCAGTCACAACAAGCATCTAGGAGTCTATTTAAGTCTACTGACTTCTTTTAACTCTTTGGGTGCGCTGGTTGAGATGCAAACAAAAACCAGGGGAAAAGCTTTGGTTATTCATTGTTTTCACATTTTCAGAGCATCAAACATCAGTTTGGTGTTGTATTCATTGCAACCCTTGGCTGTGACACCGAGGGAGCATTCTTCTCTCTGCTTTACCTCCTTCATGGCTTTTGAAGTCACTTCATTCTTCACATTTTTAACTGCATATTACTAATTCTAATTCTCCCCTAGTCTACTGTTTCTTTGCCTTACAGATTACCAGGTTTTTTTTCTTTGTTTTAGTCTCCTTTGGTCTCTGAAAGGTGCAGAGCCTTGGGGGGGGTGTGGCAAGGAATAAGGAAGCTACTCATTGCAAGGGTCGTATTCCTCTCAGAGAAACCTTCTTCACAAGGAGCGCAGCCCGTGACTTCAGTGCCTTCAAGCACTAGGGCCACCACCCAAGAGCCTACAGGGTTTTTTTAAGCCTTATCTAACACCACAAACCACCTCAGTGTTCTGGGGCTGGTTTGCAAAACTACTCCTGCCCAAAGTTCCAGCTTATCCTTATCACCTGAAGCAAACCAGGAACCCTCTTTTTTAGTGGTAGGCGTGACGGTGGCTCTGTTTAAAGCATTGTCTGATACCAGGGCTGTAATATCAACAAGACACTACAGAAATACTTAAGAAGCAGGTGGGGAAAGAGTGGGCATTGGTAAGACATCTCCCTAGTCCCAGTCCTGATGGTAGAGCGCGGACCTGGTATGCTTGAAAGGCATGGGTGCGTGTTTCTTTCCAAAGGCAGACAAGGCTGCTCCTCTCCCACTGGCATGGGAATAAACCAGATGAGAAAGCAGTGTGGGCTTCTTGAAGAGAAGGGGGAGGTGGGACTCTGTTCTGTGTCTCCAGAGAGAGCCCCGTGCTCTGGCACTGGTCCCGCGGCACTGTCCATCAGCCACGGCTCCACGCTCTCAAGGGGAAACCATCCCACTTGCTGCTCCTGGGGTAGTCACTAATTAAGTGTGACAGTAAACTAAAAATGTGTCTAAACTTAACACGACAGTACTGCTGGTTTGGTAAATGTCCCCATCACCCACCCAAGGCTGAAAGACTCCTCCACTTGTATTGCCCATCCCTCCCTTTTTCTCTTCTCCTCCACCTCTGCCAAACTTGACCTAAATGTGTATCTGTTTTGCTGCAACCGCATTAGGCCTTAATGTGACACAGCAGACTGCAATAAATATTGCGTTATAAGCCTTAGGCTTAGTCTGGAGAAAGTCTGACACTGCCACACAAGCTCCCCTTGCACTTGGGAAGCGCCCAGCAAACGTGATACTACCATCGAAAACAATAACATTTAACAGCACAGCACTTCTTCCAACTAAATCGCATGTTTCTTCCATCCATGCCACTTTCATGCTAAATTTGAGTCTCCAGACACATTCCCTTGGCAATAATATGCAGAAGAAGTAATTGAGAGCATGATTACTGGAACACACGGACGGGCCAGTAATTATTTCTGCACAGCACTAGAAAACTTCAATGCAAAAGGTTAAAGATATTAGCTTTGATCTAATTGAAAACACGCCCTTTTAAATGACATCTTATAACTGAAAATCAATATATTTTAATGCCTGTGTGGGCATAATATTAAAAAGACTGTCCAGACGTTTTAAAAGGGGAACATAAAACCACTGCCTTCTTGCAGATTCATAAATCAAAACTGTTGCTTTTCAACAGTGTTCTTTGGTTTTACTTAATAGCTTGCGCTCTGGTTTCTAATCACAGCAGCAATTCCCAGAATACAAAAAAACCTTAAGCGCCGCTTCATTTACAATACTCTTCAGGGGATGAACCAACCAAACCAACGTCCAATCTCTAACTTACTAACGAGTTTTCCAGATATTCCCATGCTTAATGTCAGGAATTCACTTTCATAAAACGCACTTAGTCTTCAACAAAGCGACCCCTGAACAAGACAAACTCCCGCTCTGCCCCAGCAGCGGCACGCCGCGCCAGTCCAGCGCGGTAATGCTACGGTACGCGCAGGTGACGGCACGCGGCGACGGCCAGGACAGCGTTCCGGCAGCCCCCGGCTCCTCCAGCCCCGCCGCCCACCGACGTGCGGGCAGCCGTGCCGCTGGCCTGGTGTAGACTCAGCCCCGGTCCCGCGTGCGTGACTCAGAGCTCCCCGCAGCCACTGCGCGCCGTCTCTCGCAATCTTCGGCATCGCATTACAGAATCACAGAATCACAGAATAGTAGGGGTTGGAAGGGACCTCTGTGGGTCATCTAGTCCAACCCCCTGCCGAAGCAGGGTCACCTACAGCAGGCCGCACAGGACCCCGTCCAGGCGGG
>Ga0065711_1051042_pt1 | contig 10542 bp, 6 predicted proteins | sample Hoacrofraction12_FD_59098 | JGI IMG/M metagenome (GOLD analysis project Ga0065711, IMG submission 59098) | Hoatzin crop microbial communities from Cojedes, Venezuela - Epithelial fraction 12 v2 (version 2) | ecosystem: Host-associated > Birds > Digestive system > Esophagus > Crop | place...
GAACAAGCCCAGCTCCCTCAGCCTCTCCTCGTAGGAGAGATGCTCCAGTCCCCTCATCATCCTCGTAGCCCTCCGCTGGGCTCTCTCCAGCAGCTCCTCATCTTTCTTGAACTGGGGAGCCCAGAACTGGACTGAGTACTCCACCAGAAACCACTGCTCCGCTGCACCTCTCACCGCTTCTGCGTGAAGCAAGAGGACTTTCTGCAGCGGCAGGTTCAGGGCCGGTTCCCTCTTCAGGCAGCTTTGACATGAGCCATGTGCATCCCTCTGGAGTGGAGGAAGGTGGAAAGGGTTAAAAAGAAGCCGTACCTCGCTGCCTCCTGCCTAGCCAAGCACTTGTGGGTGGAGGTGGCTGCGCTCAGCAGGGTGCATCCAGCAGGGTGGCTCTGAGCGCTCGGGCTCTGCCCAGTCTCCGGTATTTTAGAGTTTGGAATAGCCAAATTTGTGTCTCTTCCAGTAAGTGTGGGAGGGGGGAGTTTGGCTTGATTTGACACACTGAGGTGACCTGCTGGGAAGTGCCTGGTCTCGCGTTCCTCGGGAGCTGGCTCAGCAAGGTGCGGACAAATCCCTGCTTTCATTTCAGGGTTGGTTTGCTGGGGGAAGCTGTGATTTTGCTCTGCTGCTGAAATACCTTCATTAGCCTTGTGCTGAGATGTGGGTCTAATTTTATCCAGATAGTGAAAACCGGCTCTTTAAAGAGGTGGTTTCAGCCTTGAATTTTTCTGCTGCTTGCTTAGCAGAGAAGGATACGGAATATTGCCAGGGTAACCGCCTCGCCAGGCAGCAGGTTTGAGGTTGCGAGCAGCAGGCAGCAGCAGAGCGCAGCGTGCGGCTCGCAGGGAGAGCAGTGCCTGCTGCAGCCTTCTGTCCTGCGTGCGGGAAGAAGGCTGAGCTGCATCAGGGTGATCAAAGGCTGACGATGGGCTGACAGTGTGATGTGGCCAGAAAAAAAGCAAGGTATGATCCAAGGATGTGTTAGAAGATGGATTTCCAGTAGAGATTAATGCCGCTGTACCAGACAGTGGTGCAACCTCACTTGGACTAGAGTAGACTGATTGCCAGTATTCAACGAAAATGAAATCAACCTGGAACAGGGACAAGGACAGTCGGGGAATGGAGGATCTGTCTGGGCAGGGGAAGCTGCAGAACGCCTTGTCTGGCCTGGCAGAGCGCGGCTGAGCCGGAGCGTAGCTGTCTGCAGGTGCTCTGAGGTAGAAGAACTGCTTAGGATGAAGGAATGAGTAGGTGCTGGGTGATCCCAGCAAAATACAGACTTCTGGTTAGCAGGTGGCTTCTGATGGCCGGGCAGGAGTGTGGTGGTGGAGCAGCCTCCCTTAGGGCGTCACGGGGGTAAAAGCCCAGGAGGACAGAGGCTGGAGAGCAGAGATCCCGGCAGGCATGGCCATGGCACCAGGACCCCTCCACTGCGGCCTCGCCACGGCTCACACAGCCCTGGTGAGCAGTTTGTGGCCGCAGGCATTAAGCTGGCAGTGGCTTAGTGGTAATTAGTGAAAATGAGTGCCTGGGTCTGGTCACGTGCCGTAACTTTTTTCATACGTGTTCAGCTCAACCTCTTTTGCTTCGCTTTGGTTCCTACCAGAGTCCTAAAATCTTCTTTGCTGAAACATCAGGAATATTGGAGCCTGCCCTCAGACTCAGAAGAACGAGTCCTAACTTCCAGGTCTGTAGAAGTCTTTCCAGCTTCTGTTGAGTGGAGAGGTGTCAAAGCCTCCATCGAAGGAGCAGATCTGGCTTCAGCGTGTGCCCCAGGCACTGGGGCCTGTCCTAGTCCCCGTTGTGGGGCTCTAGTCCGTGTTTTACCAACCTGGTAAATTATGTGGTGTTAACTAGTGTTGCTGGGTTTCCATGGCAACCCTTTCGCTAATTAACGCACAGTGGCGAGGGAAAAAAAAATCTGTCCTTAATGATGAATTAATTTGACAAGATCGTTATGGTAAGAAGAGTTCTGAATAGACATTCTGAGGGTGTACAGCGGGGCTGCGAGCGCGCGCGTGGCTTGGGAGGAGAGCGACTGGGAAAGAGGAGAGTACGGCTCTGTTATTCTGACCTGCAGCATTCAGACTGAAATCTTTCTCACAATTTGGAACATGTTTACATTTCAGAAGGAAAAAAAATATCCTGAAACGTGTCTAAGAGCAGAACTCAAATGGTTATGCTTTGTTCCTTTTTGTGGTAAGACATTTTAACTCGTTTTTTAAAAGGTGAAATAAAAGCCAAGGGAATTTAAGAATGTTAAATGCATGAAAGAATCAGACAATTCACATTTAAAAGCTGCGTTATTTCATGTCAGAAGAAATCCCAGTTTCTCGTGGCTCCTCCCAGACGCCAGCCTGCTCTGCTCTTTCTTGCTCCAGTTCCCGCCGCGGCGCACGTGGGAGTGGGCAGGAGCCGCGCGGAGACGGGCCCAGATGAAACGGCAGCTCGAGCCCGTTGTGTTGAAATCCGAAAGGGAGCCGGATGCACCTTCACAGCGTGGCCCCGACCGCCGAAGCGTGGCCTTGGAAGTGCGTTAGCGAAAGTAAATGGGGAGTGAGAAACCCAGCAACTTTCTGCTGGGTGCTGGGGCCGAGTCACCAGCGTCGAGTCCCGTCAGTGGCGGCAATTAAACCCCTTTAGCGCTTTGTGCACAAGGCGGCGGGTGAAGTTACGGTGTCCTGGCTAAATTCTTACTTGGATAATTGTGCTCAGCCTTCCTGAATCCTCCCCTCCTGCAGATTTAATTAGATGGAGCTGTGGCTCACAAACTTCTGTGTCTGTAATGGTAGAGACTTGTCATCCTACCACTGATCTTGCAACTACCTCCCATCCTGCAGCAATTACTTACACGGAAAAGTGGTGTTAGGGAAATAATGAGTGTATTTTAGCTGCTGTTTAATGAGATTTCACTTTTGGAACTGTGGGCACCGTGCTGCTAACCATCTCTTTGCAAAACTGCCAGCAAACGCCCGGTGAACCCGCTGTGCCCCAGCCAGAGCCTGCGAACTGGCAGGGTCCTGAGCTTGCTGGATCTCACTGGCAGGGTCCTGCAGGGCTGGGTGAGCGGCTGAGAGCTGCCGTCGTGCCTGTGTTGGTGGAGAAGGGAGCAGAAGGGTGGAAGGCCCAGCCTTGCTGCCCTGGGTCTCGGTGGCCGCTCGGGAGCAGCCCTGCGACGGAGGCGGGTGTGAGGTCCGGAGGATCTGCCTGCTGTGAGGTCCTGCTGCGCTTGTCCTCTGCCCAGCCCCATCCAGACGCTCTGCTGCCTTCTTCATCGAGAGGTCCTGGGGTCTCTGACCGCTGCTGCTCGGGGGGTTTAAGCCGTTTAGAGCTGGGGAATGAGGGGTTTTCCCCCCGTGGCCAGCAGCTGGGGTGCCTGGAGCGCGTGGCTTCAGGACAGAGCAGCTTTCTGGCTGGAGCTCTGGGGACGTCGCTCTGCTGCTGGGGTGAGCGGCGGGCGCCATCTCGGGGGACACGGTGGCTTTGGCTGCGGTGGTGCGTCCCCTTGGCTGGCAGAGCAGGGTCTGGGCAGGGACGGTGGCTGGGGGGCCATGGGATCCTGCCATCCCCAGCAGCCCGAGGCGTTTGCCTTTCCCCTCGTCTTGCAGAAAGGCAGGCAGCATGAAGGCGATCTTCTAGTGGGATTTCGGCTTCTCCTGAGCTCCGGCAGCGCCTGGGCACTACAGTTGTGCCTTGCTTGGTGACAAATTTGTGCTCCCCTGGGAAAACTGTCCTTGCACACGTGTGCACAGGTCTCTGGTACCCACGGGTCCCCCACGCCTGTGTGCAGCTGTGCCAGCAGCTTTGCGTGGCTGCGTGAGCTGCTTGAGAACGTGTTGATGTGGGCAATTCTCCGCACGTCAGTGTTCCCAGTGTCCAAAGCTCGCCGAAAAGGAAGCACGTTTGTTTTCTCTTGACGTGATTGCCCTGTGAAACAGGCACGTGGCATCAAGGAACACCCCCCCTTTCCCCCTGGGTAACTACTGCTGTCTGAAAGCACACATGCCAAAACCTGAGACCAGCACCGATCCGTGTTTGGATTTCCCCAGCTCAGTTTAAGTGCAGAACATGTTCACAGTTCCTCTGACAGTGAGCGACCCAAGGAGGAAGGGCTTGGGGGGCTTTATACAGTGTAAACAATGCTGTAAGTTGCCACTAATGCTAGTGCAGACACCTTTATTGAGATATTCTGTAGCATTTGTAGATATCCTTATTTAATTAAGGCTGTTTTGGGCGCTGAGATGACCTGCTTCAAAACCTCCACACATCTCCTCTGGACTTAATTGGCTGCTGACTGAAGTTGTTAAAGTTGCTTGAGGAGGTGCGTTTCCAGGGAGCGTAAATGATAATAGAGATGGGATTATTTTTGTCTTCTTAAGGAGAGAAAGAGAACGTGTCTGAGCACATACATCACTTTTAGGACGAGCAAGTTCTCAGAAGGGTGGGAAAGGTGAGGCTGCACCCCCCGAAAGCCACAGGCCCTGCAGCACAGCAAGGTGCAAGAGTTCGAGGGGGTTACTGCGGCGAATTGCCTCGTGCCTCCCGCAGCACCGCGTTCCTTCCAGCGAGGAGGCGGGGGCTGCCCTGGGAGACGTGCGGGTCCCCGGGGTGGTGGCATGTCCGCTGCGGCGAGGCAGTGGCTTGTGCTGGGGTCGGAGGGTGAGACCCCCCGCCTTGCTCCGTGTGCTGCGGTGGGAAGGGAAGAACACTTGGGTTCCCCAAATCGAGACGAATTTGAGAGTGAATCTGGAGAACTAGGCAAGCTGAGAGTGTTTTCTCGTTTGAAAGATGAGAACGAATATTACTGCCCTGACGGTGCTGCGGTTGGGCTGTGGTAACACCGTCCTCTTACAGTCGCAGCGCCTGCGCGAGAGAGGCAATATACCAGTGGGTGATTTAGGCCATGGTGCGATCCAGTGTGAACAGAAGGCATGGTTCTGGTCCTTGCCTTACGTCACCAAGGAGACTCCCGGTGGTTTGTGCTTGGGCTGCGCAGTCGTAGAAGAGCCCGTGATCTGCTCAGCCCATCGCGCAGCAGCTCTCACCTGGCCGTAGCTGCTGGCACCGTCGGGCGACATCCACAGTCTCCTTCTGTGAACCCTGTGTTTGAGAAACTCCTGCTGGGTAGTTAGACATCCACACCCAAAGCTCGGCGTGGTTTGGAGAGGTTCAGGTCTCCTACCTGCTGTAGAGGCAACAGCAAAGCGAGAGGCTCTCTGTCCTCCTGCCAGGCTCTTCAGCTGCAGCCGCATGCTTGTGCCCGGCGCTCTGCGCTGCCCTCCTGCCTTGCCTGGGCTGCTTTCTCCATCTGGGTAAAGCTGTTGAATTTATTTTCTGTTCAAAGACTCCCTTACCTTGTAGGTCCTTTGTTTTAAACCCTTTGTTGGTATTTTCATTTTATATAGTTAAAATGGAGCGTTTCTCCATTTCAGACTCCTGGCTTTCCCCATTATACAGAAATAATACCTCTCCTAGAACGGTTGAAACTGTGCTAGCGCAGTCCCCGAGATGGTAGTTTAGCTGAGCTTTTAACAGGTTTAATCTCTTTCTGGGTATTAATCCTGCCAGAACCTCTGATAAAATTTGTTGCTTTTCTCTGAATCCCTCCCACGCTGTCAATATCTGTCTGAAATGAGTTGCTTCGTGCCGCACGAGCCATGGGAGGAGGGACGCTTACAGCTCCTGACAGATCTTGCTCTTGTTTCCATGCGTTTCAGACTCCGCTCGGATTTCCTGCTACTGCGGCTCCTGCGATTCCTTGCCCTGTGAGCATCTCTCCCATTGAATGTGGCTTTGGAAGGAGTTTGCCTCCTGTTTCTTAGTTTTACTTCTCAGTTCTCAGATATATTCGCAAGGTTTTCCTGTTTGATGTCATCAGAGAACATTAGTGAATAATATCACCTCTTCCACATTGCAGTGACGATGTAAAGGTATCAAAGACTGCGACAAATGTTGGGTCCTGTTTCTTGCACTTGTTTTTTCTTGCTTTGCGCTGCATTGCAGGATCCCCAAGCCTGTGTGACAGCAGACTTGAGCTGTGATCCAGGTTCTCAGACTGCAACTCAACTGGAGGGGACATGATCTTTTTTTCCCCGTCATGTTACGGTAGAAATGACACTCTCTCCTATGAGACAGTAGCAGACTTTGGACAACCTCTTCTATCAAATATTAGGTCTGAAAAAAACAAGACATGAGCTGTGAAGCCATCAGCACACCGTTGAGATTTCTGACCTTCTCTGGATTTGGGTTTGAACCAGCTGCCTCCAGCTCATTCGTAAGTCTCCCAACCTGAACTCATCGTCCTGTGTAGGTACTGGTGCTGTTGGGGTCCCACCAGCCAAGGTGCTTCACGAGCAAGGAAATGGCAAAGTCCCTTGACTGGGAAGCTGACGAGAGAGGACCTCTGTTCTCCGTGTTCTGCTGAACCACAGCCTCAAAGTCTCTCCTTGTCCAAACATAAACCCAAGGAAAAATCTCTCCATGGTTTTGAGATGTCCAGGTTCTCCCTGATTCCACCTGTTACGGAGGCAATAGCAAGGAGAAGGGTTTTTTTCCCCATCATACTTGACCGCTGAGCCACTTGCACTGTTGCGCATTGCACCCCTTGGCCACGTGTGTTGCCACCATGGTCGAATTTCTCTGCTTTTCCATACTCCTTCCCCTTGGAGACACTTCCTGGCTGTTCCGGCGGTGCAGTTTTGCATGAAGGCAGCTACCATCTTGAGCAACACTGGCCAGAAAAAATAATGTGAAAATTTGTGAGAGTTGGATCATTTGTTATTTCCATGCCAGTGCTATAGGAGGGAAGAGCAGCGCGACGTGGGGTGCGCAGTAGCAGTGGAACCCTGTGAGAGGCAGATCACATTACATCTTTCCTGATTCTTTTTCTGTGAGTGGATCATAAAACAAAACCGAATCAGGCAATCAAAGCTCCTGCCCGTTTTCATAGGGCTTGGTTAAATGAGGATTTACTTATGCTAAAAGCTCCTTAGAGCCACTTAATTCTTCTAGGTGGAGTACATATCTAGGCCAGCAGTAAAAATTTCTTACCAGATGTCTTCAAGAGGGTACTCACCAAGTGCTTTCCCAAAGAGAGCATCTTGGATGCTTTCAGCAAACGGTATCAATTCTTAACGATGCTCCATTAGATAGTGCGGACAGGGCTTGCCATAGCATATTTTGAAGCCTTGGGAATGTTTGGAGGTTGCTCCAGTGATGGAAAGAGAAATTAAACGGGCTGCAGAGCGGTGAGGGGTACGTGCTCTTGCTTTCAGCAATTAGTCAAAACAGCTCTAGCCATATTTTTTATTTCAGGGATTTGAGCATATTTCACTATCAGTTAATGTTCTCTCACGTGGTGCTGGTCATTGCAAAAGCCCTGCCAGTTCCCTGGGTGTAGCCAACGCCTGCGCACTTGCATTTTGCCTCTGTTTGCTCCCCGCCGTTCTCGGAGCAGTGCCATCGCAGTTGGCGTAGGTTTCGACACCGCGTCCTGCCTATTGTTCCCCATCACTGTCACCGCTCTGCCATGCTTGCCTGGTCCATGATGTGTTGACATGGGCTGCCCAGCACCCACTGTGTCTGGGGGAAGTCCACATGCCTGACTTCTGTTTCTTCAGCTGAAAAAAAAAAAAGGCACTGTGAGAAGGGTTGGAGATTTTCCATTAGGTCGGAATCTCCCAGCTTCATTATATGGTCTCTCTTCTGAAAATTTCTGTTCTAGAGGTAACGATCCTTTAAGGCGTCTTTTAAGCGATCTGAGCCAGGAAAACCTGTTTCTGAAAGGCATAATAATTATATACTGGATAAAATTGAGTGTAGGTTGCTTACCAGGCAAATAATATATGGTATAGCTGAAGCCGAGCCCGAGCAGATCCTTGGGTGAGAATTCCTCTGGGCTAGCCGACTCTAACAAGCCCCACCACGACAGCTGCATGTGGGCAAATTTCAGTCCAAATCCACGGTGGATTCAGTGGATTCAGTCCAAATCTCTCTGTACCTGTGCGTAGCAACCTCCCTGGACTGTCATTCATATTTTACACTAGTTTTGCGCTAAAAATTTTCCTCTAAAAATTGAAAGCAGCATTCAAATTGGCGGAGATATCAGACACTAGGGTGATGTATTCCTTGAAGCAAGAACCCAGGGTGTTTGAGTGCACAGTTGTGGGTGTTCTCCTTGACTTTGGTGTCACCGCTCACCTGAGAAAGGACAGAACCTTGCAGTACTTCTGAGGCTGGCTGTGCTCAACACAGAATTAGGCAGAATAGTATTGTGGGGAAATAAGAAAAGTTTAGAGTGCTCTGAAGATCTGCACCGAGAAGTTGTTTGCTTTTCCTCAGAGTGTGGGCCTAGGTGTCCATCATCCACCTGTGCTCCTGAATGCCGTTTCTGAACTCTGAGGCCAAAGCAGGGCATTAACATCCTCCTTCGAGTACTAACCATGACTGTGAGTGCTCAGCGTGTGGCTTGAGGATTATCTGACTCCTGTAGGTGACTGTATTTCTGCGATCCCGAGCCCGCAGGGACCAGGGAGTCGCGCCCAAGCAGGAGCTCTGTGCTGGGAGCCGGGGATACCGGCACAAGCAGTGCCCCGTTGTTTTCGGATGAAGCAATCAGGGCTCGCTCCAGCCCTCTGTAGGTCCATGAAGTGGGACAGGCCAGGGGAAGGAAAGATCTTCAGTAGCAGCAAAGCCCAGGCAGCCCGGGATTAGCTTCCCGTGAGCCGTGCTGCTGTGAGTTCTTCTGGGGTGAATCATGTCCCGGCAGGAGTTGGACGTTTTCCACCCGGAGGCTGGTATGGATTTTATATACACTCCATTTGCCTTTCCCCTCTGATTTGAGAGTTGACTGGGTTTTTTTTTAAAGCGTAGGTGTTTGAAAAGTAATGTTTTGGTTCACCTTTAGAGTTGCTGTTTGACGACTTTGTCGTAACACGTCCTGATTAGTGATTAATTGCAAAGGACATGTTCTGACTCCAGCCTGTGTCCTGGGGTGCTTGTCGCAGCAATGAGGCACCGGGTTATTACTCACTCCCCTTAACCTGACAGCTGCATTTCTGGCTTTGACTGGTTAATGACCTTGACCAGGTACGCGTGCGTTTGTGTGGATGTGTCTGGTTGTAGGGCGTTGGGGATGTGCAAATTTTTCCTTCACTTGGGTGACCTTCATTTTACCTAAGTAAGAAAAAGGAACTGTGCCATGAGCAGATGGAGCGTTATTTCTGGAGGTAGGTGAATAATGCAGACAGCTATTCATTCAAAGCCCCGTTAGACAACTCAGATGTTTGCCTTAAGATATTGTTGCAAATCCTAGTGCAAATATCCGCTCGCATGAATGTTCAATCCAGCGATCTTGACAATTGGGCGTGAATGGGATAGTCATCCAGTCCAGCAGAATAGTGCCAGGTGACTTAATTGATCCATTAAGGAAATTAGAAATAATCATTATTTTCAGCAGGAGTTACAGAACAGGTAGTTTTTAAACAATGCATAGCCATGTTAGACTAAAAGAAGTTGTGAAATCATAGCAGGTAAAAAATCACAATGTGGAAACCAGTCTGTTCATGGAGAATTCGCCAAGGAGGAAAGGCTGCTACGCTCAGCAAACGTTTGCTGCAAATAGTTTGCTTGGCTCTGGTTGTTCCTTAATGAGTCAAATCTATTAGCTGGGGGAAACATCACGTTGTCTTGAAAAACAAATCGTATTTGAATTGCCTCTTTCCATGCATTTGGACCCATTTTAACATGAACGCACTAATTATGCTGTGGAGATGATTTTGTTACGGCAGAAATGAAACCGAGTTTGCAGCTATGACTCTTCAGCTACGAGGTGCTGGAATAGGCATATGGGGAGAGAGGTCTTTTAATTCCATTGCATTTCTCTTCAATATTTGTATCCCTCTGCTTGCCACACAGCTTCAGAGGAGGTATCTGCTCTCTTGGGTGCAGAGGCGAAGGGCCTGGCTTTTGGGTCGCGGCAGCCTCAGAACTGCCGTTGGTGGCAGGGGGAGTTGGCCGTCGACCAGTTTGGAGAATCATGGCCACGGCCTAATTTGTACACAGATGGTAACTGGCTCTCAAATTCCCAGTCTTCACAACATGCTTGCTGATGCGCGGGGAACTGTATGAGTCATATTGCTCCAGCTATGGTCTTTTTGGATGAAAATTATACTTTTAAATACATACTGTGATTACATAGAGCAGGGATGGGCTCGTTTGAAGGAGCTGGAATGCGAGCCATTAAGTTGAGTGGCTGCCAGTATGTGATGCGTTTGCCAACAGAGAATAGACAGTGATATTTCATCTGTGACAACTTTGCCCTCTAGACTTTGAATAGAATTATCTTGGTACCTAACCGATTTCTTCAGCACCATCCAGGTGGTGATTTTGTTACACTAGACAGCAAACATGGCCTTGGATGAACAGGACAGGTGGAATCACAGAATCGCAGAATGGTCAGGGTTGGCAGGGACCTCTGTGGGTCCCCCAGCCCAACCCCCTGCCCAAGCAGGGTCACCCAGAGCAGGCTGCACAGCACCGCGTCCAGGC
>Ga0065711_1051043_pt1 | contig 10541 bp, 2 predicted proteins | sample Hoacrofraction12_FD_59098 | JGI IMG/M metagenome (GOLD analysis project Ga0065711, IMG submission 59098) | Hoatzin crop microbial communities from Cojedes, Venezuela - Epithelial fraction 12 v2 (version 2) | ecosystem: Host-associated > Birds > Digestive system > Esophagus > Crop | place...
AGCAGCCCTGCTGAGAGGGACTTGGGGGTACTGATAGACGAAAGGCTGGACATGAGCCGCCAATGTGCGCTGGCAGCCCAGAGGGCCAACCATGTCCTGGGCTACATCAAGAGAAGTGTGGCCAGCAGGTTGAGAGAGGTGATTCTGCCCCTCTACTCTGCTCTAGTGAGACCTCACCTCGAGTACTGCGTTCAGCTCTGGAGCCCTCAGCACAAGAAGGACATGGAACTGTTGGAGCGAGTCCAAAGGAGGGCTACAAAAATGATCCGAGGGCTGGAGCACCTCTTCTATGAGGACAGGCTGAGAGAGTTGGGCTTGTTCAGCCTGGAGAAGAGAAGGCTGCGGGGAGACCCGATTGCAGCCTTTCAGTACTTAAAGGGACCCTATAGGAAAGATGGGGACAATCTTTTTAGCAGAAACAAGAGTGACAGGATGAGGGGTAATGGTTTTAAACTAAAACAGGGTAGGTTTAGGCTAGATATAAGGAAGAAGTTCTTTACAATGAGGGTTGTGAAACACTGGAACGGGTTGCCCAGAGAGGCAGTGGAGGCCCCATCCCTGGAAACATTGAAGACCAGGTTGGACAGGGCTCTGAGCAACCTGATCTAGATAGCGGTGTCCCTGCTCGCTGCAGGGGGGTTGGACTAGATGACCTCTAGGGGTCCCTTCCGACCCAAAACTTTCTATGATTCTATGATTCTATCATTCTAAGAATCTTCTCCCACTTTTTCCTTCAAGACAACTTTATTTCAGAGCCTTTAGCTGCAGGTGTAACAGTTAGTGAAGTCTGAAGTCATACTGCCAGTCCCTATGCTTAATCTACAAAACTGTAATGAAATGCGACTAGTTAAAATGAAATACAGTCCTCAAGTAATTGAGATGGATTCAGATTTCATTCATCTTTCACAAAAGAGTTGGAGAAGTCGATGGGAAAAAGGTAATGTTTCTTTTATAAAACAGCTCCCAGCACAAGAAAGCTCTTTTTTATGAAAAAAAAAAAAAGACCTAAACTGAAAAGAAATACCTCTCTACAATGGGAAACCTGATCCTTCATGAAAATGTAAGTAATACAGGAATTAAATTAGTACAATATTTTCAGCTTTTTGAGGACTAAAAATTTGGAATCCTTTTGTGGTATGCTCATGCAAAGCTTAACCACATTTGTGAAGGGCAAGGTTTTCCTGAAGTTTTTCTGAAGAATTCTAGATGGAACAACAGAATTTAAGCAACTAACCTATTCCTGTATTATGTTATTTCTTGGATTTGACCAATTAAAATGCTTATCGTTTCTAGCTGAAATGTGTCTGGAATAAAAAAAGAAACAACATGCCTTTGAATGTTACTGATCACTAAGAAACACCTGTGGAGGAGAATTTCCTTTTTCAAACGCTTGGAATATTTCTTTACAAATTCCAGGGCACATCTCTTAGAAGCTGGTATCAATAGCCCAGCTTCCGTGAATACTATATACACAAGGCATGGATTTTGGCGCCAGTGTTGCACTGCTTTTTTTTCTTTTCTATTTTTCTCCACTCCCTCTCATTTTTGGGGCTTAAAAGCAAAGGTCTGTTTAATCATCAAAACGAATTTTTTTGAAGAAAGCAGAAACCAATCTGATTTCTAGAGCAGAAATATTTCTGTTTACAATCATCCAAAGAGTTTGTTGCAGAAACCATGCTCTATGGCTTAGATGACCAAATGTTTTGCTTTAATGGAGATTATCCATGGAGTATAATTGCATTTAACCTTTAATCTGCAATTTTGTCCAGACCAATACATTTGAAACTGACGATTTCAAAAGGCCAAACACCACTGTCAAAACCTGCAAACTATTCAACTTGAAAGAAAAATATCTACTATTTCTTCAACACAGTTACCGTGGACTGGTAACTTAACTGTCTCCTGTATGTGTGCGGGCCTCCAGCTACACAGTGCCCTGTTAGTACTCTACAAAGAGGCAATAAAACATAAATTTTGTTCACCACACAAAATCTTCTATTAAAAGTTATGGTTCCTGCTTTCTATTTTATGAATATTTAAGAACTGTAAGTGCATTTTTTATGTTCTTCATCATACATGTTACAGTTCCCTTCGTGTTCAATGTGCTGATTGATCACTACTGAAACCAACAGTAGAAGAGACCTCACAGCATTATTAATTACCACAGATGTTAATTAGGTGTTAGACATGAGAACCAGACAGATGGCAAGACAAACAGCAGTAAGACAGACAGACATATGGCTGAAACCTCACACTGTCCTAGAAAGACAGATGATGCATTGCTGTTTGTGTAAGCTAATAGGGAATGACTGTCTTTGTCATAGAAAACACATTGTGGTAAGAAATATTAATAATGAGACAAGTATCAGAAACTAAAATATACAGTAGAAATGTAAAAATAAAGAAACCAGCAAATACTTCCTCAGCTCATCTGAGTCCATTAATCGAAATAAATGAAACATCCCAACTGAAGAAAGGAATGGCATCTGCAATGTGTGACAATGATGACTGTCATTTAGAAAGACGGCTAGCTGGCTTCCCACAGCTCCCCTTCGCTTTGGTTAACAGTCTCCCACCAGTAAAGAATGATAACATGGCAAAGGTTTCTTATTTTTTTTATTTTGTCCCTTTTTAATTGCTATTTTATTTTTAAATAATTGGCAGATGCAGAGCCCAGTTATGCATTTTGCATTAACCAGTCAGCAGAGAAGAAAATCTGAAATAGCTGAGGGAATGGGGAACAAAATCTAAACCCTTCCATCGCAGCTGCTGTCCAAAAACGTGGGCTGTAAGATCAGGCTCCATCTTGCCCATTTGCCAGCCCTCTGCTCTTTGCCATCTTTGCTGTGTGGGAGCTCAGCTTCGGAAGAGATGGGCAGGATGGCACTGGTCAGTGACTGCTGGTCAGGTATGCTCCTCAGAAAGAGGTTGCACGCATGTGACTGGATCTGAAGTCTCCTTTCTTGGACATGTATGTTAAGGCAACGGTCAGATGAAATTGAACTCTTTTAAGAATTTGTTAACACATATACCAAGCCTTAAGAGTTTTCAAGGAGCTAAATTTTCCTTTTAAATCATTTTCTCAAGATTTGGCCAAATTCTAAGGAAACCAAGGAAGGAAACAAGAACAACACCCATAACAGGGATTTTTTGGCATCTTGCTAATGATGCCGTTTTTGAAAACTTGCACTTATCTGAATGGACTTGTTATACTGCAGTTTGTAACAAAGACACTGTAAACTTCAGCTGAAAAATATAATGAAGAGACTCAGCTGGGTCATCAGGTCATTTAATGTGGCTAAAATTTTCAAAGGAGTCAATGACATGCTACCTGGAGAAGTTATGTCAAACTAATGAGATTATTGGAAGGTTAGCATGCTGTGATATGAGCTGGTGAAAAATATTTCAAATGAGAAAGGCAAGTATTTTGTTTCTTTGTGCAACAGCACACTTGTGTTTGCAGGAATAAAATGAAACAATCTAATGGAGTTCCAGAATGTCACGAAAGCGCCAAGATATCAAGTATCCAGAGAGCCTTCATGCTACGATAAACAAATCACTTCCAAAATGAGACTTTCTGACGTAAGAAATGCCAAAAAGAAGGAAAAAAGAGAAGAAAAAAGGCAACTATTCATAAATTTTAAAAAATCATCAACTTTCATCGCATGTGATTAACTTTTTGGCCAGGTGTGTGTGCAGATATCCCAGTTTCTGCTTTTATCATGTCATCTGGTCAGTCTCCTAAAATATTCTGCAGTTAAACAGCATTTTTTAAGAAAGCATATCAATACAGGAGAACTGCACTAACCCAGAACCCATTAAACTGCACCACTTGGGCAAGGGCTGAGCTGCAGTTGCTCCTGCTCTTCCTTCAAGAGTTTTCCTTGAGTATAGATGCTGAAGTTAATGTTTCTTGTGCTTTGTCTTAGAGACCACTGTAAAGTAACACGGCTCCTGGCACAAGGAGTAAATTGAAACTGATCTAGCAAACACTTCACGTAACAGCATAAATCCCCAAAGCAGAGCTTGACTGCATCTCTTGGATGATAGCATTGTAATATACAGAAGGAAAATTCTGTATCATTTCCCTCTGTTGCCGTTATTCTGGCACACCTACTTTCAATCCTCTTGGTAAGAAATAGAGAGAAAAGCAGTTTTCCCTGCCAAACCTTTTTAGGCGAATTCTTATTTCCTATGGAAATATGCTGAGGACTCAGTGCTCCTCCCTCCTAGCCATCCCATTACCACGACCTCAGTCCCTGCTAGATACCCACATCATACCAACAGATGCTGCCCAAGAGGTAGGAACAAACTAGCTTCCACAGGTGTCCTGTCTACCATCCATACTCTTTCTCCCCTCAGATAAGGACAATTTAGCCCACTTGGCTTGGTAATTGTATGTTTACAAGAAACAAGTGTCATTTGCTTTACCAGCCTCCCCTCATTTGTTGCCTGAATTGCCACTTGCAATCCTAAAATTAAAATTGATACAGTTCATGTCAGACAGCAGAAAGCTCTGCAAGTTACTGCAAGAGCTTGTGATTTTTTTTTTTCTCAGTGGTTCACAAAGTAGGAAAGGCCCATGCACACTGTGCACTAGCATCAGTTCCCACCTGTAGTACTGAATCTAAGAAGGGGCTAGCCCACATTTACAGAGGCGCTGGGACAGACTTGGTTGTGACAATCAGTTTTAGGATTCCTATCACAGGACAAAGAAATCTTGCAGTGGACTGTATTACCTTCCAGTTAAGGCTGACAAGAACCTGTCTCTATTTGTCTGTCCATCAGTGCTACGTATGTAGTTGACGGAGCATATAATGCATGCCTAACTTCTGCCTCAGCTGAAAAATACCACTTCAGCTGGATATTATAGCAAGCAGCTTATTCACTGCAGGGATTTCTTTTTTTCCTATTTAGCCTTTGCAGCCAGAGAAAAGTGATCACAGCTTTTCCTTCTACCCAAGAAGTATTTTGGTGCTCCATTTATTAGCTACCAAGGATGTGTTTAAGCAAAGTATGGCATGTTGCTTCCTACCTTATTTGTTTAGATATGGAAACATTGCATTTGATACAAAACCAAAGAATACAGAGTCAGTCTCCCATTACAACACAGTTAACCTACATCTTTATTCCTACAATCACCTAGACTTGGCAGAGCTAATATTTAATTCAGCAACCAACCTTGGCAGTTATCAGTAAACAAATACTAGTGTGCTCCAGATACTTTCTCCATGTTCTAAAAAAGGTAAGGTTTTCGACATTACCCCCAGTGGTTTGCTTTCAAAGTTTTCTGTGCAATTGATTTCCACTGGGCCAGAAAGCTGCTAATCAGCTGAAGACTCTACAGTGTGCATCTTGACAGTCATGTAATAGCTTTAAAAATATTTTTTCTATTATCTGCCAGAAATTCAGGTTTACTTCAAGGTTTGTAATACAGCTCTATGTGCTGATTTATTTAAATTATTTTCCAATATACCTTGAAAATCACAGAAAATAGAAATAAATGGATAAAGCATGGAGAGCAAGGATGTGTTCCTCCAGACTATGTCTCCTTGGTTCATCTTCACGTAAACACAGAAACAATAGAAGTCGAATGTAAAGATACTGGAAAAACATCAGCTTAAGCAAAACAAATTACTGTATTACTGCATAACATGAAGAACAAATAATACATCTGCATTTCAGAAAGAAAACCGGAATTTTTCAGAGGTCTTATACAAATATGTGATCATTATCAACTCCATAATATTTTAAGATGACTGTTGTCATGTAAGGTCTTACAAAAATCTCACACTGATCTCTCTCATTTAATTCTCTGAGTTTTGAGGGGAAACCCCTACCTCCTACCCAGCAAAGCAAGCTGAGGAAACTTAACATGGAAATCTCCAACAGTTATATTTGAGAGATAAAGCTTACTACTGAAATTGTTTCATGGATTCTTATACATGTATTGCAGCAATCACAGGATGTCTATCACAACAATACTAAAAAATGCGTCTGAACACTGTTGCTGCACAATGCATTCACCATGCTTCAAATGTTAAAACCATTATGCTGATTCCCATCAATTATTTTTAGAGTAAGAAATTACTTGTTATGATGTTTTATTAAGAACAGGAAGAGGTGGCTAGCACTGAAACACATACAAATATCTAAAATTTGTGATATCTGAGTACAGAGCTAGAGTTCATGGCAACGTCAGGGTTTTCCTATCCCTCCCCCTTCAGGGCAGTAGGCATCTTCCTGGCCTTCTGGATAAGCCTGGCTACATCAGTCAAGAAAACAGCTAGAGCACAAACAACTGGGACTCAGAGGAATTAATTCTCTGGAAGTTTCTCAGTGCATTTTATCTGTTTTTTAATTAAGAAACAATAATAACAATAGTGCAAGAAACTTCCATTCAGATCTTCCAGCACACTACCTGTCCTGTGCTCTGGGTTGTTACGTCTTACCATTGTTAAAATGATCAGTTCTGCAGCAGCGCAACTAATCAGTGCCTGTCAAAATGCTTTTCTTCCTCCCCTTCATCTGCTATAGAAGATCATCAGGCATTGACTGTTTTGGCCCAAGATACACAGATCCAGGAAGCCCAAGCTGCAGTTCAGGCTGCATCATGAAGAAAGTACCAAGGTAGAACTAGAGAAATCTCCCTTGCCTTTCACTCTGTACTAGCTGGGCTTCATAAACAGCCGTATCATTTAAGAATGTTTCCCACAGCTGAAAGTTTCAATGGAGAAGGTGAAGGCTGTATGAACCACCACAATGTCTGCATTATTCCCTGCCACCAATAGGTATAGTTGTGTACGTGCCAGCATTGTGAAACAGGCTACGAAATGGGACCAAACATGCCACAAGATACATCAACCTGCTCAGTTTGTTCACACAGTGTGAACAGAAAGAGAACACACAAACCTCTGCCACTAGCAGAGAACCATGAATAGGTGCTACACCTTTCTCTAAGAGTGTATGGTTTCATATTTGCCCATTTATTTGTTATTAGCAATAATGGTGCCATTGTATCACTATTACGTTTTTCTTTCATGAGTCTGAAAGTACTTCAGAGGTGTCTTTCAGTATTTACAATATCATTTTTGATCAGATTATAAATATCTCTGTTTGAACATGCTGTAAGCAACCCCAGAGGACTGGCCAAAGAGGAAGTCTGCAGGCTGAAAGCAGTAATCTCTGTGACATGGGTTGCATTCCACCAGTGCAATGTGTCCTTTGTGCCACAGACATGCTGTGGCACAAGCAGGTCAGGGGAGCTGGGGTGCAGGAAAAGCCAGGCTGAGCAGCCTTGGTATAGCTCTCTGCCAAATGAGGCATGTAAGTCAGATTTCCAGAACTCCAGTGCAATGCTTCAACCACGAGACCATCCTCTGACAAGATTCGCACTTAATTTTAAAATACCCTCTACTACTTGACGCTTAACTGTCTCATAAATTAAGAGCCCGGAAGCTCAAAGGCCCCCCAAAAGAATACTGCCAGCATTCCACCTCTTGCAGATGTCGATCAGTCCTGTCACACCTCTTAGTCCCTCTGCCAGGGCGACGGCCACATGCACTGCTAAAAGACAGGGGCAAAGTCCTTTAAACTAGTCATCCCACAAAAGCCTATTTTCTTTTCTTTTTTTCTTTTTCTTAAATTGGAATGAGTTGAAAGCAGCCTCCCCTGTTTGCAGCAATGCCTGTTTCCATGGCACCCAGAACAGCAGCCGACGGCCTTGTTATTAGAAGAACTCTAACAAATGTCAGCAGACTGATGGGAATTGCCTGTTTTGTTATTTTACTAACAGATCATTTTAATATGAGAAATAACATAAAATAAAACTATAGAATATTTTCTCAGTGTTTTGGGAGACACTGCTGTAACATGTCTATAAGAGGTTAGAAATCCACTCTGGCATCCCAGGCTAAACCATATGGTTTGCATTCTCTTTTCTTGAGAAGCGGCACACATGCTCTGCAGAGGCACAGGGAATATATTCAAGGAAAATACAGCACCAGTAACCTCTATCTCATTCACAAAGTGCTTAATAAAACGACAGAGATTACTTCAGTTTAGCATATCATTATAATTCATGTTACAGCCATAATATTCTCAGGTTCAGACATTAAAAGGACAATAAAAATGCTTAGGAAGTATTCTCTCCAGTTAATAAGCACGATGCAATTCACCAAACTTACTTCAGCTTCGGAACCGCCAAGAATGTTAATAAACTAAAGCGGTTGAGGAGTCTATTAATTTTGGACAGTGTAATTCATATTCAGATACCCTCTAGAAATAGTTGCCCAGACAAAAATCCTCACTGACTGATATTTTGAGCTGTTCCCAGCACTTCAGTAGTTTTACTTCCACTCCCCGCCCTTGAATGGACTTTTTCCTCTGCAGATGCAAAGCCCTCTGCACACCATTACAAGATCATGTCCTGCCTGCAGCCACTGAAGAGGTCCAAGCAAACGTGCCATTTATGAATCATTTTCTTCCAAATATATGGAAGCAATGACGAAGCAGCTTCCTCCAAGGCCTTTTTGTTCAGATAATCCTAGACAGACTGCTCACCATTGCTGTAGGCGTTCAGATCCTGTTTTTCAGCCATGTAAAAGTTGCCCCTCTGCTGACTGAGCTTCAGCTCTACATTACGGATTTTTTTTTATTGCTATAATATACAACATAAAATAAATGCAAGGCTCGTGGTCAAACTGAAAGATCAAAAGCAAGACTTAAACTCTCCTGGCTGAAATGACTTCTGAAAAAGTTAATTATTACTCTTTATCTTTGATTTACCTCTTAAAATTTTCTTCTAATTTAGAAGATATCGAAAAGGATTTTGCTTGCCAGTCCTGGCCACAGAATAGCACAGCACAGTATGAAAAGCTCAAAAAGCATGTGAAACGTGAAGAATTATTGCTACTATTTAAGTAGTACCAGAAACAGGTCCTGCTTTCAATTATTTCTGAAGTTACTCCACTGAGTCTGATCCCCTATTGCCCTGCATAATATATACTTTTAAACCTATATGAAGTAGGTTAGAAAGCACTCCTGGTCTGCTATGTACACATTTCAGCTTGACATGACACTGATGAAGAGCCACAAGAGAGCCACTTGTTTCTAAAAAAGATGCTGCAGGCTAACAGAAAATATTATCTATAAACCTTATGTGTATTTGAGGAGGGCTGGAGGGGAAAAATAAGATGTATTTCTAACATGTCCTGTCAAGACACCTGGTTACAGTTTTCATTGAGTTTAGTGGGACACACCTGCTTTCTGTTGAAAATGGAGAGCAAACGTAACATCGTTTTCAAAGAACGCATTATGACTGCCCCTGTAAAGAAGAAAAGGAGGGTAATTGTCGTAGGCAATTCCCTTCTGAGGGGAACAGAAAGCCCAATATGCCAGCCAGACCCATCCCACAGGGAAGTCTGCTGCCTCCCTGGGACCTGGGTTAGAGACATGGTTAGGAAACTCCCAGGTCTGGTGCAGCCCTCTGATTATTATTGGTTATGCAGGTTGGCAGTGATGAGATCGCAGAGAGAAGTCCAAAAGCTATCAAAAGGGACTTCAGGGCACTGGGGCTATTGGTCGAAGGATCAGGGGCACAGGTAGTGTTTTCCTCCGTCCCATCAGTGGCAGGGAAGAATACTGAAAGGAACAGGAAAACTCACAGGATTAACAGGTGGCTCAGAGGCTGGTGCAGTCAGCGGTTTTTTGTTTTTTTTCAATTGTGGGGAGGTTTACACGGCACTGGGCCTCCTGGTGACAGATGGAGTCCAGCTGTCTCAAAGGGGAAAAAGGATTCTCGCACATGAGTTGGCAGGGCTCATTGAGAGGGCTTTAAACTAAATTTAAAGGGGGAAGGGGACATCACCCAACTCCCTAGAGATGAGCCCAGGTGTGGCACGCCAGTGTCAGGGGTGAGATCAACAGCCCAGCTCAAGTGCATCCACACCAATGCACACAGCATGAGCAGCAAACAGGAGGAGTTGGAAGCCATTGTACGGCAGGACAGCTATGACTAGGTCGCTGTCACAGAAACATGGTGAAATGACTCTCATGACTGGAGTGCTGCAATGGATGGCTATAAACTCTTCAGGAGGGATAGGCAAGGAAGGAGCGGTGGTGGGGTGGCTCTGTATGTTACGGAGTGTTTTGATTGTATAGAGCTCAATGATTGTGACAATATTGTCGAGTGCTTATGGGTAATGATGAGGGGGAAGGCCACCAAGGTCTGTTGTAGACCACCCAACCAGGATGAAGAGGTAGATGAAGCACTCTGCAAGCAGCTGGCAGAATTCTCACAATTGCTAACTCTTGTTCTCGTAGGGAACTTTAACTTACTGGAAGTACAAGACAGCAGAGAGGAAACAGTTGTGAAATTATTAGTAAAATTAAGGTTTTACATGTGAAAATTAAGGTTTATACGAAAAACATAGCAGTGTTCACCCATTGAGGAAAAGCATGAAATCAAAAGGAGCTCTGAGGATGGGACACAGCTGCAGCAGGCATGTGAGGAATCCACTAACACAGCAACTCCCTGCAAT
>Ga0065711_1051044_pt1 | contig 10541 bp, 5 predicted proteins | sample Hoacrofraction12_FD_59098 | JGI IMG/M metagenome (GOLD analysis project Ga0065711, IMG submission 59098) | Hoatzin crop microbial communities from Cojedes, Venezuela - Epithelial fraction 12 v2 (version 2) | ecosystem: Host-associated > Birds > Digestive system > Esophagus > Crop | place...
AGAGGAGAGGAGAGGAGAGGAGAGGAGAGGAGAGGAGAGGAGAGGAGAGGAGAGGAGAGGACAAAAACTTCCCTTGAAATCCCATCTTGGTTCTAGGCAGCCTGGTTGCTGCCTTCAGAAGTATTTTTACAATCCAAAATGACTGGAGCATACCTGTGTTGAATTTACCACAAAAACTCAACAGACTGTGCCAAAGTAGTGCGTCTAGTCCTGGAAACAGAAGTGATCAAGTCCTTCACCAAGAATTTGGTGAATAGTATACAAATATTAAGTATTGCTGACTTGTTTTCAGATACACCTTCAGAATAAGACTCTGGATGCTGGTTTATTTGGGTTCCTGGAAAATTTGTTTATCTCTAAATTGTAGTGCAGAATTAATACACCAAAGGTGTTTTTAACATGTGCTTCTCAGTGGTTGTTTAACAGCTTGATAATTTTCCAGCTATATTTTGTCACTCACTACTTCACACCAGCACTATCTTAAAACTAATACCAAAAGTTAGCTGTTCCAGACAACTGAACTAAAATGTGCAATACGGGGAGCCCCGGCCAACACACTGGTTTCCGCGTCATGTGCACTTCTAACTACACAAGAAGTGGTGCTTATTGTGCAGAAGACAGTACAGTCAGCTCTGGTGATCTCCACGAGGACTCACCTACCCTCACTCTGCTACACACACCAACTTTTCCATATATATCCTTTATCTACATGGATATCCAGAGCCATCCTCTCTAACTTTGAACTTTTTGGCCGAGATCCCTAAATTAAAGGCTGTGTTCGCTTTAGGCTCTTCGCATAGTGATTGCGGGGGAACACGAGGCTCTGCTCTCGGTGGGCTGAGTCATCGCCGGTCGGCTGCTCCCCCCGTTGCTCCATTGACTGGGGAAGGAGCCCCAGGCAGGGCTGGTGAGTCTGCGGCGTGCGTGCCCCAACCAGCCCGCCCTGCCGCTGCCGGTGGGCTGAGAGGAGACCTTGCAAGGTGTGAAAGCCTTACTGATGCTCGTCTGGGGTGACTCGGCTCCAGGCTTAGGTAATTCAGTTAAATAAGTACAATGACATGGCCAAGCCCGCAGTGACTACTGTGGCAGCCCTGCTCTGAGCTGGAGAGGTGCCCCACCAAGACCCAGTGCCTCCACTCAGGCTTTCCCAGCCTGCAGTGGCTGCAGTGGCTGCAGCACCCTGATAGCACAAGCCAGAATGCCCCCGTCCCCACACATGACCATCCCCACGCCATTTCCACTGACAGCCCTCATTTCACCTTCTTCTTCCACCACTGCATTTTGCCTTTCCTTGTTTCCAGGGTTCATTCCCAAGCGCTTACCACCTACACCCCTGCTGCCTGTTTCCACAGCTGCTGCCTCACACATGCTTCCTCCGCTGTTCTCTGGGTACACCCCCTCTCTCGAGCATTTCTCTCCCGCAGAGCTGCTGCTCTTTCCCACCAAGCACGATTTCTCCCCTGAGTTTCAGACAGCGCTGCAGGCGCTCACCAGACTACAATTCTCCGGGGTAGCGTCCTGCAGAAAGCATCCACTGCTCCGAGGGACCTCAAGTCCCTTCCTCGGCCATGGGGAAGATGAGAATTATTCTTAGAGCTGCAGTACTCACTTCTGACTCCAGCTGCAGACCATTATGTGGTGGGAGAAAGGGACTGGAGCAGCCCAAGGGTGTTACAGATATCTTCAAGGACTAATGTGTCCCCAGTGCCCTGATATATGGAGTTACCTTCTCTAAGCCTGTTAAACATCTGAGCTGCCCCGTTCCCTCATACTGCATCTCTTGGGAGAGAGGTAGAAATCACCTTCCTTTACTTCACATGTCTTTAAAACAAAATAACTTGTAGTTTGGAAGTGCCTGCTTCTTACTGTAGAATTATAGACAGGGACTAAGCGGATGGTTTCTTGTGTAGGTGTGCATGCTGCTTCGCAGGAGGCATATGAACCCGAGATGCCGGTCGGTTTGCAGGGTGACATGGCAAGTGTGCCAGTCCGTTGGGTGTGGGACGCTCTCGGTCTGGCTGCAGATACGTCACAGCCTGGTGCCTGGACCCCGGGTGCAGCAGGTCCCTTTTCACAGCAACAACAAACCAAACTGTGTCCCTTCCACCCCAGTCCTTGTCCCTCATGTCCATTACCAAGCCTGGAGCAAGCTACATGCTCTATGGGCAACCTCCTGTCCATATTCGGGCCGAGTTTATGGTCTCAGCATGATTTCTCTGTTCTACTCTGGGAAAGAAATGAAGAGTGGGATTTCTGTCTTTTAGTCTGAACAGACTGGAGTCAGACCTCTCCTCCATTCTGAGGAGTCAGCTACTGTAACTAAGCACCACAAGGGAGTTATTCAAGTTGCAGAGGAGGAACAAGGGCTCAAAAGTTGGAGGAGCATTGCTCTATGGACTATGAAGAGCTCTGCATGGCCTATTAATAGATTTGGTCACGGCCCAATGCAGCTGTAGGCCCACTGAGTGGGACAGTATGTCCTAATGGTGTTTAGTTGGCTGGTTACACCCTCATCTCTTACTTTTTCCCCCTACATTACTACTTCATTTCCCTCCCACTGTTTCAAGCTGCTGATAGATCCAGAGCCGTGGGTAGAGGAAAGAAATGTATTTGTATTACAGCATAGGTACTCTATATTGCCAAATTAAAGGCGTGTAATTGAGGAGGGCTGCGTACGACGGGCAGGTGTATTTCACAGCTGCTTCATCTCCGTTACTTTGCTCCGATGAGGAGCGAAGCAGTGCACGTGGGTGGGTTGGAAAGTGGGCAGAAGCAGGTCAAAGCAACCCTTTGTATGGGATACCAATGTGTGCCAGCCTGCTGCAGCAGCTGTGTGCCGACCTCAGGCTGTCAGAAGCACCACAGCCTGAATAAAAAACTGCAAAATGTAACTATTTCTGCTCTAGTAGGACATACGTATGTGTATACCACTTAACACCTCACATAGCAGAGGAAAAGTAAAGTTTCTCTCTGATTACTGATGAAACCGGACCAGCGTGGTTACTAGTCCAAAAATGGCATCACATGGAAGATCTTCATTATCCTGATTTATCAGAAACATATATGTCTTCCTCTTTTGACCCCAGACTAGCTTTCCAGGCTTGGAAGGTCTCTCCTCGCCCTCAAAGGCCAGCCTCACACAACCCGTGCAGAGCGTGTTGAAAAGTCCGTTGCCACTGCCGCAGAGCTGCGGAGATCAGACTGGGGTGGCTTGGCGGTCGGTGGTATACGTAGAGGGTGAGTCCAGTCTTGCAAGAAGGCTGGGGCACACGGCTAACTGACAATGTAGCCTGATGCTTGATGCTTTTCTGGGTCACTCTCTGCACAGGCAGAGGCAGGTAATGAGAGCATCTCCCGGCTCAGAGGAGCACCCAGGGTTACACAGATCGATGCTCTGTGAGCTGTGTCCGGCTCACGTTTGGTGCCGCAGGCTCTGTGATTTTCCTTGGTGCATCAGGACGCTTGTGCTGGAACCTCTGACTCAGGCTTTCACACTGACTGTCAGAAACCTTGTACTGAATGTCATCCACAGCAAAAACAGAGGTTTGGTTTGATCCCCAAACTGAGACATTTGAATCCACACACCTAGAGTCTTCTGATAGCTGTGCTCATGGTGTGAAGAGCTGCCCAACCATTGCCTTCTTACCATGGCTTACATGTTTTGAGTAGCACCGTAGCATCAGGTTATGGCGAAATTTTGAAGAACAGACTAAGCTGCTTTTGCCTTTTCAGAGCTGAAGGAGCAGGTAGAGCAAGAGGGTCAGGAAGCCACGACAGCAGCAGACATGCATGATACTGATGTGGTCCTGCAGTAGCAGAAGCACCAAGATGCACGGCAAGGATCTGGCTCTGGCATAACACCGTCAGCAAAGCGAGAAGGCACAGAGTACAGCTCCTGGGACAAGCTACCGGCAGAGGAGCCAGGATGTGGCAACACCATGCGTTAGCCATGCTGCGATAACTCCGTAGATGCATGTGCTCCTACTCTAAGATAAACGTAAAACTGTTTGTCGGTGGACATGGGGTAAGCTGCCTCACATTTTCCATGGAGTAAGAGTAGGAGACCCAGCAGTCACGCTGGGAGCTGTTGCTGTTTTAGGTCACACCCAAGCTTGCCACAAGGTCATTTTTTCACGTTGCCAAGCCCACACAGGGGAGAGGAGCCAACCCAAATTGACTGAAGAATGCAAACAGAGTGTCTCAGCCTGGGCGTCCTCACAGCCACCTTGGCATAACCCCTGGGTGAAAAGTGGATGAGAAACGAGAAGGGAAAGGCAGTGAGAGAGAAAGTCTCATGTAAAGTAGGAAGGAGAAAACATTTGGGGTTTTTTGAGTTGTTGGTTGTTTTTTTTAAAAGATAATTATTTTTAAAATACAGCTCTGCAGCATGAGATAAATGTCCTGTTGTTCCTGTGGGATAGTTACAAGTGACTCATTAAATATTTCAATAACAATGTATTGTTCCTGAGATGGAAGGATTGACAGTAAAAGAGAGCCTTTGCTAAAAATTAGGAACCGTCAGCAGCGTGACTGAAAATGTTACTCTGCACCCCAGTAGGCATCTGCAAATTTAGCCGATAAGTGTTTTTAAAGGTTTGGCTTTATTTGCTGGTGTAAGTTGGTGGTGGCCTTTTGATTCCCACTGAAGTAGGCTGGTTGACACTGGAAGAAGGAGTGAATTTCATTGCATGCATTAAAAAGAAAAAAGGAAAAAAATGGAGGTTTGATGTGGAAAATGTCTTCTCATTGACATTAAGAAATACCGTAACACTGTCCCACCCTGTAATTCGTATACCAAGACCACACTTTGTCTGTCAGGTATAGCGTGAGGTTTGCAAAGACAAAGTTCAGAGACTGCAGGAGGTGGCTAATTCATCATATACCCTCAGGAGTTACTTCAATGCTTAATTAATCGCTGTTAAGATGTGCACCTTATTGCTAGCTGAAACGTAGCTAGCTTCAGCCTCCAGCCATGGGATCTTATTACATGTTGCCTGGTAGATTAAAGAGTCTCTGCTATAAAGATCTATAAAAAAATTCACTTGTTATAGAATAAAAATTGTGTGAAGCATATCAAATTGCAGGTTTATAGGTCACGAGAAATTTTGCAGATAATTTTGTGCTGGTTGCTTGTAACAAATGCTGACGCCATATTTAGAAAAGAACGACTGTTCTTCCTGTCAGTAATTAGGGAAGCCTGAAGGGTCTGAATATGATTTCTGTTTCAGAAGGACCGTAAGCCTTAAATTCGGAGGATAGTTTCCAGCACTGTATTTTTGTTCAGCGATTCTTCTGGGTTTCTTATCTTCTTTTCCAGGTGAGTCACTTCCAGTGAAAAGTACAATGGTTGCTAAGAGCTCAAGGAGAATAAACATAAGTCATGGGCTTGTTGTCCTCTCCCTCAAGTGAGGTAAAATCACAGCCTTTGCCTGGTCAGGGCTCGGACGCATTTGGAACATATTCACTCCTCACGCTCTGCATTCTTCTTGCAAATAATACGTAATTACAGAGATGAAATCCCAAGTGGAAAAGGCTGTTTACACAACATATCTGCATACAGGCAATAATACTTTTTACATGTCTGCTTTAGAGATATTTAACAAGTTAATTTCTTTTTATTTCACTTGAGGTCTGCCCCAGCATGCTAATAGCTGGGCTGTAAGCTGCTGCCTTACAGATATTTCCAAGAGCATTGTGCTTTTTGTTATCGTTGTTCTTTGAATCTTCTCCAGTTTACAGATGTCTCTCTTGTACTGAGGCACCCCTTTGTCAAACTTCCATGTAAGGAAAAACAGTGGTGAAGAAGTCGCCGTGCAGCACGAGTACTTACGTTTCCTGAGGCAGGGAAGGGGGAAGCCAAAGAATAGGATGCATGGTGCTGGGTGCTATGAATCCTCCATGAGCCAGAAAGAATAGGTACCTCACAGTTTACCTATCTCCTTAGAACAGGGCAAGGGATGAGCCCCTTACCCCGTGGGGAGGCGACCTGGTTCTGGTTCCCCCCAGAACATCTCCGGAGCATCCCTCCAGCCCTCAGAGCAGGGCTAAGCACCGCAGCCTGAGTTTGGGGCTGACGCCTTCCTGACGTGCTAACTGCCCTCTGGGTGAGAAGGCAAGGCTCACAGAGGGACAGCGGCCAAGCCTGGGAGTGGCTGTGGGATAGCAGGGGAGTCCCTGCCCGGGGAAAAGAGGAGTGCCGGGGACGACTCATGCGGGTTGCATCATTAGATAAACCAAATAAATAGTGTTTAAAGCAAGGAGGGGAGTTCGTCCAGCTTAGGCATTGGCCTGCTGCCTAAGGTTTTGTGGATATCGCTGCAGGGCATTTTTGAACCTGACCCTCTTCTCTTCTCTAAAATGGGGACAAGGTACTTTTCTCCCTCAAGGACTGCAATGTGGATTCAGGCATTAAAACTTCCAGGATATGCCACATCCACCTCACGGGATGGAGACACCTGAGTTGGCTGGCCCACGGGGCACAGACCAGAGGCAACCAGTGTCATCAGTTCGGGTCTGGATGGGAGGTATTTCTGTGACTATGTGACAGTGCCTGAACTCATAAATCCTGCCTGTGGTTAGGTTTATTAGCACAGGTGCAGAGCTGCCCCAATGCCAAAGTGGTCATGTTGCAGAAATCAGGGATTCCCATGCCATGTTCTCTCCGCTGCTCTTCTGGTGCTTGCTCAGGCAGGACGAGCTCAGATCTGCCCAGAAAGGTCATTGCAGTCAACCACTATAAGGTCTGCTCCATAGCTGGGAAATGGCCAGGTGGCAATTCTGGTAGGCATGCCCTCAGATACCTGATAGGTGATGTACTTTTGAAATGAAAGTCTAATTAAATGCTAAAAACTGCTGTTGAGTCTTTTGGCCCAGCAATATTATCTCTTTGCCTGCATATTGGTCTTCTGCTGGAGGACACAACAGCAAGAAAAAGAGAGAGCACTCCTGTGAGAATCTGTCTGAGAAAAAACTCGTGCACGGAGCAACCTGTAATGAATGCCTTTAAAAAAGCACCATGATTTACATGGAATGTATGTGTCAAGCTGCTGTCAATACTGTGAACACTATCTGCAGTATCTGAGGACCATATCATACTTGGCAAGACTCTGAAGAACCTACAGCTGTCTGCTCTTGATATCTAACCCTCCCAGAATTCACGTGTTAGCATATTTTGGGTTTCTAGGGTTGTACCCCTCAACACAGAGGAAAGCAAACATGGTAGCACACATTGAGGACTACTGTTAGAGAGACTTATGAAAGCCTCATTGGGTTATGAAGTACAGTTGAGCCTCCTCCAACTGACTAATGGTCAGTGCTTAGAGTTGTTTAGGCTAGCCCTCAGCTGTTCTTCAAAGCCAGTTCATGGGCTCTGAACCTCCTGAGTTTGCAAAGCCAAGGATGAAAATCCCAGGAGAATTGGCTTTCACGTAGGACTGAGCAACCCTAGTTTTCAGGCCAGCCTAGACTGCACAGGAGTTGCAGCTTCTTGTGGCGTAGGTTAAACATACATTCATCAGCAACTTGGGAGCACCCACTGGTAACATCTTGCAAGAAATCACCTGTGTGGTCATGTGAGGTGATAGAAATCATGCGGTTCCTCTGTCTTCCTCTCCACGACTCATATAGTGTGCATATGATTTTATTTGAATCTCAAAAGACAGCAGGTACCAGGGAAGGAGAATTAAACTTTTCTAAATGTCATCAAAAGCACAACCACCTGCCAGCCTTTTATATGAAAAAGATTCTTGGCCAGGATGGGAAGAAACCCTGTGTAAAATGGTATCCTTAAGCATGCCATTTTTAATGAAGTCTCCAAGATTGGTATTTTGTGCCCACGAGGAAAAACAGAAAATATGTTATTATCTGAACCATTTGCAGCCAGCCAGGTTTGGGAGGAAGAACGTATCAGCACTGCAGGGACTCTGCAATTGTGCCATGCCCTTTCTGTTGGGTGGGCCATAACGTGCTGACCTAACCATGTAGTGTTAGCATTTGGGTGGTGGACAAGCAGGAGAGGCGGTGATAACCCCATCAGGCTCTCCAGCATACACAGAGGTCTATTAGGTCCGCCTATGTATAAAGAGAGGAGGCTCAGTAAATGCAGAAATAGACAAATTACCCCTGAAGAAAAACAGAAGAGAGAAACACCAGCAAGGGGCACACAAAACATCTGAAGAATTACTCCCTCGGGAGAAGAGAAACTGAGATGACGCACTACTGAAGGCTCCAGTCCGGTCTGTTTTTTTAAGGCTTTTGAATTCCTTGTTCCCTTCCTGACCTTTTATGAACAGATCAGGGCCTTCTTTGAAAGCGCCATGGGAGGGTGCATAAAGTCCTCCTTGCCTTTCTGCTGGCAGGCGTTAACAGCGGTCTTCTCACACTTGTGCTAAGTGGGATTTAGTGATACGCCAACAACCGCACCGATTAAAGGAGGAGATAACCCATTAAGTGGTGGTGTTTCACAACAGATAACCTGCAATTTGGAAGTAATACGCTGTTTTAAAAACAGGGCACCCTTGTCCTACCCTTGCCTACAAGTCATGTCAGGTAAATAAAGCTCTTGTCTCCTAGGCAACCAGGACATCCACAGTAAACCTTACCTGGCTTATCTAATTTCTTTGCTGTTGTGTCTATGTAATTAGGCAGTGAAACAGACATGCCAGGGGAAAGCATCCTGACTCATCAGACATCTCGTATCCCCTTATTGCTTTTTCCCTGAGAGGCCATAGGATTTTGGAAGACACAGCAGTACTCGAATCACTGACGCTTGCTGTCAGTGCCCAAGTCAGCTTGTGTTCTCCATTGGAAACTCCCATCAGATGGGATCGCACACTCTGTTTTTGGTTTTCAGAGAAAAAGGGCAAGCAGGTTTACACAGGTGTAGCTGGGATTATGACATGCTGCTTGTCCTGTGTGCGAGAGCGAGCTCATTTTTCCCCGCTGTGAACAAGGGGCCACAGGTATATTTCCAGAAGAACCATGCACTCCTATTCACTCCCTTCTTGTACAACCATCCCATACCACCTCCTGCCAGCCAACAAAGGTGTAACCTGAAGGAATGCTGATGGCATGCCTGCAGATATTTGACAATCCAAGGTTACTGGCAAGCTTAAGATAACTGGAGCTCAAGCCCCAGCCTGCTGAAAGCTTACCCGGGGCTTACCGTGGAAAATGTTAGGGTAACTTCTCCCTTAACAGTCCTGAGATCAGAAGAACTGTCAGCAGCAGAAAAACTTACTGTTTAATGTATTATACCACCAGACTAAGGGGACAAATCAGGTGCGGGCAGGAGTTGAACAACCCCGACACCCTTCTTCCCTCCTTATTCGCCCGGGTGTGGGCACGGCAGGGAGAACGGACACGCTGTTCTTGGGACAGCATTCCGAGTTCAACTACGTAAATACTGCTCTGCCTCCTGCGACGTTTCCACTGCCCCAGACATCAGTGCTTCTACCACATCCCTCGGGAGCTGCCCTTGCAGCCTGCTAGGTATTATGAAGGGTATTCAGTTTATGCTTTGCTTTGTTCAATTTAATCTAATCGCTCTTGGCCATAAAAGTCCTTTAACCACACTAAACAATTCCTCTTCCTCACTGGAGTTTACACCCATCAAATACTTGTAGATAGTTATCATGCTTCCTTTAGTCATTGTTTAGCCAAGAAATACAAGTCTAATCCAACTTCTGCTGGTGTAATGCTGGACATGGGAGGAATAAAGCCTGCCTAATGGAGAACATAAGGCAGGCTACTTCAGCATAAAGCTTTTTAAGAACTTGCTTCTGTCAGACAATTCACAGCTGGCCTCAAAAGAGGCATTACTAGCCAGGAGGAGGGCAAGGGAAGAGGAGCTAAAAGATGATCTGATTTAGGGCTTTGTCAGTCAGGTTTTAGCAGTTGGGACGATACGGGACAGACTCAAGTATTCCTCAAGCTGAGCTCTCTCAAGCCCAGGCCACTGCTGGGAGTGGGTTAACCATCTGCTAACCATGGTGATGTGCTGCCTGGCAGAGTGCAAGCTGGGCTGGGCCAAACCCAAGGACTGTGTCCATAATTTGTAATATAAATGAGTGTGGGACACTGTTCAGGCTTATGTGCTGATCATTTTCATTTTACTAGCTGATACACACAGCCAGAGCATTCTCAGCCTTGTTTAAGGCCATAATGACCAAGAAGGGGGCTCACAGGAGACCTGTGATGGATGTAGAACTCGGTCCCTGCTCTGTGTGGGAACTCCTTTTCGGCACACTCAGTCCTGTGGGCTCCAGGCACTGGAGTTTGGAGCACTGGGCAAGGCAGAAGTGATCATGGTCTGGATGACATAGTCTACCTTCTGTCACTGAATTCATCTACTCATAGGACATAATATAATTTTCAGTTTCCTGCTCCACCTGTTCTCACCCCAACTTCTAGCTTTTTTGGGGGTTTTTTTTTTTTGGTAACTTGCAGTCGCTGCACTGCTCCTAACGCATTTCAAATGATCAGTCTCTGAATAGTCAGGATTAATTTTTGCCATAATAGGAACAACACAAAATTTCAGAAGC
>Ga0065711_1051045_pt1 | contig 10540 bp, 6 predicted proteins | sample Hoacrofraction12_FD_59098 | JGI IMG/M metagenome (GOLD analysis project Ga0065711, IMG submission 59098) | Hoatzin crop microbial communities from Cojedes, Venezuela - Epithelial fraction 12 v2 (version 2) | ecosystem: Host-associated > Birds > Digestive system > Esophagus > Crop | place...
TGACCTGCTGGCCACACTCCTCCTAATGCACCCCAGGATCCCATTGGCCTTCTTGGCAGCCAGGGCACACTGCTGGCTCGTGGTCAACCTGTCCTCCACCAGCACACCCAGGTCCCTCTCCACAGAGCTGCTCTCCACCAGGTCAGCCCCGAGCCTGTACTGGTGCATGGGGTTGTTCCTCCCCAGGTGCACTCTACACTTGCCCTTCATCAGGTTCCTCTGTGCCCAACTCTCCAGCCTGTCCAGGTCACGCTGGATGGCAGCACAGCCTTCCAGTGTATCCACCACTCCTCCCAGTTGTGTGTCATCAGCAAACTTGCTGAGGGTACATTCTGTCCCTTCGTCCAGGTCACTGATGAAGTTGAACAAGACCGGGCCCAGTACAGGCAGAAGCAGCAGCCAGGGTTCTAGTTAGTGAATGTGGCTGAAGGAAAAGAAAAAAGGTGTTTCTTGCTACAACTGTGGGTTGCAGCAGTGGGAGCCCTTGTGAGTGGGAACCTGTGCTCATCACATCAGGTGTAAAAAACCCCCATGAGGGATAATAGCGGGGTACTGCTGAATGAACACAATACCTGAAACAACTGTGGCTCAGCTTTGGGAAAGGGTAGTGAAAACGGGGGAAGGTGGGAGTGACAGAGAATAAAAATGCTGTAAGACTAAAGGTGAAACTGAATATAAAAGGGAAGCAACAGCACCCTTCTAACTTTTATTTCTCTAAATACAAGGTGAGTACCATGGTCAATAGAAAATCATTTGCTCTTGGGAGATCTGGATCTGAAAATGCTCAAGTTAGAAGTACAGGTGCTGTCAGCTATGTTCTACTCGGTAGTTCACTATGAGCTACATTTATCAACATTTGAGGATTTTCTTTTGATAATATGAGCAACAAAAAGGACAAAAACGTCGCTGTCCCAAGGAAAACACTTCAAATGCCTGAAGACAGGTATGATGAAACAAATGCGAACAAGAAAGCAGAACAGTCTGCCATGCAAACTGATGGCTGTTACCAGAAAGGAGACAGGCGGGAGGAACCGCAGGACTGAGTGGCGCGATACAGATGGGACAGTCAGAGATCTCTTGCCGAAATGCCTGAGTGAAAAACCAAACAAACCAGCCTGCAGTGAAACGATGGAAGGTAAATACATCAGCAATAGGCGAATTCAAATGTTCAGATTTTGTGATTGTATTTTGAGGAACTATCTCAATTTTGTCTGCAGCCTCTTTAACTGAGTAGAAGAAAGATGCTTATGAGGTAAATCTCTGAACGGTCAAAAGTTTTTAGTATTTCTGATTTGGAACAGATGGACCAAAATTTAAGAAAACAGAAAACACTCAATTGTGACTAAAATGACTGCTGTGTCTCAAAAAAGCATAAACAAGTTTACAAATGCAAAGCTACTAAAAAAAAAAAGAAAAAAAAGCGCCAACCAACCTGCATCTGGATCTTCTCCCCGTCAGTTTCACTTACTGATATTTCTTTTCCTTCCAATTGCTGAAACACATCTCGACTTGCAGCTATAGAATAATCAATCTCAGAAAAAAATTCATCTAGGTTGATGTTGTAAAAACTCAACAGTCGATTGCTGATCTGCTGGACCTGAAAAGCAAATCGACTGCTGTTAGATTTGGAGTTACTTACAGGCACTCCTTACACAGATGAACTGTGAGCGACTGGCCAAGCGGGCCTGATTGGCTGCGTGATCCGTGAAGTCTTGTTGCCATTTGCAGCTGGTGTGCAGTGCTGATTTAGAGGTGAAAAGCATCAGGTCCCCAGACTCCATGGAGGGACCGTTCTCCTTCAGAGAAAACAGTGTTTTCATCACTGAACTTTCCCAAGACAGATCATAGAATCACAGAATTGTTAAGGTTGGAAAAGACCTCTAAAATCATCAAGTCCAACTGTCAACCCATCACCACCATGCCTGCCAGGGCATGTACTGTTCTTAACCCCCATGGGTGCAGCACAGAGGGTCCAGCTGCGTTAGAGAAAGGAAGGGCAGAACTTGGTTGAGCACTGGGTTACTCAATGGGAAACCAGTGCATCTGCTGTGGGGTTAGCTAAAGGCGTGGTATCCCGTGAGAGAAGAGGCATCCTGGGTGGTGTCTTTGGCACCAGCTTTTGTGACCTACTGCCTTAAATACGTTTCTGTGTATTGCACACAGGCTGAAGCAATCTGGTCATCATATCCGAAGATGCTCCCGTCACTGCTCAGCAAAATCAATACCTAAAAGCAATGAATGCTTTTCTACATCATGTCCCCGAGTGCCATCCCAGCTCACTGTGGCCATTTTCTCTCACTGCTGCCATGCTACCTCAAAGTTCTATAGGCAGTCACACAAGTCTTGGACCAGTCTTTTGTGACTCTGTAAGTGCTTTCAGCAGCTTGAAGGCACATTTCGACACCTGTGCTGTGGGCCATGCATCCACATATTTACTGTGAATGAAAACTTGATAGGAGAACAAGGAGCCATCTTCTCAGGGAGGATGGGATGGGGAAGCGGGAGGTGAGGTGCAGAAGGGGGATTGTCAAGGCTGGACAGCCTGATGGTAGCTGAACACTTCCCTATTGTTTCATTTCACTTTTTTTTTTTTTTGGTAGCTTTTCTCTACTAGGACGTGCATTCCCTTACAACTGCTAAAGGGATCCTTCACAGCATGTATCAGCATACTCAAAGTCAACTTTTCTAGACCCAAAGGAATCAAGAGCCAAATCCCACAAAAACTGAGAAGCAAACTTAACATTCTCAGATTTCATTGAAACTTGGAATTTCCGAAATTTCCTTCTAAAACTATGAAAAAACTCATTTAAAAAAAAATGATGTCCATATAATGTGCAAGTATCAAAGTGTCTTCCAGTGAAACCCATGATGTTTCTCAACAAAGACTTTAGAGACAAACATTAGAAGGGTCCAGGTAAGGGAAATGGTGAAAACCATCAAGGAAGGCAAGTTGTTTGCTTCTTGGCGTTAGATTTGATCCTGTGCATTCTTGTTATTTTATGGTCTGATTCACTGCTAACCGAGACCAGTTACAACTTGCTGTACTTCCAAATGATTGCTAACACAACAGTACATTGAAAGGATGTATCCATTTGTTGGTACAACTCAGATTTACTTACCTTGTTTGTTAATGCTGATGTAGCAACATCACTTAAAAAAGAATAATAATAAAAATAAAAAAATTCCGCAAGACCCCTTGTATACCATCTGTATTTAAATCACAACGTGATAGGAAAAGCAGCGACCCCTTCTGTACTCTGTGAGAGAATTCTGTATCTAGGAAAAAGCAGATGGGCAGTCTCTGGGTGCTCCTCTCACACCTGTTCGCTGACAAGAAAGAAAAAGTCTGATTCTGTCCCACCAGAAGATGCACACTGACCTTCAGTGGTATGTGTAAAACAGAAAACAAACAAGAATCCCACCAAGGGCCTCCTTCAATATTTACACTTGGTGATCTCCAAACAATCCCCAATGATGACACTGTGGGCTTCCTAAATGAGACATGAAATACTAATGCACTACGCTTTAATCAGGTTATGTGTTTAATATTTTAATATGATTATTTAATTAAGCAATAACACTCCTAGTAAATCTTATCTGAATTGTCCTAACCTAGGGTCTAGAACTGAATCTACTCCACATTGCAATTTTAACTACTCTCACCGATTTCATTTTAAAATCTGACTTCAGGAAGAACAGGGTAAGATTATGCCTAAACCTTATCTAATTCATGGCTTCTGTTCAACATCAAGTAAAGGTTGATCCATTTGAAAACACTTTTGGTCCTGATTTATACTTGGTCTTGAGTTATATTGGTATCAAACTTTAACAGATCGGAACTGTTTTCATAAGAAAGCTAGGGGAGGTGTAAGAGAAAGCTAGGGCAGCCATGACGATGCTTTCTAACAGCCTCTCAGGACCCAAAATTTGAGGAAAAACAACCATGTTTTAACTCCGCACTTATCCAGTGTCTATTTCTGTGAATGTGAGAGCAACACAGACAGTATGTGGTCAGTTCCAGGCCTTGGCCTGTCTTTATGAACTATACTATGAGTAAACAGGCTGCTGAGGAAAATTAACCAAGGAGAGCTGAAAGCAGGGGGCAGAGCGGGGCTGGGATCACATTAAGCATGCAGTGCTCCTCTGCTTGCTCCTTTTCCCTCAGCAGGGAAAAGCCCTCCATTTCCTTCCTATGCTTACACTTGTGTTTCTCTTCCCCATTTCACGAAGTCATCCTGAAAAGTCCTCTCATGAGCCTCCTTGAGCAGAAACTAAAAATAGAGGAAAACTCTTCTCCTGCCCGAGACAGCGATCTAGTAAGTTCCCCTGCTGCTAAGATACTATCTGCTTTGAGCTACTCCTGTATTTTCTGTAGTATGACCTGGCTCAACCCATATCCATCAATCAGCAAATAAAGTCTTAAGGTTAGGAAGAAAAAAAGTGTAACTGAAAGTTAACCCAAAATTTATGCTAACTGGCAAATGAGGACAAACTATGACCATGAACAGAAAAGAAATAAGAATTTTGGATCATTTGTTAGTGTTCTAGGATTCAAATATTAAATCCTGCTGTGTTTTAATGCATAATACTGAATAATCTTTTTCCCCCTGGAACAACTGGAACCGATTAATTGAATTTATTTCTGAAAACACCATACCTGTATATTTTATGTCTGTGACTTCTTTAAAACTTGAATAGACTGGCACAAACTGAATATTTGAAATACTCTATCAGTATGTAAAACTACATCAGTCATCTGTACAGCAGCACAAGACTATGACAAAAAAAACCCGATGAAACAAAGCACTGAGGTGAACTTTGTCCACAGGGAAGCCTTTTTAAGTGATCCAATGTCAGCAAATTGCTTACTAATGTGTTGACTTATGGCAACACTCAAAAGTAAAATGAAAAGGCTGGAATTTACAGCATATCAATGAATCAGTTGATAAGCTTTTACTGGTTTAATATCCTCCTAGTTTTGCTGCTTGGAGCCACTTCAAGTTAGCAACAGAATGTTTACCATCTCCACGTGATAAAGGAAGTCAAACGACTAAACAAATTCCAGGACCATTATACTGTTTGGTGAGATTTAAATTAAAATTGTTGGGAGAAATCATCTGGAGGGGGGAGGAAGAGACTAAAGTCAACTACATCATTGACTTACCTCGCTTCCTAAACAATGGCAAGACTTTTAGCAAAGCTGGAGATAATGTAAGGCATTTGAAAAGATTTAATTGCACCAATAAAAGACTATACCACAATTAAATGACATACAGAAGTGACATTTATAGGTGGGATCAAAGAAATTCACTACCTAACATGCTGCAACACCCTGCTTTTTGCATATAGTAGTGCTAAAAAGTAGCCTACTTTGGTTTCAGTGACCTTTGTTATCGCCTTTGATCTAGATTAAAAATTTTAATGATAGGTGTAATAAGGGCTACTGTAGCACCCTGAAACAAGTAATATGTGTCCTCCCTAGCACTAATATTTCAGAGCTTGTTTTTTATTTTGTGATATTTATTTAAGAGTATGAAACTTGACATTTAACCTTTGAGATCCTTCCGGAGGAGGTAGGGTTATTAAATTTTTTTTTTCGGTTGTAATGCCATTTGATTATGCTAATGTTTAGTGAGTGACATTTTAAAAGCACAGCACAAGTTTGAGAGGCAAAATTTATTTTAGAAAAGCTTTTTAGCATCTGGGAATGGATAGCTCCTTGTGAAAAATTTCTTTAGTGTTTTCATTAACCAACACTTAAAAGTATAAGAGCAAACAGCAGGAAAACTCATCTACAATTCCCACGTGAAAGCTGCTAAGAAAAACAAGTATGTATCCTTTAATCATAATTGGTACTGAACTAATTTAAACCTAGCTAATCCACATGAGAAGACATCATAAATTTATTCTTAAAAAAAAAGGTGAAAAAGTAGTACCACTTTGTTCCCTGCAAAATCCTGAAGTGTTCCATATGAGAATGCTTTCCTAATGCTATGGACTATATATGGAAACTATGTTAAATGAAGACATTCCCATGGCTTATACTCATGCAACGATATGTGGGCAGCCTCTCAGGCTGTTTTTCCCTAAACCAGGTCTCTAAGGTAGGGGCCCTAAGAGCTAGCCCACTGTAGGGGAGCTTGGTAGACTTCTACTGCAGCCATCTAAAGTTCAGTGAGAGAAATTTGAATAAATGACACTCAGCTGCAACTTTCAGCATATTCAGAAGCCTTCTGCAACTTCCCTTAACTGGGACCCTGTTTATAGCCGAGTATGGTATATTGAGCCCACAGAAAATGGACAACCTTACTGGGAAAGAGGCATGCGGCTGTTTCCCCAGTCTTCATGAAGAAACATCTAAGCGTTTCTGTTGGCTGTTCTCGTCAAGCTTCTTCAGGACAGTCACAATCCACCGAAAGATTCATTTCTTCCAAACTTAAGCATTTGAGCACTTTCAAGTGTAACATTATCTTTCCTCAGTTACTTCCATGTTCATTCTCCCTGTTACAGTGAAGGCCTTTGCACTGATTACAAAGGTAGCGTAGCAATCGGCAAGCTGTCTCAAGAGTTAAGGCTGAGAACAGCATTTGCTCTCTCTCCCCTTACACTCTCACCACACAAGCAGAACAGGGGTGTCAGTTTTGTTGCAACAGCCTGCAAGACCACCTCTAGGGTACCAATCTTGCTATCATACATAAATGCAGAATATAGGAAGAGAGGGTCTTTGCCTTCAAAGCTCACCTCTAACACGATACCACCAAGTAAGCATGAGAAATAATGCCAGACAGTAACAAGCTTTTTTCTGAAAGCACTCTTCTGTTTAACTACAGCATCAATTTAAAAAAACCCAAACAACTGATTTAAGCATTGTCTTAAACCCACCACTAATTTAGGTTGCAACTTGGGTAAGAGGATTTTCCTAGTTGCACGAACTAGCTATGCTTAAATGTCGGTCTTGTGTGGCTTTGTTAATCTCTGTCAGCCAGGCTGTTCGGTAATCCGGGCTGGAAGGTGGCTTCTCCGACTCCCTGAAGGACGGTTTGGTAATCGCTGAGGATGTATCAGAACAGTTTTTGTTACTGAAAGCTGAGCTGGGCTGGCCATTACTGAACTGGGGGAAGACTGGAAGTTGGCAAAGGTGGCCTTGGGGATTGCACAGGGACTCTGCAGCAGCTGTGTGCTTACAGCAAAGCAGGGTCATTACAAAATGCTTGCACCTGGTTTGGCCTCATTTCTACGGGGTCAGGACCCTAATTTATCACACTCTGACTTGCACCTGAGCAGAAGTTTGAGAAGGGCAAAGCTATGGAATGGAACTACCCAGTTTAGCATCCAGTGGGGGAACAATGACAGTGAAAGGAAGTTATGATTGTTCATGGATTTATTTCTTTCTCCCCTTACTATACCCCCTTCATATAATTCTACAGGAAAACAGATTACCGTGATTTATCAAAAACAGAAGGGAAATACACAGCCTCACAAAAAGCCCCACTGTAGTTGGCCTAGGCAAAAGGCAGGCCTTAAATATTTAAATTATTTTCCTTACTTCTACATGGTAAAGAGGATGGAATGACCAGACTAAGAAAACAACTGAGTGCCTCCAGGGCTGTCTGTTTGGTACAAATAAAAAGGAATACATGAGAAGGTAGACAGCTGATATTCAGGAGTTTTGATTTAAGGAAGCTGAATCATACCAAAGAAGCAAATGCAACATACCTTTTTCTCAAAGAATTCCTGTCTTAATTTGCTATCTTTAGGAGGCACTGTTTTTCTCAAGTTTTTATACCATTCTCTAACAATGTATCCCCTCCAGGAAGCTTGAATTCTGTAAGACACAATTTTGCTCAAGAAGAGAAAACTCAAATTTAAATAATTTTACTATTTGTATGAAACAAACATTTTATGTATTTTTTTTTAAACTTTAACTTTCATAGTGCATTCATCCTGCCTAGCTTCTTATTATATTAAAGTTTTAACACATTTGGAACCTTCTTTAGAAATAAATATTGTCCAGTGACAACACCTGTAGCAGAAGGCTTACCTAATAGCGCACTTTATTTTAAACAAGTTTGCCCCATCATGTACCACTCTGGTCTGATACTGCTCTTTTCGACACAGAGGGCAAGACGTTTTACCTGTAAATTTTTCAAAGGCTTTCAGGCATGCTTAAAAAAATAATTGCAATTACTTTCAATATATTTCATACCATTGGAATGGATGAAACACGATAGATTACAGAATGTGAAAACAGTTTATCCGTCAGTCCATGAACACTCTACAAGATGCATATTGCTATAATTAAAATGTTAACAGAATCTTGTAAATCTCCACATATTCGCATGAAATTTCATGAATTAAACTATTCCCACTTTGTATACAAATGTATAGCTCAGTTACAAACTATTGTTTCCCATATGGTTTTAAAAAAGGTAATAAAATGGAATAAAGTGCTTTATCATAAAAAAGCCTTAAATTATATTTCTTACCAAAAAATCTGGAATCAAAATTACTTTTCAAGATGATTACATTTAATTCATTAAGCTACTCAGTTAAGTAGTTTAATTAAAATACTCATGTATTATGTGCTTGAATAGTTATATAAAAATGCACTCACTTTATGGAATACATGGGAACATGAAAGCAGCACCTGTTTTTCAAAGGAAAAAATAATAATACAAAAATCCTCAAATCTCACTTTAAACCATTCTAAAAGCTGAAAAGTAAAAAATTCTGACAAGAAAAATTCTGACTGCCTGAAAGTTATCAGTTTGTTTCTGTTACTACTGCAGTCTTCTGGTGAAAATAAAATTAGTCTTCTGTAGAAATTACTTAATATATTACATCTTAAACTAATGTGTGAATTTTATGTTAACAACACATGGAGTGGCAGAAAGCAAGAAATGTCAACTGCTACTGACTGGAGGAAAAGATTACAAAACAAGTACTTAAAATGAAAGCTGATTCATTTTTCTCCTTTTTCCCCTCAGAGACGTTAAATTTCAAGAAGTGATACACATCAGCATTTCACACATACAAAGAAAAACAAAAGAGAAAGCATGTTCACAGGCTACAAGAAAACTTCACCTTTATTTGACCTAAATTCCCACCAAATGCTGATGATCTCCATCCTGACAAAAGACATAGAGTTGGACAAAAAAGGCAGTTGGCTCTTAGAGGAAGGAAAAACTGGGAAAGGAGTGAAACCATAACAAGTAGTGTGCACTATTGAGCTGGCAAACACAAAAGGATTAATGGCTAGCAGCCAGCTGAAGGGAAAGCTTTCAGATACAGTGGCTTTTTTCCCTTGAGGGAGGAAAGCTAACGAAACACTGAGGACAAAAAGAATTCCAGAGGCGTTTCCTTTTTTTGTGCCAAATCTGAAGTAAACTTTTTAATGAGTGCTGTCTTTTGCTCTCTCTTGCCAAGCTTTAGACTTTCAGGGTAGCCAGAAACTGGCAGAATGGTCTTTTGCCAGATCCATCCGACCTGTCTGTGGACAACTGTACACCTTCAGTTAATGTTGATGTAAAAGGAAGCAAAAGCCCTGTATCTAAGGTTATTAAAAGACCCTGATTCACATCACAGATTTGGCTGTAAAAAGTCTTGAAGAAAAATTAAAAGGGAAAACAGGCAGAAAAAACACCCTAAAATGCACTGTGCAGAGAAACTTCCAAGCAGTTGAGATAATTCTTCTAATTACCATCATCATCTCTCTGAAGCAGCACTTCTCTTCGATCAGTCACTTATCCATTTTGCTTAATATTTTCAAGATGATAAATGAGATAATCTAATAAAGCATAATGTATTTATGCTTACGCTACACACATGCACTGAATAAAGCCATCATGGTAAAATGCAAACATTTCTTCAGATAACCTAAGGAAGTGACTGACTTGTCTTAAGAGTACATGTACTTCCATTTTACAAACAGAAATAACCATCGAACTAAACTGCAATTAATAAAACTCATGAGAAAACAAAATATATCTTAAATTGTATCATTAGTGAAAATGTACCATTCTGATAAATGAAGGCTAAGATCATATCTAACAGGAGTTTAAATGAAGCAGAAAATAGCCTGTACCTGCTTTGCAAGCACAGATAAAAAGGCCGACTACCTTGTCCTCTACTGTCATAAGTGAACAAACGCTACTGACCTTTCTCTACCATGTCAAGTCCAAAACACTCTCAGAGCTGGCCACTGATAGCTGGGTCCAGCTATTAAATGCTAAATGGTGTCTTACAGCAGAATCTTTCCTTCCTTTCTTCCTCCAGCCAACGATTTATAGCAGTAACACTGGAAAAAAAATTTTAAATACAGGTGTGTAGTCCACCCAATTACACGGTCATACACGTACCTGAGGCTGAAATGCAAATTCTTCCCTGTATATTAGGCCTCATCTGGAGTACTGTGTCCAGTTCTGGGCTCCCCAGTTCAAGAAAGATGAAGAGCTACTGGAGAGAGTTCAGCGGAGGGCTACAAGGATGGTGAGGGGACTGGAGCATCTCCCCTACGAGGAGAGGTTGAGGGAACTGGGCT